>Ga0080064_1006557_pt1 | contig 12509 bp, 10 predicted proteins | sample Subgrocontami54m_FD_69260 | JGI IMG/M metagenome (GOLD analysis project Ga0080064, IMG submission 69260) | Subsurface groundwater microbial communities from S. Glens Falls, New York, USA - GMW46 contaminated, 5.4 m (SPADES assembly) (version 2) ...
CCGGATATTTGCCCGGGGGGCAGCAAGCCGACACTCGCGCATGGGCAGACATTGCGGTCAACGCGCAGCGCTTTCTCGACAGGAAGGCGTTCAACCTCAGGACGCGCGCCGGCCGCGAGACCGTGATGTTTGCGGTGCACCGCCTGGCGCGCACGTCACCGGCGCTTGCGGCGCAGCAATGGACGAGTCTCGGCGCGCGATTCGCGGACGCCGAGCGCGGCTATGTATGGGGGGTGATCGCACTCCTCGGCGCGCAGCGCCACGACCCGGGCGCGCTGCGCTGGTATGCGCAGGCGGGCGAACTCAACGACCTGCAGCTGGCGTGGCAGACGCGCGCCGCGTTGCGCGCGCAAAGCTGGCCCGACGTGCTCGCTGCGATCGAAAGGATGTCGGATAAAGAAAGCGGGGAGCCGGCGTGGCGCTACTGGAAAGCGCGCGCGCTGCAAGAGCAGGGCCGTGCTCCCGAGGCGCAGGCATTGCTCACACCACTCGCGCTCGAATTCAATTTTTACGGTCAGCTCGCGGCCGAGGATCTTGGCGGCGCAAGCCGGATTCCGGCCGCGGGTTACCAGCCAAACCGGGACGAAGTGCAGGCGATGGCCCGGGTGCCCGGCTTGCAGCGCGCCCTCGCGTTCTACCGCCTCAACCTGCGCTTCGAGGGCAACCGCGAATGGATCTGGGCAATCCGCGATTTCGACGACAGGCAGTTGCTGACCGCGGCGGAGTTCGCGCGCCGCCATGAACTCTACGACCGCGCGATCAACACTGCGGAGAAAACCGTCGAGTTGCACGACTTCAGCATGCGTTACCTCGCGCCGTACCGCGACGTGATGAAGGATTACGTCCGCCAGCAGGGGCTCGACGAGGCCTGGGTTTACGGCCTGATCCGGCAGGAAAGCCGCTTCATCGCGGACGCCAGATCGCGCTCCGGCGCGACCGGCCTGATGCAGTTGATGCCCGCGACCGCGCGCTGGGTTGCGCAAAAAATCGGCCTCAGGGATTTCCGCTGGACCGGGGTCAGCGACGTCGGCACCAATATCAATCTCGGTACCTGGTACTTGCGCCACGTGCTCGACACGCTCGACAACCATCCGGTGCTGGCGTCGGCGGCCTATAATGCAGGACCCGGCCGCGCGCGCGGCTGGCGCGCCGGGATGCCGATGGAAGCGGCGGTCTACGCGGAAACCATACCGTTCAACGAAACCCGCGATTACGTGAAGAAAGTGATGAGCAACGCGAGCTATTACAGCCAGCAGTTCGGCCAGACGCTGCGGTCGTTCAGGGAGCGCATCGGCGTGATCGTGCCGCGCACGCGCGCCGCCGAAAAGCTGCCGGATGAGCCGGGCGGGTAGAGGCCGTGAAGAATATTTGCGTCATCGGCGGTTCAGGGTTTGTCGGCCGCCATATCCTGCACCTGCTCGCGGCGCGGGACTGCAACGTGCGGGTGCCGACGCGCCGGCGCGAGCGCGCCAAGCAACTGATCCTGCTGCCTAATGTGGACGTGGTCGAGGCGAATGTCCACGCCGAAGCCGAGCTTGCGGATCTCGTGCGCGGCATGGATGCGGTGGTCAACCTGGTGGGCGTGCTGCACGATGCGCGCGGCGAGAGCGGCTTCGAGCAGGCGCACGTCGAACTTCCGCGCAAGGTGATTGCGGCATGCCAGGCGGGCGGCGTGCGCCGCTACGTTCACATGAGCGCGCTCGGCGCAGATGTCAATGGCCCGAGCAGGTATCAGCGTACCAAAGGCGCGGCCGAAGCGCTGGTGCGCGCAAGCCCGCTCGACTGGACCATCTTCCGCCCGTCGGTGATCTTCGGGCGCGACGACAGTTTCCTCAACCTGTTTGCGCTGATGCTCAAGCTCGCGCCGGTGATGTTTCTCGCCAGTCCCGACGCGCGCTTCCAGCCGGTGTTCGTCGAGGATGTGGCCGGAGCGTTCGCGCGCAGCCTCGACGATCTTGCCGCCTATGGCAAGTCCTACGATCTGTGCGGGCCCCGGGTCTACACCCTGCGCGAACTGGTGGCGCTCGTGGGGGCAGTCACCGGCCATCGCCGCCCGATCGTCGGGCTGAACACGCCGCTGTCCTATCTGCAGGCGCTCGTGTTGGAGCTGCTGCCGGGCAGGCTGATGACGCGTGACAATTACCATTCGATGAAAATCGATAACGTAAGCAGCCAGCCGTTTCCGTTTGGCATTCAGCCGGCTGCGATCGAAGCGGTGGTGCCGGCCTATCTTGGCAACGACTCGCCGCGCGCGCGCTATCGTGCCTACCGCGACCGTGCGCGGGGCAACCTCGGGCGTTAACGGCGCGCCACGCTCCGCTATTCACCGCTTCATGAAGATCTATTCCGTCGGCGGGTCCGTGCGCGACGAACTGCTCGGCCTGCCGGTGGCCGACCGCGACTATGTGGTGGTCGGGGCCACGCCCGAGCAGATGGTCAAGCTCGGCTACCAGCCGGTAGGCAGGGATTTTCCGGTTTTCCTGCATCCCGAAACGCACGAGGAATACGCGCTTGCGCGCACCGAGCGGAAAACCGCGCGCGGCTATCACGGTTTTGAGTTTCATACCGCGCCCGGGGTGACGCTCGAGCAGGACCTGGCACGGCGCGATGTCACCATCAACGCGATCGCCAGGGACGCGGCCGGCAACCTCGTCGATCCGTTCGGCGGTGTGGCGGACCTCAGTGCGCGCGTGCTGCGCCACGTCGGGACGGCGTTCGTCGAAGACCCGGTGCGCATCCTGCGCGTCGCGCGCTTCGCCGCGCGGTTCGGTTTCGCGATTGCGCCCGAGACGCTCGAGCTGATGCGTCAGATGGTCGCAAGCGGCGAGGCCGATGCGCTGGTGGCAGAGCGGGTGTGGCGGGAACTGGCGCGCGGGCTGATGGAAAAGCAGCCGTCGCGCATGTTGCAGGTGCTGCGCGATTGCGGCGCGCTCGCGCGCATTCTGCCGGAGCTCGATCGGCTGTTCGGCGTGCCGCAGCCGCCCGAGCACCATCCCGAAGTCGATACCGGCGAGCACATGCTGCTGGTGCTCGACTACGCCGCGGCGCAGGGCTTTCCACTCGAAGTACGGTTTGCGGCGCTGACGCACGATCTCGGCAAGGGCACGACCCCGCGCGCGCAGTGGCCGCAGCATATCGGCCATGAGGAGCGTAGCGCCGGGCTGGCGCTTGGCGTGTGCGAACGGTGGCGCGTGCCGCACGAATGCCGCGATCTCGCGTTGCTCGCAGCGCGTCACCACGGCGTGATCCATCGCGCGTTCGAGCTGAAAGCGTCCACCATACTGAAGCTCCTGCAGGCGTGCGATGCCTGGCGCAGGCCGCAGCGTTTCGCGCAGCTGCTGGATGCCTGCGCGTGCGATTTCCACGGCCGCACCGGTTATCGGGAGCGGCCGTATCCGCAGGCCGCGCGGCTGCAGACGGCGCTCGATGCTGCGCTCGCGGTTGATGCCGGCGCAATTGCACGCGCCCAATCCGAGCCGCACCGTATCAAGGACGAAATCGGGCGCGCGCGGCTCGACGCCATCCGCGGTGCGCTCGGCCAGGCACAGGCGTAATATGCTTTCCGGCGCAATGTCCGGCAGCGCCAAACCGCCGCCAGTGGCCAGAGGTGCGAAAAGAAGCAGGACTGGAATGACAAACAGGTGTCTGCGCATTGGGCGCAAGCCACCGTATAACGTTGTCTGCATCGAAGGAGGAGGATCATGAAGAAAATAACAGCTCGAATACCGGCTGCGGCGGCGATTGTGCTGCTGGGGTTGGCGTCGCCCGCGCATGCACAAACGAACGCTTATCCCAGCAAGGCGATACGCTTCGTGGTCGCGAACTCGCCGGGCGGCGGACTCGACGTTACGGCGCGCGCAGTCGCCCCCAAGCTGATTGGCATATTCGGACAGCAGGTAATCATCGACAATCGTGCCGGTGCCGCCGGCAGCCTGGCCGCGGAAATCACCGCGAAATCGGCGCCCGACGGCTACACCATGTTGATGGGATCGATCGGCAACCTGGCGGTGAATCCGCATCTGTACAAGGGCCTCGGCTATGAGCCATTGAAGGATCTGGCGCCGGTCACTTATGCGGTATCCGGCAGCAATGTGCTGGTGGTCAATCCGTCGGTGCCGGTCAAGACGGTGCGGGAATTGATCGCGTTGGGAAAGGCGCAACCGGGCAAACTCACCTATGGCTCGTCAGGCGCGGGCAATGCGGGACATCTGGCGGGTGAGTTGTTCAAGGGCATGGCGAAAATCGACATGGTGCACGTGCCGTATAAAGGCGGTGCGCCGGCGATGATCGCCTTGATTGCGGACCAGGTGCAGCTGGTGTTTTCGTCTGCTCCGACCGCCCTGCCACAGGTCAAGGCCGGCAGAATTCGCGCGCTCGCCGTCACCACGCTTAAACGCTCGGCGCACCTGCCCGAGTTGCCGACCATCGCCGAGGCCGGGCTGCCGGGGTTCGAGGCCGACAACTGGTACGGTGTCGCCGTTCCAGCAGGCACGCCGCGCGCCATTATCAATCGTCTCAACACCGAACTGGTGCGCGCGCTGAACATGCCCGACGTCAAACAGCTGCTATTCAATCAGGGGCTCGAAGTCTCGACCGGCACGCCGGAGGCATTCGGCACCTACATGAAATCGGAAGACATCAAATGGGCCAAGGTCATCAAGGATGCCGGCCTGATTGCCAACTGAGCGATGAGCGCTGCGGCGCCCGACCGCGCGCGGTATGCGGTCAATACGTATTCCTACACGATGAGCCACACGGCTATCGATTGCCTGACTGCGCTTGCCGGGCGCGGCTACACCGAATTCGAGCTGATGATGTATCCCGGCCACGCGTGGCCGGCCGATCTCAGCCAGACCGCGCGCCAGCGCATGGTGCGATTTCTTGAGCGCAGGAAACTCGTCGTGCGCACCCTCAATCAGCCGAACGTCGACATCAACATTGCGGCCGCGACGCCCCAGATGCGCGCCTACTCGCTGGGCATCGTGCGTGGCGTCGTCGAACTCGCCGGCGATCTGGGCGCGGAAGGCGTAATAATAGGCCCCGGCAAGGCCAATCCGTTGTTTCCTGCACGCGTTGACCGCATGACGGATCTCTTTTTCAAGGCGCTGGATGAACTGCTGCCGGTCGCGCGGCGCGCGGGCACGAGGCTCCTGGTCGAGAACATGCCGTTCTGCTTTCTGCCCGACGCGGACAGCATGACCGCTGCGCTCGAGCGTTATGGAGCGGACGAGATCGGCGTCGTTTACGATATCGCCAATGCGGAATTCATACGCGAGGACATCGCGGCGGGCTTGAAGCGCGTCGCGCCGCGTCTGCATTCGGTGCACGTGTCCGACACCGGCCACCGCGTCTACCGGCATGACCCGGTCGGCACAGGCAAGGTTCCGTTCAAGCGGGTTCGCGACCTCCTGATGGCGCTGCCGCATCGCCGGCGTCCCGTACTCGAAATCATCACGGCGGATGCCGACGCTGGTATCGAGGCCTCGGTCGCCGCACTCTCGCGCATGGGGTGGGATGCCATCGCGGCCGGCCGGGACTGATGTCCTCGCGCGAGGGTTGCGGTCTACGGCACCAGCACCGCCGCGCCGGTGATGTGACCCTCGCGCAGCCGCTGCAGCGCATCGTTTGCCTGCACGAGATCGAAGATTTCGACCGCGGTTTTCACCGGGACCTGCGGCGCGATACGCAGGAATTCCTCGCCGTCGCGCCGCGTCAGATTGGCGACCGACTTGATCGAACGCTCGCCCCACAGGATTTCGTAGGGAAACGCCGGGATGTCGCTCATATGGATTCCGGCACATACCACGGTGCCACCCTTCGCGAGCGCGCGCAGCGCCAGCGGCACGAGGGCGCCAACCGGCGCGAAGATGATGGCTGCATCGAGCGGTTCGGGCGGCGTGGTGTCCGAATCTCCCGTCCACACTGCGCCGAGTTCGCGCGCGAATTGCTTGCCGGCTTCATCGCCGGGACGCGTGAACGCGAAAATCTGGCGTCCCTGAAAGCGCGCGACCTGCGCCACGATGTGCGCGGCGGCGCCGAAGCCGTAGATGCCAAGCCGGCGTGCGTCGTCCGCCATCACGAGCGCACGGTAGCCGATCAGTCCGGCGCATAGCAGCGGCGCGGCTTCCGCGTCGGTATACCCATCAGGCATCGCGAAGCAGTAGCGTTGATCGGCAAGCGCGTATTCGGCGTAGCCCCCGTCGAGGTGATAGCCGGTGAAGCGCGCGCGATCGCACAAATTCTCGCGCCCGCCCGTGCAGTAATCGCACGTGCCGCAGGTTGCGCCCAGCCACGGCACGCCGACGCGGTCGCCTGTTTTGAAACGCGTCACCGCTGCTCCGGCGGCGACTACGCGACCGACGATTTCGTGGCCGGGGATGATCGGCAGCTTGCCGCCGGTTAACTCACCATCGACGACGTGGAGATCGGTACGGCAGACGCCACACGCGCCCACGCGAATCAAGATCTCCTGCGGCGCAGGCGCCGGCGTGTCGAGTTCGGTGAGTATGAGGCCGCCGCGCAGGCGGTTGAGAACCATCGCCCGCATCGCTAACGAGCCCTGCTGTTGCGTTGCAGAAAGCGGATGATTTCCGCAGTGTTGAGTTCGGGGATCGTGCGCAATGCGGGGTCGCCGACGACGCGGTTCGCCCATCTCATGTTGTGCTGCATGCGCTCCACCACCTGCGGCCATTCGCGAGCGGTGTGGCGCTTGGGGTCGGGCAGGACGTGGCATTGGGAGCACGCGATCGCAAACATCTGCCCTCGCGGTGACCCGAGGTCGGGATATTGTCCGGGGTCGATTTCCTGCTGCGCGTGCGCCTCGAAGTAGCGCACGAGCGTGGCCTGTTCGCTCGCGCTCGGCGCTTTGACATCCGCCATCATTTCGCGCATCAATTCTCCCAGGTTGCCCCGGCCTTCCATGCGCCACACCATGCGCTCGACGACCGGTTTCCATTTCGCCGCGTTGTGCATGGCGGGATTCGGCAGGTAATGACATTGCACGCAGTAGGTTGCGGCGAGGCGGGCACCTTCCGACTGCGGTGCCGGCAGTTGTTTCGGATCGACGGTCGGCGGCAGGATACGCTCAAGCATCGCGCCGTGGGGGCTATGGCGCCAGCGATACTCCGCTTTTGCGACCTCACCTTGCGGCGCGCCCGCCGGCAATGAAGGCGCCGCGGCGCCGGCGGCGTGCGCGCCGATCATCAGGAACGCCGCCGCCCCAGTTGCCATCAACCTGGTGATCCGTTTTTTCATCGCCCTAACCATACAAGCGCCGCGCGCCGCCGGTCAACCCTGTGCGATGATCGCAGCGGCTCGGGTGTAGCCGCGCAGCTAAAGCGTGTGGCGTTTATCGCCACGCGCGAAACCGAGCAGCGGCGAGGGAAAATTCCGGCCCAACGCGATGACCTTGAACAATTCGCCCATTTCCGCCGGGCTCACCAGTTGTTGTGCCTGCGCCGCGAGTGGCAGATAGGCTGCCGCGTCCTCGGCAGGAGTCCCCGCCAGCACTTCGGTGATGCCACAGTTGATCAGGAACTGCGCCTGGTTGGCGTAGCCGAGCAGCTCGAGCCCGGACTCCACCGCGGCGTTTGCGATCGAGCTGAAATCGATGTGCGCGGTAATGTCCTGCAACCCGGTGAGGCACAAGGGTTCAGCGTGCGAGTGGTGCCGGTAATGGCACATCAGAGTACCGCTCGCCCGCAGCGGGTGGTAGTACTCGTGCGCCGGAAAACCGTAGTCGATCAGCAGCGCGACGCCGCGCTCGAGATGCGCCGCGAGCGTGCGGACAAAAGCGTCCGCGGCAGGATGGATTTCGGTGGTATATCCGGAAGGGAGCTCGAGTTCGCTCGCGATGGCGAGCACGGTTCCCGCGGCCGGACGCGCACCCCAGGCAAACATGCCGGCGGTTGCGGTCACGCCGAGTTCGTCGATGCCATCATCGCGCGCCGTGACCAGGTGCACCGGCATCGCATCAAGCACTTCGTTCCCGATGACCAGTGCGCTGAACGCCGCAGGCAGGGCATCGAGCCATGCCACGCGGGAGGCCAGCTGCGGCAATTCGCGGTGCAGCAGCGCGCGCTGGCGCTCCCTCAGTTCGGCGCTGGTTTCGAGGATCAGATAGCGCTGCGGCAGGCAGTCGAGCGCCAGCAGTTCCGCCAGCAGGTCGCGCGCGAGACTGCCACTGCCTGCGCCCAGCTCGATCACGTCGGGGATTCCCGTGCGCAGCACTTGCGCAGCCTGGCGCGCGAGGGTCTGGCCGAACAGGTGGCCCGACTCGGGCGCGGTGATGAAATCACCCGCGGCGCCGAGCTTGCGCGCGCCGGCGCTGTAGTAGCCGAGTCCGGGGGCGTGCAGCGCAAGCTCCATGTAGCGCGCGAAGCTGATCCAGCCTCCGGCCGCCGCGATTTCAGCGGCGATCAGGCTGACGAGCCGCTGGCTGTGGGCGAGCGCCTCGGCGGAAGGCGCCGGGAGATGTGACAGGTGTGCGGGTAGCAAGCTGCCTATGTTAGAGGCTCTCGGTTAGAATTGACAAATAATTGAGCAGGCTGGCGATGAGCGAAAACCTGTCAGGCAAGGCTGCGCTGGTGACCGGAGGCGCGAAACGCGTCGGCGCGGCGATCTGCCGCCGCCTGCACGCGCAGGGCGCGAACCTCATGCTGCACCATCGCGCATCGGTGGCGGAGGCGCGCGCGCTGCAGCACGAACTCAACACGCAGCGCGCCGGCTCGGTCGCACTGATCCAGGCCGATCTTCTCAAGAGTGCGAGCCTGCCGGACCTGGTGAAAACGACCGTCAAGCAGTTCGGCAGCCTCGATGTCCTGATCAACAACGCGTCGAGTTTCTTCGCGACGGCGATTGGCGACATCAACGAGCAAGCGTGGGAAGACCTGATCGGCACCAACCTCAAGGCGCCGCTGTTCCTGTCGCAGGCGGCGGCGGGCGAGTTGCGCAAACGCCACGGCTGCATCGTGAACATCGTCGACATCCACGCCGAGTTTCCGATGAAGAATTACGTGGTCTATTCCGTTGCCAAGGGCGGGTTGCTGGCGTTGACGCGCTCGCTCGCCCGCGAACTCGGTCCGGAGGTGCGCGTCAATGGAGTTGCGCCCGGAACCATTCTGTGGCCGGAGGACGACAACTGGTCGGACGAGATTTCGCGGCAGCGCGTGATCAACCAGACCGCGCTCAAGCGCATTGGCGACCCCGACGACATCGCCAAGGCCGTCGAGTTTCTGGTGACAGCCGCGCCCTATGTGACCGGGCAGGTGATCGCGGTCGACGGCGGCAGGAGCATCACGCTGTGAACGCGCCGGACTGGAACCCGAAACAGCTCTACGAAGCGAATAAGCTCGCCAAGCGCCTGCGTCGCCAGGTCGGGGAGGCAATCGCGGACTACGACATGATCCGCGGCGGGGACCGCGTGATGGTATGCGTATCGGGAGGAAAAGACAGCTATGGGCTGCTCGATGTGCTGCTGCGGCTCCGGGAGAAGGCGCCGGTCGCGTTCGAGATCGTCGCGGTCAATCTCGATCAGCGCCATCCCGGCTACCCCGAACATGTGCTGCCGGGGTACCTGGCGGCGCTCGGCGTTCCATACCGGATCGTCGTGCAGGATACCTACAGTGTCGTGAAGCGCGTGATTCCGGAAGGCAAGACCATGTGCTCGTTATGTTCGCGGCTGCGCCGGGGCGTGCTGTATCGCGTTGCGAAGGAACTCGGCGCAACCAAGATCGCGCTCGGTCATCACCGCGGCGACATCCTGGAGACTTTTTTTCTGAACCTGTTTTTCGGCGGCAAGCTGAAAGCGATGCCGCCCAAGCTCGTCTCCGACGACGGGGCGCACGTCGTAATCCGGCCGCTCGCCTACGTAAAGGAGGAGGATCTTGCCGATTACGCCGAGGTCAGGCGGTTTCCGATCATCCCGTGCGACCTGTGCGGGTCGCAGCCGACGCTGCAAAGAAAGCAGATCAAAGAGTTGCTGCGCGCGTGGGAAAAGCAGTTTCCGGGACGCACCGAAACCATCTTTCGCAGCCTGCAGAACGTGAGTACCTCGCACCTGCTCGACCGCGCCCTGGCTGACTTTTCGGCCATCGCTGCGACCGGAGTTGCTGCCGAAGACGGCGACAAAGCCTTTGATCCGGAATAGGAATATCAGAATTCAGACAATCCTGAGTAGGCGCTTACATTTGATGGTTCTTATGCCTTTATAAAGATATTATATTGTCAAAATAATTTTGTCATGATATCTTGCCGGCATGACAACAACTATGAATTGCGCTGACCGTCTGGTCGCCATGTTCGGGTCGCAGGCCGAAGTCGCCCGCCGCTTTCGCCTCGATCGCGCCGTCGTCAACAACTGGGTGAAATCCGGCTACGTGCCGGCGCGCTGGGCGATGGAAGTCGAAAACGCCACCCAGGGCCAGATCGCCGCGGTCGAAGTCCTCAACGAGGCCACCGCCAGAAAACCGCTCCGGATGAAGTCGCGTCCGGACGGGGAGAGCTTGTTCGGATCGCCACTCACAGGGAATGACATCATGAATGATTTTGCGCCAACCAAACGCATCAATTCGTTCCACCCGCCTCAGCGCACGCTGATGGGCCCCGGTCCTACCGAGATCCCTCCGCGCGTGCTGACCACCATGAGCCAACCCGCGATCGGCTACCTCGACCCGATTTTCGTCGAGATGATGGAAGAGCTGAAGACGCTGCTGCGTTACGTCTATCAGACCAAGAACCCGCTCACGTTCCCGGTCTCGGGCCCGGGCTCCGTCGGCATGGAGTTCTGCTTCGTCAATCTGGTGCGGCCCGGCGACAAGGTCATCGTGTGCCGCAACGGCGTGTTCGGCGGCCGCATGATCGAGAACGTCGAGCGCTGCGGCGGCGTTCCGGTCGTGGTCGAGGACGAATGGGGTTCGCCGATCGATCCCCACAAGGTCGAAGACGCGTTTCGCAAGAATCCCGGCGTACGCATACTCGCGTTCGTCCACGCCGAGACCTCGACCGGCTGCCAGTCGGACGCCAGGACGTTGGTCGAGATCGCCCACCGGCACGACGCGCTGACCATAGTCGACGCAGTGACCTCGCTTGGTGGCACGCCGGTGCTGGTCGACGAGTGGGGCATCGACGCCGTCTACTCGGCGAGCCAGAAATGCCTGTCGTGCACGCCGGGCCTGTCGCCGGTGTCGTTTTCGGAGCGTGTCGTCGCCGACGTCAAGTCGCGCAAGGACAAGATCCACAGCTGGTTCATGGACATGAACCTGCTGCTCGGCTACTGGGGCGCGACCACGCGTACCTACCACCACACAGCGCCCACGAACTCGCTCTTCGCGCTGCACGAGGCGCTGCTGTTGATCCGCGAGGAAGGACTCGAGAACTGCTGGGCGCGTCATCACCGCCACCACCTCGCGCTCAAGGCGGGACTCGAGGCGATGGGCCTCAAGTTCCTGGTGAAGGAACAGTACCAGCTACCGCAGATGAACGCGGTGCGCTGCCCCGAAGGCGTTGACGAGGCGGCGGTGCGCAAAACCCTGCTCAACGAGTTCGGCCTCGAAATCGGCGCCGGCCTCGGACCGCTCGCCGGCAAAATCTGGCGCTTCGGCCTGATGGGCTACTCGTGCCGTCCCGACAACGTGATGCTGTGCCTGTCGGCGCTCGGTTCGGTGCTGTCCGACATGGGCTTGCCGGTGCACGTCGGCGACGCCGAAGCCGCAGCGCACGGCGCCTATGCGGCAATGCACGCGAAGGCCGCGCAGGCCAAGAAAAAGCCGGTGGCTAAAGCCGCCTGATTTTTACAGACCGAGTCGTTGCCAGATGGTGGTCGTCAGACCCGCCTGGTTCAGGGTGTAGAAGTGCAGTCCCGGCGCACCCGCGCGCAACAGGTTGTCGCATAGCTCAGTCACCACATCGAGGCCAAAGGCGCGGATCGACGCGGTGTCGTCGCCGTAGCCTTCGAGCTTTCTGCGGATCCAGCGCGGAATTTCGGCGCCGCAGGCGTCGGAAAAGCGCGCGAGCTGCGAGAAGCGGCCAATCGGCATGATGCCGGGGACGATCGGTATGTCGAGCCCCATCGCTTCGCACGCGTCAACGAAATGGAAGTACGCATCGGCGTTGTAGAAATACTGGGTGATCGCCGAGTTGGCTCCGGCGTCCACTTTGCGCTTGAAGCTCCTGAGATCATCCTGTGCGGTGCGCGCCTGCGGATGGTATTCAGGATACGCGGCGACCTCGATCGAGAACGTATCGCCGAATTCCTTGCGGATGAACTCGACCAGCTCGTTCGCATACTGGAACTCGCCTGCTGCCGCGAGCCCGGAGGGCAGGTCGCCGCGCAAGGCCACCAGATGCTTGATGCCCTGGTCCTGGTAGCGCTGTAACCAATCGCGGATGCTGTCCCGGGTCGATGCGATGCACGAAATGTGCGGCGCCGCCGCGTGACCCATGGCGCGGATGTCGAGCACGGTGCCGAGCGTGCGTTCGCGCGTCGAGCCGCCCGCGCCGTAGGTCACCGA
>Ga0080064_1006558_pt1 | contig 12506 bp, 4 predicted proteins | sample Subgrocontami54m_FD_69260 | JGI IMG/M metagenome (GOLD analysis project Ga0080064, IMG submission 69260) | Subsurface groundwater microbial communities from S. Glens Falls, New York, USA - GMW46 contaminated, 5.4 m (SPADES assembly) (version 2) ...
GCCAGCCGTTCGACTGGAGCTTGGCGGCCCGGGCCAAGGAGTTTGAGATCCCGCTGATCGTGGCCGGCGGCCTCACCGCCGGCAACGTGCGGGAGGTGATCCGCCAGGTGGCCCCGCACGGCGTGGATGTCTCCAGCGGCGTCGAGGTCTCGCCCGGCAAGAAGGATTTTTCCCGCATCCGCGAGTTCGTGTTGAAGGCCAAGCAGGGCTGACCTAAACTGGTACCAGGTACCGAGGGTACTTTCGGTACCTGGTACCGATGTTTGGTTTGCGGGGAGGTTTTGCTATGAATATGTTTAAGACAGTTTTCTTTCTTACGGTGTTGACCCTGTTGTTCTTGGGAATCGGCGGCCTGCTCGGCGGCCGGCAGGGGATGATGATGGCCTTGGGGCTGGCGCTGGCCATCAACCTGGGAAGCTACTGGTTCTCCGACAAGATTGTGCTGGCCATGTACCGGGCCAAGCCGGTCACCGAGCAAGAGGCGCCGGAGTTGGTGGGGGCGGTCCGGCATCTCGCGCAGCTTTCCAACATCCCGATGCCGAAGGTCTACGTGATCCCCTCCGAGGCCCCCAACGCCTTCGCCACCGGCCGCTCCCCGAAGCACGCCGCGGTGGCGGCGACCACCGGCATCCTGAAGGTGCTGGACCAAGATGAGCTGATCGGCGTCATGGCGCACGAGCTCTCCCACGTGCGCAACCGGGACATCCTGATCGGCACGGTCGCCGCGGCCATCGCCGGCGCCATCTACATGCTGATTGACATGGCCCGCTGGGGCCTGATGTTCGGCGGCCACCGCGATGACCGGGAGCGGGGCGGCGGCGCCCTGAACATAGCCGCGCTCCTGGTGATCTCCATCCTGGCCCCCCTGATCGCCATGCTGATCCAGATGGCGGTCTCCCGCTCCCGCGAGTACCAGGCGGACGAGTCCGGCGCCCGCCTTTGCCGCAAACCGCTGGCGCTGGCCTCCGCCCTCGAAAAGATCAGCGCCGCCGCTTCCCGCCGTCCGCTGGAGCAGGCCAACCCGGCCACCGCCCACCTCTTCATCGTCAATCCCCTTCGGGGGCAGGCCCTGATGAACCTCTTCAGCACCCACCCCCCGCTCGAGAAGCGGGTCGAGATCCTGCACCAACTCGCCCGCCAGCTGTAAGGGCGGGTACAATCTCAGATAAAATTTTTTGTATCCCTTGACGCGCCCTCTGGCGTCGGGTATCCTTTGATCAAACGCCCAAAAGCAAACCCGATGAAAATTTTCCCCCGAATCTCAGCCCTTTTCCTATCCCTCGCTATCGCTCTGCCTAACCCTGCCTTCGCGCTGCGGACTGAAAACTTCAAGGAGGCCGGGGTCGAGGAGGAGCTCCAGCTTGCCCTGGCGGATCCGGCAGATCCCGTCCATGCGACTGCCCGAGTAATCACCGAACGCTTGGCAGGCACGCTGGGGATTTCCAGAGTTCCTCCAGCTTCCCTCGCCGCCGCCGGGGCGGAGGAGGGCCTGATCCAAAAGGTTGCGGCTTCTGTTGCCCGTGGACAGGGATTAAACCCTGCCGCGGAAGCTGTTCTGGTCCGATACCTCTCTCGCGAACAAGAGTTTGACTCGGCGGTAAGCTCTCTGCGGAAGGTGAATCCGAAGAGGATTACTAACCTGAGGGAAGCGAGCGGGATTTTGCACCAGGCGGATGCCGCCTTGAAGAGCCAACATCAGTTCTTCGAGAAAAGCAGAGAGGATGAGATCCCGGTATCTCCAGCGCCGCCCTCTCCCACCGTCGCCGAGGAGTTCCAGAAGCCGATTGACATTCGGCTGCCGCCGGCCAAACCCTGGCAGGGAAGGTCTATTTGGGCAACTACGGTGATTCTCCTGTTGCTGGGAGTAACCGCGTATTGGTTTCTATTCGAGGCCAATCAGCCGCCGGTCCCTGTTCCCATTCAGCCGGTTCCGCTCCCGGCGCCGAAACATGCCCCGTTGCGGTTGGACCAGGCCGAGGTGCGCGAGAAAAGTCTTTGGGTGATGGTGCCCGAAGGCCACGACGGCCAGCTGGTGGTTCCCCTCCTGAAGACCGACTTCTGGTATCCGCAGTGGCGTTTCGCGGTCCAGATCCCTAAGGGGGTCACAGAGCTGGATTTTCCCATCCCAGTGGATGGCCCGAATAAACCTGGGCCAAAGGGATCCGACGGGGTGGGGTACTTCATCCTTGAGCGCCTTAAGCCGGAGCCGGGCCAGGAAAAGAAGATGCCCGAGGAGTTCTTTATCCCGGAGTTGCTGATCCATCAGCCGGGTGTTTTGTTTGTCGCCACCTTTGATCCAAAGACCGGCCAGCGCCAGTTCGCTTGGGACCGCAAGAAAGATCCCCGCGCCGGGGCTGAGGAAGACGGGGGGATGCGGCAGGCGCGGATGTTCCTTGACCTCTATAAAACAAAAGCGAAACAGATCGGGGAAATCTCTTGGTGGAGCTGGTTCCTCAACCCCTTCTTGTGGTCCGGGGCTGCTTACAATCAACGGGTGGCCGCGCTGCGGGCGCAGGCGGAACAAATTCCGAAGCTGGAGGGCGTCGAAAAAGTTCTCGCCGCCGGAGACACCGCCGGGACAATCCAGGCGATCGAGCAGGTTCTTAGGGACCTCCGGGCCTTGGTTGATTCGAAGCATGTCCAGCCGGAGGAGGTCGCGCCTCTCGCTGAGAATTTGAACCATGCGCTCGGGTTCTTGCCGGGCAGCGCTCAATATCAGCGGGGTCAGGTCAGCGGTGTGCTGATGCAGTTGAAAGCTTATGAGCAAGAGAGGGGCCGGCTCTCCTCCCAAGTCTCTCTGCCGGATGTCGGCTCGATTCGGACGGTCCTTTCGGCTGAGAACCCGGATCTGAAAGAGGCCGCCCGGCTGATTTCAGAAACGAGAAGCCATCTGCAGGATTTTCCAGATTTAGACCGCATCCTGGAGTATGCTCACCGGCTGCTCTCCGCCGGGGCGGGGAGAGATACAAGTTTGTCCGTGGATGAGTCAGAGCAGATAGGAGAGCCGGCTATCGCTTTTCTGGGGCGGGATCTTACATTGGAAGAGGTGCTCACCGAGTTGAGCAAGTTCAAGCCGGATCTGGTGGAGATCGGTAAGGAAATGGCGCCGGGCAAGGACTCGATCTTTGGAGGCAACATCATGATGCCGGACAAACGGGGTCAATGGGGCGAGAAGGATAAGACCCACTTTCTCAATAAACTTAGGCGCATGAGCCCACAGAATTCATGGGAGCAGCAGCCAAGTTTCGACCTCGTCATCCAAGATCAGTCCTGGAACCGATACGGCACGCCATTGCACGGCCTCAACGCGCCCTACCGGATTGCCTTGGTGGGCCTCTTCCTTCCCGGGAGCGCCCGCCCGGCCGCCGGGGTCGAAGAGCCGAGCTTCGTTTCTATCAACCCGGAGTACGCCCGGCGGCATGCCGCGGAATTGGCGGAGGTGGATGCCGGAGATCCTTTGTGGGCGCACGGGCCCAACTGGGGTCCGGACCGCTTCCCGATGGAGAGTCGCCCCTCCACCGGAACAGTTTTGAAAAATCTCTGGGACCTGAGTTTCGCGGTCGTCGAGGATGATGCCGGAGCGCCGGTGGCCTACCTGTATGGGACCGACGGACAGCCGGACTACCCGGTCAGCCAGCAGAACCCGGGCCTCTTTATTTTCCGGCTCAGGGTGCGCTGGGACCACGCCGGCCAAAAGCTGGCCCCCTGGCTGATTTTGAATGCGGCCCGAGCGGCAAAGAAACGGGGAATCGGGCCGAACATCGCGTTGGAAACCCCTCAAGGGAACAATCACGCCCGCCACGTTTTCGAAACGATCGGTTTCGAGAACAAGGGAACTCGCCTCGACGCCAGGACCGGCGTCCGGTTCGTCCAATACGCGGCCCCGTTGGACCGCGTCATTCTTGGAGCGGAAGGGCTGATCCAGCAGAAATATCCCATGGCACTGCACAACACGTTAAACCAGAGGATCCGCGCCTGGCAGGCGCAGGCCCTCCAGACCGGTTTGCGATACCACCAGAAGCGTTGGGCGGCCAAGTCGAGCCGGCTCCCTGACGACCAAGTCAGCCGCTGGTTCAATGACCCGGAAACGGAAACGCCGGCGTGGCTGAAGACCAGCCTGGAAACGGGAGCCCTGATCCTCCATGAAGCCTTTACGGACAAACTGAATGAAAACGACCCCCCGATTATTTTGGAAGTCTTACAGCGCTATAACGACCTCATCGCTAGGGAATTGGGCGCCGACCTGGATTACCCGATGTTGGAATGGGCCCTGGGAATCCCCAAGGATTCCGGTAAGGAGTACGTCATCTGGCTGCGCGGCGTGAGCACGTCGTTCGAGACTATTCTCCAACGGATGCGGATCCTGTCCAGTGCCGCCTCAGGTTATGGGCGGCTTGTAGGCGCCTTGACCATGATCACGATGCAGGGATTTGAACCGAAGCCGTTGCTTGAATTTGTTTCAGATTTAACTCATACAGATTTTAAGGAAAGAGAACCGGCTTTCATAGTCCTGCATTTGTTTATTCAGCTGGCGGGTTTTTCCTCCGATCTTGGAATGAAGGAAAGCCAATCTCTGGCGGCCACTCTCGCCGGAGTAACGGTAGAAACTATCGCAGAACTGGTGGACCCGCTGAAAAAGTTATTGTCTTACCGCTCGGAAGAGTCTTCCGGAGAGGGGCTCTTCATTCCTGAGCTTGAGGTGCGCGCTCGAGCTCAGGAATTGTTGAGCGACATCGCCCTAGCTGGGGGCGCGTCGGACGGCCTTGTCGCCACCCTTCCTTTGATTGAGAGAAACCTGGAGCAAGTTTCCACCGGTGAAATCCTGGCTTCCGAGCATTCGGATGCTTACCATTCAGCCGTGGATGATTTTGTCCGCTCCGCGCTCAATGCGTTGATCCTCTATGCGGAGGTTTCTTCCCCCCCCGCAGTTCGCATGGAGGTGGGTCTGCGAGTCCTGCGCTTTCTTGAGAGATACGGGAGGGAGTCCTCTATCCGGAATGGAGTGGTCGCGGCATATCGCTCTGTGGCCCGGAAGGCGGTTTATCCGAGGTCGGTGTACTTAAGCGCTTATCAGCGATGGGGTCCGGAGGTGCCGGACCAGGACTCCGCCGCTCTTACTCTGCAGTTGATGCTGCCTGAAACAAATACGGTGGGCAACCTGGCGATCCATAAGGAGGTGTTTGCGGCGCTCGGGGATGCTCGTTCCGAAACGGCCGTTTCGGAGAACGTTCCGGCGAGGGACGCGGGAGACCTGTTATTCCGGATGGCGGCGGAAGATGGCCCTGACAAAGCGCTTGCCTTGCTGGATCTCTTGAAGAAACGCCGCGTTGAGGTGATCGTTAACGGAACACTGCATCTGGATTGGTACCGGCCTTTCCCGGATCAGTCGAACGTGAACATCAAGCTTGCCGCCGGCGCGGAGGAGGGGCTGAGGCGGGAATTCGGCAACACCGGACTGCAGTTGCCCGTTCTTGGTGCGGGCACGATCTGGTTGGGCCGGCCGTGGACGCCCGACAAGGTTGCTTCCTATACTTATCCCGACGAGCCGGAAATCGACGCCTATCTCGATGCGATCTTCGCCAGATTGGGGCCGGAAGGGCGCGTTATGATCGATACAGCCGCCTCCTACGGATTTTCGGAAGAGAGATTAGGGCGCTATTTCCAGGCGTATCCGGAACGATTGTCGCAGGCGTTTATCGCTACGAAATGGGGTGAACGGCAGCAGCATGATCCGTCGAAAGAGATCAAAGACCAGTGGACGTTCTGGCCTGAATACACGCTCGCCAATTTGAAGGAATCGGTTGCGCAAAGCCTCGCGCGCTTGGGCAGAATAGATCTTCTGTACCTGCACATGGTGACCGGGGCCACGGCGGACGTGCTGCGGGATCATTCAATCATCGATGAAATGGTCAGGCTGAAGCGGGAGGAAGTTGGAGGCATCAAATATCTTGGCGCCTCGATCTCCGACCCGAAAGTGCTTGAGGAAGCGGTGCATAGCAAGCTACTGGGGCCTTTCGATGTGATCCAGACATCCGGCGACGTTTTTTTAAAGCGGCCGGATCTGATCAAAAAATTGCGGGCGGACCAAAAGGCTATTGTCTTGAACTCCGTCATTCGCAGGGGAGATAGGAGTATCTCCGAAAGGGAAAGTTACTTCCGGTTGCTCAACAGCCCCGATGTTTCCATGATCCTGACCGGCTCGCGCAACCACTACCGTGACAACATTGGCTACGCCGAAGAATGGGCCCGCTCCAAAGCATCTCCCGCCGCCGGGGTGGAGCAAGATCCTCCCTTGTCTTACGCCCAGGTGATGGGGCAGGCAGGGGAGCAACGGATGGCGCCGTGGCCCCACACGAAAGGAGTTTACGTCCCGGTCCGGGAAATCCCCGAGCAGGGGATATGGTTGGATTGGGATCTGATCAAGGCTTGGCCGATGGGGATCCGTCTGGCGTTTCCCCCTGAGCCGAAGAGTAGCAGGCCGGACAACTGGGAATTCCTGCTGTTGATTCCGTCCCCTGCGGAACCCAGTGGGATGCAGGCCAGAATTTACCATGACGATCTTGATCCGGACAGAGAGAGGGCGTTGGTAAGAAAGGTTGACCTTTATCCTTCAGACAAGGGATACAGCGCGAGGTACGTGCAACTGCTCCGTGAGCTGAGTGTGGTTCCTGGTGTGGGGGTATCTTTCCGGCCTCAGTATAGAAACAAAGGTTTTAATCCCCTTAACACGGGACATCACGGCGCTTTCATCGAATATCTGCCGTCCGATCTGGCCTCTATAACAGATCGGCTGTTCGAGCGGATCCAGGCGCCGGCCGAGCCTCTCCTCCGGGAAGTCTTCTTTGCTTTGGCGCGGTTGGATTATTCCGCCGATCCCGATCTTCGGGCCAGGGTATGGCAAGTTTTTGCCGATGAGCTTCAGAAGGGCCACTCCGGAAGGCGGCAGATCGAGATGATTGAACTTCTGGACCGGTTGAGCACGGAACAAAGCTTGATTGAGCCGGCATTGAAGCTGCTGAGGGATCTCGCGCGCCAGGAAGGGGAGACGGGGGCGGTGGCCGTTTCCCTTCAACGGGAGATCCGGCTCCTGGAGCAGCGCTTAACGGCGGTGCAGCAAGGGAGGGTCTTTTCGCCCCGGCCGGTTCATCTGTCCCTCCGGACTCCGTTGAACGATTTGAGGAAATATTTTGGGCGGGACGACTGGGCCGAGGATCGGCATCTGCGCGCCCACGCGGCCCGTATTCTGGCGCGGCGCCCCGAGGCCGAAGCCGTCAGTATCTTGTTGGAACGGTTAAGGCCGGACTCTCAGGACCTCGAGCCTTCGGTCCGCTCGGAAATCGTCCGAAGCGTCAGCACCCGACGATATCGGAATTTTCCCGAGCAGCAGAAGGAAGCGTTGCGGCTTTTTTTCACCCTCCTCTATCCACCGAAGGACCAGCAAGAGCTGGCCGAGCCGGACCGCGGTGTCCGGATTCAGCTTCTCCGAGCCTTGTGGAACATGAGCGGGAAGATGGAAGCGAGCGACGTCAAACGGGCGTACGGGTTGCTGGACATCATGGCGGAAGAAGACCGAGGTCCCGAAGGATTGGAGATTCAGCGCACCAGCCAGGCTGTTCGCCGGATGATTCGGGTTTATTGGAACACAGGGGATCTGGACGCGTTGAAAACGCAGTGGGACAGCCTGATCGCTGATGTGCGGGAAGAGGCCTCCTCTCTTCCCGGGAAAGAGGCAGCTCACTGGGGCAAGGAGGTTGTAGATTGGGTCACAGCCCTGAGGGATTCCGTGCAATCGGACGATTTTCGGAATTTACCGATGTATGTGGATCGGCTGATTGAGCGGACCGACCGGAGCCAACAAAGCGCGCGTCCCAAAAAAGAGACCCGTCTTTGGCTCAACCGGGTTCGGTGGGAATTGCGGGCATGGAGGGGGATCTTCGCGTGGCTGGAGCGAGCCGCCGCCGGCGCGGAACAGGGACTGACGCGGGAATTCAGACCCGGGCTGTGGTTGCCCGTTCTTGGAGCGGGAACGATCTGGCTGGGCCGGCCGTGGACGCCCCAAAAGATTGCTTCTTACACTTATCCTGACGAGCGGGAAATTAACGCCTACCTCGATGAAGTTTTTTCCAGATTGGGGCGGGAAGGCCGCGTAATGGTTGATGCGGCCGCTTCCTACGGGTTTACGGAAGAGAAGCTGGGACAGTACTTTGATTCCCACCCGAGCCGGAGCGGACAGGCATTTATCGCCACGAAATGGGGAGAGCGGCAGGCCTACGATGGTTCCAAGGGGATAGCGGAACAATGGAAATTCCAACCGGACTATTCCCTCGATAACTTGCGGGGATCGGTCGGCGACAGTATCGGACGCCTGGGGAAAATCGACCTCCTGTACCTGCACATGGTGGGCGGCGCCACGGCGGATGTTCTCCGCGATCGGCCGGTCATTGACGAAATGATCCGGATGAGGAGAGAGAAAAAAGGCGGAATCCGATACCTCGGCGCTTCCATCTCCGACCCCAAGGTGCTGGAGAAGGCAATCCAAGGAAACCTGCTGGATTCTTTTGATGTGATCCAGATGCCAGGGGATGTTTTCTTGGGCCGGCCGGATCTCGTCAAGGCATTACGGGATCAGAAGAAAGCCATCGTGCTGAACTCCGTGATCCGCAAGGGGGAACAGGGTGTCTCGGAAAAGGACGCCTACCTCCGGCTGCTCAACAACCCCGATGTCTCCATGATCCTGACCGGCTCCCGAAACCATTACGGGGACAACATCGGCTACGTTGAAGAATGGGCCCGCTCCAAAGCGTCTCCCGCCGCCGGGGCGGAGGAGGGGATGTGGTTGGAGTTGACGCCCGACGCCTTCCGGTCGCTGGAACATTGGGATTTAGTCAGAAACTCGGAAAATCAGGCCCACATCGTTGATTCCATCGAAAATACTCCGGGAGGAGCCACGGCGAATTTCTGGAACGAGCCGGGGCAGAAGCTCGCAGAGGCTGACGTGGAGTTGGGCGAGTGGTCCTATTGGGTGGATGCAATTGAGCCGGAGGAGGGAAGAAAACCGGGTGAGGGGGTTCCAGCCAACGATGATCCGGAAATGGTCGAGGTGGCCATTGCTCTGACGCAGCTTGCGTTGGAGGACGATGCTGTTCCCATCTTGAGAGAGTTTTTGCAGGGTAAGCTTGAATTTCAGCTTGCGGCGCGCCGTTTGTCCGAGCTTCTTGTAAAGGACGGATGGTTTTTGGGAGAGCAATTCATCCGCTCGGCCTTGTTGAAAGCATGGATCGTGGCGGAGTACAGGTTTCCGTTTCTTATGGCTCACTACGTGGCCATGAGCGCCCCGACCAGCGCCGCTTCCAGCGTTATGAACCAGCCCGACCCCAAACAGAGACATGAGCTGGCGATAGCGCTTGTCAAAGAGGGCTATGAGTTTTATGCGCGCCAGGGAGAGGGGTTGGGATATGAGCGCCAATGGCTGACGATGGAAGGGATAGAGGCGGTTATTTCTCACGCCGAACGCCTGGCCGATCAAGTTCGGATCGAGCTGGCCGAATCCTCGACGATTACTCTGCTGCAGGAAGTGCAAGACGTTGCGCCGAACAAGCAATGGGAAAATCTTAACCTCCCCCTTCGTGAACCGGAGTCCCGGGCTGTCCTGGCACTCCTCTCTTTGCCGATCTCGGTCAAGATCAGCGTTGAGCCGGAATCGGTGGCCGATTATGCTTACTGGTTGATTCAAAGCCTTGAAAGGGAGTTAGGCGAAACGGCCGCTCCACTCGGTGCGGAGGTCTTCCGAGCGGCTTTCCAGACGGCCCTGGCCGAGCTGCGGGAAGCGGGACCGGTCCCGAATGAAATGTTGAAGAACATCCAGATCGCCGACGCCGGCGATCCCCGGTACAAGGTTGTCCTATTCAACCTTGCTGCCCTGGGAGGGCACCTGCTGCGCCGCACGCTTGCCGTCATCCGCGGATCCTCTCCCGAGATGGATTCCCGCTTCTCCTTGCCCTCCGAGGCTTTGAAGTCCGACAACTCTTCCTTTCTTCGCATGTTAAAAGATGCTTCTCCGGATTACGTTCTCTGGAACCCCGGCGTGCTTTCCGTCTATTTCGAGAGGTTTCCATCCAATGGGATTAGGAGGATGAATCTCAGTGACGCGGCGGATCACCTCAGCACCCATAAGCTCTTCTATACCTGGAGCTATGTGCGCGGGGCCGCCGGGACGACCGCCATGCATCGAACCGGGCCGAGGACTCCTTCCCAAGATCGGGATCTCTTGGCTCCTGCATTGAAAGATGGATCGGTTCGGATGGAGCAATATCCGGATCCGGAAGACCCGGAACTAAAGCAAAAGGTTTTGGTGATTGGGGAACATTCCTTTCTTACGAGAGATGTCGTTTTGCAGGGGGATGCCGCGGTGAGCCGGGTCCTCGAGCTCCTTTCTCAACCTGAGAGGACCGACGCGGTTTTCCTGCGGTTCGAGGATTCCCTTGTGATGGTCAGGAACCCGGAAATGGCCCAGGCCACGCAACAAGACCCGAATACCCGATGGCATTTTGAACGGTACGGGAAGATCGTGGTAGTCCGGCCTCTTGGCCCCACCACTCCAGAGGTGCAAAACGCCTTTATCCAAGCCATCGGTGGGTTCTCCCAGAAGAAGGAAGGTAAGAAAGAGCACGCGAAGATTTGGAAGATGGAGCAGACCGCCAGGGCGGAGGCGCAGGTACAGGATTTGGATCCGGACCAGGAGGCATTCTGGAATAGCTACGGAAACCGCCTGACTCTCGATCAACGCCAGGACATCATGAGGTTTTTCGTCGGTCATAAAGATCGGGATGTGGATATCACAGCGGTCGCCGGCTTGAGCCAGTTCCATCTCCACACCGACCCCGGTTTGGCGATCGTGGCGGATCAAGTCGCGAAGCAGTTCCCGGTGGGGGACATCCACTTTAAGATCAATGACAAGCTGCGGACGAAACAAAGCTTTGAAAAGCCTGGGCTGATAGTGCCGGACGCCATGATGGAGCAGGCCTTTGAATGGCCGGCGGGGATCCCGACCCCGATGCGTCTGGTGCCTGCCGTGACCAACTTGCAGATGGCCAAGATCAAACCCGCCGGCTGGATTGCCCTGAGCTACAAGCCGACCCTGACGGTCGAGCATCTGCTCAGCCAGGACGTTCTCCTGATCACCATCCACGACGACAGGGGAACGACGGTCCTGGTCTTCGCGTAGTCTCCTTCGCCAGCGCCGCCTCACCCTCTGCGCATAAGGTCCTCATATACACAGAAGGCACACAATGTGATATACTCCCTTTGTGGGCCTCTACCGCTGGGATTCTTCCAAGAACGACAAGCTCATTCGGGAACGGGGCGTCTCTTTCGAAGAGGTTCTTTTGGCGATGGAGCAGGGGTATTTGCTGGACGTGATCGACAATCCCAACCAGGAGAAGTACGGCCATCAAAAGGCTTTCGTAGTTGAAATCGCTCGATATGTTTATCTCGTTCCGTTCATCAGCCGGGGGGAAGAGATATTCCTGAAGACAATCATCCCAAGCAGGAAATTGACCAAACGGTATTTGGGACAAGGAGGGGCGCAAAATGGTTAAACTCGACAAGGAGGAAAAGGAAATACTGGCCTCTGTTGAAAGGGGGGAGTGGAAATCGGCGCGTCCAACCGGCAAGGAGCTGCAAAAGTACCTCCGGTATGCCCGCAACACGCTCCGGAAGAACAGCCGGATCAATATCCGGATGCCGCAAAGCGACTTGGAAGCCATCAGGATCAAGGCGATACAAGAAGGGATTCCGTACCAGACGCTCATTGCGAGTGTGTTGCACAAGTACGTGGCGGGCCGGTTGAAGGTGGCGTAAACTGCGCCCTTCGACAGGCTCAGGGCGAACGGCCCTTTATGATAAACTGTTTTTCTGATGTCCTCCCCACGATCACTCCCTGATTCGCATGGACGGTTTGGTCCGTTCGGCGGCCAGTTCGTTCCGGAAACGCTCATGGCGGCTCTGGCGGAGTTGGAGTCCGCCTACCGCAAGGCCCAACGGGATAAGAAGTTCCGGAGGGAGCTGGATTTCTATCTCGCCGAGTATGCCGGCCGGCCTACCCCCCTCTATGAAGCCAAACGGCTGAGCAAAAAGCTCGGCCGCCGGCTGCGCGTTTACCTGAAGCGGGAGGACCTTCTTCACACCGGCGCCCACAAGATCAACAACACGCTGGGGCAGGGGCTGCTGGCGAAGAGGATGGGCAAGCCGCGGGTGATCGCGGAGACCGGGGCCGGCCAGCATGGGGTGGCGACCGCGACGGTGGCGGCACTGCTGGGCTTGAAGTGCGACGTCTACATGGGTTCCACCGACATGGTCCGCCAGCGGCTGAACGTCTTCCGGATGGAGATGCTCGGCGCCCGGGTGATCCCGGTGACGAGCGGGTCGAAGACCCTGAAGGACGCCTGCAACGAGGCAATCCGAGACTGGGTCACGAACGTCCGGAACACCCATTACATCTTGGGCTC
>Ga0080064_1006559_pt1 | contig 12502 bp, 11 predicted proteins | sample Subgrocontami54m_FD_69260 | JGI IMG/M metagenome (GOLD analysis project Ga0080064, IMG submission 69260) | Subsurface groundwater microbial communities from S. Glens Falls, New York, USA - GMW46 contaminated, 5.4 m (SPADES assembly) (version 2) ...
GTGCCGGTGTACTGGCCGCCGAGGGCCTCTTCGACGATCCTGGTCATCGAGGCGGCGATCTGGTAGCCGTAGGAGCCCACGGCCGAAGTCGCCCAGCGGAGCGACTTGCGCTCCTGCGCGGAAGCCGGGGCGAACGCCGAAACAACAAAGACGGCGGCAATGGCCGCCGCGGATACCGCGAATTTGTAGCCCGGCCTGAACTTCAGCATTGGTTCCTCTATAGAGTGTATTTCTGCGAAACTTTGCACCGCAATCTGCCGCCAGTTTCCTCCGACGCCGGCGGTCCTGTCAACCGCTGAGCGCCGCTATGGCAGTTCTTAGAAGTCGTAATCGATGGTCAAGGGCGCGTGGTCGCTGAAGCGCTGCGCCTTGTAGATCGCGGTTTTCTTCGCCTTGGCGGCGATTGCCGGGGTGGCAATTTGGTAGTCGATGCGCCAACCCACGTTCCTGGCCCAGGCCTGGCCGCGGTTCGACCACCAAGTATAGGCCTCGCCCGTGGTGTCCGGGTGCAGGCGGCGGTATACATCCACCCAGCCCCGCGCATCGAACACTTTGGTCAGCCAGGCCCGTTCCTCGGGCAGAAAGCCGGAGTTCTTCTGGTTGCCGCGCCAGTTCTTCAGATCGATTTCCTTGTGCGCGATATTCCAATCGCCGCAGATCAGGATTTCGCGGCCGCTTGCCTTCAGCTTGGCCAAGTGCGGCATGAACTCCCGCATGAAGCGGAATTTCGCCTGCTGGCGCTCGTCCGAGCTCGAACCCGAGGGCAGATAGACCGAGATCACGCTCAGCTTGCCGTAATCGGCGCGCAGATAGCGGCCTTCGGGGTCGAACTCTCTCGAGCCGAAGCCGGCGATGATCTTGTCCGGCGCCTTGCGGCAATACAGGCCGACGCCGCTGTAGCCTTTTTTTTCGGCGCAACTGAAATGGCCCGAATACGGATGCGGGTTGAGCGTCGCGGGCGCGATGTCGGGCAGCTGTGCCTTCACCTCCTGCAGGCACACCACATCCGCTTTCTGCGCCGCGAGCCAGTCGAGCAAGCCTTTGCCCACGGCCGAGCGTATGCCGTTGAGATTGAGCGTGATAATGCGTAACATGAGTGGGTTTCAGGCACCGGGCCGCGCGCACCAGGATCGGCAAATGTCGGATTTTCGCAAAGAGTTCATCGCCTTCTGCATCGATTGCGGCGTGCTGCGCTTCGGCCAGTTCAAGACCAAGGCCGGGCGCATGTCGCCGTATTTTTTTAACGCCGGCCTGTTCAACGACGGCGCAATGCTCGGGCGTCTCGGCCAATTTTACGCGAAAGCCATCCTCGCCGCGGGCCAACCCTTCGACATGCTGTTCGGCCCCGCGTACAAGGGGATCCCCCTTGCCGCCAGCGTGGCCATCGCGCTGGCACAGGCCGGGCGCAACGTCCCCTACGGCTTCAACCGCAAGGAAGCCAAGGACCACGGCGAGGGCGGGCGCACCATCGGCGCGCCGCTCGCCGGGCGGGTGCTGATCGTGGATGACGTGATCTCCGCCGGTACCTCGGTGCGCGAATCGGTCGAACTGATCCGCGAGAGCGGCGCCAGTCCCTGCGGCGTGGCCATCGCGCTGGACCGCCTGGAGCGAGGCGCGGGCGAGCGCTCGGCCGCGCAGGAGGTGCGCGAACATTTCAGCTTGCCGGTCATCGCCATTGCCGACCTCGACGACCTGGTGCAATATCTCGGCGCCAAACCCGATCTGGGGCAACAGCTGATCGAAATCGAACGTTATCGCCAACTATACGGAGCGGCTGCACATGCTTAAGCTAAACATCCTGGTTGCGGGAATCCTCCTCGCGCTGGCGGCTGCGTCCGCGTGCGCGCAAGCGCATCTGTACAAGTGCAAAGACAGCAAGGGAAAAACCTACTACACGCAGACGCCGCCGAGCGAATGCCTGGGCAAGGAAATGGATGAACTGTCCAAGCAGGGTACGGTGCTGAAAAAACGGGAAGCCGCACTGACGCCAGAGCAGCTCGCCGCGCGCGAAGCCGAGGAAAAGCGAAAGAAAGAGGAAGAGCTGGCGGCGAAGGAGGAGAAGCGCAAGAACCAGGCGCTGCTCAACACCTATTCGAGCGAGAAGGACATCGAGGACGGCCGCCAGCGCGCGCTGAAGCAGGCTGAACAGGCGACGAAGGACATCGACAAGCGCATCGCGGAGGCGCAACAGCGCGCGCAGAAGCTGGCAGCCGAGAAGGAGTTCTACGCCAAGAAGCCGATGCCGAAAAAACTGCAGGACGACATCAAGAACAACGAGATCGACCTCAAGGGACAGCAGGACGCGCTTGCGTTGCGGAAGAAAGATCTCGTCGAAATCAACGCCAAGTACGACGAGGACAAGCGGCGCTATCTGGAACTGACCACAGGCGCAAAACCGAAGGCCGCGGCCTCGCCGAAGAAATAGCGCCGCTTGCGGCGCGGGCACATCAGCCCGCCAGTTTTTTCTTCAGGATGTCGTTGATCTGGGCCGGGTTGCCCTTGCCCTTGGTCGCTTTCATCGCCTGCCCGACGAGCGCGTTGAAGGCTTTCTCCTTACCCGCGCGGAATTCCTCGACGGATTTGGGATTTGCGATCAGCACGCCATCGACGATTTTCTCGAGTTCGCCCGCATCTGAAATTTGCTTCAGGCCGCGCTTCTCGATAATCGAGTCCGCATCCCCGTCTCCCACCCACATCGCCTCGAACACGTCCTTCGCCATTTTGCCGGAAATTGTATTGTCGCGAATACGCAGCAGCAGGCCGGCGAGTTGCTTGCTCGACACTGGTGAAGCGCTGATATCAACACCGGCACTATTGAGCGCCCCGGCGAGTTCGACGAGTACCCAGTTTGCGGCCAGCTTGGCGGTGTCACTGCCGAGTACCGCTACCACCTCCTCAAAATAAACGGCCACCTCGATGGATTGGGTAAGCGACACGGCGTATACGCTTGGCAAGCCGAAATCCAGCCGGTAGCGCGCGCGCTTCGCCGGCGGCAATTCCGGCAATGTGGATCGAATCTGCTCGATCGATTCGGCGCTGATCACCAGCGGCAGCAGGTCGGGATCGGGAAAATAGCGGTAATCGTGCGCGTCCTCCTTCGAGCGCATCGAGCGCGTTTCTTTCCTGTCCGGGTCGTAGAGCCGGGTTTCCTGCACCACCCGGCCGCCCTCCCCGAGTAGTTCGATCTGGCGCCGCACTTCGTAATTGATCGCCTCTTCCAGAAAGCGGAACGAATTGAGGTTCTTGATCTCGCAGCGTGTGCCGAGCGCCGCCGAGCCTTTGGGGCGCACCGACACATTGGCGTCGCAGCGGAACGACCCCTCCTGCATGTTGCCGTCGCAGATGCCGATCCAGCGCACCAGCGCGTGCAGCGCCTTGGCGTAAGCCACCGCCTCCTCTGCGCTCCTCATGTCGGGCTCGGTCACGATTTCCAGCAGCGGCGTGCCGGCGCGGTTGAGGTCGATGCCGCTCATGCCATGAAAATCCTCGTGCAAGGACTTGCCCGCATCCTCTTCCAGGTGGGCGCGCGTGAGCCGCACCGTCTTCTCGCCGTCCTTCACCATCATCGACAGCGACCCGCCCTGCACCGCCGGCAGTTCGTACTGGCTGATCTGATAGCCCTTGGGCAGGTCGGGATAGAAATAACTCTTGCGCGCGAATACCGAGCGGCGGTTGATGGTCGCGCCGACGGCCAGGCCGAAACGGACGGCCTTTTCGACCGCCGCCCGGTTCAGCACCGGCAGCACCCCGGGCAGCGCGATGTCCACCGCGCATGCCTGGACGTTGGGCGCCGCGCCGAACTGCGTCGCCGCGCCGGAAAAGATCTTCGACGCGGTCGAGAGCTGCGCGTGGGTCTCGAGCCCGATGACGGTTTCCCATTCCATGGCCTACTCCACTCCCGCCGGCTGCCGCAGATGCCAGTCGGTCGCAAGCTGATACCGGTGCGCGGCCTGCAGCATGCGCGCCTCGGCGAAATAGTTGCCGGCCAGCTGCAGCCCCACCGGCAGGTTGCCCTCGCCGAAGCCGCAGGGAATGGACATCGCCGGCAGACCCGCGAGGTTGGCGGAGACGGTGTAAATGTCATTCAGGTACATTTGCACCGGGTCCGACGACATCGAGCCCAGCCCGAAGGCAACGCTGGGCGAGGTTGGCCCCATGATCAGGTCGCATTGCTCGTAGGCGTCGACGAAATCCTGCGCAATCAGGCGGCGGATTTTCTGCGCCTTGAGATAGTAGGCGTCGTAATAACCATGCGACAGCACGTAGGTGCCGATAAGAATACGCCGTTTCACTTCGGCGCCGAAGCCCTGCGCCCGGCTCTTGCGGTACATGTCGGGGAGGTCGGTGTATTCGGGGGCGCGATAACCGTAGCGCACGCCGTCGAAACGCGACAGGTTGGAGGAAGCCTCGGCCGGCGCGATCACGTAGTAGGCGGGCACCGACAGCGCGGAATTGGGCAGGCTGATGGCAACGCGCTTCGCGCCCAGGTTCTCGAATTGCGCCAGCGCCGCTTCCACCGCCGCCCCGACGTCGCTGCCCAGGCCTGCGCCGAAATACTCCTTCGGCACGCCGATGCGCAGACCGCTGAGCGGCTTGGCGCGATCTCCCGCGGGGGGCGCATCGAGCAGACGCGTATAGTCTTCCGCCGGCCGCTCGAGGCTGGTCGAGTCGCGCGCATCGAAACCCGCCATCACGTTGAGCATCAGCGCCAGATCCTCAGCGCTTTTCGCCATCGGCCCGCCCTGGTCCAGGCTGGAGGCGAAAGCGATCATGCCGTAACGTGAAACCACGCCGTAGGTGGGCTTGAGGCCGCAGATGCCGGAGAGAGCCGCGGGCTGGCGGATGGAGCCGCCGGTATCGGTGCCGATCGCCGCCGGCGCCATGCGCGCCGCCACCGCCGCGGCCGAGCCGCCGCTCGAGCCGCCCGGAACGCGGGCGCGGTCCCAGGGATTTCTCACCGGCCCCCAGAAGCAGGTTTCGCTGGACGAGCCCATCGCAAACTCGTCCATGTTGGTCCTGCCCAGGGTCACGGCGCCGGCCGCGTTCAGCCGCTCCACCACATGCGCGTCGTAGGGGCTGACGAAGTTGGCGAGCATTTTCGAGCCGCAGGTGGTGAGCCAGCCCTTGGCGCAGAAAATGTCCTTGTGCGCGACGGGAATACCGGTAAGCGGCTGCGCCTTGCCCGCCGCAATCTGCGCGTCGGCCGCGCGCGCCTGCGCCAGGCTCCTGGCGGCATCGACGGTCACGAATGCGTTGAGTTCGGGATTCAACCGGGCGATGCGATCCAGATGGAACTGCGTCAGCTCGGCGCTGGAGAGTTTCTTCTGCGCGAGCTGGAGCGAGAGCTGTGTGAGGGTTGCGTTCAACATGTACGGCTGGGCATGGAAGAACCGGGGTTCCCGGCCCCCGGCGCCTATTTAATTACTTTGGGTACGAGATACAAGCCGCCTTCGACTTGCGGCGCGATCGACTGGTAGAGTGCGTGCTGGTCGGTTTCTGTGACCCGGTCCTCGCGCAGGCGCTGCGCCAGGTCCTGGCCGTGCGCCATCGGCGCGACCCCCTCGGTATCGACCGATAGCATCTGCTCGATGAGCTTGAAAATGCCGTTCAGGTGGCCTTGCACCGCCTCCGCCTCGGCATCAGTAATTTCGATGCGGGCGAGCCAGGCGACGCGTTTGACTTCCGGCAAGGACAGGGGCATGGAATTTACGCTTAAACGGTGCGTTAAAGTGCGGTATTATAACGTATTTACCACTCCTTACCGGAAACGGAAGACTAGCAAATGTTTGGATTTTTGCGCGGTTATTTTTCCGATGACCTGGCCATCGACCTGGGCACGGCCAACACGCTGATCTACGTGCGCGGCAAGGGCATCGTGCTCGACGAGCCTTCGGTCGTCGCGATCCGCCAGGAAGGCGGTCCCAGCGGCAAGAAAACGATTCAGGCGGTGGGCAAGGAAGCCAAGCAGATGCTCGGCAAGACCCCCGGCAACATCGTCGCCATCCGGCCGATGAAGGACGGGGTGATCGCCGACTTCACCGTGACCGAGCAGATGCTGAAGCTGTTCATCAAGAAGGTGCATGTTTCGCGCCTGTTGTCGCCCAGCCCGCGCATCATCATCTGCGTGCCCTGCGGCTCGACGCAGGTCGAGCGGCGCGCGATCCGCGAGTCGGCGATCGGCGCCGGGGCGTCGCAGGTTTTCCTGATCGAGGAACCGATGGCCGCGGCGATCGGCGCCGATCTTCCGGTGGCCGAGGCGACCGGCTCGATGGTGGTGGACATCGGCGGCGGCACCACCGAGGTGGGCGTGATCTCCCTCGGCGGCATGGTCTACTCGGGCAGCGTGCGCGTCGGCGGCGACAAGTTCGACGAGGCCATCATCAACTACATCCGCCGCAACTATGGCATGCTGATCGGCGAGACCACGGCCGAGAACATCAAGAAAGAAATCGGCTCCGCCTTCCCCGGCTCGGAAGTGCGCGAGATGGAAGTCAAAGGCCGCAATCTCGCCGAGGGCATTCCGCGCAGCTTCACCATTTCCTCGAACGAGATTCTGGAAGCCCTCACCGATCCGCTGAACAGCATCGTCAGCGCGGTGAAATCCGCCCTCGAGCACACGCCGCCGGAACTGGGCGCCGACATCGCCGAGAAAGGCATGGTACTCACCGGCGGCGGCGCGCTGCTGCGCGACGTCGACCGCCTGCTGATGGAGGAAACCGGGCTGCCGGTGATCGTGGCCGACGACCCGCTCACCTGCGTCGTGCGCGGCTCGGGCAAGGCGCTCGAGAAAATGGACAAGCTCGGCTCGATCTTCACCAATGACTGAACCCGGTGATGGGTGACGGGTTATGAGTAAAGGCCCGGTTCGCCGCCCGACTCGTCACCCATCGCCCGTTGCCCGTTAGCGCCCGCATGGAACACCAGCCGCCACCGTTCTTCAACCGTGGTCCGGCGCCCCTGGTCCGCCTCACCTTCTTCGTTTCGCTTGCGATCCTGCTGATGGTGCTCGATGCGCGCTTTCGCTACGCCGAGAGCGTGCGCCAGGTGGTGGCGCTCGCCGCCTACCCGATACAGCGCGTCGCCATGGCGCCGGCGGATCTGTTTCATGCCGTCGCCAATTACTTCAGCAGCACCGCGGCGCTGCAGGAGGAGAACGCGGCGCTCAAGACGAAGCAGTTGCGCGTTGCGCCGGAGCTGCTGCAGCTGGAAGCGCTGAAGGAGGAGAACAATCAGTTGCGCCGCTTGCTCGAGGCGCAGGAACGCACGCCGCGCAAATCGGTGTTTGCCGAGATCCTCTACGCCGGGCGCGACCCGTTTTCGCGCAAGGTGGTGATCGACAAGGGCTCGCAGAGCGGCATCCAGGCCGGCCAGCCGGTGATCGACGATGTCGGCGTGATCGGCCAGGTGACGCGTGTGTATCTGCTCATGAGCGAAGTGACGCTGCTCTCCGACAAAGACCAGGCGATCCCGCTGCAGGTGCTCAGAAACGGGCTGCGCGCGGTCGCCTATGGCGGCGCCGAGGGCGGCATGCTCGACCTGCGCTTCATGGCCGCCAACGCCGACATCCGCAACGGCGACACGCTGGTCACCTCGGGCATAGACGGCACCTACCCGCCGGGGCTGCCGGTGGCCACGGTGGCGCGCATCGAGCGCGATGCGGCCTACGCGTTCGCCAAGATCACCCTCACGCCGACCGCGGGCACCGACCGCTATCGCCAGGTGCTGGTGCTGTCGAGCGAAGCCAAGGCGCCTCCGCCGCCGGCGGAGGCCGAGGAACCGGCGCAGAAGCCGCCCAGGACCAAGCGCTCGAGGAAGCGCGAATAACATGGAGCTGCAGGCACAACCGCAACGCATCCTGCTGCCGGCCAAGGTCAGCTTCATCGTGCTGACCGTGGCGCTGGCGCTGCTGTTCAACCTGCTGCCCTGGCGCAATACTGCGGGCGTGCCGGACCTCACCGCCGCGGTGCTCGCCTTCTGGTGCATCCACCAGCCGCGCCGGGTCGGCATCGGTATCGCCTGGACCCTGGGCCTCCTGCTCGACGTCGGCAACGGCGCGCTGCTCGGCCAGCACGCGCTCGCCTACGCGGTGCTCGCTTTTCTCGCCTTCGCCGTGCACCGGCGCATCCTCTGGTTCTCGCTCGCGCAGCAGGCGCTGCATCTGCTCTTGCTGCTGCTGTCGACGCAGCTGCTGACGCTGGTGATACGGATCGCCGCCGGCGCCGGCTTCCCCGGCTGGACCTATTTCGCCGGCAGTTTCATTTGCGCGGCGCTGTGGCCGGTGTTGAGCTTCCTGCTGCTGCTGCCGCAGCGGCAGGCGGAAATGATTGATGAGAACCGGCCGATATGACGTGGCGAGACCTAGGGGAGACGCGGGAGACGAGGCACGAAAGGCCTCGCCCAAGGGTTCGCGTCCCGCCCTCCCCGCGCCGCACCTCAATCCTCGATCCTTGATCCTCGATCCACGAGCCACGAACCACGAGCCGGACGCCATGCGCCTCGCCGAATTCAAAGATCACCAACGCGAGCTGTACTATTTCCAGCTGCGCATCGGCATCGCCGGGGCGTTCGTGCTCGCCGCCTTCTCGCTGCTGCTGTTGCGCTTCGTCTACCTGCAGATAGTGCAGTACGACTACTACCGCACCAAGGCAGAGGACAACCGCATTTCCATCGTGCCCATCATGCCCAATCGCGGGCTCATTCTCGACCGCAGCGGCACCGTGGTGGCGCGCAACTACTCGGCCTACACGCTGGAGATTTCCCCGGGCAAGGTCGCCGACCTGGAGAAGACCATCAACGGCCTGGAGTCCATCGTCGAGATCCGCCCGAGCGACCGCACCCGCTTCAAGCGCCTGATGATCGAAGCCAAGGGCGCGGACAGCTTGCCGATCCGCACGCGCCTGACCGACGAAGAAGTCGCGAAGTTCGCCGCCAACCGTTACCGCTTTCCCGGCGTCGACATCCAGGCGCGCCTGTTCCGCCAGTACCCCCTGAACGAGCTCGCCTCGCACCTGGTCGGCTACATCGGCCGCATCAACGACCGCGATGTGGAGCGCATCGAAGACGAGGGCCTGACCGCCAACTACAAGGGCACGGACCATATCGGCAAGACCGGGCTGGAGCAAAGCTACGAGAGCGAGCTGCACGGCATCACCGGCTACGAGCAGGTCGAAGTGGACTCCGGTGGCCGCGGTGTGAGAACGCTCTCGCGCACCTCCCCCACCTCGGGCAACAACCTGGTGCTGACGCTGGACATCCGCCTGCAGGAAGTGGCCGAGCAGGCTTTCGGTGAAAACCGCGGCGCGCTGGTGGCGATCGAGCCGGCCACCGGCGGCATACTTGCCTTCGTCTCCAAGCCCGGCTTCGATCCCAATCTGTTCGTCGATGGCATCGACCTCGCGAGCTGGGACCTGCTCAACACCTCGCCCGACCGCCCGATGGTGAACCGCGCGCTGGCCGGCACCTATCCGCCCGGCTCGACGTTCAAGCCGTACATGGCGCTGGCCGCGCTCGAGTTGGGCAAACGCACGCCGCAACAGACGATCTACGATCCGGGATTTTTCCAGTTCGGCAATCATCGCTTTCGCGACGACAAGGTCGGCGGCCACGGCACGGTCGACATGTACAAATCCATCGTCGCTTCCTGCGACACCTATTACTACATGCTCGGCAATGACCTCGGCATCGACAATATCGCGCGTTTCATCGGCCAGTTCGGCTTCGGCGCGAAAACCGGCATCGACATCGAAGGCGAAGCCACTGGCGTGCTGCCCTCGCAGGAGTGGAAACGCGGGCATTTCAAGAAACCCGAGCAGCAGAAATGGTATGCCGGCGAAACCATCAGCGTCGGCATCGGCCAGGGCTATAACGCCTACACGCCGCTGCAAATGGCACAGGCGATGGCGACGCTCGCCAACAACGGCGTCATCTACCGCCCGCACCTGGTCAATTACATCGAGAACATCAGGAGCGGGGAACGCACCCTGGTCGAGCCCAAGATCGAGCGCACCATAGCGCTGAAAGCGGAGAACATCGAGTTCATCAAGCGCGCCCTGGGCGGCGTGAATACCGAGGGCACGGGTGCGCGCGCCTTCGCCAGGGCCGAATACACCAGCGCCGGCAAGACCGGCACGGCGCAGGTGGTGGCGCTGAAGCAGAACGAGAAATACGACGAGAAGCGCGTGGCCGAGCGCCACCGCGATCACGCCCTGTTCATTGCCTTCGCCCCGTTGGAAAACCCGAAAATTGCGCTCGCGGTGGTGGTGGAAAACGCCGGTTTCGGTGCGCGCGCGGCGGCGCCGATCGCGCGCCAGGTATTGGACTATTACCTGCTCGGCAAGCGTGTTAACCAGCCTGCGGCAGAGGTCCCCGCGGACGACGGCGATGATTAGGCGGGTGTTGAAAAAGGGGGCGTGCCGCCTTTTATATTCCCCAAATCAGGGGCTGTGGAGCCTGGTGCCATGCGCCGGCAAGCAGGAGAATCGTTGATGCGAGGGGATTTTCGACTGCCGTTCAAGAATCTGTGGCTGCGCTTCACCGACAAGATCGATGCGCCGCTGTTCGCGCTCGCCGTCGCGCTGGTGCTGCTAGGCATTATCACCCTGGCGAGCGCCGCGTACGAAACGCCGGCCCGCGTCACCGGCCAGGCGGTCAACATCCTGGTGGCGCTCAGCGTGATGTGGGCAGTGGCGCAATTCCAGCCGCAGACGCTGATGCGCTTCGCACTCCCCGCCTACGCGCTCGGGCTCGCGCTGCTGGTCGCGGTGGCGCTGTTCGGCGAGGTCGTCAATGGCGCGCGCCGCTGGTTGAACATAGGCGTCACCCGCATCCAGCCTTCCGAGATCATGAAAATCGCCATGCCGCTGATGCTGGCCTGGTATTTCCACAAGCACGAGGCGACGCTGAGGCTGCGCGACTACCTCGTCGCCAGCCTGCTGCTCGTCGTGCCGGTGCTGCTGATCGCGCGCCAGCCCGACCTGGGCACCGCGTTGCTGGTGACGGCGGCGGGTTTCTACGTGATTTTCCTCGCCGGCCTGTCCTGGAAAATCCTGGTTGGCCTCGCGCTCGCAGCCTGCGCCAGCCTGCCTTTCCTGTGGTCGCTGATGCACGACTATCAGCGCCGCCGTATCCTGACCCTGCTCGATCCGACCTCCGATCCGCTGGGCGCGGGCTATCACATTATCCAGTCGGTCATCGCCGTGGGCTCGGGCGGGCTCGCCGGCAAGGGCTGGCTCAAGGGCACGCAGGCGCACCTGGAGTTTATCCCGGAACGTTCCACCGACTTCATCTTCGCCGTTTTCTCGGAGGAATTCGGCCTGATCGGCAATTGCATTCTGCTGCTGCTGTACCTGCTGCTCATCGCGCGCGGCCTGACGATCGCCGCCAGCGCGCCCACTTTTTTCGCGCGGCTCATGGCCGGCGCCGTGACGCTGACATTTTTTACCTACGTCTTCGTCAACATGGGCATGGTGAGCGGCATCCTGCCGGTGGTGGGCGTGCCGCTGCCGCTGGTATCCTTCGGCGGCACCGCGCTGGTGACACTGTTCGTCGGCATCGGCATACTGATGAGCATCCGCCGGCACCGCAAGCTGGTACAGACTTGACGTGAACGCATTGCCGTATCAGGGAAGAACCGATTCACTGCAGAGGACGCAGAGGGCGCAGAGGAACCCGGATGCGCTTTTCTCTGCGCCCCCTGGTGTTAATTACGTTTCTGTTCTGGTAGCAGCGCTGATTATCGGCGGCTGCGGCAGCGTGTCCAAGCGGGTCGAGCGCGACGCCGGTGTTGCTGCGCCTGAGCCTGCGACCTTCGCGTCAGCGCCGCGCGGCAGCCGCGGCGGCTATTACCAGGACGACGGCCCGGGCGATAATCCGCCGGCGAACCTGGACCAAATCGAGGATGCCGAGCCCGGGCTCGAGCCGCTGAACCGCGCCGCCAACAATCCCTACACGGTATTCGGCCAGCAATACGTCCCATACAAGGCGCTTACGCCTTACCGGCAGCGCGGCGTCGGCAGCTGGTACGGCCGCAAGTTCCACGGCCAGCGCACCTCCAGCGGCGGGCCCTACGACATGTACGCCATGACCGCCGCGCACCCGACGCTGCCGATCCCGAGCTACGCCCGCGTCACCAATCTCGGCAACGGCCGCAGCGTGATCGTGCGCGTCAACGACCGCGGGCCGTTTCATTCCGGACGCCTGATCGATTTGTCCTACGCGGCCGCGTACAAACTCGGCTACGCCGGAAGCGGCAGCGCGTCAGTCGAAGTCGAATCCATCACGCGCGAGGACATGCCCATGATCGCCGCAACACGGCGGCGAGCGGTACCGCCCGTGACCGCCGCGGCAGCGCCGCAGGCAAACGCAGAGCAGCCGGTTGCCGAAACGCAAGCGATGGCCCCGGTGATTCTGGCGGCGGCGAGCGCGTTGCAGCCCGAGCCTGCCAAGCCGGCACAAGCGATTCCCGTCGATGCCGAGGCGAGCGGCATCTACCTGCAACTCGGCG
>Ga0080064_1006560_pt1 | contig 12500 bp, 13 predicted proteins | sample Subgrocontami54m_FD_69260 | JGI IMG/M metagenome (GOLD analysis project Ga0080064, IMG submission 69260) | Subsurface groundwater microbial communities from S. Glens Falls, New York, USA - GMW46 contaminated, 5.4 m (SPADES assembly) (version 2) ...
CTGCGTCTCAAGCCAGGATTCCTGCGGGGCACTCTGGGTCCCCGCTTGCGCGGAGACGAGCGGAAGACTTTCGACTCGGCTCACCTGGAAACCTCTCTACCCCCGCCCCGCCAGCGCCACCTGCTTGGCAAAATTCACCAGCGCGCGCTGGACGCTGCGGTTCCGGATGCGAGCATAGGCTTCCAGCAGTTGCGGCGCGCCGGCGTGGCTGAGCAGTTCGAGCGGCGCGACGCCCGCTTCGCGGATTTTTGCCGGCACGCCGAAAAACGTGGCGATAGGGACCTCGAATATTTCGGCGATCCGCTGCAGGCGCCCTGCCCCGACGCGGTTGACGCCCTTTTCATATTTCTGGATCTGCTGGAAGGTCAGCCCGAGGCGGCGGCCGAGCTCGCTTTGCGACATGCTGCGCGACAGCCGCAAGGCACGGATGCGCTGGCCTACCTGGCCGTCATAGGGGTCGTCGGCGCGTGCTTTGTGCGGCTTGGTCATTCGGTGCTACCGGCGCTGTCACGGCAACTACCGCGCGCTTCAACGCCGACGCCAAGGTCGGCAGGACGCTAGGGCGTCCCACGAGCGGTTTTATTGAGTGCAACAAAAAGTTTTGCCGGGCGCAATCAAAAATTCTTTGACCTTTAACAATAAAAATGAAGCGCCTCGTTATCGCAAAGCATGCAAATAGAAATTTATGAACGATAACGCGGGACGAGCGGCCACAAATGTCTCTAACGCCTTTGCACTTTGCGGGGCCGTACACTCCTATTGTCGGGCAGGACTTTTCTAATATTGGCGGTGACAACGTTGGATGGCATCGGCCTGATACACGCTTCCAGCGCAGCCGCCACCGGTTCTACGCTTTCCAATTCGAGGCCTTCACGGGCATAGATACCTTTTCGAGTTAGCGGCAGCGGCGGCAAGAATGACTCCGTTGCGATCTGAACATCGCGGCTCGTCAGGCGGTCAGCCACGATCATAATTCCCAACCCCGCGCTCACGGCAGCAACCCGAGTCCACACATCCGGCGCGCTAAACGATATGACATATTGAATACCGGCGTCGGCGAAAGCCTTAGTCGCCAGACGGTCTGACATGCTGCCATGCCAGCTGACGAACGGAAGCGGAATGTCCGTGTTTAACTTCAAGCTGGGGGACTTGACCCAGTGCATGTCTTCCCACCACTCGACCACCATCATGCCAGGTGGCTCCGCGACATTGCAGAGCAACGTAAGATCGAGCTGCCCCGCACTCAGATCGCGCATCAAATTTTCCAGACTGTCGCAACGAAAGCTCACCTTTTCACGACCATGAATGGATGAGCAGCTCCTTACAATATCGACTAAATTTTTGTCGGGCATCCATCTCGGCATCCCGATCCGAATTTGATCAGGTGCAGAATTCGACCTTGAATGAGATAACAATTGATCATTCATGGCGAGGATACGGCGTGCGTAGCTTAGGACGACTTTGCCATGTTCGGTCAGTTGCATTCCGGCAGTTGACCTCTGGAAAACTTGCCGCCCGACTACCTGCTCGAGGCGCCTGATCTGCGCGCTGATCGCAGACTGGGTGAGCCCCAAAACGTTGCCGGCTTGCGAGAAATTTCCCGCTTCGATCACTGCCACGAAGGTACGCAACACCTCGGTGGGAATATTTGTTGTGTCGTATCTGTGGTGCATGTTGTCCTCGCGCCGGCTCCAAATCTAATCCCGGCGCGCCGCTTGAACGCGTTCTATATTCGCCAGAGAAAGCTCCGTCTTCTGCGCAACAAGCTGTTGAAGGCTCTCGCCCGGCAGCGGATCGTATTCTGCCCTGGCTTGCTGGAGCTCCGCAAGAAACTGAGAATCTTTGACGGTGGCGTCGAAGGCCGCCCGAAGGATTTCAACCCTTTCCTTTGGGACGTCCGGAGGCACAACGAAGGAGCGTCCGATCGCGGAAGCCTGCGTCAAAAAGGCGAAAAGCGCCTTGTCCTCCGATGTCGTAGCAAGCTCCCCGATGGTCCGAACGCTTGACAAGTTAGGATGCCTGTCGGGGCTATATTGCACCAAGACGTTGACCTTCCCGGTCGTAAGCCAATCCGTCGTAGTGCTGACCGTATTGTACGAGCTTGTTGCCCCATCCACTTCGCCACGCTGCATCGCCAAATTTGCATTCTGCGCGCCCACATAGCCACGGATAATTTTAAAGCGCGTACCGATAATCTTATTCAGAAGCGTCGGATAGATGACGGTGGCGGGACCGCCACCTGCCGCCAAAATTGTTTCACGGCTTTGCGCGTCTTCGATCGTCTTGGTGGCCGATGAATGCCAAGTGTAGACCATCTCCACATTCGATGTGACACGGCCGATCCAATTGAATTTGGTGATATCAAACTGAACACCTTTCGTGCTGAGAGCCTGCTCATCCCCCATTCCCTGAAAGAGAATGGCAATCGCGGTTCCGTCCTTCGGTGCCAGGTTGTAGGTAAAATTTGCGCAGGTAATCCCTCCTGCCCCTGGCATGTTTGATGCAATGATAGTAGGGTTGCCTGGAAGGTGCCGCCCGATATGGCGCGCGACCAATCGTCCATACAGGTCATAGCTGCCGCCAACCGGCGTACTGATATAGACCGTGACGGTCTTGCCTTTGAAAAAGTCCGGCGCTTGCGCATTGAGGGGCGCGGGAAACAAGACCATTGCTACAGCAAAAACGGCCGTAAAAACTTGGACAACCCTAGCCATCACGCAGCCCCACAACCCCAACAGGTGGCCTAGGACTATAATACCGAAACGTGCTGATCGCCAAGGTTGTTTTGCCTGGCTGGATACAGCAAATGCGGTAAGGATCGAGCAGGCAGCGGCAATCCCGACCGGGGCATTATCTCAGCCCAAACCCGTCGAAGGATTAGACTACGACACCCGTTTGAGTGCCCTTCAATCGCTAGAGCATGATCCCGAAAAGTGGGTACCGGTTTTCGGAAAAGATCATGCTCAAACAAGAAGCTAGAGCGTGATGGCGATTCAATCTGAAGCCATCACGCTCTAGTGTTGCGGCTGATCGAGGTGGCGCAGCAGATCTTGCAGTCGCGGCGGCAACTCGTCCTTCAACACATCGTCGAACACCGTGTGCAGCTGCTTGGCGATCTCGCTTCGCAATTTCGAATGAAGTTCTTCGCTCCGCAGTCGTTTCAGGCCGTCCATCTTGGTTAACGTCCCCGCGTGCTGTCATTCAGGCCGCAAAGATACGGAGGACTATTTTTCGAAGCGTGAAATTTGAAGGTTATTTATTTCTAATTTTACGCGCTCCGACCGCTTTAGGGAGCCGCCGGCGTCCCCCCATGTCCGCGACCTTTTCTCACCGGCCGCCCGATTTTGGCTAGCGGCAGGCAATTACCGGGGCAAAAATAAAGCCCCGATTGCATCGGGGCTCAGTAGCTAGAAGAAACGTCCCTGAAGCGAGCCGCGTCAGGTCTTATCCTTGGGCTTAGCCTTCTCCATGGTCTTGGCCTTCGCCTTCACAGCTCTGCCCACTCGATCGGCATTGGCTTGGCACATATATGCGCCGCGTTTGGTCTTGCCGTAATCTTTGGCGCCGGCCGAATGGTAGACCTTGGAGGACAGGTTCAGCCAAACGACCGTGTCCGTTCCGCATTTTTGCTTAGCCTCTGTCTCTGAAGCGAACTGGTCTGCCGCCAATGGCGCAGTTTTCTTCGCGGCAGGTTTCTTTGCAACCGGTTGCGTCTGAGTGGTGGTGTTTGGCGTTGTTTGGGAAAAGGCTATCGCCGGCGTGAGGGTGATCAGGGCGGCGGCTAACAAGAGCACGCTTCGTCGCATGACGTTTTCTCCTGAAAAACTGTGAAGCTCAAACCGCTTTGAACAACGTCTATCGTAGGACAGCTGATACATGCGCGGCAAGTACGCCTCGGTTGGCGGGCATGCGCCACAGTCTTCTCAAGTCTTCTTCGCGGCATTTTTCGCAATCACGTCGGCGATACGCGATTGGACCTTGGGATCAAAGAAAGGGTCGTCCAGATCGTGCGGTCGCCGCGCTGCCGGATCGTGAATGATGACCTCTGGCGACGATTTTGCGCGATGCGATTGCTGCCTTGTTATCGCAAACCAGAAACCGCGAACCGTTTGGACAAGGCTGGCCATGATTATCCGGAAAGGATTTTAAGCGGTATTGCCCACGCCAGGGAGAGCGCGCTGGCTGTAACACACAACGGCGATCGTGACGGCAAGTACAAAGCTCGAAGCAATCGCGATATAGGGCGTTAGCATGAGCGCCTGCATCCACATCGTAATCTCCAGGGCTGGTTGCACTTCCCAACGGCCCAGAGGTTCGTTCGTTCCGCGCTTTTCAATTAATACGTGTTAACTCTCGGCGGATGTCTCAACGATCCGCTTCGCGAAAAAGACCATAACTCAAAGATCCATGAGATCGATCAAATCTCGAAAGCCGATGAGAAATATTTCGAGACCTTGTGGGAAGAAATAAGGTCGAAGTCCGTTTGGCGTCAACGCTGACGGACAAGTGCCGTCCCCGCCCTCGAAAGTCAGGGCAAAAATCGACCAAAAATTCCGAATCAAAATCAACCGATTAGTGGCGCGCCCGAAGAGATTCGAACTCCTGACCCCCAGATTCGTAGTCTGGTGCTCTATCCAGCTGAGCTACGGGCGCCTTTGCGCATCGCGCGGGAGAATGTTCCGGGCTTCGTATGCCGCCTGGAACCGGGCCATAGCTATAGGCTCTGCGCATTATTGGCAAGTATTGAGGCGCCTTGGGAAAGCGCGCAAAACGCCGCCATCCTTCGAGACGCGGACCTTCGGTCCGCTCCTCAGGATGAGGATGATCACAGAGATCCGCGCTCACGCCCGCGCGCGCTCGCCGCGCCGGCTGTGCAGCTCGACTGCCCGGTCGGGGATGGTGAGCGAGAAAGTCGCTCCGATGGTGCCTTCCACCAGCCTGATCTCGCCGCCATGGGCACGCACCAGTTCGGCGGCGATCGCCAGACCAAGGCCGGAGCCGCCGGTGCGCGTCGAGCTCTGGAACGCCTCGAACAGATGGGAGCGCGACTTCTCTGAAATCCCCGGCCCGGTGTCGGAGACTTCGATCACCACCACCGCGCCCTCGCGGCGGCCGGTGATACGGATCTGATCGCGGCCGGGATCGTTGGTGGCGCGGCTGTCGAGCGCCTGCATGGCGTTGCGCGCCAGATTGAGCAGGATGCGAAACAGATGATCCGGGTCGGCATCGATCATGAGACCGCGCTCGACCGCGCTGACCCAACGCACCGGTCCATTCGGGTCGAGCTCGAGCGTCTCGCGCACCTCCTCGACCACCGGCTCGAGCGGTAAGAGCTTGCGGTCGGGCGGCGCTTCCTGCGCGCGTCCATAGGACAGTGTCGATTCGCAGAACGCGATGGCGCGTTCGAGCGCGCGCATCAGCTTGGGCGAGAAGCGTTGCACCCGCGGGTCCTGCAGGCTCGACAGCCGGTCGGTAAAAAGCTGCGCCGACGACAACAGGTTGCGCAGGTCGTGGTTGATCTTGGAGACCGCCAGCCCAAGCGCAGCGAGACGGTTCTTCTGCTGCAGCATGGTGGCGAGATCGCGCTGCATGGCGCCGAGCTCGCGCTCGGCGGTGCCGACCTCGTCCCGGCGGCCGGAAGCGACAATCACGCGCGCCGGATTCTCCGGCTCGCCGTGGAACGCCATCATGTTGGCGGTGATCCGGCGCAGCGGCTGCACGAACAGATAATGCAGCGAGAGATAGACCAGCGTGGCGGTGATGCCGGAGATCAACAGCGACAGCAGCAGGATGTTGCGGGAGAACGCCAGCATCGCCTGCCGCAGCGGGTCCTCGTCGATGACGATCTCGACAAATTCACCGCCCATCGGCGCGTGCCCCATCACGCGCATGACCTCGCTGTTGGTGTCGAACAGGGTATCGAAGGCATCCATCACCGCGCGCCACCACATCATGTTGCGCATGTCGATCTCGCGGTCGACGGTCAGCGGCTTGTCGGAGGCGGCGAGCAGCCGGCGCTGCGTCCCCATCTTCATGGCGACGGCATGGGCGCCGATGCTGTCGAGGATCTGCTTGGCGAGGCTGTCGGGCACCGCTTCACGCGGCGCCGCTTCCAGGACCAGCGCGGCGGTATAGGCCGCCGACAGCCGGTCATTCAGCCAGTTCAGCCGGAAATTGGCGATCGAGGGCACATAGATCAGCACTTCCGCGATCATCACGAACAGGATCGTGAGCACGAGAAGCTTGCCGGAAAGCCCCAAGCGCGTCGGGCGCGTGGCTCCCGGTTGATCCGCACCGGCGGGTCGGTCGGTCATCTGCGCAGCGGCCCTCGTGTCCTGCTCGGTCAGCCCAAACGGCGCAGAAGCCGGATGATGCGCCGCACCCAAGAATTGGTCAAACTAGGGGTGAAATAGGTAATGGCGGCACGTTTTCCAATCTCCGCCAGGGTCGGATACGGCACCACCACCCCCATAAAGGCCCGGATATTGAGGTTTTGGCTGATGGCCAGCGCCCAGGTGGCGATCAATTCGCCCGCTTCCGCACCTACGATGGTGGCGCCCAGGATCTTGCCGCGCTTGCTGGTCAGCACCTTGATGTGGCCGCGGGTGGCGCGCTCGGCCTGGGCGCGGTCGTTCTCGTGATAGGGCCAGCGCAGCACATTGATAGCGTGGCCGCGGCGTTTGGCCTCCGCCTCGGTGAGGCCGACCTGCGCCAGTTCGGGATCGGTGAAGGTGACGCGCGGGATGACGTCGTCATTGGCCTTGACCGGCAGGCGGAACAGCGCGTTCCGGATCACCAGGCCGGCGTGATAGTTGGCGGCATGGGTGAATTGCAGGCCGCCGGCAACGTCGCCGATGGCGTAGACCTTCCTGTTGGTGGTGCGCAGTCCCTTGTCGACCACGATGCCCTTGCGCTGGTATTTGATGCCGGCTTGCTCCAGGCCGAGCCCGTCCACGGTCGGCCGCCGTCCGGTGGCGACCAGCAGATGGCTGCCCTCGATCAACTCTTCGGTCTCGCCGCCGAGCACGACACGCACCGATGCTGCCGGCTCGATGCGGGCGATCTTCACACCGCTGCGAATGCCGACACCTTCGCGCGCGAGCTGATTGAGCACCACCGCGGCGCATTCGGGATCGTCGCGCGAGAGCGGCTCGGCCGCTTCCAGCACCGTGACCGCGGACCCGAGCCGGCGAAAAGCCTGCGCCAGCTCAAGCCCGATCGGGCCTCCGCCGATGACGATCAGATGATCGGGGCGCGCAGTGAGATCGAAGATCGTCTCGTTGGTCAGATAGGGCGTGACGTCGAGTCCCGGTATCGGCGGGATCGCGGCGGTCGATCCGGTCGCGAGCACAAAGCGCCGCGCCTTGATCTCGATCTCGCCGACCTTAACCGTCGCGGGATCCGAAAACCGCGCGGCGCCATCGATCACGCGCACGCCGAGACCGGTGAAGCGCTCCTCGGAATCGTTCGGCGCGATGGCGGCGATGATTTCGTGCACATGGTCATGCACGCGCTGGAAATCGATCTGCGTGCCTTGCGCGGTGACGCCGAAGGCCGGGGCCTCGGCGATCATGCGGGCGCGTCTGGCTGCGGCGATCAGCGATTTCGACGGCACGCAGCCGGTATTGAGGCAATCGCCGCCCATCCTGGCTTTTTCGATCAGCACCACCGGCACGCCGAAAGCGGCGGCGGCCGCCGCCACCGACAATCCGCCGGAGCCCGCGCCGATGACGCAGATATCGGGGCGTAGTGTTTCAGTCATCCCTTCCCCACACTTTCGTCATTCCGGGGCGCGCTGAAAGCGCGAACCCGGAATCCATAACCACCACAGTTGCCGTTACGAAGGTCGGGGCCACGATTCGCGGTCGGTGGATATGGATTCCGGGTCCACGTGCTTCGCACGTGTCCCGGAATGACTTCACTGTGTCGGCCGTGGCCCGGAATGACATCATGGTGTTGCGCCCCGCCCGCGCGCGCGCAACCGCTTCACGATCACCGGGATGAGCGCCACCACCCCGAGCGCCGCCAACGCCATGAGCAGTTCCGGCGTCACCGCCGCCTTGAGATCGAAATCGAGCCGGCAATCGGAACGTCCGGCCGCGAGGCACGCGCGATAGGCGGCCTCCTGCGCGGTGATCACGCTGGTGAGGCCGGCGCCGACAAAAGCAAACGCGAAGGTGCCCGGCAGGATACCGATGGCGGTCGCGGCGGCGAAGGTCGAAAGCCGCACGCCGGCAAGCGCGGGAACCAGATTGACCAGCCAGAACGGAAAGATCGGCACCAGCCGCAGGAACAACAAATAGCTGAAGGCGTCCGCCCGAAATCCCTCCGCCAGGCGATCGGCGAGCGGGCCGGCGCGCCGCGCCAATTGTTCGCCAAGCGCGCTCTTGGCGATCAGGAAGATGCAGATCGCGCCGATGGTCGCGCCCACCGCGGCCGCCATCCCGCCCGGCAGCACCCCGAACAGGATGCCGCCGGCGATGGTGAGATACACTGCGCCCGGAACCGAGAGCGCGACCACCGCGATGTAGAGCGCGACATAGCCGGCCAGCGCCGCAACCTTGTTGTGCGCAACGAAGTCCTGCAGCACGCCGTGATGCCGCACCAGGCTCTCGAACGACAGGTGCCGGTGCCAGCCCATGGCGATGACCAGGCCGAGTGCCGCGACGATGGCGACCAGCGGCAGCAGCCGACGCACTGAAAACCGCGGCGCGGTGCGACCCACGGGAGCCCGGGCTGGGTCATCCATTGGCAGTTCCCGCATGGTGGGCCGCCTGAGAGGAAAATGAAGCCTATGTGGCATTGCCGAGGCGCGGGCGATCTATACATGACCGGCAGGCGAGACGAAGGCGTTTCACCGAATTTTGAGGCTTTCCTGCGGTTCGCTCACGGGATCGCGCTTGCAAAGCGCTCACATTGACGAGCAAGGGCGGCCTCCCTTATAAGCCGCGTGACTTCAGAAGCCGGATAACCCCGATAAATGCGGTTTTCGGGCGGGCAGGCCAGGATCCGGCGCTTGGCCGGCGATCGATCTGCCGCACGCCCCGACCAGCGGAGACACGACCGTGAAGCGGACCTATCAACCGAGCAAGCTGGTGCGCAAGCGCCGTCACGGATTCCGCGCGCGCACCGCGACCAAAGGCGGACGCCGGGTGCTGTCGGCGCGGCGCGCCCGCGGCCGCAAGCGGCTCAGCGCCTGACGCCGATCGACGGGGCGCACATTGTCCTTCCCATGGAGCGGCTGAGACAGCGGACCGACTTCCTCGCCGCCGCGAGCGGCGCAAAGATCGCGACCGCGGCATTCGTGTTGCAGGCGCGCGAGCGCGCCGATGGCGGCCCGGTGCGGATCGGCTTCACCGTATCGAAGAAGGTCGGCAACGCGGTCGAGCGCAACCGGGTGCGCCGGCGCCTTCGGGAGATCGTGAAACTGTCTGCCGATGCGGCGCTCCGTTCAAGTCATGACTATGTGCTGATCGGGCGGCGCGCCGCGCTGAAATTGCCGTTCGATCGGATGGTGGCGGAATTCGGCGGCGCGTTGCGCCGGCTCGACCGGCAGCCTGCCGGAGCCGGCGAGCGCGCGAGCACGACAAGATTACGGCAGCCGACGTTGCCGAAGGATACGAGCCAGTGACATGACCGACCAGAAAAATACCATCCTCGCCATCGTGCTGTCGGCCATCGTGCTGATCGGCTGGCAGGTCTTCTTCGGCCTTCCGCAAATGGAAAAGCAGAAGCAGGCGCAACAGCAGCAGCAGCAACAACAGGTCCCGCCGCAGGCGCAGCCGGTGCCGCAACCGGGCGCACCGCAGCAACCGGGCGCGCCGCAGCAGCCGGCCGCAGTTCCCGCGCAGCCGGCAGCACCGGGCGTGGCGCCGGGCGCGCCGCCGATACCCGGCCAAGCCATTCCCGGCCAGCCGCCGACCCGCGAGGCGGTGCTCAAGGAGACGCCGCGCATCCGCATCGAGACGCCGCGGCTCGACGGCACCATCGCGCTCAAGGGCGGCCGCATCGACGATCTCGCGCTCACGCAATACCGCGAGACCGTCGATCCGAAATCGCCGGCGATCGTGCTGCTGGCGCCGTCGGGCAGCCCCAATCCGTTCTATGCGGAATTCGGCTGGGTGGCGGCGGCCGGCACCACCGCCAAGCTTCCCGGCCCGGACACCGTGTGGAAGCAGGAAGGCGCCGGCACGCTCGCCGTCGAACGCCCGGTGACGCTCGTCTACGACAACGGCGAAGGGCTGCAATTCCGGCGCACCATCGCGGTCGACGACAAATACCTGTTCACCATCCGCGACGAGGTGGCGAACAAGAGCGCTGTGCCGGTGACGCTTTATCCTTACGGGCTGATCTCGCGCCACGGCACCCCCAAGGTCGAGGGCTTCTACATTTTGCATGAAGGCCTGGTCGGCGTGCTCGGCGAACAGGGCCTGCAAGAAGTGAGCTACAGCGGCATTGCCGACAAGAAGCAGATACCGTTCAAAGTCGCCAATGGCTGGCTCGGCATCACCGACAAATATTGGGCGGCAACCCTGCTGCCCGACAGCACCGCCAATCTGCAGGCGCGCTTCTCGGCCGGCCAGCTCGGCACCATCAAGACCTACCAGACCGACTACCTGCTCGACCCGCAGACCATCGCGCCGGGCGCGACCGGCGGCGCCAATGCGCGGCTGTTCGCCGGCGCCAAGGAGGTGGCGATCGTCGACGGCTACGACCGCGCGCTCAAGCTCAACCGCTTCGAGCTGTTGATCGACTGGGGCTGGTTCTACTTCATCACCAAGCCGCTGTTCCTGGCGATGGACTGGATGTTCCGCTATTTCGGCAATTTCGGCGTCGCCATCCTGCTGATCACGGTCGTCATCAAGATCGTGTTCCTGCCGCTCGCCAACAAATCCTACGCCTCGATGGCCAAGATGAAGGCGGTGCAGCCGGAAATGGTGGCGATCCGCGAGCGCTATGCCGACGACAAGATGAAGCAGCAGCAGGCCATGATGGAGCTGTACAAGAAGGAGAAGATCAATCCGGTTGCCGGTTGCCTGCCGATCGTCATTCAGATCCCGGTGTTCTTCGCGCTCTACAAGGTGCTGTTCGTTACCATCGAGATGCGGCATGCGCCGTTCTTCGGCTGGATCAAGGATCTCGCGGCGCCCGATCCCACCACCATCTTCAACCTGTTCGGGCTGATTCCCTGGGATCCGTCGCACGTGCCGGTGGTGGGCCCGTTCCTGATGCTCGGCGTCTGGCCGCTGATCATGGGCGTTACCATGTGGTTCCAGATGAAGCTCAATCCGCCGCCGCCCGATCCGACCCAGCAGATGATCTTCGACTGGATGCCGGTGATCTTCACTTTCATGCTGGCGAGCTTCCCGGCCGGGCTGGTGATCTATTGGGCCTGGAACAACACGCTTTCGGTGGCGCAGCAGAGCTACATCATGCGCAAGCACGGCACCAAGGTTGAGCTGTGGGACAATCTCAAGTCGCTGTTCGTCCGCAAGAAGAAGACGTAAAGCACGCGGGGCGGCGTAGCCCTCGCGGGATACGGGACAGCGGCCACTACTCCGCCAGATCGGTGTAGTGTCGCGGCGCAGGCATTGCTGTTGAACCCCATGGTCACCCAATCGCACTTGCAATGAGTGACTTCACCCCCGCGGAAATTGAAAGCGGCCGCAAGCTGTTTGCGGGCGACTGGCAATTTGTCTGGGCTGCCAGTTCGCTGGAATCGCTGCCGGCGATGCGGGGGACAGAGATCGCCTTCGCCGGCCGCTCCAATGTGGGCAAGTCGAGCCTGATCAACGCATTGACCGGGCGCAATGCGTTGGCGCGCACCTCGCACACGCCGGGCCGCACCCAGGAGCTGATCTTCTTTTCCGGTGGCGCCGAGCTCATGCTGGTGGACATGCCCGGTTACGGTTATGCCGCCGCGTCGAAAACGAAGATCAAGAGCTGGACCGGGCTCATTCATGATTTCCTGCGCGGCCGCGCCAATCTGGCGCGGGTCTATGTCCTGGTCGACGGCCGGCACGGCTTGAAGCCCCCCGACGCCGATATCCTGAAAACCCTCGACAAGGCCGCGGTGAATTATCAGATCGTGCTGACCAAGGCCGATCAGGTGACGGCCGCTGAGCATGACGCGCGTATCGCCGAATTGAATGGCGCGCTGAAGAAACATCCCGCCGCCTATCCGGAGGTGCTCGCCACCTCCGCCCGCAGCGGCGCCGGCATCGCCGAATTGCGCGCGGCGATCGGCCGGCTGCTGGTCGAACGCGGCGTCGCCTAGAGTCTGAACCACCCGCTTAGAAGCGTTTGGCGCAATCGTTGCCGCAATGACAGCGTGCCCCCTCCCCCGCTCGCGCTGGCGAGCCAGATGGCGAGCGGCCAGCGCGAGCACTTTATAAGTGGCCGCGCCGGGCCCTCACTTCGTTCGGCGGCGCGGCGTTGGAGGAGGGTTGGGGAGGGGGGTGGCTGACGCGCGGGATTCGAAACTGTATACGCCCCGCGGC
>Ga0080064_1006564_pt1 | contig 12486 bp, 11 predicted proteins | sample Subgrocontami54m_FD_69260 | JGI IMG/M metagenome (GOLD analysis project Ga0080064, IMG submission 69260) | Subsurface groundwater microbial communities from S. Glens Falls, New York, USA - GMW46 contaminated, 5.4 m (SPADES assembly) (version 2) ...
TCGCGCGTCCAGGCACTCACGTATTCGTCCAGCGCAGACGAGTTCTTGCGGCGGGCGAAGGCGTCTCCGAATCGTGGCTCCCTGCACCAACCCGGGTTTTCAAGCGCTAGGCACAAGCCCTCCCATTCTTGCTCTGTCCGCACTGCTATTGAAATCCATTCATTCCCGCCTTTGCAAGGGTAATTGTTGTAGGGCGCAGCGCTGAGGTCCTGATTGCCCTGAGGCTGGGGAATGCGGCCATTCATTGTGTAGTCCACCACGGCTTGGCCCAACGTAGCCACAGCAGCCTCCCACATTGAAACGCGAATATGCTGACCGCATCCTGTTCTGCGTCGCGCTTTCAGAGCAGCTAGGGTCACGTAAGCGCCATGCAAGGCAGCACAAACGTCGGCGTAGAAATGCTTGATACCGAGAGGCGGTCCGCCGGCATAACCTACCAAGCTGTCGATTCCGGAAAGCGCGTTGATCGTGGGACCATAAGCGCGCATGTCCCGCATCGGGGCAGTTTCACCTGCCGCGGAAATAGACAAAAGGACCATGTCCGGGCGCACACGCCTCAGCACTGAGTATCCTAGCCCCAGCTTTTCCAAGACGCCCGGCGCGAAATTCTCCACGCAGACATCGCACGTGGCGGCTAAGTCCAGCAGAAAGACCTTTGCGTCTTTCTGCGACAAGTCCAGAGTCATGCTCAGCTTGTTCCGATTTACGTTCAGGAACAGAGGGCCCTGCTCAGGGTCCCGCTCAGTGCCGATCAGCGGTCGCCCTTGACGCAAATAGTCCAAGCGCTGCCGTGATTCGACCTTAACGACCTCTGCTCCCAAGTCAGCCAGTATCATTCCGGGGAGAGCTCCAGCAAGAACCCACCCCATGTCAAGGACACGGATATTTTTGAGGGGGCTATCTAAGCGATTCATTTTCCCTTCGCTTCTTCTGCACGTCCCCATGCTTCAAATGACGCCGCATTGATGAAGCCCGACGATCTCTTCATTCGTGTATCCAAGGGTCTCTTTGTAAACTAGGGCATTGTGTTCGCCCAGGGATGGCGCAACTCTGGGAGAAGGAGGCCGTTCTCCGGATAGCTCATAAGGTATACCGGGGCATCGTATGGTTGGGCCGTCGCTTATAGTCGCATCTACGAAGAAAGAAGCCAGCCCAGGGACATCTGCAACCTCTCCGATTGTATACACAGGCGCCGTGGGGAGATGATTAGCGAGCGCCATATTGAGCAAGTCCGCTTTGGTGTAGTTCTGGAGCCACTCAACCATATGTGCATCTGCCTCATCGGCGTACAAGTTGTTGATCGCCGTCCGGTCCGCAAATCGTGGGTCCTTGGCCCAGGCAGGATCCCCCATGAGGTGAAGTAGGGTTCGCCATTGGCGTCCTTCCATTGCGCCAACGAATACGAAGCCGTCCTTGCAAGGCAGAATGCAATTGGGATAAGGAAAGTCGAGGGAGCGACGACCTGTTCGTTGCGTCCAACGCCATTGGAAGATATACATAAGCGCTTCAGGCCCGGTGTAGATGCTCCCCAGTGTCTCCGCCTCGGCCAGGTCAATAGACTGTCCGAAGCCTGCTTCGTCCTGAACCAGGAGAGCAGTGACGGTAGCTGATGCCGCGCAGAGACCTACATGGTAACCGGCAAGCGGGATAGGGAAGCCCAGTGGTTCCCTGTCAGCGTCTCCAATTCCCACGCTTACGCCTGCGGCCGCTGCGATATTGATGTCGTACGCTGCGAACCCGGAGTACGGCCCCGAAAGACCAAAGGGAGATATACTCGTCAACACCAAGTTGGGATGCTCGGCCTCCAGGGATTTGAATAGGGAAAGAAGGCCCTGGTCAAGACGGCCGGGAAATCCGAGAACTACAGCATGCGCAGTCGAAGCCAGCTTGTGAAGGATTGTGCGCCCTGTACTCTTCTGAATATCGAGAGTAATGCCTTGTTTACCTGCATTGAGATACGTGAAAAGACCACTGCGGTCAGGATGAGGAATATCCTGGGGAAAAGGCCCTAGCCGGCGCAAAATATCTCCTTTGCCGGGCGTTTCCACTTTGATGACACGCGCCCCAGCATCTACGAGCAGCTTACAGCAGTAGGAAGCTGACATCGACTCGCCGACTTCCAGTACTATTGTGTCGTTCAGTAGTCCCGTGACCATGTCAAGCTTATTCCAGTCCGTTCGCTTATCTGCCCAAGTAGTGTGGTGGCCGCTTTTCCTTGAACGCCCGAGCGCCTTCTTTGGCATCTTCCGAGCGCACGATATCTCTCCAGCTCTCATTTTCTATTTGGAAGGCCTGCTCGAGCGGAAGTCCCCAGCTTTTTAGCACGGTCTCTTTTATCTTTCTGAGCGCAAGCGGGCCAAGCTTGGACATGCTGGTGGCAATCTCCATGCTCGTGTCCATAATCTTGTCAGGAGGTACGACTCGGTTAAGAAGCCCGTGCCGTAATGCGTCCTCAGCACCGAAACGCTCTCCAAGCAGCAGAATCTCCATGGCTGTCGCATAGGGGACCATCCGAGGCAGACGTGCCAATGATCCACCCGCGGGAATCAAGCCGTGGTGCGGTTCAGGCAAGGCAAATTGGGCATCGGTAGAAGCGACGCGAAGGTCGGCAGCGAGAGCGAGTTCGAACCCTCCCGCGAGGCAGTGCCCTCGAATGGCGGCAATGATTGGCTTGTACACCGAAAAGCCGCGGAGGAACGCCGTGCTCGAAAGACTCTTGTCTTCGATCAACCGCCTGTCCCACTCGTCCTGCGGCGGGCGCGCATGCGTAAGTAGTGGTATCAGCTTACCGAGGTCCGCGCCAGAGCAGAATGCTTTGTCGCCTGCGCCGGTAAGCACAGCTACTCGAATGCTGTCATCATCCTGAACACGCTTCCATGCGTCTGCCAGCAACACGACTGCCTCAGGGTCCAGGGCGTTGCGGACTTGTGGTCTGTTGATTGTAATGGTTGCGACCGCTTCAAAAACCTGAAAGAGAACTGCTGGCATGTACGTCCTCGACTATGGTCCGATAGGCCGGAACTTTAAGAGTGTGGTGTCCGGGGTAACGTCCTCAAAGACAGCCTCCACAAGTTGACCAACGCGTATATTCTGTGGCAAACAATCTATAACGTTCGTTATTACGCGTGGCCCTTCGTCAAGCTCTGCAACCGCGAAAATGTACGGGGCCTCCGACTCAAACCCTCTGACACTGGGGCGGCGGATGACCGTATATGAGTACACACGGCCTTTGCCGGAAAGTTGCCGCCAGTGCAAATCCTCTTTGAGGCACCCAGGACAGAACCTCCGCGGATAGAAAATGAACTTCAGGCACTGCGGGCAGTATTGCATCAACACCTTATGTTGCCGCAGTGCATCCCAAAAGGGCTTCGAAAGGCTGGTGGGATGAGGAAGCGGCTTCTCGTATCCCCGCACGTCTTTCATGCGTCAACTCTCTCCAGCAGCAATGCGACTTCCTCGCTCATGACCCCACCGTTGCCAGACACAAAAGCCAGGTCGCACGTGCGAAGTTGGCGTTGCCCTGCTTGGCCGCGCAGTTGACGGACTGCCTCTGTAATATGCGAAGCTCCACCGGCAAGGCCGGGCTGGCCAAACGACAATTGGCCGCCGTGCGTGTTGACAGGGAAGTCTCCGCGATACGTAAGGTCGTGGTCCGTGACGAAGGCTCCTCCACGTCCCTTGGCACAAAACCCAGCGTCCTCCAGAGCAATGAGCACGGCGATGGTGTAGCAGTCGTAAATGCATGCAAGGTCCACGTCGGAAGGTCTCACTCCCGCCGTTGTGAACGCGTGTTCCGCGGCTGCCACAAGCGGGCTGTGGGTCAGCGACGGACGATCGAAGACGGTGCTGGAGCGCACGGATTCGCCAAATCCTCTAAGTGTGACCCAAGGTTTGCCTTGCTGAGTTACTTTGCGTGCGTCAGCAACGATGATGGCTGCAGCTCCTGAGCACGGCATGACGATTTCGAAGAGGTGCAGTGGGTCAGCAACCAGTTCGGACGAGAGGACGTCACTGATCGACAATGGTTTGCCATAGAACAGCGCGTCGGGGTTAGAGTTCGCGTTGAATCGCTCGTCAACCGCGATTTTGGCAAGCTGCTCGGGAGTCGTGCCATACTCAAACATGTGTCGCCGGGCGACGAGCGCATAGCCGGAGTTCATAAGCATTGGACCATATGGGGTCTCGAACTCTCGCACCGGCAGACCGGGTGGGTTCTTGCCCTTTTGTCCCTCGTAGAATGCCTTCGGGTCGAGAACGTCCCCCGTGATACAAAGAACCGTGTCGCACGCTCCTGCCGCAATCGCCGCGCCTGCCCGCCAGACCTGGCCCGCGGCGCTCGCGCCCCCCAAATCAGTAACATCCGCGTAAGATGGCGATATACCCAGGCAGTCCGCGACCACGAGAGGCATTTCCAATGGGCTCCACGAAACCGAGGGCGCGACCAGAACGCCTCCGATTTCCTTCGGCGTGAGGCCAGCATCCAGCATCGCCAGGCGCCCAGCCTCGGCCATCAGTTCGATGGCCGTCCTGCCGCCAGGGGAACGGGTCGGCTTGAGTTCGCCGATCCCTACAACAGCCACTTTGCCTCGGATAGTCATCCTCTGTGGACTCACTCTAAACGATGATACCGCGCGCCCGCAGTCGTTCTATATCGTCCCAAGTGCACCCGCAAAGTTCGAGCAGAACCTCCTCTGTATGCTGTCCATGGGTGGGAGCGGGACCTGCGATCTCAGCGGGCGTGGCACTCAGGTTCAGCGGATATCCGAGCATTTTCGTTTTGCCCAGAGTAGGATGCTCGAAGTCGATAACGTAGTTGTTGGCAATGGCCTGAGGGTCTGCGCCGGCGTCCTTGATGCGCTGAATGGGAGCGCACGCGATGCGTTCCCTCAGGAGTGCATCAATCCACTCGTCGCGGGGTCTGCACGAAAAGGTGCGTTGCAGCAATGCAATGAGGTCTTCACGATGCTGCGCGCGAGCTGCCATTGTTGCGAACCGGGCGTCGTTTTGAATACCCGCCAGTCCCAGAACATGGCAAAACGCCGGCCATAGCTTGTCCGGGCTATTCTCTGACAGCAGCAGCCATTCATTATCCGCGCATTGATAGCAGCCCATGAGCGGATTCATCATCTTCCGCTGGTCGAGTTGCGGAATGTCCTGCCCGGTCAACAGAGAGACCATGAGCGGAATACCGAGAGCATGCAAGACTGTACCGTACAGCGACACTTCTACAACCTGTCCTTTGCCCGTCTTCTCGCGGGCATAAAGAGCAGTTATGACTCCGCTGGTGAGCATGGTTCCTGTCAGTTGGTCGGCGATGCCGAAGGGCAGGAACTGCGGCTTTGCCGAAGGTTCGCCGATGGCGAGCATGATTCCGGAACGGGCTAGGGCAAGGGTGTCGAATGCACGTGAGTCGCTGACGGGCCCGGATGACCCGTAGCCAGTCACCCGGCCAATGACAAGCCGCGGATTGCGCTCAAGGAGTGTGTGTGCATCAAGCTCAAGTTTTGCCTCTCCGCTGGGCCGCATGTTTGTGAGGTATACGTCAGCCTTATCCAGCATTTTGTGCAAAAGAGCGCGACCTTCTGGGTCCTTGAGATTCAGCGCTATACTCCGCTTGCTGCGATTCGCTAACTCATGTTGAGGGTTGGAGTCTCCCTCAAGCGCCGTTGGCAAACCCATGTAGTTCTGGAGCCCCCTCATTGGGTCTCCGGTCAAAGGTTCGATTTTGACAACGGAAGCACCCAAATCGCCAAGCATGTAGCCTGCTACTGGCCCAGCATGCCACGATGCTGTTTCGATGCAGAGAATGCCAGATAAAGGTTTCACTTGCGCCATCAACTTGGCCTCTTAAGACACCGCTGTAGAACGAATACCTGACCTGCAATTGGAGTCCCGCACAGACTAGCATCTGGCCCTGGTCCTCCCTGAGAAGCCCCTTCGGATTCTCTCTGGACAGATGCACAGACCCTAGTGGCCTGCCAGCAGAGGATGGTGCCCTCCACGGGACGGCAGGGAGACAACCGCTGTGCCTTTGGCAGTGATCCACCCGCGTTGATTCTCGCACCACACTTCACAGGTCACCAGTGACTCACCACTCTCCTGGGATTTTGCGGCTACCCGACCCTTGCACCACGTTGTGTCTTTGAGCACGCTGGGCAGGATCAAGCGCACGTCGAGAGACCGAAGGAATCCGTCGTCTCCCATCCAGTTGGTGAGCATGCTGCCAATCCAAGCAATGCGATCAATCCCGGCATCGTGTGCGAAGGGAAAGCCGAAGCGGTGGGCAACACGCTCGTCGAGGATAGATGCGTCCCATGACTCCCATTGCCCTGTCTCGTCGGACTTGAATGCTATCCCGGGATGCCGCACTCTCAACTCCGCAAAGCGTCGGAATGCCATCGTCGGACAAGTCGCGCCGATGAACTCAAGCATATCCTCTGAACTTAGAGGGCCTTTCACGACGGGCTGGAGCGTGTCCTTTGTCTTCACGTCCTCCCAATACCGCGGTTCACTACCCCGAATCTGTTCGGCGTCGTAAGAGTCCTCTACCCGTATCAGGTCTTCACGGGTGTACTTGTAGCGTTCCCAGTTGCTGTATTTGCCAATTTCACGCGCCTTGTCTCTTGGGGTTCGGAGTATGGTGCTGACCGCGCGCGCAAGGCGCTCTCCCTTGCCGTTGACGTAGAGCACCTCTCCGCGTTCAACAATCATCCTTCCCGCAAAACTGCTCGCCTTCTCTTGTACGTCCAGCAGGCGGGCAAAAGTGACAATCCGTTCCCCTGAGCGCACCCACCTGTAAAATTCCCACGACGTCCCGCCATAGATCGCATGGAGGTCTGGAAATCTAACAGCAATCGCGGTGTTGTCAACGCTGTAGAGCCAGCACGGAGGGGCTACGAGAGTCCCAACCCGGCTCCGCGATGCGTATCCTGAGTCTAGGAAGAATGGATTCCTCTCTCCGATGCTCCTGGCCCACCGCGAGATGACTGGGAAGCTCGCTTCCGTGTTGAACGGAGGGCGGCGCAGTAAGGTACCGATGCACCTGCGCGCCTCTGCAAGTTCGCTGAGCTTTGCGATTGTTGTAAGATGTTGCATCCCTAATCCCCTTCTGAATTGTGTTTCCGGAGCGACCCGTGGGAAAAAACGGTGACGCGGCTAGAGCAATTGTGGCCCACCCTGGTTTGACGTCTCCACTGTGCGACTGAGGAGTCGGACCACTGCATAGCCTTGGAGAGTAACATCTCCGAGTTGGTTTTCGGCCCACAGGTCGCACCGTACGAGGTGCTCGCCATCCTGGGTCCACTTCTTTACGATACGACCACGCACCCACGTAACATCTCCGACGACGTTGGGCCGCCGCAGAATCCCCCCCAGTCTCCGAAGAAAGGCGTCGTCTCCCATCCAATCGTAGATGTAGCGGCACAGCCAGGAGACGCGCTGATTCCCCACGTCGTAAATTCCAGGCATGCCCACCTCTCGGGCCATGTGCCGCTCCCAATGGCCCCGATGGGGGTGGTCCTGAACACCGGTTTCAGGGTCCACATAGCTGTCCGCGGGATGACGACGGCGATTCAGCAGTTGATACACGTGAGCGCCCAAATGTGCGACGCCCTCCCCGCTGAACGAGCCCGAGTCGTTGAACGCGCCAGCCAGAGCGATTTCTGTCATCCTGAGCGGGCCGTAGATGACCGGCGCCATGGGCTCGCCTTCGGCTACGTCCTCCCAGTAAAGCGGTGTCGCACCGCGGGGCCTTTCGGACAGAATCGTTTGCTCGAATTTGGCTAACTCCTCTTCTGTCCACTTGTGGGTTCGCGGCTTATAGTTCATCCCGCCCTTGGCCTGTCGGCGCGGGCTGCGCACAAAGCTGACCCACGCCTTGGCAACCATCTCATTTCGCTGATTCACCATGAGAGTCTCGCCGGTCTGCACAAGGAAAAGAGGAACAACACCGCCGCGTTTTTCAACGGCCTTGATATAGCGTCCCCTTTGAGTAACAACATCTCCCGGGCGCAGAATGTTGTGGATTTCCCACTCGCGTCCTGCTGCAATCCATTGGACGCCACGGAGGCCAGGGGCTATCATGGCGATTCCCAGCATGGTAGGTGGCGCGATAGTCCCACCCCAGCGTGTTTTCCGCGCATACCCCTCATCAAGAAACAGGGGATTGGTGCTGCCCATGTAGTTACAGTATGCCTTGATACTGTCGCGTGCTATCTCGATAGTAGCCTGGGCTCCACGGTAATCATAGCCCAGGACTTTGTTGGCCGTTTCAATGGCTTCTCTGCTGATGTCCGGCACCTGAGTCTCGACATCGTACGCCTGATTCTTGAACTCAACTACACTCTTCGGCTCCTGGGTCATGTATATGCCTCCTCCTGTTCTGACTGCGTCCGAGTACGAGCGGTGTAAGTCACGCCGAGGGAACGCGGCTTTGACGCTGCGTGCGCTCTCATGCTTCCATTGGTCGGGCTTCCAACGCGCTGACCTGGTTTCCCAATATCAAACGTTCCGTATACGGGGGTCCAGCCAATCGCGAACAGCATCCCCCAGCATGTTGAACGCGAAAACGCAAAGGGCTATGGCAAAGCCCGGGAAAATGACAAGCCAAGGTGCAGATTCCGAGTATTTTTGGGCTGCTCCAGAGAGCATCCCTCCCCAAGTGGCGGTCGGCGGCGGAATTCCTACCCCCAAGAAACTCAGAGAGGCCTCGGCGATAATCGCCCATCCCATCGAACTCGTAGCTATAACCAAAAGAGGAGAGACACACTGCGGAACGATATGCCATGTGAGTATGTGAAGAGGAGTACACCCCAACGCGCGGGCCGCCTGCGTATACTCTGTTTCCTTGACGGATAAAGCGATCGCTCGAATCACTCTGTTGGCTTGAGGGATAAGCGTGATCATGACCGCCAGGATCACGTTCTGGGTGGACGCGCCAAAGACGCCTACAACTGAAATCGCAAGGATAAGCATCGGAAACGCCATAAATCCGTCCAGGACTCGCTGGGCAACACTATCAATCATGCCTCCAAAATATGCGCTCAATACACCGATCGTTGCGCCAACGCTGCAACCCAGACCTACGGCGCTGATGCTGATTAGAAGTGAGATGCGAGCGCCGTACAAGACACGGCTCAGGATATCTCGCCCAAGCTCGTCCGAGCCCAACAGATATGATCTCACTCCGGGGGCGCTGAGACGCTCCCTGACGTTTACAGCATTCGGGTCTTGCGGACTCAAGACCCCAGCCCCTATTGCAGCAAATATGGTCAAGACGACCAGAATCGCGCTCAGAACACCCAAGGGGTTCATCCTTACAGTGGCGGCGAGACTCTTCGCAAAGGCCATTTTACGGCCCAGTGGCGCTCGCAGGGGGGTTGCAACCATTGATTCCTTGTTCTCCGCCATCACTATAAGGGGGTTACTAGACATTCAATCGGATCCGCGGGTCAAGCCAGCCGTACAAAAGGTCAACTACGAGATTGACAAAGAGAAACGACAGGGCCATGAGGACTACCACAGTTTGGACAATGGGATAGTCCCTAGTCAAGACGGCGCCGACCCAAGCACGGCCTATGCCTGGCAGCGAAAAGAGGGTTTCCGCAATGACTGTCCCGCCCAACAATTGCCCGAACTGATACCCAGTGATGGTAAGCACCGGGAAAAAAGCGTTCTTCAGTACGTGACGCGAGATAATGAGGCGTTGGTGCAAGCCTTTCGCATACGCGGTGCGAACGTAGTCCTGTCGAAGGACTTCTAATGCGCTCGACCGCGTCATGCGGCTGACAATAGCAGCATAAAAGTACGCCTGCACCAAGGCGGGCAATAGCATCTGCTGAATATTGGCTAATGGGTCATCCCAGAAAGAGGTGAATCCGATCGGCGGCATCCACCGAAGAGCGAGCGTTATGAAGAGGATCACGAGACTCCCAGTCCAAAAGGTGGGCAAAGCCAGACCCGCAACCGCCACCGACCTGAATATGTAGTCAGCCCACGTGTTGCGGTACATGGCTGAGATCAAGCCGACAGGGATCGCAATACAAAGAGATAGGACGATGGTCAGAACAGCCAACTCCGCCGTGACAGGCACACTTTTTGCCAGGACCTCCATAACCGGCTCTCGGGAGACAAGGGATGTCCCCATGTTACCGGTCAGTAAACCAGATACCCAACTGAGGTACTGCTCCGGAAGGGGCTTGTCCAGTCCCAGTCTCTGGTGCACGTCGCGAATATCCTGGCTTGAGTAGGTGCCTCCACCCTCAGGTCCGCCAAGAATCACCTCCGCAACATCACCGGGCAAGATGCGCATTAAGGAGAAAATGAGGACAGAGACGAGCACAACCGTGGGAATAATTAGCAACAGGCGCCGAACGATGTAGGTGCTCATACGCCGTTCGCGCCAGCACGCAAGACACATGCGATAGATGCCTTATGACCTGCAGGCAAGATGGTCGTGCTGGATAGCGTTTTGATTGCGGAAAGAACAAGCATATATAAGTGACGCGCTCAGTTTATTTAGCAGGAGGAGCCACTGGTCGGATGCGTTTGGTCACTGCTTTTGAGTCAGCAAACGTCGGCATAAAAGTCACGTGATAGGGCTCTGGTCCACCAGCCACTAACACCATCACGTCGTCCGGCGACTGCGCCTGGTAAATATACCCGTCACGCACAAACGAGCGGGCGCGAACAACCTTCGGGTATTCAGCAGCAGAGAAGCGGGAGTGCTCATAGAGAAATTGCTTCAGGTCTCTCTTCGAGAACCCCAGTTTCTGAGCAGCCATTTTCGCATGGCCCGGAGTCAGCAGAACTGCTGGCTCGCCGCGTCCCATCAACGCGTGGTTACTGCCTCGTTGTCCCATGTCCTGTGCAATCATCTTGAATACGTCAACAGGATCAACGATAGTTGCCGTCACGATGTTGAGCGTGCTGGACGTGGACATAATAGTCACGGTGCTTTCATCAGGGCTGAACCCCCGTTCAACGTGGAATGGTTCCCAAGGACTCTCCTCCTCTGCTTCAGCAAAGCACATGGTGTACTTGCCGGGGAAACCCTGGGTTGCTTTGTCTACTTCACCCGGGCGCCCTCCGCCAATATTCTGTAACATGAGGCGCACCGCTCGACCAATGGTCGCATTCGATTGCCATCCAGGCCCCAGGCAGTTCCGCCCCGAGTTGATGTTCAATGCGTGACGAACAGGTCCGTTGATTACAACGGCAACACCGCATGGGTTTGTTGTGCCCTGGACCCCGTCGACATTGAAGTCATCCTCACAGAGAGCTTCCACAATCGCTATCAAACATGGCATGTAAACGGGTAAGCAACCTGCCATGACTGCGTTTATACCTATTTGTTCAATAGTGGCACGGCCACGCCTGGGGCCAATTATTCCCACAAGCTCGTCGGGACGACGACCAAGGCCCTGGACCATGGCTTCCACGTACTCCTGCGTAGGAGGAACGATAGGCAGCCCATCGGTCCAGCCGTTCGCCAAGAAAAGTCCGCTGACCTCCGCAATCGAGTCAAGCCCTTCGATGCTTTCCGGCAAGCGCCCCTGTGATCCTTTTGTCGGAGCTTTGCCCAAACTGCTCCGGGAGTCGCGTCCCGGAGTGTCAAATTGTCCAGCCTCGACACGATCAAGGACTTTGTGGGCCAGGGCTTGCAGATCGACGTCAGGCATCTCCTCCACATTGGCAGGCACTACAATCATCCGAAACTCGGGTTTGCCTCTAGCTTTGCAGATTGTCTGTGCCAAGCCACGGAAGCGTTCGCTTACGACCACCAATGAGGGGATACCCTGCTCGTCAAGAGTGATGGCATCGTGGACACTCCACGTCGTACAAGCCCCTCAGTGCCCCATACCGACTATGGCGGCGTCAGACGACAAGGCCAGCTTTGCCATGGACTCCTGGGGTGTTCTGCTGGAAACATTAGGATTGATGACTCGGGTAACCTGCGAAGCCTCGAACTTGTCTCGAGCCTCCTTTTCCCAAGCGTCAACCATGCACTCGAAACTGCGCCAGCGGTTGCTCAAAACCCCAAGCCTACGACCGTGAAGGGCGATGCTTTTGTCTGTATGGTCGGGCAGGCTGGAGCGGCTCAGATCCTCCGGGAAAACCGGAACGGGCTTAAGAACACGGCTCATAGGGATTGGATCACCTCCCGGTGTAGTCATGCAGATATCGGCTGCTCATGCGATGGGGTTTGACTCCTGCTCGTGGGTCCCGATGGCACTGAAGAACCCTAGATGCTTCTGTGAAGGAGGTTTGCCTGTCTCCATCGGACAGCAGTGTGGTCCACCTCGGCCAGGGTCCGACAGCCGAGGAACGTCATCGTCCGGTCTATTTCACTCTGCAGCATCTGAATCACCTGCCTCACGCCAGCCTCACCACCCATCGCCAGCCCGAAGAGGTAAGGCCGTCCGATAAGGCAAGCCCTTGCCCCCAGGGCTATGGCTTTGACTACGTCGGCGCCTCGCCGGATGCCGC
>Ga0080064_1006566_pt1 | contig 12485 bp, 9 predicted proteins | sample Subgrocontami54m_FD_69260 | JGI IMG/M metagenome (GOLD analysis project Ga0080064, IMG submission 69260) | Subsurface groundwater microbial communities from S. Glens Falls, New York, USA - GMW46 contaminated, 5.4 m (SPADES assembly) (version 2) ...
CGCCCCCCCCCCCCCCGCCAGCCGACCGGGGGAGCGCCTGCCTGTTTAGCGCCAGCCTCGTTTGGGGGGGGGGTGTCGGCGCAACGCGACGACGGAGGGGGGACGCGCCGCTCATTCGCCGTCAATTTCTCGAAGCGACGGGACCGTGATACGCATTCACCTACATCATGCGCCGCACGCTCCTCATGACACTTTTCGGACTCTCGATCGCCGCGTGCGCCGGTCCCACGCCGAACGTCGCGCGCGGCGGGGCGCAGACCGCCAGTCTCGGTGCGCGCTCATCGGTCGCCTGCCACGCGGACACGGAGTGCGGCGTGTGCTTCCGGTCCGGTGACTGCGGTCAGCCGATTGCGGCTGCCGATCCCGCCCTGGCCGAGCCGAGCTGTCACGCATCCCCGCCGCCGTTTTGCATGCCGCGGCATCCGCATTGCGAAGACCACGTCTGCGTCGCGCACTGAGACGGCTCAGCCACCCGCGCCGCGCGGCGCCACGACCGTCTCGTACGCCGCGATCGTTTCACCCAGCGCTTCACGCACTTCACCTTCGAGCGCACGCAGCGCTTCACCGCTCTCGCCCCGGCCCCGCGCCTGCTGCACGCATCCCAACGCCGCCACGGCGCGACCTGAGCGCAGGAAGCAGCGCCCCAAGTCCGCGAGAACGCCGTGCCGTTCGGGCTCCAACGTGATCGCTCGACGCAGTGGCCCGATGGCTTCGGCCCAGCGCTGTTCGGTCATCATCACCCGCGCGAGCGTTCGGTACACATCGCCCGCCAGCGGTCCCTCTTGCGCGTACTGCACACCGAGCCGCAGGGCTTCCTCGCTCTCTTCCTTGCGGCCCAGCTTGCTGAACGACTCGCCCAGCACGCTGAGCGCCGTGGCGATTTCCGCACGCACCCGCGGCTCGAGCGCGGATCCCTCGGGCGTACGAAGGTAGACGAGCAGCGGCTGAACCCATCCCGACAGGCGCGCGAGGACGTCGTCGTACCGTCCCTGCTCGAACGCCTTGCGTGCGACTTGCGCCTGCTCGAGGTCGATCGATACGGCACGCGACCGCTCGGACTGCAGCGCGTCGATCACGCGTGAGCGCAGAAATCGCCGCAGCATCCGCAGCGGAACGATCTCTTCGATCTGCTGGTGCGCAACGACCAGGCGAGGCTCTTCGGTGTCCGACGCGAGAAGCGTTCGAAGGTTCAGTCCGAACAGTGGCGCGAGCATCAGGTACCGCGCGCCGATGCACGCGCGTAGGTCCGCGACCGAGCCGCTCGGCAGGGCCGAAAACGCCGGATCCGCGTCGCCAACCAGTGCCGCCAGAACCTCCGCGCGCAACGCGGCCGGAGTTCCATTGACCTCACGCTCGGTTCCGTCCGGCTGCTCACGGATCCACGCGAGGCTCTCGACCTCGTTCGACAACTTGTCAATGCTCGCCGTCGTGATCCGGAAGCCCGCGACGAGCGCGAGAGCAACCAACGGCACGCCCACGGCGTCGCACAATCGCTCCAGCGCGGGCACTCCTGCGACGACGCGTTCGAACCATCCGTCCGCACGCACTTCCGTCAACTCGTACGCCCGATCGACGCTCACGATGCCCCGCGCGCCTCCCGTTCGAGCTTCTCACGATACCAGACGATCGTACGCATCAATCCGTCCTCGAGATCCACGCGCGCGCGAAACCCGAGAAGCTCGTGGGCCTTCTTCGTGTCGGGAATCCGCAGTTCGACGTCCGCAAAATTCCACGGAATGAACTCGATCGCGCTGCGCGAGTCGGCGAGCCGCACGATCAGTCGCGCGAGCTGGTAGATCGTCACGGTGCTGCGGGAGTTTCCGATGTTGAACGCGTGTCCGACCGCTTCGTCGCGTTCGAGACTCAGCAAGATGCCTTCGACGATGTCGTCGATGTAGCACCACGAACGGATCTGATCGCCCTCGTTGTGAATCGTCAGCGTGTCGTTCTTGAGCGCTCGAACCACGAACGCGTGGACGGCCCCCTCGCCCACTTGCCCCGGACCGTAGATGTTGAACGGCCGGATGCTCACCGTCGGCAAGCCGTACTGTTTTGCGTAGTTGTGGGCCAGGTGCTCCGTCGCCAACTTCGCCACGGCGTACGTCCAGCGCGCTTCGCCGACTGCGCCGAGCGTCGTCACGTCACCCTCGGCGACTCGATACGCGTGCGTGCCGAACACCTCGGAGGTGCTGAAATCGACAAAACGCTTCGAGACTTTCGCGTCACGTGCGGCCCGCAGCGCGTTCATCGTGCCCTCGAGCGCCGTTTCCATCGTGAGCACGGGGTCGCGAAGCACGGTGTCCACGCCCGCAATGGAGGCGAGGTGGATGACATACTGCGAGCCGTCCATTGCCGCCCGCATCGCCGCGTAGTCCCTGACGTCTCCCGGAACGACTCGAACGTTCTTGTGGCGGTCGAGGCCTGCCGCCGACAACGCGTTGCGTCGAAGAATGTCGAACACGACGCACTCGTTCTGCTCGGCCAGGCGGCGGATGAGCGCCGTGCCAATGAAGCCCGCGCCGCCCGTGAGAAACACTTTCTGCCCTTGAATCATGGCGTCTGGGCACATCCTGGCACGTCCGGCCCGACGCGCCTACGGGAGATTCCGGATTGCCTATCGGCCGGCTTCTTCATGCTACATTCCATGGCCATGGGCATCCTCGACCGTCTCAGCCGCTCGGTAAAGAGCAACCTCAACAGTTTGATCGACAAGGCCGAGGATCCGGCCAAGGTCATCAATCAAACGATCGAGGACATGACCGACGAGCTGAAAAACGCTCGGAAGGAAGTCGTCCAGGCGCTGGCGACGGAGAAGCAACTCGATCGGAAGTCCGGCGAGTTGGTGAAGGAGGCCGAGGGTTGGGAGCGCAAGGCGATGCTGGCGCTCGAGCACGGCGACGAGGAGTTGGCGCGTGAAGCGCTAAAACGTAAGAAGAAAGCCGAGAGCGAGGCGGTCGAGACCGAACGACTCCGCGGAGGGCAAAATACGTACGTGGCCGATCTGCGCGCGTCGATCGAGCAGCTCGAGAAGAAAGTCGACGAACTGAAAGCGCGAAAAGGAACACTCGCAGCCCAGGTGTCACGTTCGCGCGCGACGAGCACCGACCCGCTCGGCGATTCGTCCTCGTCCGCGGGTCCCGCGTCGCCGGCGCTGCAGCGCTTGCGTGAGATGGAGGGTCGGATCCAGGACATGGAGTCGCTCGTCGAAGCGCACAACATTCTCGACGATCCCAAGCGCGCCGAGGTCGAGGAGAAATTCCGACGGCTCGAGCGCGGCCAGCAATCGAACGAAGTCGACGACGAACTGTCGGCGCTGAAGAAGCGACTGAAGAAGTAGCCGTCGCGCGCACCCATGGATGCCTGGATCGTCGTTTTGCGGGGGGACGAAGACGCGCTCGTCGAAGCGCGGGCGGTGCTGGGTGCACCCATCGGCTCGTTCGACCCCATCGCCGTGTTCACGTTCGACACGGCCGACCCGATGACGGCTGCGGGGTCGATCGTCGATCTCGTCGAACGCGTCCGGGGCATCGCCGGGGGCGTTTCCCTTGCCGGTGACGAGCCCGCGGCACTCGTACGCGAGCGCGCACTCGCCCTCGCCCTCTCCGCACCCGAAGGCGAAATTCTCTTCGACGCGCCCGCGCGCGCACGCATTGACTCAGAACTCGTGTTCGTCGCCCCTCGTGCGCGTGCCGGATGGCGTTTGCCTGTTCGAGCGTCGGCCGTCGCGCCCGAGTGGGCGCTGCGAGAGCGCTGCCGTGATCAGATCCAGCACCTTCCCGATGTGCCACTTCTCATCGCGCGCGATCGACAGGTGGCCGCGCTCGCAGTTGTGCTGAAGGATCCCGGTTGGTGCATCGTTCACGCGGCACCGGGCGACGGCGGTGCGCGAGTCATCGACGAAGCCGCGCAACGAGCGGGCGTGGTCCTCACGCGACTCACCCAGCGATCGATCCGCGACGCCGACGCGCTGACCGCGACGCTCGAATCGGTCGGCACGTGCGACGGGGTCATCGTCGATCCAGTGGGACCGGAGGGCGCCGCGACGGCGCGCGCGATCTTCGACCGCCTTGGGGCAACGCACCGCATCGTGGTTCGCGTGCATGATCCCGCCGTCCTGGGCACGACGCCCCCGGGTCGCGTGGTCGAGATTCCGCCGCTCCGAGCGTACGACGCGATTCGTTTGCTTCGCGCGATGCTCGGCGGCGCATCCGCGGACGGGACACTTCGACGCCTCGCGCGGCCTTGCAACGGCCACCCCGCCCACCTCGTCGAAGCCGCGCGCGCCGCCTTGCAACTGGGCCTGCTCGTGCCCGACGGACAGGGTTCGTACCGACTGCGCGAGCGCGCAGCATTGCGACGCAGAAATCTCCCCGTCGAACCCGCCGCGTCTCGAATCCACGACCTTCCAGCACACCAGGCCCGCATGCTGAGTGTCGTCGTCGCGCTCGGCTTGGAATCGCGTGTCGTCGATGTGCTCGCAGCGCTCCGCGGTGGACTCGCGTGCGAACCCGACGACGCGCTGCGCATGCTGCGACTTCGGCGATTCCTCGTGGTGGACGGTGCGCGTGCACGCGTCTGCGAATCGACGGCCATGCACACGACGTCCGCGGTCGAACGAGTGACGGCGATCGACCGCGCCGGTGCACTCGATGTCGGCGCTCGCGCGGAGGAAGAACGCCGTCGCGGCACGCCGGAGAAAGCCGCGGAAATCTACGCGAGCGCAGCGCGATTTGCACTGCAAGCTGGGCACCTCGCGGCCGCGGCGCGATTCGCGTCGGCGGCGCAGACACAGGGCGGCGCGATTTCATCTCACGTGCGGGAGATGACCGCGAAGATCGCGCAAAAGCTCATCCCGGTGATGGTGTTGCGGGAGTTGGAGGGATCCCGGCCGGCACTGGCGCGCGGGAAAACCCTGGACCCGACGGCGCTCGAACACGCGGCGACCGGATACGACGAACGAGCACAACCCGAGACCGCGTCGCGGATGCGAGCGCTCGCGGAACTACTTCGCGGCAACGGCGACAAGGCCGTGTCGCTCGGAGGCGGCGGGAGCCACCACGGATCGAGCCGCACGCATCTGGTGACGGCGCTTGGACAGGGATCGAAGGGGCATCTCGCGGACGCGGTGCGTTCGACACTTCTCGCGCTCGCCGCTGCCCGACGTTCACACGATGGATCCGGCGAGGCCGCTGCGCTCGCCCTCATGGGCACGCTCTACCGCACGCTCGGGCGCACCGAGGAAGCGCGGGCGCTCAGCGAACACGCGCATCACGTCCCAGTGGCCACGGGTTGACGGAGAAGCCCGGCGGCCCGCCCGTGTCGCGCGAAGCTCGCGTCGAACGCAGCGCGAGCTAGCAGCCGGTCTTCGCACTTCGTGAGAGGGGCGGCTCTGCCGCTGCCTCGCGGTACTGTGCGTACCGGATCTCGAGTCTACCGCGCGTGACTCATGCGAAGATCGCAATCGAAGGCCCGGCGAAGCCGGTACCTTCACGAAGAGCAGAGACCGGCTGTTAGCCCTCGCTCGGTGAACGATGTGCTCGCGCGGCGGGGGCGAACCGCCGGGCGACGTGACCTACCGCTTCCCCGCACGCTGTGCGTCGCCGATCTTGCGCGCGAGCGCGTCGAACTGGGGGGAATCACCGCGAGCCGGCGACGAGCACGGTCGGCCCGCTAGTCTCGTCCACGAACCCGGCGCTCAGCGAACGACGACCGACTCGTGCGCGATGCGACAAGCCGGTGGGCAGCTGGGACCATTGGGTCGCCGGAGTCGGTACGCTGCCACAATGCGGCCGCGGCTTCGTTGTCCGCCGGCGGCCACGATGTCGAACTCGACACAGTTCGGCGTGCCCCGCACCACGATGAGTGGACCGTAGCAATCGCCGAGTGCGCTACGGTCGACACCGCTCGTGCAATCGAGAACCAGTTGCGTCCCGTCGATGACCAGCGTCGCGCGGTAGCTCGTCACATCCATGCCGTCAGCGTCCAGCACAAAGATCGCGAGGCCATCTTCGCAGCCCACCAGCCAGCATCCGCCCTCCGGCGGGATCTGTGGCAAGTCGTCCACCGCAGGTACGTCACTCCCAATGCCCGCGGTGCATGCCGCGTTGCGCATGACACCCTCCGACTCGAGCGCCGTCGCGCGTGGAACCGCGCACGACTGTAGCGCCAGCGCGGCGCCGGCGAACGCCACGGGGACCATCGCAAGCGCCGCGAGCGGGCGGTGCGTCATGGCACCAGGGGCTCCGGCGGTCCGAGCGCGTCGAACCGGATCCGCTGAATCGTGATCGACGCGTTCCCCGGTGTCTCGTCCGGGCCGCGGATACCCAGTGCGATCTCTTCGGGCCCGAGCCACACGATGGGAATCGACCACTGGTACGCGGGATCGCAATCGATCGGCCAGCTAGTTGCGTCTGCGAGGTTTACGACGCGAACGCGGGTCCACGTTTCGAAGTAGGCGTAGCGGCCGAAGGCGAGTGTGGGCTCGGGTGATAAGTCGCTTGTCGGTACGTGGCCGAGCCGTCGGGCGCGCACCGACGCTTCGTCGAATGCGAGCGGTGCCGACCACAGCGTGATCTCGGCGTAGAATCCCGCGTCGCGCGCGGTGGTCGTGCGGACGCCCTCCAACCACGCCATGACTGACTCGTCGGCGCGGAAGCCGTAGACATCGCGATCCATCCGACGGATGAACGGGCGCGGCGGCTGGCCGCGGGCGATGACCCACTCGTCGACGGGCGAACCGAATCGATCGCCGTGGACGAAGACTGCGTCGCCGGCGAGAACGGGATCCCCCGGTGCGCCGTTTACGTCGTCGCGAGTGGCGATGCGAACGGCTCGCGGGCCAGGCAGGTCGATGCGATACACGTTGCCGATCGGCAGGAGTTCTGTCACGAGCGTATCGTCATCGAGAGCGAACCGCCAGGGAGTACTGGTCAGCCCGCATGTGAACCAGTCAAATACCACGGTCGGCCGCAGCCAGCGGCTGCCCCCATTCAGCGGGCCCCAAAAGACCGACGCAGCTGCGCCCGGACCATCGAGAATTACGCTCACACTAACCGCGGCTGCTGTATCGGAGATTCCCACGATCGAGGCTAGACAGACGACTGAACCGGGGCCCGTCTGGAAGGTGGCGGCGAACGTCGCGCCGGTGCCGTCCGCGGCGAGCAACACTGCTTCCGCCGGGCCAAGCCGCGACAACTGAATGTCGGTCCACAGATACGGCCCTAGGGCGGTGTGGGCACCGAGCCCGCGCACTCTGGCACCGTCGTTTCCCCGCGCCCACGCACGCGACATCTCTCTGCACCCTGGTCGCCCGTTCGCGCACGGGATCCACGCGAACTGCGGTCGCTCCTCCGCCGGCCGCTGCGCGATGCGCAGCGAGCACTCCGCCGGTGCGCATCCGAGACGGCTCCAACCGCTGTCGCCCTCTGGCACGAGTGGACACGACCAGTCCGCGTTGGGCGCGTCGCTGCATGTGCGCGGACCCTGCCAGTCTGCGGCGGCGTCGGTACGCCCACGATCGAGCGGCGCGTCGAGCGCCGTCGCATCGAGCCCGCCATCCGGCATCCCAGGTCTCGAGCACGCGCCGCACGCCGTGCATTGCACCGCGAGCGCCATCATCGCGGCCATTCTCATCGACGCGCGCGTCGAAGATCGACAAGGTCGTTCCAGCGCACGCCGCGCACCGTCGGCCGCAGCCCGCGTTCGGCGGCGGCGAAGGAGATTCCGACACCGTTCGCGCGCGCCTCGCCGGCGAGGTTCCCGCGTCCTGCGGTGAGCGCCTCGATGCGCAGTCGCCCGGCATCGATTCGTGCGACGAGAAGAAGCCAGCGGAACGACGCCGCGTGACCCGCGATGATGACGAGCCGACCGTCGGGAGCTGGTGCGAGGCGGAACGAATCAAACGACGGCGGGATGCTGAACCCGCCTCGTCGGGCTTCATCCGAGTCGCCAACATCGCGGAGCCCGTCGTGGAAGCCCCGGGATGCAAACGGCTCGACGAACTGCACGATCGATCGATCGCCCGTTTGCGAATTGATGCGCACGAGCCGCGGCCGGTCGCTCGCGCGGAGCCCCTGCTCGACGACATACAGATTTCGTTCCTCGGGCCGGATCGTGGCGGCGAGAACCCGACCAATCGACACAGTGATCTCGGCTCGCAACTCGACCCACTCGCCGAGGCGCGGAAAGAATCGCCACGTATCGTTGCGAAGCGTTCCGTCCGGCGCGACGCCGCCCACGATGTAGACTCCGCGCGTCGGCGCGTGACCCGAAAGTACCGCACCGAAGTCCCGGCGCGGCGGCGGATCGAAGCCGCCCGCGGTCGGATTCTGGGGTATTTCCTTCTCGCGAGTGTCCCGCAGTCGTCCGCGATCAAGGACGATCATCGACACGACGTCCTGCCCGAGGCCGTCGACCGCCATCAGCGGCGGAAAATCGTCCTCGATCCACAAGGCTGGCTCCGACGGCGCCATCCAACGCCGATCGGGCTTCGCAAGCTCGAGCCGCGCGCGGTCGCCGAACGCGGCGGTGATGTCGACCTCGCCGCCCTGAACGCGTGCACGAACGGACGTTCCGTCCGTCACGAGTTGGGCACCGGGGAATGCCAGCGCGGCGACGGGGCAGTCGGGACAGAAATCGATGAACGGAAACGGTAGTGGCATCGCGAGGAGAGACAGCACATCGAGATAATCGTGCAGCGGGAGACCCGTTGCGCTGAACGATCCGCTGGTGTGGTGCGCCGCGAGGTCTTGCCACTGTGGAAGGCCGTTGCGTACGGTCGCGTCGATGGTCGATACCTGCGTCCAGAGAACGCCGGTCAGGCGCTCGAGCAGTGGGAACTGAGAATTGACGTCCCAGCTCACGTCGAGGCGGTCGCCGAACAGCGCCGCGCCGAAAGACGTGGTTCCGGGCATCCGCAGCCCGTACCGCTCGTCGTAACCGTTCCGTGTGCACGCGCGTAGCGAGGGTAGCGTGCACAATTGCCGCCAGCTTACATTCGCCACTTCGAAGTCATCGTGGAAGTGGCCCATGGCGCAGCCTTGAGCTTCTCGACAGCGAACGCGATCGAGGGTCGTATCCACCGCCCCCGCACAATCACAACGCCTGAACCCCACGTTCCCGTGACCCGCCGGCGCCCGCCAGCCCGATTCCGAATCCGACGCGCGCTCCAGCATGCCCTCTGTCGAGAACTCGTTGCTTCGCAGCGTTCCTCCGCCTGCGTGCGCCGGCACACTCGTTCGCGCGCACGGCGTCGGATCGCAGACGTCGCCGATCCCCCACCCGGCGGTGCCACCCGCGCGCCCGAGCGCGGCCTCCGTGTCCACGTTGCAGTTGGCCTGATCCGGATTTGGGACCGTGGGGCAATTGTCGCACGCGTCCCCGACGCCGTCGCGATCGCGATCGATCTGCTCGGAATTCGCCGTGCTCGCGATGTCGCCGCGCCGCATCCGGCAGTTGTCCCCGATGTCCACGACGCCGTCGCCGTCGGCATCTGTTGTGTCGCTCTCGCGAGCGAGCGGCGCGGGGTCACACGCGTCGCCCCGAAGGTCACCGTCCGTGTCGATCTGGTCGGGGTTGATAACTCCGGGGCAGTTGTCCGCATGCGGCCCCGAGAATCCGTCGGTTTCGTTGAGCCACCGAAATCCCGCCCCATCCGGCTCGCGCAGATGTCGATGCAGCCAGTCGGTGGCCAAGGGGTCGATACCCGTGTAGGTCGAAAACGTTCGCATGGCCGCAACGACGAACTCACGCTCGTCCCACGGGAAGTGACTCAGGCGAGGCGTTGAACGTCGCCACAACACCGAACCGCCTGAGTCCCCCCCGTTCGCGAACACGGCGGTGCCAAAATCTCTCAAGATCGTCGTTGCAGTTCGGCGGACGTTCTCTCCGTCATACCCGGCGAATCTCGCGGGTTGGTCGGCAGCCAATTCCGCACTGCCTGGAGTGTCGGCAAGGCTGGTCGGGAACGGATTGGCTCGCTCCCGCGGGACCGGCGCCGGGAGCACGAGCAACGCGAGGTCCGTCCCGCCGAAGATGCCGACATTGTGAAGGCAACTCTCGAGGTTGCTCGTCGCGCCGATACGCCAACCAGGGTGCAGAATGCACGAATCGTCGGTCGGGCGGAACCTCGCGAAGACCGAGGAGGTGTCGAGTGTTCTGGACCCCAGCAGCACGGCGATGGAACGCGGCGCGTCTCCGACACAGTGCGCCGCCGTCAAGACATGGCGTGGTGTGATGAGCGTTCCGGAACAGTTGCCGTCGCGGTCGATCAAGAGTTTGACCGTTCCGTTGTGGCGCCGCATTCCTTCCGTGTCAGGTGCATCGTCAATGGGAGCAGGCGCCCCGCCACGCAGCGTGAGTGGCTGCGATTCGGTCCGCGGGCCGTCGCCCGTAGATTCGCAACTCGTGTTCGCCGTCAGCGCGAGGGCTGCCAACGCGGCCAGCGCCAATGCGCTGGTACGGCGAGGCGAGGCGAGGCGAGGCGAGGCGAGGCGAGACGACTTCATCGAGTCCACCTTCTCGGGGCACTCCCGCCCCAACTTTGAGATGCGACCACCGGGGATCGTAGTTGTCAACGGGGCAGTCCACCCACTGGGTAGTCGACAACTCGCCCGCACTACGAGTCGACGAGCTCGCGCCCGCCGGCTCGCCCGCGCCGCGCGAAGCCAGCGCACCGCACCGCGAGCTAGCAGCCGGTCTTCGCACTTCGTGAGTGAGGCGGCTCTGCCGCTGCCTCCGCATTATTGTGCGTCGCAGATCTCGAGGTGGCCGCGGTGAACTCCTTCAGATCAGAGCGCCCGCTCGAAGGCCCGGCGAAGCCGGTACGATCACGAAGTGCCGAGCCCGGCCGTTAGCCCTCGCTCGGTGAACGACGTGCACGCGCGGCGCGGGCGAACCGCCGGGCGACGTGAACGACGTGCACGCGCGGCGCGGGCGAACCGCCGGGCGACGTGAACGACGTGCACGCACGGCGCGGGCAAACTGCTCGACGCGACCTACTTCTTCCCCGCACGCTGCGCGTCGCCGATCTTGCGCGCGAGGATCTCGAAGAGCGGAGAATCACCGCGAGCACTCGCGAGCGCGATGTGCATCCGAGCACCGCCGAAGTCTCCGCGCTCGAACGCTGCGACCGCGCTCTCGTAGAACGACCGCGCTGCGGGCGGGATCTCCAGTGCGGGCGCGTCGTCCGCAGGCAGTTGCATTCGATCGGGTGGCAGCCGCATCGCGCCTTCCGCAAGCGCCGCGTCGTACCGCGATCGCAACGTCGACTGCGTGAGCACCCGGTACGCTTCCGCACCACGCTTGAAGATCGCGAGCGATCGCTTCTGGCGCGGCAAGTCGTCCGTGTGCTGATCGGGATGAAATCGAAGCGCGAAACGATGGAACGCCGCCCGAACGGCGTCGGCCGGCGCGTCGCGCGGCAGTTCAAGCAGCGTGTAGTAGTCCACGGCGTCCAGATGGTCGAACAGCACGGCGATTCGCAGTGCGTCTTCGTCCATCAGTTGGCACCGCGCTGACGCTGGGCCATCTCGGCCATCTGCGCGGCCGACGGCATCGTCAACAGCCCGAGACGAGTTTGCGTCGCGAGGCCAGTTTGCACTTCGCGCGCGCGCACCCCGAGTGTTCCGTTCGCGTCGATCTCGAACGTCACGGCGATCACGACCTCGCCGCGGGGTGCGCGCGAAATGCCGATCAATTCCAGTTCGCCGAGCGGTTGGTTCTCACCGAATTTGCGCGACTCGCCCTGCGAGATTCGCAACCGCACGCCCTCTTGTCCGTCGTACGCCGTCGCGAACTCCCGCGTTTGTTCGACCGGGATCGTCGCGTTTCGCGCGATCACCATCTCGCACAGTCCGCCGACGGTCTCGATGCCGAGGCTATGCGGCGTCACGTCGAGCAGGAGCGGCCCGGGCGGCAGCGACGGCGCGGACGTGCTCGGTGCGACCGACGGTGCGTTCTGGGAAGGCATCGGCTGACGCATCGGCGGAGACATCGCAGGCGGCATCGGTGCAGGCGCGGGTTGCGGCATCGGCGGCGGGGACGGTTCCATCGGTCGCGCCGCCGCGGGCATGCTCTGCTGTGCCGTAGCGAGCGACGCGGACGGCGGCACGAATTGCGCCGGCGGTTCGCGTGCGGGCGGCGGTGCGGGGGGGGGCAGCGGAGGACGCTCGGCGATCACGACCGGCGCGGCCATGGGCGGAGCGTCGGGTGGCCGGACGGCCGGGAAACCGAGGAATGAATCCGTCCAGCGCGGAACGTCGGGCGTCGCGATCGAGGGTGGACCGACGGGAGCGTTGGGATTCGTCGACTCGTCGGGCGCCTCCGCGCGCGGATCCGTCATCGGCCACGGCGGTTCGGGCGCGATGGCCGCGAGTGCGGCCGCCGTGGGAAGCACCGCGGGAGTGGGCTCTTCGGCACGCGGATCGGGTCGGCGTCGGTCCGGGCCACCGAGCGTCACACGTTTCCCCCCGGGCCCCGGCTGAACC
>Ga0080064_1006569_pt1 | contig 12477 bp, 6 predicted proteins | sample Subgrocontami54m_FD_69260 | JGI IMG/M metagenome (GOLD analysis project Ga0080064, IMG submission 69260) | Subsurface groundwater microbial communities from S. Glens Falls, New York, USA - GMW46 contaminated, 5.4 m (SPADES assembly) (version 2) ...
CTGGTGAGGGCGGGGACGCCCTCCACGGTCCAATTCGTAGTCCGGGGCCTCGCGTCGCTGGCGGGCGTCTCGCTGACCGCGACGCTCACGGAGTCGACGACGGGGGCGCTGCTGTCGGCCGCCGTGCTCTCCTCCGACATCCTCGCGCCGCAGCCGGACGGGAGCTTCACTGGAGAATACACCTTCACGTTCCCGCCCGAGACGACCACGCAGCTCCTGAACGCGCGGCTCACGCTCGCGGTCCTGGTGAACGGGGGCGCGGTGGCGAACGCCGATATCGCCGTCCTGGTGGAACCCGTGTCGGCACCCATCGCGGTGACGATCACCAACGCGCCCGCGGAGGCGCGCCCGGGAGACGTGATCCCCTTGACGGTCGGGGTCGCCCCCGCTACGGTGCAGGTGAGCGCATTGTCCTGGAGTCTGCTGGACGCGGGGGGGAACACGGTCGCGACGGAGAACATCCTGCCGTCGCTTCTCGCGCCCGCGAACAACCACCTCGAAGCGACGGTGTTCATGAGCATCTCCCCCACGGTCCCGTCGGGGGACTACACGCTCGTGGTTACGCTCGAGACGTCCACGGGGGCGGTGACAACGGCCTCGCAGCCGATGCGGGTCCTCCCCGCGGTGACCCTGCGTTTCACCCGAGCGGACGGCCTGGCGACCGAGGGCGAGGAGGAGATCATTGAGGCGGTCCTCAAGCCCCAGGTCCCGGTGGGTGGGGCGTCCTGGACCTTCCTGTCCACGCTGGGCGGGGTCGCGCCCGGATTCGAAGGCGGCACGCTCCCCGCGAGCGAGTTCATTCCGATCGTGGACACGGACGGGACGGCAGCCTGGCTGCTCCGGGTCCGCTTCACGGTGGCCGCGGGAACGGTCTCCGTGCCGACCTCGGTGCGGTTCCAGCTCCACGTCACGGACCCCGTGGGGCGCACGCTCGCGCTGGAGGAGACGTCGTTCCTCGTCCAGCCGGCCTTCGTCGTCAGCTTGACCTCAGTGCAGCCCTCCGTGGCCTTCCCGGGGATGCGCGTCACGCTCACGGGTTTCGGCTTCTCGCCTATCCTCGGCCAGAACGTCGTCATCACCTCGCTCGGGGGCACGGAGACCTCGATCTCCCCCGACTCGGTGAGCCCCGACGGCTCGGCGATCGCCTTCTCGTTGCCTGTCTTCCATCCCGTCGGCTTCGGCACGGTGCGGGTCGTCGCAGCGGGTGCGGCCAGCGAGCCGTTGCCGTTCACCGTCCTGGGCACGTCCGAGGTGGAGAAGGAGGTGGGAGCGCTCCTTGAGTTCCGGACGGCCTATGCGGGGCTCACCGACGAGGGGAAGCGGCGTATCGAACGGGTGTACCGCCTCTACTACGAGGAGGTCGCGGTCGGGATCGCGCGCGGGAGGTTCCGCGGGAACTTCCGCGAGATCGCCACGCTCCTCGATCGGGTGCTTCGCGGCCTCCAGCGGGCGGGGGAGGCGGGCGTGCCGACCTCGGACCTGGCGGCGCTCGTGCAGGCGTGGCGGGACACCCTCATGCGGGCGCCGGAGGTGAGGAGGATCGACTTCGACCCCTCCCCGGCGCCCCCGCTCGTGACGGGGACTTCCCGGACCTACCAGGTACTCCTCGTCGGGGACGGCAACCGCGTGGTGTCGCCGTCTGTCTTCCCGCCGAGCATGAGGCCGCGCCTCCGCGAGGTCCGCGACAGTCGCGGGAACGCGGAGGTCACGGTCCCGGCGGCGAGCCCGATGTCGTTCGTCGTTTTCTGCCGCAGGCCGGAGAGGACCGTGGTGACGGGCATGGTGACCTTCGCGTCCGAGGGAGAGGAGAGCGCCTCCGGCACCCCGCCTGGGACCTGGATGCCGTTCGCGATGGAGCAGGACCAGCCGCCGTCCGTGCCAGAGCCGGGGACCATCCCCATCTCAGAGCCCTGCCTCACCTTCATCGAGAGCCTCGATGACCCCCGCGAGAAGGAGGCGAGCTGGTGGCCGATGGGGAACGTCGACGAGACCCTCCGAGGGAACACCCACCACTTCCGGGTCTGGTGGGCCTACCAGCACAACGCGGGGCGTAAACCGAGCCGGGACAATCCCTTCTCGCCCGAGACCCAGCCCATCCGTGTCGACATCGGGAACCCCACGCGCTGGGTGGGGGTCGCGGGCAACTGGGGCGGCAACACCGACCCCGACTTTCGCTTCGAGGCGACGGTGGCGGGACCCGACTGGCACCTCGATTCCCATTTTGGTGACGGGCAGGCCGTAGAGACCAACGGCCAGATCGAGGAGGGCATTTGGATCCCGGTGACGGTGTCCTGCTTCGATTGGGCCGCGTCGGCGCAGTTTGTGGCCACGGCCGGCGAATGCGCGTCTTCGCCTCCTCTGCTGACCCCGCGCAACAGCGACTTCGATGGAAAGGTGGAGAGACCGGACCTCCTGCCGGACGTGTGGGAGAACTGGACGAAGGGAAACGGGTTCAGCAAGAACTCCCCGCACAGCTTCAAGGACGAGCAACCGGACGACAGCGAGATCGACCTGGACCGTCTCCCCTTGGCGACGGGGGCCGAGCCCGGACTCCTCGGGGACGGACTGACCGCGTGGGAGGAGTACCGCGGGTTCTACGCGCAGGGGGACCATGTCTATCCGTCTCCCAACCGTAAGACGCTTTTCGTGTTTAGCCGGGTGATGCTCGCGGATGGTGAGAACACGGCTGGCGCCGGGCATTTGGTGAATCTCGCCGCTCTCGAGGTCAAGGTCATTACGCCTGAGGAAGCGCGCGGCGACCGCCGAATGATCAACCAGAACAACCTCCTGTCCAAGGTCCCAGGTGTCACGCCCCAGCGCTATCTCTTGCTCCTCGAGGGGAACTGCAGCACGCTGGGCGGGTACGACGACAGCCAGCGAGACAACCGGGACCGGAATCGCCCCCTTGCCTATGCGTGGGGTTGTGTGCACGTCGGTGTGATCAACACGGGCGCCAACGGGAAGAACCAGTCGACCAAGGGCGGCGACGACGTCTACGTGATCGCACCGGGCGAGGGACTGCCGAACAGCGTTGCGATCCTCATGCGCGAGACCTCGGGGGGCGGTTCCAACGCGACCCAGTACCAGGAGGACATCGATGCCCTGAACCAGGGCGCGCACGAGCGCGACCAGGTGGGCGAGGGGGTCGTGACGACGGGGGACGACGGGATCCGGCAGGTCGTGACCGTCCACAGCCCCGACAGTGAGTTGATCTCCCAGGGCAACGGCGATCCGCATATCGTCTGCATCGATGTCGGCCCAAACGGCGTTCCGGAGAGCGAGAAGGGCGGCGACGACAAACCGCAGTTTCCGAAGGGGACCGGCGAGCCCCTCGGGACACCGAACGAGACCTACCGGATCGAGATCTACCGGGGGATCACAGCGGATCTGGCTGAGAAACCCGGCGCGCCGAGTGACGCTCCCGGCTCCATCAGCACGATGATGCGGGATTACTCGGGGCGGACGGGAAACGGACTCAACCTCGCTGTCGACGACATGATCCGGGCGGTCATCGCGCACGAGTGCGGACACGGCATCCGGATCAAGCACTACCCGGTCAACAGCCGCCCCGCCGCCTACACCGTCATGAGCGACACCCTGTGGGTCAACGCGCTGGCCCCGACCTTGTGGGACCGAGCGGACACCGTCCAGAACCGTCTGCACCTGAAGCCCCGCGGGAGGAGATAGATCGCCGTGGGGAACTCTCGACTCTCGGGAATCACTCTGCTTCTCCTAGGCGCGATCGCGCTGTGCCAGGAGCAGGGGGGCCCTCCGCATGCCAACCACCTGCCAGTCGAGTTCTGTCCCGACCGGTTGGAGAACACGTCGCATCTCCACTTGACTGTTGGTGACTTGAATCCCCACAATCCGTTGGACCCGGATGTCAGCGAGCTCTATCCGTCTCACTTCCCCTTTGAGTTCACCACGAGTATCAGTTTGCCCGACCGCGTCGATCCCCAGCCGCCGACCCCGAGCGATGCCGACCCGATCGTTCCGCAGTTCATGCTCATCGATGGCGCGTTGCGGGCGCGTGACTACATGAAGTTCACGGTGTTCACGAAGGGCACCCACTGGCGCAGCCTCGGCCCGTCCGAATACGTCGTGAGACCGGGCCGATTCCCCCACGACAATGGAGTTCCCCAGGACCAAACCATGCTGGAAGGCGGGCAGCGCATCTACTACATGTGGGAGATCGATGCCCCGGGCGGCGGAGGGCTGCCGCCTGGGCTTTATCAAGTCCACGTCCACTTCGACACGACCCAGGCCCCCGAGGTCTCTCGGATTCCCCGCGTGCATGTCGACGAGTGGTCGCCCTTCGGTTTCCATGTGAAGGAGGCCAAGAGCGACAACGACCGGGACGAGGAGATGGGGCTGATGCCTCACTACCAGGGTCACTTGGATCCGATAAGGACGTGGGTGGCGATCGAGTACGCTTGGCAGAAGCACCCGGATATCGGCAATGTCGCATACCAGAGGGCTACATACCTGCTCGCCCTCGGAGAGCTCGATAGACTCCTTGTGGAATACGATCGCCTGCTCGAGGTGAACGAGAGCGGCAAGATGCGGCGCTGGTTCATGCTCGGCCACGGCTTCGGCGGTGAGCCCCTCCCGTCGCGCGCAGACATCGAGACCCTATGCGCCCTGGCACATGGCCAGGCGGGTGTTGAGAACGTGAAGGAGCTCAAGAGCATCGGGCACTGGAACCTGGCGTCCTTCCTCTACCGCTACCGCGGGAAGCTCGCCCCGGCGGTCATTCGGGAGCTGGAGCGGCTGATCGACGAGGGGGCATCCCACAGCGTCTGCCGGGCAGTCTCGGAGCCGTATGAGCTCGGGACGAGGCACGCGCTGATCGACGAGGTGATCGCCGCCGGCGGGCTCGATGGCGCGGAGGACGGTGGGTCCTCGGTGACCCCGCCTCGAAATGGAACGCAGGGACCGTCCCTCCCGCCGCCGGTCGATCATGAAGACACGTCCCTGCCTCCCAGCGGCCCTCGTGGCTCACGGACCGCCCCGGGCGCCTTCGGGACCAACGCGGCATGGATCGCCGTCGGCCTGCTCGGCGCGGCCGCCCTCGTCACGCTCCTGATCCTCCTACGCCGCCGGTAAGGGTCCGACATGTCGAGGAGGCCGGCGAGCGCGCCTGGGTCGTCGGCAAGGTCGTCAAGGGGAAGCAGGAGGTCCTACTCCGCGGGTAGGCCGCGCCCGCCCGCGGCACCCCAGGCCTCCTCGAACCCCGCCGTGCGACGGACCAGGAGCGGCCAGCTCCCCTCCCGCAGCACCTTCTCCGCCACCGACCCGAAGACCCAGCGCGAGACGCCCGAGGACCCGTGCGTCGTCATCGCGACCAGGTCCACGTGCTCCGACCTCGCGACCTCCAGGATCGCCTCCGCGGGCCGCTCGTAGCGGACCATCAGGCGGTTGCGGATCCCCGCCTCCTCGAACGGCACGAGCATCGGCTCCAGGAACCGCTCCACCTCCTCGACCGACGGGTGCGGCTCGACGTAGGGCGCAGGCGTCTTCGACGGCATCGCGGGGATGGCGTGGATCGCGAAGACCTCGGACTCGTAGACCCGCGCGACCTCGACCACGAGCGGCACGATCGACGCGGAGAGCTCCGACCCGTCGAGCGGGAGGAGGATGCGGCGGAACGGGCGGTCCATACCCTCGATCGTCGTGCCGAGCGAGCGGGGGTTCGCGAGGAGGAGCGGGTGGCGCGAGCGGCGCAGGACGCGCTCGGCCACGCTCCCGCGGGCCCACCTCCCGATCCCGCTGCGCCCGTGCGTCGACATCGCAATGAGGGAGGGATCGAGGCGGTCGGCGCAGCGGAGGATCTCCTCCGCGGGGTCGCCGATGGAGAGCTCGACCTCGGCGCGGATCCCCTCCCCCACGAGGCGGTGATGGAGGGCGTCCAGCCAGCCCCGGGGGTCGACTTCCCTGGCCAGCGGCGTCCGCGGGGGCAGCACAGTGAGCAGGACCACCTGGCTCCCGTTTCCCGTGAGGAGCCCTCGGGTCTCGAAGAGGATGCGCTCCGCCAGGTCGGAGCCGTCGACCGGGACCAGGATTCGCTTCAGCATGGCACACCCCCTGGCGAAGACCGCTCGGGCGGGGCCTGCTAGAGAGATGACTTGCAAGCGGCGCGCCGGGGTGCATCGGAGGGGGGCCGGAGCTACCCGCGGAGGCGCATGGGAATGCGGCGACGGGGCTCCGGGAGGGCGCCGGGGCTTACCGGTTTTCCGGTCCCCTCCTTCCGAGCGCAGGGGGTGCGGGGTGAGCCCGCCGCGCCCGAAGGCGACGAGTCGCATCGCATTGGGTCCCGCCGAGGCGTTTTCGGGCGTCCTGGCACGCGGTTCGCACCTACAATCCTGATCCCGCCGACGGAGGCCGCCATGCCGTTCGTCACGCTCGCGTGGGGCGTCCCACAGGAAGTGCGGCCGATCTGGGCCGAGTTCCCTGTCAGGGTCGATCCAATCACGGGTGCCCTGGCCGTCCGCCCCGTGGAGGCCCGGACGCTCCCCACCGTGCCCGCCGAGGAGGTCGTGAGGGAGACGTATCGCCACGAGGGAGGCATCCCCGCGGAGCGGCGCCCGGCCCTCGTCGCGAGGCAGATCATGAGCCCCCACGTAATCACCCTCCCCCCAGCGGCGGCGATCGCCGAGGCGTGGGACCTGTTCCGTCGCCGCCGTTTCCGACACGTGCCGATCGTGACGGCCGAGGGGGCGATCGTGGGGATGGTGAGCGATCGCGACCTCCTCGGCGGGGCGCGCCGCGGCGTCGCGGGGGACTCGGCGGGGCCTCCTGTCGCAGTCCAGGACCTCATGTCGCACCTCGTCCTCACGGCCACGGCCGACACGGAGATCCGGGAGTGCGCCCGCGCGATGTCCTCGGAGCGGGTCTCGGCACTGCCGATCGTGGACGGCGCGCACCGCCTCGTGGGCATCCTGACGACGTCCGACATCCTGCGGTGCCTGACGCAGAACGCACCGGTCGACCTGTGGGCGTAGCAGAAAGCCGGAAATCACGCCCAACGCCGCCATGAACCTCCGCGGGGCCGCGTGGTATCCTTCGTCACGGAGAGTCAGAGGGGCACCATGGAGCCAGGGCAGCACGTCGGGGAGTTCGTCCTCGTCGAGAGGCTCGGCGAGGGGGGATTCGGGGAGGTCTGGAAGGCGACCCATCGGAGCGATCTCGCGCGGCCGGTGGCGCTCAAGATCGCCACGCGCCCCGAGTCGGTCGCGGCGTTCCGACGGGAGGAGGTCGTCCGCCTCGCCGTCGAGCACCCCTTCATCGTGCCCATCCTCGCGGTGCACGTCGACGCCGATCCCCCCTACCTCGTGATGGAGTTCGTCGACGGTCCCTCTCTCCGCGCGCTGCTCGACGCGAAGAAGAGGCTTCCGCCCGAGGAGGCGACGAAGATCCTCTCGTGCATCCTGGAGGCCCTGGGCGCGGCGCACGGCGCGGGGCTGGTGCACCGCGACGTGAAGCCGGGGAACGTACTCTTGCGCGGCGGGTGGTTCACGATGCTCGCCGACTTCGGCCTCTCGAAGGTGGAGAAGGCCGCGGCGGCGTCGATGCAGCTCTCGGGGCACAAGAGCTCGATCAGCGTGGAGCGCTCGATCGCGGGGACGTACGACTACATGGCGCCCGAGCAGCGGCGGGGCGACGAGGGGGACCACCGCGTGGACCTCTACGCGTGCGGGGTGCTGCTCTACGAGATGCTGACGGGGGAGGCGAGTCCGCTCAGGCTGCCTGTGCGCGAGGCCTCGCGGGCGCTCTCGGACGTCGTGGAGCGTGCGATCGAGGGCGACCCCGCGCGGCGGTTCCAGGGCGCCTCGGCAATGATCGAGGCGCTCGCCGAGGCCGCGCAGGCGCGCGTGCTGCCTCCACCGCCGCCCGACGAGGGGGTGGTGCGACGGGGGATCACGAAGGTCTTTGGGCTGGTGAAGCACTGGGTCTCCCCGCCGCCACCTGCCGCGCCGTACTGGTCGGTGCGTAGGGAGGCGACGTTGCTGTCGGTCCTCGAGGGACACAAGGGGGCGATTCTTTGCGGCGCGATGCAGGGCGACGGGTCCCTGTTCGTGACCGCGGGGGATGACGGCCAGGTTTGCATCTGGAATCTCATCACTGAGAAGTTGCTCACCACTGTCGAGCCGAAGGGACCGGGCGTCACGACGTTGGCCGTCCACCTGGACGGTGAGGCGCTTGCCACGGGCGACTCCGAGGGCGTCGTGACGGCGTGGTCGATTCCGAAACGCCGCCCGTCGAAGGTGCTGAGGGCCGCGGGGACGGTCCGATGGCTCGGGTTTTCGCCCGACGGCCGGTGGCTCGTGGCGCTCGCTCGCGGCGTGTACGCGTGGGACTTTCCGCGCGGGACGCCCGCAGTGGACGGCGTCCTCTGTGCGGAGCCGCCATCGTGCGCCTCCTTCAGCCAGGACGGGCGGATGCTCGCGGTCGGCACGGAGAACGGCGTGGTGCGGGTCTGGGAGATCCCAGGTGGCCGCGCCATCTCAACGCTCCGGCTCCACCAAGGCTCGGTCCGCTCGGTCTGCTTCCGTCCCGACGGCCACGTCCTCGCCTCGGCCGATGCGAGCGGACTCGTCCGACTCGTCCGCGTCCCCGAGGGGAGGCCGATCGGCCCGCACATGGAGCACACCGGCGCGGTCTCGCGCGTCGTCTTCAGCCTCGACGGCCGCTGGCTGGCGAGCGGAGGTTTGGACGGCACCGCGAGGCTCTGGTCGGGGATCGACGGCCGGCCGGTACGCGTGATCCCCGTCGACCATGACCTGATTCAATCGGTCCTCTTCACGCCCGACGGGATGGCGCTGGTCACGCTCGACCAACAGGGCCGGCTGAGGTTCTGGTCGGTCCTGGAGGGACGGCTGCTGTCCGAGCTACGCCCGCACGAGGGCGAAATGACGGCAGGCGTCTTCGCGCGCGGCGGTCGGCGAATGCTCACTGCGGGCGAGGACGGGAAGGTGAAGGTATGGTTCGTGCACCAGGGTCTCTCGACCGAGTGGGGTCCGCACACAACGCACTTGGTGTTCCCCGAGGCGACGATGGCGGTCGCGAGCTCGGGGGTCGTGCACGCGGGAGACGTCCTGAGTCTCGACGTGACGGTGACGAACCCGGGCCCCGGCGAGCTGAACCAGTGCTGGGCGGAGCTGGACGCCGATGAGCCGTGGCTCGCGGGGCTCGCGTGCGCGTTCGGAAAGGTGCCGGCGGGCGAGTCGCGGACGAGGAGGATGTGGACCATCCTGCCGCCCCACTTGCCCCGCACATCGGCCTCGGGCTACCTCGACCTCCGCGAGGGAGGAGACCTGATGCACATCCGCCGTGCCTTCTCGATCGAGGTGGAACCGCTGCCAAGGCGCGACGTGGTCTTCAGCCACGAGGTGTGGGTGGGCGGGAAACGGAGGCCCCAGGGCGCGGATGCCCTGCGGATGGCGCCGGAGGAGACCATGAGGGTCTCGGCGTGCCTGGAGAGCCGCATGCGCGACCCGATGGGGCGGATCCGCCTCGCTCTCTACCTGATCGAGGAGCCGGACCAGACGCACCGCCAGGCTTCGATCGCGGCCCTCGCCACGCTCACGGACGGGGACGAGACGAGCGGCGTGGTGGGCTTCTCGCCGTCGGAGGCAGGCGCACGCGGCCTTTGCAGCCTCGAGCTGCGCGTGGAGTCGGAGGACGGCCGCGTGTTCGCGCTGGACCGGTTCGAGGTGCTGGTGGAGTGAGGGGGCGACGATCCACGGATTTCACGGATGGACACGGATGGGTGCGGCCTATCCGTGTCCATCCGTGGTATCCGTGGATCGTCGACGAATGCCGAACCAGAGCGTTTCGAGGAGGCAGACGACGAGGAGCTGGGCGCTCAGGAACGGGGCGACCTCCGCTCCCGGCTCGCGGAAGGACATCGTGTAAGACTCGCCCCATTCGGCTCGGATCCGCGCACTCGCGCAACCGCCCGCCGAACAAGCGATTCCGGAGAACCGACCCGATCGGCTCCAGAACGCGCCACCATCGTCTCCAGGCCGCTCGATTCGGTGAGCTCGCGTGAGCGAACCGGATCCGCCACGCCACTGACAGGTTCCGCTCAATCCGATCGCGCACGCGCCCGTGGCACGCTCGTTGCCCATTCCTCCCCCGAGCCCCGTCAGGATGAGGAGTGTGAGGGATGTCCAGGTCTCGCCGCGCGACGGCGATCATGATCTCAGGTCTTGCCGTCGTGTCCACCGTCCTTGCCGTGCTCCAGCTCACCCGCCCGAATGAACCGCCGCACCGTGCGCGCATCGGGTCGCCTCTCGTCGAGGCCTCCTCGCCGGGCACGATGCACGACTCGTCGGAGCTCTCTCAGCCCGACTTCCAGATCGACCCTGCGATGCTGCAGGGTCTCCTCTCCCAGGCCGGCGTGACGCCCGATACGATCCGCGAGGCGAAGGCCACGGCGCGACGAGAGTGGATCGAGGCCATCCGCACCGAGCCCGACCCGTTCAAGAAGCGCGTCGCGATCTTCTACCTCTGGAACTCGCACCAGGTGGACGACGAGGCCGTCGACGCCATCCTCGCCGTGCTCGCCTGCGAGCCCGACGACGAGGGGCTTGTCGCCCAGGCCCTCTACGCGATGAAGGACTCCCCGCGCGCCGACGTTGCCGGCATCACCATGCTCTATCTCCGTAGCTCGCCGAGCGCCGCCGTGCGGATGTCGGCCGTGAAGGCCCTCCACTTCCGCCCCGGTGCCGAGGTCACCCGCGCCCTCGAGGAGCACCTCGGGCGGGAGACGGACCCGCAGGTGGTCCGCCGCGCCGTGGTCGCGATGGCCTCACGGGCGATGACCGACCCCTCGGCGAGGGGCGCCCTCGAGACCGTCAAGCGCTACCACGCCGATCCAGCGGCACGCCAGCTCGCGGAGGAGATGATCGCGGAGAACGAGCGCGTGCTCGAGGCGATCGCCCAGAAGTAGCCCATGTCGTGACGCCCTTACGGGCGGCACTCCCCCGCGCCCTTGCGGGCGCGACTTCAATCACCCAAGGAGGAGACCCATGGAGACAATCCGTCCGAGCCGGCGCCGCCGGTTCCTCGTGGCCGCCCTGGCGGTCGCCCTGGTCCCGACGATCGCGTCGGTCGGCGAGGCGTACTCGCACGTCCGGAACTACATCAACGGGCAGTACTACCTTTCCCCCCGCGAGACGACCACGATGACCTTCCGGATCAACATGACCTCGCTCTCGCCCTGGGTCGCCACCCTCGGCGGGACGGTCGACTCGCGTGTGGCGCGCTCGGAGCAGGTCAGGCAGAGCGTGATCAACGCCTTCGAGGCCTGGGAGCAGGTCCCCTGGGCGACGCTCGTCTGCAACTACGACGGCGCCTCGGCGGTGACGGGCCCGACGCAGGACAACGTAAACGACGTCTTCTTCGCCAACCAGACGAGCTGGGCATGGTGGTGGAACCGGACGAGCGGTACCACGATCGGCACGATCTACGAGGGGGATAACCGGCTCAACTACGGCGTCATCAACGCCGGTCGGCTCGGCGCGGAGGCCGTGCAGGAGTCCGGGCACATCATCGGCCTCGACCACAGCCTCGTGTCGAACTCCTTCACGGCGACCACGGACAACGCGAGCCTTTCGGTCGGCGTGAACATGAACAACGACAACATCCTCTCCCAGGACGACGTCGCGGGGGTGTCGATGCTGTACCCCGTGATGCGCCGCACCTGGACGGGGCGGCTCTGGCTCGTGCGGCGGGCGTACATCGCCGACTTCGGCACGGTCCGGGGGACGGTGCGCACGGCGCTCGGCACAAGCGTGTGGAACGGCGCCGGCGTGCTCGCGGTGAACCTCTCCACGGGAGGCGCCGTGGTCGGGACGTTCAGCGGGACCTACGCGATCCCGACGAGCGGCCTCACGGGCGACCTGGGCAGGGACGGGAACGGCCAGTACGAGATCCCGTGCCTCCCCGCGGGGACCTACGCGATTGTCGCGTGCCCGCTGACGAACTACTTCGCGAGCACGGTGAGGATGCAGGCGAACGGCTTCGACGCCGCGGACCTGAACGCCGTCAACCCCTCGGGCGCGCGGACCGTGACGATCGCGGCCGGGTCGGCCCAGACGGGAATCGACTTCGACGGGAACCACGGGGACGTGAACAACGACCTGCGATGGAGCGCAGCGGACCTGACGGCGTTCGACGCCTTCGTCCGGGACCCGGCGAGCTACGGGTGGTTCCGCGCGTTTGTGAACAACGTCTGCGACCTGAACAACGACGGCGTCTCGAACGCGACCGACCGCGCGATGCTCGTGCAGCTCATCAACATGTCGAATGGCGCGGCCGTCGCCGGAAGCGTGTTCTAAGTAGCGTCCACTAAGTTTCCCGGGATACACCAACCAGCTCGACTTGGAGTCGCGCGCGTAAGCGCGCGGTGGATCACGCCCGTAAGGGCGTGCGACCGCAGGATCACGCCCTTACGGGCATGATCCACCGCGC
>Ga0080064_1006571_pt1 | contig 12471 bp, 14 predicted proteins | sample Subgrocontami54m_FD_69260 | JGI IMG/M metagenome (GOLD analysis project Ga0080064, IMG submission 69260) | Subsurface groundwater microbial communities from S. Glens Falls, New York, USA - GMW46 contaminated, 5.4 m (SPADES assembly) (version 2) ...
CAAGAAAAAGAGTAATTGTAGTTGGCTCAACAGTTGAATGCACTGAATGTGATTTAGATTCAGATAAAACAATGGCAGCTCAATTAGACACTGGTGAAGTAGTAACAACAGAGCAAGTAGAAGAAATGGGTTGCAATTGGTCAGGATATCTTATGTCCCAAAAAGCATATTTCAGGGAGATGTCAGAAATGGATGAGATGGTTAACAGTTCAAAATAAAAATGACAGCAATAGATACAAAAATAATTCCTCTTAATTCCATAACTGGGACCGTTCTTAATTATGGGTATGGCAATGTAGCTGTAGTTTTAGGTGTTTATATCCAAAATGGGCAAGTATTTGGGCTCTTGCTTGAGGATGTTCCAGAAGTTACGCAAAGAGAGGTTTGTCCTAATTGCAAATATGTAGAGTATCTAAGGAATTGTCTTGAAAAACCAATAGATTCACCAACTACGAAAAATCTATTTGTTGATTATGGTGGTGGTATTTAGACTGTAGAGAAAACGATAGAAAGCCTAGGTATAAAACCCTGGGTTTTTTCTTTTGTACGGTTTTTGCAAAACAACAAGGAGAAAAATTATGCCAGCAGGATTATCAAGTGCACAAGCACAAGAAGTAGATCAATCAGGACTTCCAACAATAGGTGACAGTTTATATTTAGCTACTATGCTTGGACCACATGGTCAAGCTGCTATTCTTGGTTCATCAGGAACAGCATTAACACCAGACCTCGTAAAAGGGTTACATCATCAAATTACTTTGACTGCTAATGCTACAGTCAACACACCTTCAAAGAATCCAAATAGACCATGTTTAGTAATGATTACTGCAAAACAATCAGCAGGAGGCAGTAACACTATAACTTGGGATGCAATTTTTAAAGGCACAATTCCCACTCTAACTGCCGGAGCAAATAAATTTGATCACTTTGAGTTTTGGTGGAATAACACAGCTTACCTGTTCCGCTCTGCAATACAAAATCATGATTCATAACTAATTTGAGGAGCTCACAAGCTCCTCTTTTTTTACAGGTAAGACAAATGAAATTAAAACTAGAGTGGGTTTGCCCTCAAGAATTATTACCAGATTTAGAAAATCCTCGAACAATCTCAGAGGAAGCGCTTCACAGTTTGAAAGAAAGCTTAGCTCAATATGGCTTTATTCAGCCAGTAATATATAACAAACGTACAAAGCAAATTGTAGGTGGTCATCAAAGAGTAAAAGCAGCAATTAAACAAAGTCTAACTGAAATCCCAGTTATTTATGTCAACTGGTCAAAGAAAAAACAAAAGTCCGCTAATCTGGCACTAAACAAAATATCTGGTGAATGGGATTACTTGAAATTAGAAGATTATATTAAATCAATAGACTTAGAAGAAAAAGACATTGACGATTTAGATGATTATACAACTGGATTTACTGAAGAAGATCTAAAAGAAATATCAGAATTAAACCTAGAAGGAAAAGAGGGTGAAGATGATAACTTTGATGCTGAATTAGAACTAACAAAAATCAAGAAGCCAAAAACTAAACTAGGTGACTTATATATCCTAGATAACAAGCATAGGTTGTTATGTGGTGATAGTACAAAAAAAGAAAAAGTTTTTTATCTGTTAAATGAAATAATCCCAGTATTAATGGTTACTGATCCTCCATACGGAGTTAACTATGATCCTATGTGGCGAGAAAAATATGATGGAAACCTTGGGACAAGGGCAACTGGAAAAGTAAATAATGATGAATTAATTGATTGGAGTAATGCATATAAGCTATTCCCTGGAGATATTGCATATATCTGGCATGCAGGTGTACATAGTAAAACAGTAAATCAAAACCTTGAAGATTGTAATTTTGTAATCATAAGTCAAATCATATGGGTAAAACAGCATTTTGTGTTTTCAAGAGGAGATTATCACTGGCAGCATGAACCATGTTGGTATGCAGTTAGGAAAGGAAAAAACCATAATTGGCAAGGAGCAAGAGATCAATCTACCACTTGGCAAATATCAAATAACAACGCCTTTTCAAAAGAAAAAGAAGAAAGAACAGGGCATTCAACTCAAAAGCCATTAGAATGCATGGCAAGACCTATAAAAAACAATACTAAGACTAATGACATTATTTACGATCCTTTTTGTGGCTCAGGTACTACATTAATAGCAGCAGAAAAGTTGAATCGTATTTGCTATGGACTAGAAATAGACCCTGTTTATTGTGACTTGATTATAGAAAGGTATAAGAAGTTAAAACCCAATGCCAAGATTGAAAAAATATCCACAAGAAGTTAAAGACCGTTGTCTTGCAAAGTTCATAAACAATATTTCGCTAACTCAAATAGCAGAAGAAGAGAATATAAGCTTTGGTACTTTACGCACCTGGCACAACAAATATAACTGGGCAAAAGAGAAACGCAAATTTAACGCAAAAACAAATGAAAAAATCATTGAACAATCTTCCACTAAACAAGCAAAAAAATCTCTAGATGAGGTTGAGGTAATAGATTTTACACTTGCTAAATTAATTACTAAATTAAAAGATGCAAACCTTAATGCTAAAAGCTTAGAAGAAGTAGCTAAAACAATCTTTGATGGTTTAAAAACTAAAGGTCTTTATACAAAAAAAACAGTTCAGAAAATAGAACATTCTGGTCAAATTAACCTTTTAGATGCGCTTAAAGAAATACACGACAGCCGTAGACAGCAAAGGAATAATCCAAACCTTTAAGATTCTGGATTATTACGCTGATAAAACAGTAGATTTTATCTTTGACAAATGCAAGAGCTTAGAAGGCATAAGCAGGTTATATCTACCAACCCCTAGATTACCTTATATTGAAGACCAAATACATTTTTTTGATGTTGCTCCGTTAGGCTCTCAGACTTATTCTTATAAAGAAAGACAAATCCAATGGACTCATACACACGTTAAATGTATCGTCCATAGGATGTTAACCAAAAACAATTACACTTCTTTTTGGTTTTCAACAGTAGAAGATACAGCAGCAGATGTTATAGACAGAGCAAAAAATGTAGTAAATCACTTTGATTTTTATATCCCCTTCGAATTAAAACAATTTACATATACTTCATGGGAAATTGAAAAGGTTGAATGTAAGTTTATTGCTTTTACTTCAAGTCCAACAAATATCACAGGTAAATATCCGGATGATTACACACTTGATGAAGTAACAAAATACAAACCACAAAGCAAATACGAAGAAGCAAAAAAAGAAGCAATTGCAGCTTGTCAAACTGGAAGAATCTGGACCAATAGTACTGCACTAACTGGAAACAGTTTTGAACACACCATAATTGCAGCTCCTAAAGCTGGATTAACACATGAAGATTATTTAAAGACTTTCTGGGTTCCTACAAGAACTGAATGGTTAAGTGCTAAAAGAGCTGCTTAATGTAAAAGGGTAAAAATGTGGAAAGAGCTTCCAAAAACCAAAATCCTCAAACCAAGATTAAGTCCAGAAGGATATTTAATTTATGGAATCAATCCTGAAGAAGCACAGAAAACAAAAGAGCAACTACTTCAAATCGCAACTCAATATGATACTTACGAAGAGTTTTTAAATGAGCATTGTTTAAGATTTACTGCACCAAAAGGTATTCCAGTTGTTCAAACCTATGATGATGATATTCATACAAGAGATTATCCAGGAGTCAAAACACATGTCATTGATCCAAGTACTAAGCAAGAAAGAAGATTGCCATTAATTTTAGGTTTTGATTTTGGCGGAACTAACCCAGCTTATGGAATCTTTCAAAAAGAATTAACAGGAAGATTAGTAATTCACAGAACTGAAAGACCTGAAAAGATGAGATTAGAAGCAATTATTGACATGCTTCTAACATGGTTTCGAGATCCACTCAGTGAGTTCTATAACAAAACAGACTGGGATTTAGTAGTAATTGGTGATCATACTGGCAACTTTGAAAATAGTCATGGTACTGGACTTGCAGCAGAAGTAATTAAAGAGAAGCTTGGCGTAACAATGCAGTCGCATCAAATGACTGCTGATATTGCAAAAGAGGCAATTGATTTAGTAAATAACGCATTTGCAAAACATAATCAAATAACAGTAAATCCAAGATGTTTAACAACACGCTCAGTTTTAAAAGAAGAGTGGCGTTATCCAGACAATGTAGATGACCTGGCAAATAAAAGAGTTGATTCAAAAGGCAGGGGTATTCACATTGGAGATGTAATCAAGTATGTAATTTGGAATTTTCTAAGAACACAAAAAACAGTAATTAACGAAACAAAACTAAAGCAGTTATCAAAAGGGCATGTAAAAAGGTTTTCATTTGGAAGATAAGTATGTTGATAAAAAGAAACCAGCTTAATTTAACAGACTTAGAAGAAAAAGAGCTGGTTGATGTAGTTACTCAGATCTGGAGAGACGGCTGTTCAGTTAGTAAATTAACTATAGCTGGTAATTGTTTAGATGCATATAAGCAAAACTTTACTACTGAAATTGCAGAAGAAGATAGTTGGTTGCAAGATTTAAGGGTTTATTTACCAGTAACATCAACTGCTGTTGATTCTCTAGTTGCAGTACATTTAAATACAATCTTTCCAAATAATCGTTATTTAAGGATCCTAACTGAACTTACTGGTGAATTCCTAACTGATGTTATTCTACAAAACTTTGCAGATGTCGGATTTAGAAGAACTACACGAGCAAATGCAAAACAAGCTGGCATTATTGGTGACACTTTTACTCTACTGAATCGTAGAGGTAATTACATAGATGCTAAATCGGTAAGCTTACATGACATAAGAATTTATCCACTATCCAAAGATTTAAGTAAAACCAATAAAGTTTTCTTACTTAGAAAGTGTGCTTATGATCTAGCAACCAGTCAGAGTGCTGAATATATTGAGGAAAATGTTCAAAAGATTAAAAAAGGTGCAGATAAAACAGGGCATGAAAAAGGTGCTTCAAGTGAAGTATATGACACTAATGAATACAGACGATCAGAAGAGCAAGTTATTGGATTAGGGCATGTTCTTTTTGAAGCTCATATTCCAATAATGGAGTTTCAATCTGGTAATAAAAGAATTGCAAAAAACATAATAGTTACCATTGATAAGAGGTCAAGGATATTACTTAGGTATTATGAACCTAAAGAAGAAGAAAATTATGAAAGCGATATAATCCATACCCCTTGGTCAGATACTTTAGAAGGAGAGTTTTGGGGAACTGGTATTGTTCAACCAGTATTGAGTTTGCAGTATTTCATGAACTCAATAATGATGAATGAGTTAGCCACTGGATATTTAAGTAATTTCGGTGGAATCATGTACAATGCTGACGATCCAAATACTCAGCAATATGTACAATTCTGGGAAAGAAGACCAGGTGCTAAGTGGCCTGTCAGTGTTAATAGCCAAATTCAGCCAATTCCACTTGATAGTAAAAATAGATTTGCTTATGAGTTTTTACCATATATTCAGCAGTTCTTAGTTGAACAAACAAATGCACAACAACCTGTAACAGGTTCAAATAGTCCAGTTAGATTTGCAACACAGGCAAATATTCAATTCCAAGCAAGTAATGGAAGAGTTTCTTCAACTGCATCTTTTTGGGATGAAGCATATATTCAAGAGGTTGCCTATAGAACCTTAAAGATGAAACATAATATTTGGTTCAGAACAGTAGGAATTGATCCATTTACCGGACAACCTAAAAGAGTTCCTAATATACAAGCGATTGCTTGGGACATGAGAAAGATTGGATGGGATGATCAAAAGATTTATACCAAGCTTTTTATTGACAGAAACTTCTTAAACAAACTTTCAATTCTAATAGAGTTCACTGACATTCAAGTAATTGGTACAAAGACAACACTTGATAGAGCTGAAAAACTGCAAAGATTTACTGAAACAATAAATGGTGCATTAAATACTCCTGAAATACAATTCTATAAGTGGAATAAGGTTGCTGAAAAAAGAGCTGAGCTTGCTGACATTGGTGATCCTCAAGATGTTCTATTTACTCCTGAAGAAATGGAGCAATTACAGATGCAACAAATGCAACAGCAAATTGGGCAACAACAAGGAATGATACCAGGACAAATACAACAACAAGGTTCACTTGGCCTTAATTTTAATGAACCAGGATTACTTTCCTCAGGAGCTATGGCAGCATGACAAATCCTTACTACGATATTTTAGAAATGGACGGATACAGACCAAGGAAATTATTTGAGTCTGTTAGATCAATAAATGACAATTTGGTCCGGAAGGATAATTATGCTGAGATTTATAAATCTGATGTTCTACCTTCAATTGCAAAGTATCAAAAAAAGGCAAGAGAAAAACAAGAACAAAGACAGCAAAAACAAAACACTGAACATTTCAATCAAAAATTACCCTATAAACTAGCATTTCAAGCTCTAGAAAAAGTGACGATTCAACATGGTGATAAAGAAGTAAATGCAATGGAGATGTTTTTCAATCTTTGCATTTATGAATTATTAACAGAAATTAAAAAACGAAAAGACTTCAATCCACAAAGAGCATTAATCAATGACTGGGCTGAATATTTTCTCTTAGAGGTCAAAGCTATTTACGAAGCAGTGAAAGGACTAGAAGCGCTAGTAGTGGAAACTAGTCCTAAAAAGTAATTGGCACCCTCTAGTGCGTAAGCACTGTGAGATAAGGGCTTCCTAGTTGTGCCCATCTAGGAGTCCTTTTTTTTATTTTATAACTTCATTACCCGGCTGATTTAAACATAGCCCGGGTTTTTCTTTTGGAGGGTTACAAAAATGGCAAATGAAACACAACAACAAAATCAACAAGAGAATACTCAGTCACAGGTTACACAACAACCAGATAAACCAGCACAAGGTACACAAGTAGCTGATAAACCGAATGCAGGACAAGGAACTGTTACTCAGGACAATACAGTTGATCCAGCTGCATTAAAAGCAGAGCTAGATAAAGTAAAAACACAGCTTGCTGGAGTAGGTCAGGAAATTCAAAATGCTTATTTACTCGGACAACAAGAAGCATTAAAGCAGCAACCACAAAATCAGCCACAACCTACAGAGCCACAAGAGGACCCAAGTGATCCTCTTGGAGTTGGCAGGTTGATAGATGACAGGCTAAGTCGAAGAGATCAGCTTAGTGAATATAGAAGTGCATTTGGCGAATATGGGAATGAGCTTTCTCAAAAGTTTCATCCTGCTGCACAAGGAATTGATAAAGCACAGCTAGATGCTTTTACAAAACAAGAAGCAGCAAGGATTGTTGACAATCCTCAGTTTTATCCAAATCTTCCACCAAGAGCAAGAATGTTGCAAGCGTTCAACACTGCAATGGCAGGCAGATATGTGCCCATTGTAAGTAGCACTGACCCTGTACAACAAGAGCAAAAACAAGTTTCAAATGGAGTTTCTGACTATGGTGGTCAGCTCCAGCCATCACAACAAACATCAGATGTGATCGCAAATGCAGAACGTGAGCTTAACCAACTCAAAGAGGAAATAAACAAACCTGGAACCAGTGATGCGGAAAAGTACAGGCTCAGTAATAAGGTTCTTATTGCTGAAGAAAGACTGTTCAAGATACGCACGAGAACTGGTGCAGGGCTACAAACATAAAGGTAAACATGAAGGAGTAAAAAATTATGCCATCACCACTTGTGTCTTATACACCAGATACTTTAAGAGAAAACTTGTTAAACACTTTGCATGTGAGAACACCAAGAAGGAATCTTGCATTGCAAATGTTTTTAACAAACAGTCAAGCATGGGCTACGCCTGTGATTCAGGTACCATATGGAAAGAATTATTTCGATATTGGTACTGCAAATGCTGCTTATAACAACGTAGTTACAACTATTGTTATAGCAAAGGATCCTAAAACCCCTATATTGCCAAAGATTAATCAGGAAATCTATGTGCCATCTACGGGTGAAATTATATTAACAAGCGGTAGTAGTGCTGATATTACTGAGACATCTACTACTATCACTCTTGCAAATATAACAAGGGGAGCTAGAAGTACAACAGCAGCAGCTATTGCAATAAGTGCTACGTTAGTTGCCGGACCTGATATTGTCAAGGAAAATGCAGAGTTTTCAACAACTGACTCTGACAGCTTCACATCAATAAGGCAAGTGTACTTTACTCAGATATTTCAAGCTCCACTTAATATGTCAGGGACTGCAATTGCAATTAGCAATAACGTTGCTAATAAAGATGTAGATGAAGCAGAGCAAACACAGCGTATTCTAGACCATTTAGAAAATGTTAAATTGCTTCAAGCATGTTTGAGAGGAGTACATGGTGCTTCAAGTACACTCTTAAATGCAACAACCCAGGCAGCAGACGATAGCAGAATGTCAGGGATTATTCCAACTATTACAAGGTTGGGAAGTGCCAACAACATTATTGATGCTGGCGGCAATATGACAATGGGATTGTTTGATGACATTCTAAGACAAGTCAATGACTTAGAATTAGCAGATCCAACAATTTCACAAGGTCAAAATCCAGTAGGTTCTGAGGCTCAATTTGTCTGCCTCTTAAATGGATTCACCAAGAATAAAGCAAATATTCTTGATGCTTCTTCAAGAAGAAGAGATCAAAATGAAACAAAAATAATCCGGTTCGTTGAGACCTATGTTGGACCTCTTGCTATTGACTTTGTAGTTGTACCTAACTATGCCCTCTTTGATGGGGAAATGGTAGTTATAAAGAAAGGTCAATATCAATGTGCACCACTGCAAGGGCTTGCTTTCAAAAAAGAAGAACTTGCAAAAACTACAAGAGGGAAAAGATGGGGAATCCATGGGCAATATGGTGGAGTTCTCATGTATCCTGATTGTGCATTTTACGTTAAAAATGCTTAGTTATATCTTATTGGGAAATAGAAGCAGAGAGTGTAAAAGCTCTCTGTTTTCTTTTTGGAGGGTATCAAAATGGCAAATTATATTTTTTATTCAACAAGTGTAGGGAAAATAGCAGTTGGTTTTCTTAGTGAGAGAACTAACGAGTTTAAATATGTTGTTCCTGAAAAAAGGACTGCATCGTTACTTGTAGCAAGTGAATCATGGCTTACAGATAAAGAAAGAAGACTGTATATCAAGACAATCATTGCACCGATAGACAATCTTCCAAGAGAGACTTATAGGGCACTTCCAGTAAAACCTGACAGAGTATACATTACATCTATTGTTGTCGATGAAACTAGAAAGCCAATCAGGGTAGATGAAAGTGCTCCTGATGCTTTGTATCTCTTTCTTACTAGAGTAAAACCTAAGAAAGATGCTGGTTTAGTTTGGAATGAAGCTTTAGAAGAAAAAGTATTGCCTACTACTTTACAGGATTTCTATTGCCAAGAAGTAAAAGAAGGTACTGAATACAGCATCAATATTGATGAGTATTTAGCAAAACATGCTCCTAAAGAAGCAGGAGAAGTTGTACCTGTTCGAATGGCAGGAAAGAAAAAACAGACAAAAGCAGTAGCATAACCTATGGCAAATAAGAGTGGAGAATACATTATCAATCAAGCCCTAGATGTGTTGGGCGAAGCTGACATTGTTGCTAGTGAAATGACAAGTGACAGTTTAGCTCAACACTCTCTTACTGCACTAAATATAGTAAGAAGAGAAATCCGTGGAATAAATCCAGGATGGGGTTTTCTAAAATCTCCATATATTCTTTCAGTCACAGCAAATACTAATACTTATAATCTAAATGCTCTTCAATCTGATTTACTTTTCGACAATATTTATCTTGATGAGGTAGCTATTGGAACAGTTGAAAATAATGCTTTTACTGCTTCTGGAAGAATTGAATACACAGAAAGGCAAAATGTTCTTGATTATTTAATCCCAAATCAAATAATAACGACTTTCTTTTATAAAGACATTGGTACAAGCGGAGAAGAATTATTTGCATTACACCCAAAGCCAGTTCAAGACATCAAACTTCAACTTATATACAAGAAAGCATTAACTGATGATTTAAATTCAACTACTGTTCAAAATGCTCTTGAATTTCCAATTGGCGATTTAAACATGATGGTTTTTGGAACTGCTTATAGGCTTGCACAAAGATTAGTCTTTCCACAGACTCGCATTAATGAATTAGAAAGAGATTATTACAGAGCACGTAATCAATCAAGCTTACTCCCTTTTATTATCCAACAAGGTAATAGGGAAAAAATATCTCCGCACGCAGCAAAACTAATTCATTATGGCAAATGACGAACTTATTAAAGTACCTTTAAACAAAAATACTGGTGGATTAGATTTACGCTCTAATGAAGCAGATCAATCTTTAAGAAGTGCACTTGATCTTGACGGTGTAATGTTGAGCCAAAAAGGTTCAATACTTAACTTTCCTGGCAGAACAGTTTCAATTAGTACAGGTCTTAGTAGTAGACCAGTAAAATATCAAACAATATTTTTAGATGACAGTGTAAATCCAGCTAAAGAAGTTCCAATTTTATATGTTGACAATGGTACTACTGCTGAATGGTTTAAATCAGATTTTGATGCAGCTACTGTAACAAGTTTAGGAACTGTTACAGCTGGTGGAAATGTAAATGCTGTTCAATTTAAAAATGATCTAATAATCACAAGCTCTGCTCATGTTCCTAAAGTCTCTAGTAACTTAGGAGCATTAGCAAACTTAGCTGGATATCCTCCTGATTATATAACTCCATATAATGCGGCTATTGATTTGACTGAGTGGAGTGATGATCCTAATAATTTTAGTGTTCCTACGCAACCCGATAAATGTGAAGCTCATGTAAATAGAGCTTGGGTTTCAGATAGACGATTACTCATGGGTAGCGTCCTTCATAAGGACAACTCATGGAACAGTACAGCTACAAGTGTTTTACGACACTGGTATGTGAATATAAACCCTTCTGATGGGCTTGGTGATATTGTTCAACACAAAAGATGGAATGACTTTTTAAGCATCTTTAAACAAAAAGGAATTTATTTACTTGAAGGTACTCATCCAAGAGGCGTTACTGGAAATAATCCATTTAATATAATTAGAACTCCTGCGACAGTTGGACTTGCCGGACCGCAAGCTTTAGATAGAGTATTAAACGATATTGTTTTTGTTGACAATAATGGATATCCAAAATTACTTTCAAATACAATTCTAAAACCAGATGCAATTGAAGCTGACATAGGAGAAAATGTACAGCCAGTATTTGATAAGATTCCAAAAGACAAATTAAAAGATGTTTGGGTAAGAACTTTTCCAAGATTAAATCAAGTATGGTTTGGATTTGAAAATGGAACAGGTGCAGTTGCAGGACAAAAGAATGCAGTTGCAATTTGGGATTATAGAATAAACAACTGGACAAAAGCAGAAAACATAATTTTGCCAGCTAGCATTAATGTAGTTAATAACAAACTTTATACAGGGACTTATGACGGACAAATTCATCAACAAATCAGTGGAAATACTCACGGGCTAACACAAAGATATTCTAAATATGTTTTCTCTTGGCTTTATGTAAATGGTTATAGATTCAGCATTCCAAGAATTGAATTATGGTTTAGCGGAGTTACAGAAGGAACTTTATTAGTTGAAGTAACTTTTCAGGATAGAAAAGGGCAATACTATCCAATTAAGTTTACTAGTCAAGATGCTGCATTATTTGATGTTTCAAAGTTTGATGAATCCTATTTTGGATCAGGAACAGGAAGAACATTAATCAAGAAAACTATTTTCCCGTCAGGTTCAGGATTCAGAGCACAAATTAAGTTGTATTCAGAAAAAGAAGGGTTTGCATGGGAGTACGTTGACGGACTTGCATACTTAAATCCTTTGGGACATCATCAAGTTTAAATTTTAAATACGGAGGGTAATAAAATGGGCACAAAAATCACAACAAAAGAACACTTAGGGCAATTATTCCAAGCTTGGAATAACACCTATTTAGGATGGATAGTACAACAAAGTGGTAAGTTTCCAACTTATATGGAATGGGCAAAGTTTCTTTCTAGTGAACCCAACACTTACATTTGTGAGCATGGGCTATTTGAAATAATTCCGGAAGGAAAAAGATTAGTTAAAGTACCAGTTTATCCTTTTCAACTTGGTGATTTTGCCTATAACGCACTTTTGGAAGATGCTATTAAAACTGCTTTTAGTAAAGGATTTGAAGAAGTTTTGTCAGAGGTAAAAACAACAAGACTACAGTTATTTAAAAAACCTGAACCTAACCAAATAGTAGAAGAAAAAACAGTAGAAGAGGAACTTGAAAAATTAGGAATTGAAGGTTTAGAAGGAGAAGAAAATGGTACAGCAATACAACATGATGAGGTCGTTCCAAAATCCGACGATAAGTCCAGATTACATGTCACGAAGAAACAATCAAAACCAAAACGCAGGGCAAAACACAAACCAGAACACGAACCAGTTTAATACTCGTGGTGGAATGATAAAAGAGTTGAATCCTGGCGGGAGTGCTCGTGATGAAA
>Ga0080064_1006573_pt1 | contig 12466 bp, 10 predicted proteins | sample Subgrocontami54m_FD_69260 | JGI IMG/M metagenome (GOLD analysis project Ga0080064, IMG submission 69260) | Subsurface groundwater microbial communities from S. Glens Falls, New York, USA - GMW46 contaminated, 5.4 m (SPADES assembly) (version 2) ...
AATGGGGGAGTTCGGCACTACACGCGGGTTTCGAGATCGATGCGACGACGTGATTCAGGATTCGCGCGGAATGAGCCTGCCGATTTGCCGAGCTCGAATTTCGGTGACGAAGTTAGGCTAGAGACACTCCCAAAACGGTCGACATCGGGAGCCGCAGCACGATTGTCCGATGGAGCACCGTGACCCGCAACCGCCGCAGTTCGACCAGTCTTCGGTCGTGTTCACGCAGCGCCCGCCGCAGTTCGTTCGACCGCTGGGGCAGCCACACGCCCCCGCATTGCACGTGAGGCCGGTCGCGCAAACGGTGGTGCAGCTGCCGCAATGGGTCGCATCGACGTTCGTGTCCGTGCAACGGCCAGAGCAGGTCATCCGCGGCGGGCCGCAGGTACACATCGCGCCGGTTCCGCAGTCGCACCGTCCCGCGGTACACGACTCACCCATCGAGCAGACGTTGCCGCAACCACCGCAATTGCGTGTGTCGCTGTCCGTGTTCACGCACGTCGAACCGCATATTCGCTGCGCGGACGGGCAAACGCACGCGCCCGAACGGCACGTGGCACCGGTCGGGCAGGCGATTCCGCAGCCGCCACAGTTCGAGCCGTCGGTCGTCGTATCGACGCACGCCGCGCCACACGACGCTGTGCCCGATCGGCAGCCGCAGACACCGCTCATGCAAGTTGCGCCAGGCCCGCACATCCGGGCGCACCCGCCGCAATGCATCTCGTCGGCGTTCGGGTCGACACAGCGCCCCGCACACAGACTTTCTGAGGAACGACAGCCGGCGTCGCGTGCGTCGGGAACGATCGCATCGCGAGCGTCGGGCGTCGGCGCGTCGGCAGCGAACACATCGAGGACGTCCAGCGTCGGGCCATCCAGGGTCGGGGCATCGAGCGTCGGTGCATCCAGCGCGGCGGCGTCCAGCGTCGCTGCGTCCGGGGTCGTGCCGTCGAAGTCGGACCCGTCGCGATCGCCCACTCCGTCGCTCGTGCGTGCAACGTCGCGGAGACCTTCGAACGCCCGGTGCGACAACGCGCATGCAGCCAGGTGACCGGCAAACAGTGCCAAGGTGAAACGCACTCGGGTGGACGGTCGCATCGCTTACGGGAGCATCGTATCAGGAACTTCCCGATTCGGGGACTGACGCACCGGCCGGCGTACGGACGACTCGGCGCAAACGACATCTGGGACGTTCCAGCCGAATCCGTGTCTCTTCGTGACGCGCGCGCATTACGCTCGCGAACAGATGGCCGAGAACGACGCAGTTCGAAGCGAGCGCTCCTCGGTACTTGCGAGACGAGGCGTTGATTCCGCGGTGGGCGTTGGGGTTCCTCCTACGCCTGGCGCAGGCCCGTACGCCTGGATGCCCGGACTCTGGGCGCTCAAGCACTATCGCCGCAGCTGGCTGGCCAAGGATATCGCTGCGGGGCTCGTCGTCACATCGCTCCTGGTGCCTGCGGGCATGAGCTACGCCGTTGCCGCGGGGCTCCCAGCGATCACGGGGCTATACGCGACGATCGCACCGCTGCTTGCGTACGCCCTGTTCGGTCCGTCTCGGATCATGGTCGTCGGGCCGGACTCCGCCCTCGCCGCGATGATCGCCGCGGCAGTTGTCTCTCGTGCCGCGAATGATCCGGAGCGGGCCACTGCGCTCGCCTCCGTCCTCGCGATCCTGACGGGCGTATTCTGCGTTCTCGCGGGACTGTTCCGTGCAGGATTCGTTACGGACCTCGTCTCCAAGCCCGTGCGTGTGGGCTACATGAACGGTATTGCGCTGACGGTCCTCGTTGCACAATTGCCAAAGCTCCTGGGGTTCTCCGGTGGCGCTGGCAACCTCGGTGACGCTCTCTCCGGCCTCGTCCGCGGCGTCATCAGCGGTCGCACGAATCGCGCGGCGCTCTTGATCGGCGCTACGTGCCTCCTCTTCATTCACTTCTCGCGGAAAGTCCGACCGCGGTTTCCTGGCGTGCTGGCGGCCGTCGTCGCATCGACGCTCGCCGTGAGCCTTCTGGGCCTGAGGAACCAGATCGCAGTCGTCGGCATGGTGCCTTGGGGGCTTCCGCTGCCGGCACTGCCGCGCGTCGCGATCGGGGACGTACGCGACATGGCCGTTGCGGCACTGGGAATCGCCCTCGTCTCGTACGCAGACATGAGTGTCCTGTCGCGCACATTTGCCGCACGCAACGGGTATCGAGTCGACTCCAATCGAGAGTTGGTCGGGCTCGGCATCGCGAACATCTCCAGTGGTTTCTTCCGCGGCTTTCCTGTTACGAGCAGTTCGTCACGCACCCCGGTTGCCGAGGCCGCTGGATCGAAGACACAACTGACGGGCGTCGTCGGGGCCCTGGCGATCGTCACGTTGCTCGTCGCCGCGCCGTCCCTCCTGCAGAATCTACCGACGACGGCACTTGCGGCAATCGTCGTCGCCGCCGCGTTGCTTCTGTTCGACGTCCGTTCGCTCGCACTGTTCCGACGTGTGCGTCCTTCGGATTTCATACTATCGATCTTGGCGTTTCTGGCCGTGGCGACGCTCGGAGTGCTGTGGGGGATCCTCGTCTCGATCGCACTCTCCGTCCTCGATGTCCTTCGTCGTGCCTGGCATCCGCACGACGCGGTTCTTGGTCGCGCAGCCGGCATAAAGGGGTATCACGACGTCACGCGGTATCCCGCGGCCCGACAGGTACCGGGACTCCTGCTCTTCCGATGGGATGCGCCACTGTTCTTCGCGAACGCCGACACGTTCCGGGCGCGCGTGATCGAACTCGTGGACAGCGCTACGCAGCCGGTATTGTGGGTCGTCATCGCGTCGGAGCCGATCACGGACGTGGACACGACTGCGGCGGAGATGCTGCAGGAACTCGACACGGAGTTGGCCGCGCGCGGTGCAGAGCTGGCGTTTGCGGAAATGAAGGACCCCGTGAAAGATCGACTCAAACGCTACGAACTACACGCGACGATTGGTCACGAGTACTTCTTTCCGACTCTGGGTGTCGCGGTCAAGACGTTCATCGACAGGTTCGGCGTCGAATGGAACGACTGGGAGTCGAAGCCGAACGCGTGACCAGTGCTCGCGGTCCGCGTATTCGCCGCGATGACTACGCGCAGGTCAACGTGCCGGCGCGGCACGTGCTCGAGCAGCACTGTCCGGGATTGGTGGTCGAACAGGTCGCCCCCGTCGGCAGGCAACAAACCGTGGGCGATCCTGCCATGCGAGCGCGACACACTGCACTCGCGTTGCAGCAGTCGCCGACCGTCGTGCAGTCACCGCCGAGCGCGCGACAGCAAACGCCGCCGTTGCATGCGCCCTGGCAGCACGGCAGTGACGCGCTGCACATTCGCCCGAGCAGGGCGCACGTGCAGGTGCCCGCAACGCAGCGAAGCGCGGGATCGCCCGGGCACGGCGGTCCCCCGCAGCAGGGCGATCCGCGCACGCCGCAGCGGTCGCACGACCCCGCGACGCACTGGAGCGTCGCAACGTCACACATCGCTCCCGCGCAGCACGGTTGACCCACCATTCCGCAGACGGGCCGGCAAGTCCCGGACTGGCAGGTCAGCGCGCCGGTGCACATCGGGGACGCAGTGCAGCACGCTTGTCCCGATTCGCCGCACGGCGAGCACGCCCCCCCCGTGCAGATCAGCCCGGCCCCGCACGGCGTCGCAGTGGCGCAGCACATTTGTCCCGACATCCCGCACGGCGGCAGGGCACACGTTCCTGCTGCGCAAGAGAGGCCCGTCGAACACCGGGAACCCGCGCAACACGTTTCGCCGACATCGCCGCAGTGGACGCAAGTCTCGCCGGAACAGACCGCCGCCCCGACGCAACTGCCCGAACAACACGACTGACCGACTTGACCGCACTGCGCGGTCACGGGCTGACACGATCCGTTCTGGCACGTGAGGCCCGACGCACAGGCGTTGCCGCTGCAACACGCCATGCCCTGTCCGCCGCAAGACACGGCCACGCACGAGTTTCGGGTGCAGATCCCGCCCCGGTTGCAGCTCAGACCCGGACAACACGCCTCGCCGACCGCGCCGCACCGGCCCGCGTCGCCGCCCGCGTCGAGCGCCATGCCCATCACGCTCACGCAGGTTCCGTCCGCCGCACACGTCTCGTCGCGCTCTTCGCAGAGCAACTGTTGCGTGCAGGCGATCCCCGACGCGCGACAGCCGGTTGCCGCGCGTGCGCACGCGCTCGAGAGGAACACCGTGAAGATCTGCCGCGCTCCGACGATGAACCGGAACTGCAACCGGCGGCGAAGAACGAACGTCCGCGTTTCGGCCTCGATGAACACCGTCACAACGCCGTCGCGCGGTGTCTCGCCCGGCACGACGGAGAACGATGCCGGCAGCGCAATCGACGCGTCGGCCGAGTCTCTCTGCCAAGTGTAATCGCTGCCGCCATCGGCCGAACTCACGGCGCCACGTCGCACGGAGACGCGGAGGGTCAGCGATTGATCGACCGGCAAGTCCGTGTCGACGACGACGATCGCAACGGTCGCCGGGTACGTGCAGTCGACGAGCGCGAGCGCGAGCGTCGCAGCCCACGTCGCGAGGTGGCGCGGGCCCACGCGACGCGCGTCGTCGATCCGAAGCGCACGTCCCGAGGTTGCGCCACCAGGCTCCACGTGCACGAGCGTACACCGGATCCGCGCAGCCTGACGTGTCCGCCCACGTAGGCAGCGAGTGATCGTGTCGCATCGGCCCGGGTCGCGTACTGCTGGATCCAGCGCGCTCCGGGATCCGAGTTGCACCGCGGGAAGTCGCGGTGAACGATCGCCCTCAATCCGCGATCGGCGATCCGTTCGCGGTGTACACTCCGCGCGGCACCCCATGGATCCGCGCCGCCCGTTGCTGGACGCCGATGCACCGCCCGCGTTCGAGGTCGTGAACGCGCGAGGCAGATCCACCGCAGTGCTCACGTGCGATCACGCGTCGCACGTCGTGCCTCCGGCGCTTCGCGATCTCGGGCTCTCGCGCGAACAGTTGCTCGACCACATCGGTTGGGATCCCGGTGCCGCGGACGTCGCGCGCAGACTGTCTGGGTTGCTCGATGCGCCGTTGGTCTTGTCCGGCTACTCGCGCCTTGTGATCGACTGCAACCGTCCGCCGGGCGCGCCGACGTCCATCCCGGCCGAGAGCGGTGGCGTCAGAATTCCGGGGAACTCGAACGTATCGGCCGACGACGCACACGCGCGCGCCGGTGCGTGTTTCTGGCCCTATCACCGCGCGATCGAATCGCTGCTCGACGCCCGCGCTGCCGAGCGACGACCGACGCACGTTCTCGCGATCCATTCGTTCACGCCCGTCATGCTCGGGACGTCGCGACCGTGGACCATCGGAGTGCTGTACGGCCGCGATGATTGGCTCGCGCATCGGCTGCTCGACGAACTGCGCCGCGATCCGGATCTCGTCGTCGGCGACAACGAGCCGTATCGCGTGACCGACGCGAGCGACTACGGGATCCCGATGCACGCGGAACGTCGCGAACATCCTGGGGCGCTGATTGAGATTCGGAACGACGGCCCGCGCACGCCCGCCGGCGTCGAGTACTGGGCGAACGTCGTCGCATCGGCGTACCGAGCCGTCGCGGGTTCGATCGACAAGTCCACCGGCGCCCCCTGAACTCCGCGATCCCACGATCCGTCCGACTTGACCAAAATGACCTGCAAGCACAAATGGTCTTGACCAAATGAGAACGCAGGTCGAGACGGTCGAGGTCATGCAACGAGCGCTCGAGCCTTTCATCGCTGAGTATCTGCGGCACAGGATGGTCTTCGTCGCAGGACTCACCATCGCCGCGCTCGGTGTTGTCCCGTCGATCGCGCACGCGGATCGCCGACCGACGCTCGCGACGGACGCGTTCTACGTCGGCGTGCGCATCGATCCGGGTATCGCGATGACGGCAGCGTGGGATGTCGACGTGTATTTGCTTCGCAACCGCACGCTCTCGCTCGGCCCCGGCGTGTCGATCTCCGTTCTCGGGTCGCCTGCGACCAACGGTCGACAGCAGGACTTCTTACTCTCGGTCGACGTGCTCCGTGTGAAGTTCGGCGCGTCGAGCGCGAGCGGCGAATGGCGGCCGTTCGTGATGGCCGGCGGTGGGTTCTCGTTCGTTCGGATGCCCGCGCAGATGGTCGCGGACGTGGGCGTCGACGTGCGTGGCACGAATGGAACGATGCGTGTTACCGGGACGCAGACGTTTCCTGCGCTCGACGAATTTGCGCCCATGGTCACGATCGGTGCCGGGCTGGACTTCTTCTCGAACGGCCCGTTGGGCGCCACGGCGCTTCTCGTCGCGCACTTTCACCCAAACGGCACGAGCCGAATGCCCGACGCGTGGATCGAGTTCGCGCTCGGCGTGCGGTTCGGTCTGTAGGGCCGTCTGCCAAGTCACGTGACCTACCCCGGACTCGAACCCATTTGCGCGCTGCCGATGATCAAAAGGATCAGTCCGACGATCAGTCCGACTGCGCCCGCCGTGACCACGAACGCCCCAGGAACCCACGCGTACGAGCTGGAACCGCCCGCGAACGCCAGCGCGAGGCCGAGCAAGCCGACCCCCACGGAGACGCCCATCGTGATTCCACCGGCCGTCGCGAGGCCCGCCCCTCGCCGCCGCGGCGCCACGCCGTACGCGGGTGGATCGCCTGCATAGTAGTACGCCGGTGTGGGCGTCCCCGCGGAACCGGAGTTTGCACTTCCCGACCCGCTGACGCTCACGGTCGGCAACGCTGTCGTCCCACCCGCCGGCGCGCTCGACCCGCTGCTTGCGGGCGATGTCCCGCCCGGATCGACCTGCTGCGCACCGCGCGACGCCGCGCCCGGAAGCCGCTGCATCCTCCGCACGCGACCAACGTACTCGTCGATTGCGACCGACGGGTCTTGCCGCGCGAGCCGACTGCCGGCGTGCGTGAACAACTGACCCATGTGGCGTCGCCGACTGTGCGGGACGCCGATCAGCTCGGCCTTCGCGTCGAGCGCGCGTGCCAGTCGATCGACGATGTCGGGCTCCGCGCGTAGTTTCGTACGGACGTCTTGTCGCTGCGCGGGCGTCGAGTGTTCCATCCAATCGGCCATGCCAATGACCGTCTCGTCGAGCTCGTCGGCGATGGCGGCGACCCGCGCGGCCACGGCCGGATGGCTGCGATCGCGCTCGTTCAGATCCAGCACCATTCCCGAGACCATGAGCGCGCGAAGCGACTTGCGCGTGAGGTCATCGCGCCGCCGCAACTCCGTCCGCCCGACGCGATCGGATCCACCGGTGGCCGCGACGAGGTCGCCGAAGAAATCCCCCTGGGCGACGAGTCCCAGCGTTCGGTCCAGGTCCGCGAGATACGCGTGGACATCCACGGCGGGCAGCGATGCAGCGCGGTGCGTCGGCGTCCCGAGCGTCACGCAACCGTCGACGGCGACGGCCCCCGCAACCGCGCCCGTCGTGATGAATGTTCGTCGGTCCATGCACGGCTCCTCGGCGCGGCGGAACCGCGCCCGCTGCCGAGGATATCAGGGATGCTGTGTGGGACGCGACGTCGTGATGCGAAAGTCGCGCGGCGCGTTCGCGGTACCCTGATCGCGAACGGTCACCGCGAACCGACCCGTGGTCGCGTCCGCCGGCAACTCGACGACCACCGACGTCGACTCCGCAGTTGCGACGGTGCACGCGGTGCCTCCGAGCGTGACCGACACGGCCGCTGCTTCGGTGCCGAAATTGCGCCCGCGAATCGTGACACGCGATCCGGGCGCCCCTTGCGCGGGCGAAAACGATCGGACCACCGGCGGAATCTGCACGATGAATCGCGACGTCGCCGTCTGACGCATCGGCGCTTCGACCGCGATGTCACCGGTCACGGCACCGCGCGGCACGACGAACTCGATCGACGCCGTCGCGACGGTCCGTGGACGAATCACGGTCGCGCCCAGTCGAAAGCGCAGCTGGCGCACGTCGGCCTCGAAGCCCTCACCTCGAACCACCACCGTCGCACCGACTGGCGCCGCCGGGGGTTCGATGCCCGTGATTCGCGTGGGAACGAGCACGAAGTACTCCATGGGCGCGTGCCCGGTACCCTGCAGTCGTCCGACGACGGAGAAACGCGCGGGACCCGGCTGCAGTCCGCGCGGAACCCTGACGACGATCGCCTCGCGAGACGTGCTGTCGACAACGCACTCGACGTCTCCGAGTCGGACTTGGACCAGCGGTCGCTCCGCCGGGAAGTTCAATCCGCGAAGGGTCACGCGGTCGCCGATGACTCCGCGGTCGGGTTCGATCGCCGTGATGCGCGGGCGCAACGTCACCATGAACGGGGACCGTGTGCGTGCTTCGCCGTTGCCGTCGACTCGCACCATCCACAAGCCCGAACGTGCCTGCGGAACCTCGACGACGATTTCCGTACCGGTCACAGAAATGATTCGCGACTCCGTCCCACCGAGCAGAACGTGATTGTGCGTGGGGTCGAGCGCGAAGCCGGTGCCGGTGATCGTGACGCGGTCGCCGACATCTGCGGCCGGCGGCGCAACACTCGCGATGCTCACGACCGTGAGCACGGTGTAGTCCGTGGGCGACTGCACGGGACCGATGCCGGCCACCGTGACGTTCCAACGCCCCGACCCCGCCCGCGCGGGCACCTCGGTGACGATCTCGCCCGGTCCGACCGAGATCACTCGTGCGACCACGTCGCCGAGTGTCACGCGCACCGCCGCGGCGTTCGTCCCGAAGCGCTCGCCGCGAAGTTGCACGCGGGCGCCGGGCGACGCTTGCGGCGGTTCGACGGCCCGAATGATCGGCGCCGGCGCGACGGTGAGCGAACTGCCCGTCTCGAACCGCCCGGCACCCTGCACGTCGACGACGATGGGTCCGCCGCCCTGCGCGTCGCGTGCGATCTCGATTTCGATTTCGTTCGCGACGGCACGGATCACGCGTGCCGGATGCCCGCCGACCGTGACACGAATCGCGGCAACGTTCGTCCCGAATCCCGAGCCGCGAAGCGTGACGTGACCACCCGGCGCTGCGCCGATCGGCGTGAAATCACGGATGCCAACGCGCGCTGCGATGGTCACCGGCGGACTCGCAGATTCACCGCCGGGCGTGCGCACGGTGATCGGTCCGGTCGTAGCGCCTTCGGGAATGATCACGCGCAGCGACGTCGGATCGCCTGAGCGCACGACCATCGGCAACGTGCCGATTCGCACCTGGTTGTCCGTCGGCCGCGCGGCGAAGTTCTCGCCACGGAGAACGATTTCACTCCCCGGCGCGCCACTCGCGGGTTCGACGGCCGTGACGCGCGGCGGGGGCTCGCGGGCGGTGACACGGAACACGTCGCTCTCGACTTCGTCCGTTCCGTGCGCGATCACGAATCGCCCCGATTGTGCGCCGGCAGGGACCTCCACCGTCACGCGTTCGGGCAAGCGCTCCACGAGCGGCAGCGGATGCTCGGCGAAAAGCACGCGCACCGTCGGTCGAAATCCGCGGCCGATGATGCTCACGCGCGTGCCGGGCGGACCCGACGTCGGCTCGATGTGTTCGATCATGGGCCGCCCCTGCGCGAGCACGTGCGTGGGCCGACTCAGCCCGATCACGAGCGCCGCGGCGACCCACCACCGCAACGACGCAAGAAATACCGTTCGCATGGCCGCTGAGTACCCCGACCGTGGCCCGCGCGCTAGACCCTCCCGCGTACCCCCGCTCCGAGGCCGGCACCCTCGCCTACCGCCAAGCGATTTCGACGGGCTGCGTGGCCGGCGCGTTCGACCTCGGCGTCGGCTTGGCGACGCGCATTGAGGACGCAGGGATCGCGTCCGATGTACCCGGCGGGTACTTGTTGGCAGCGTGAGACTGGGCCGACGCTCGGCGCGAGAGACAAAGGAACCACACCATCGCCTTCCGGCAGCGAGGTCCATCATGATCGTAGGCACGCAGCTCGTGTTCGATGACTTCATCTCGGGAACGACGTCCTACTACACCAGCAGCGCGTTCAACTCGCTCCTGGGCTCGGGAAACAAGACGTCGTTCGAGTACCGGATCACGCCGATCTCGGGAACGGCGAATCGTCGCGGTGCAGAATGCCGCGGAATACACGCTTGTCTTCGCGGCCGTTCGGCAGACGCTTCGAATGGACGGCGGCGTCGATGCGCAACTCGAAGTCGTGAAGGGCATCTACGACCGAGCGATGGGCAGGTGGGAGGAGCCAAGCCGCCCCACGGCGAGTACGCGGCCAGAGCTTTGGCCGCGTTTCACTTGGGACAGTGACAGCGGCGGTCGTTCGGCCGGGCCGAACCCCGCGCTGTCGTTCGACGGCGAATCCGTGATCGTCGCGCGCGGGCGTGCACGTTCGGACGGACCCGGAACCGAACTCGTCGTCAATTCTCAACTGCTCACGGATCTCGACGACAGACTCTTCAATGATCCCCTTCAACTCCGACGCGTCGTCTTTGGCGCGGGAGGCTCGCTCCTGTTCTATCCGCAGCTCTGCTCGGTACCTGGTGGCGAGACCGCGCTCGCATTCTTCTACTCCGACGACGGAATTACCGCAGCGCCGCATGCGATGGGCGCGACCCGGGCGGCCGACCGGGACACCTGGGATGGTCTCTTCCACCCGTTGTCGAGACCCTTCGTTCCGCGAGGCACCAATCGAACGTTCGCTCCTCCGGTCCGCCGAGTCGAGCCAGACGGGAGGGTAACAATCGTGTCTGGCATCGAGATCGATCGCTACACTCCCGTGCTCCCGGACGATCCCGCGTGGCCAGGGGTGAGGGTCTATCCCCCCGCATACCAGATACTCACGAGCAACGACCAGTTTGCACAGACCAGCCTGGGAGACTATCTCGGCCTCACCTGGGTTCCGCCATCGGCGCCGTTGGCGCGCGGAGAGGCGGGCGTGTTTTACTGCGCATGGAGCGATCAGGCGGTCACGGGGTATCAAGCGTCGCAGATCGCCGTGCGTCGATTTCGGATACGGTAACCGCGAGGCGTCGTTTCCCCGAACAACGAGCCAACGTTCGCTTCCGCCGACTCACGGCTCGAGCCACGCGAACGCCGTGTGGACCTCGGGTGAGTTGTCGGGCGGCGAACGCCCGAGCACCGTGCTGTGGACGCACACGTCATGCCCCGGTCCGCACGGGAAATCTCCTGAATACCGTGTCGCCACGACGAGTCCGTGCTCGCCGAAACTGGTCATCGCAAACGGACCATCGTTCGTGCCGGTGATCAGCGTCTGACAGGGGTTGAGGGCGGTGTCGTACAGTGCAAGGATGGAGGGCTCGGGCTCATCGAAACTCACGCTTCCGAAACCGAAGTCCGCCGTGCCGCCGTTCGAAAACCGGGTGAGCATGGCTACGGCGTCCCGGGAGGACGAAAGAAACGGAAGCCCGCCGCCGGAGGGCGAGTTGATGTCGCCAGTGACGATCCTCGTGAGCGGAGACGCTCCGCCCTCTGGAAGGCGCGCGATGAATGCAGGAACTCGTCCGATGCGTCCCGTTCCGAAGTCGAGCGCCGTACTCCTGTTGAAAGCGTGCGACGCAACCCAGACGTCGCCCCCATCAGCGTGCGCGACGCTCATATGCACGTTCTCGTGCTCGCCGTACGCCCGCGCGGACAGGACACGCCCGTCCGGGGAGATCCGAACGTGAACGCGCGGAAGCCCCGACTCCACACGGAAAACACCCGACTCCACCATGACTTCGATACGATGAGTGTCGCTCGCGCTACGATAGTTGCCGACGATGAGAAAATCGGCAGCGTCGTTCGTGAGCACCGCATAAGTGATCCACGGATGACCCGAAGCGACGCTCCGCATCCAACGCAGCTGGCCATCTGGCGAGACGAGCGCAACCAGCATGTTTGGACCGAAGACGAATCGGGAGTCCGCACGCTCACCGTCCCATTCCACTGGGCCGTCCGTTACGGCAGAGAGCAGGACATTGCCTGACGTATCGACCGCGCAGCGCCCCATGTAGAAAGGTAAGCGAACGGGGTGCGTCAGGACGTGCACCCAGCGAAGCGCACCCTCCGCAGTGTAGCTCGCCACGAAGACGGTTCCGTTGCGTAGGATCCCGTCGCCGAGATCACCATGGGCAGCGCCGACGACGAGCAGATTGCCCGAGCGATCCAACCCCAAGGCGCTCACAACCCCCCCCGGGAACGGCCGCCCCATCAACACGGGAAATCGTCGGATGACCTCGACGCGGCCGTCCTGATGTACTCGAACAAGCCCCTGATCCGACCGCTCGAACGCGATACCGCCGACGACGTCGGCCGCCGAGACATCGATCACCGCGATGACGCTTCCGTCGGCGGCGGCGGCAATGTTGTCTCCGACGCGGAACCGTCCACGAGTGAACACCACCCCTCGGGGCCGCAGCGGCGGCGGGCACGTGTTGGCGTCGCGCGGCACCTCCGCCACATCGCGTACGTCGGACGCGTTGGCGGCATCCGCCGCATCGAAAGGCCCCACCGCCGATAGGATATCGACTTGCG
>Ga0080064_1006574_pt1 | contig 12465 bp, 10 predicted proteins | sample Subgrocontami54m_FD_69260 | JGI IMG/M metagenome (GOLD analysis project Ga0080064, IMG submission 69260) | Subsurface groundwater microbial communities from S. Glens Falls, New York, USA - GMW46 contaminated, 5.4 m (SPADES assembly) (version 2) ...
CACTAAGGTAATCGACATCTGGGCGCCCACCCTGAAGATGGAGTGGAAGGGAGGAAAGTTTGGGCTTATCCACCACAACGCGTGGATCGGATACGCCAACGAAGCAGATGCTGTAAAAGGCGCCTGTGCACAAGTCGAAGAGCGTCTCTCCGAGATCGGCCCTGGCATGTGGGCAGCCGGGTATAAGGTTCTGTTTAACGGTCAGGAAAACGCGAAGGAGAAGGCATGCGGCCAATCCTCGGCTCCTGTCGTAGCAGCACCTGCAGCACCGGTAGTAGCACACATCGCACCGACTGGCTCAACGACGATTCAGGCGGCCAGGGGCGGCATCAAGCTTCCCGCTGGCACACTGGTCGTTAAGGAAACGGTCAGGAACGACGATCGGACCATCAACGTTGAAGTCGGGACGCTCTCCGAGGAGACTCGGTTCGCCCCGTACGGATCAGTCCATATCAACGGCTGGTGGGGCTACGGATCGTTGGCCAAGGCCATGGAGGATGGCTGCATCGAGGCCCAAGAGAGGGCTTCAGAGGCAGGCATCGCCCGATCCTGGAATCAGGGGTACACCGTTACCTTCGAGGGCAAGCCTGTCCCGGATGTGTGCGTCCCTGACGCCCCTTCAGTCCCGGCAACGCCGAAAGTCATTGGCAAGTAACTGAACCCAACAAATCGAGCGGGCTCGAATGCTTATTCCGATGTACCCTTTGGTACAGCGGCCCACACGGGAAAAAGCAAACGATGACCCAATCGGGGAAGAGAAGTGTCGAAAGAGTGACACGGACTGCGATTGCGTTTGAGCAATCTCTCGCTGCTTATCGCAGCTCCGTCATCTCGTGTAGATTTCTCTTCTTCTTCCCTCCTGAGCAGAAATTATTCTACTTAGAATGGAGGAATACAAAAGAATATGGAAAAAATAAAAACATACAATACGCCAGAAACACTTCTGGTAATTACAAGTTATCCAAATCCCGCAGATGGTTCTTATGGAAGACGGGATTTTAATGCCGTGGGATGGCATAGTGAAAAAGGCCTTCCTTACATTGCAAGATTTCGCAAAGTGCTTGTGTGTGCTGAAAAGATTGGCACAAGAAAATATTTCTCGCCCTTAGAAAATCTGCTTGTTGCAAGAGTATGGAAAAAAGGTAATATTCTTTCTTTATTACGACTGTATTCATTTATACTTAAACAAGATAAAATTTCATCCATTTTAGTACAGTTTGAGTTTAATATCTTAGGAGGTATTATTCCTAACCTGACTTTGCTGCTTATTCTTATGCTCTTACGACTCTCTGGAAAACACATTACCTTTGAAGCCCATCAAGTAATCACTGATATTGGAAAACTTGTAAAGCACGTACATATTACAAACCCACTTATGCAACACGTTTTTAACGTAGGACTTCGATTGTTTTATATCGCTGTGGGTATTATTGCTAACACAGTCATTGTTTTTGAGGAAGAAATGAAAATTCGACTGCAACGGTTTATTGCTGCTAAAAAAATTCAAGTCTTATCACTCTTTGTAAATAAACAGTCAGTCATTCCCGCAGAACAAGCGAGGAAAAAAATTGGTATTTCCAAAAACGAATTCGTTCTTTTAGTCTTTGGTTACATTAATGGCTATAAAGGAATTGATTGGATTATGCAGGCTTTAAAAAAGACAAAAGGTAAAAACCTTCGCCTTCTTATGGTAGGCGGAAAAAATCCATATCTTAAAAATACACCACATTACGAAGCATTCTATAATGCTATAGTAGATGAGGCAAGAAAACAGGCTCACTTTACGTATGTTGATTTTGTTCCAGATGATAAAATTTCTCTCTATTTCTCTGCCGCTGACTTAGTTGTTATGCCGTATACTGTCTGTATATCTGCATCTGGGCCTTTTTCTCATGCTTTAGGATATAACAAACCAGTTATCCTTTCCGAAAAACTGTATGATTACAGTAAATCTATTGATTTCAAAAAAGCTATGCAAGAAGCAAAAATAGAACAAAATGACTTGTTTTTTACCCTCACTAAAGAGACTCTTTTGCATCTTATTAACCGCGCAAAAAATGATTCCTCTTATTATAAAAAACTTGTAGCATTCTCTAGTACGTTGGCAGACATACGGTCCTTTTCATCTATGAGTAGAAAATTAGATCTTATCCTCTTTCCTCCTCGGGAGGCATCTATTCTTCAACCCGATAAAGTAAAACTTCCTAAACTAATTCCAGCCTAAGCTACCTATGTTAAAACGCTATACAAGCGAATTATTATTAGTATGTATTGTTCTCGTCCTTTTTGTTCTCAATTACACGCCAGGTACGTATCTTTCTGGATGGGACAATCTCCAAACAGAACTTGCTCCAAGCTTGGCAATAAAACGCGCATTCTTTTCTGTATGGCAGGAGTATCAAAGCCTTGGCCTTTTAGCAGGTATGGCCCACGCAGCTGATCTTACACGGGCAGTATTTACCTGGACACTTTCTCTTATCCTTCCCCAGTCTTTTGTGCGCTACGTCTTCCATTTCTCTATGGTTCTTATTGGCTCTTTAGGAGTACTCCATCTCTTCTCAATGCTAGGCTTACAAAAAAGGACAGCCTTTATTGGTTCTCTTTTTTATCTTTTCAACTTTGGTACAGTGCAAATTCTTTTTTTACCTTTTGAACCATTTACTGTCTTTTATGCATTTCTCCCCTGGGAAATTTGGATCTTTTTACAATTTGTCACAAAACAAACACTTTCAAAAAAGCTCATCTTCTCTTTCTTGCTCATTAACTTTCTTGCAACACCACAAGCATATGCACAACAAATATTTGTAGCATATATCCTGGTTCTTGCTGCAATGGGACTGGGAATATATATCAAAGAAAGGACAAAAACAATTGCAAAAAGGCTTGTTCTTGCAGGCTGTTTGCTTTTTGTTGTGAATAGCTTCTGGCTCTTACCACAGGCATACTTTGTTCTTACCTCCTCTTCTGTTGTGAAAGAAGCAAAAACAAATCAGCTGGTTACCGAAGATGTTTTGTACCTTAATAAAAACAAAGGGGATATAAAAAATGTTCTCTCTCTTACTGGATTTTTCTCGACGCAACTAGATAAAAATAAGCAACCGTTATTTTTAGATTGGAATACTTATAGATCACACCCTGTTATAACAGGTATTACATATTTCTTTATTTTCCTTTGTCTTCTTGGTCTCTATACAAGGAGTCGTTTTTTCCTTAGTTTTCTTTTTTACTTCCTTCTTATGTTACTTATGCTTGCAAATCACACGTTTCTTTTTGAACAACTCAACGATCTTTTAAGACATAACTCTTTTATTAATCAGATCTTCCGTTCTCCATTTACCAAATTTATTATTCCGCATGCATTACTCATGAGCTACCTTCTGGCAAACGGGACAGAAAACCTTATTGAAGGAATAAAAAAACTCACCAAAAAAGACGCAACTTCCCTTCTTACTACGCTTGTAATCTTCTTGCTTCTCATCTCTGCTATCCCTGCATTTCGAGGTAGATACCTCTCTGCTGAGATGAAAGTAAAAATACCTCAATCCTACTTTCAGGCAATAGATTACTTTAAAAGGACAGATAAAAACAAACGTATTGCCCTGCTTCCTGAATATACCTTCTGGGGATGGTTCTACCACAATTGGGGCTACAACGGCTCAGGATTTTTATGGTATGGCATTGAACAACCCATTGTCTCTCGCACGTTTGACACATGGAGTAATACGAGTGAAAGTTATTTTTGGGAAATGAAGACAGCGCTTGAGGCAGAAGATCCAGGAAAACTTGAAGAAGTGTTAGAAAAATACAACGTTGACTACATTCTTTACGACAGATCTGTTATGCCTATTATTTCTGGAACAAAAACGATTCAGTTTGACCGAATCGATGAGCTCCTTAGTAAAACCAAAAAAATAAGTATTTCTAAAACATGGGGTTTTCTATCTTTATATACAATAACGCACAAAAATACCCCCAAGGATTTTGTTTGGGTGGCAAAAGATCTACCAAATATTGGTCCAGCAGTAAAACTGACTAACGACGACACAGCATACCAAGAAAACGGACCATATATAACAAACCCAAAAAGACCATATCATCTGTATTACCCATTTTTAGATCTTACCTCACAAAGTCGCATTCCAAAAGAATGGACGCTTGGAGAATCTGATAATAGCTGGTACCTTTTAAAAAACGTAAGCTTTGATCCTGTTGCATTTAAACTATCAACAGAATCTGCATCTTTAGAAGCAAATCTCTATAAAGATGATGAAGCTATTTTGTTTTTAACCCCCTTTTCTTTCTCTTTCGAAAAGAAAAAGGTTACAATGGAACTCCCAAAACTACAAGTTTCTTCATTTAATATAAAAGAGGCCGATGCTGAAAATTGCGGGAAAAAAGAAGGCACAATCGACACGAAACGTGAAAAATCTGGCCTAACAGTCACTGCAAAAAACGCAGCTACTACCTGCTTTGGCTACGCGGACGATGCGCTAGACCAACGGTACGGCTATCTTGTAAAGGTACAAAGTAAAAATAGAGTAGGACAACGACCTTTTTTCTATGTTCTTGATAAAACAAAAGAGCAAGCATATTTAGAAGATAGGCTTTCCCATGATGTTGAGTACTACATTATTGGTGCTAGGTTCCAACATGGTGTAGGATATAATTTTTCCTTTCAAAACAACTCTCTTGCTAACATCCCCTCTATTAACACGATCGAAGACCTTAGGGTGTATGCTTTCCCATATCAAGCATTAAAAGGACTGACCCTCATTAATAAAGAAACTACTCTTAAAAAAAGTGTCCCAACACAAACATTCTCTAGCAAAAAATACAACTACTACACGTACGATATACAATTACAAGGCAAAAATACGAATGCATATATTGTCCTAAACCAATCCTACCATCCTGGCTGGAAAGCCTATACAATTACGAAAAACACCATGCTCTCCCCTCTATTTCCTTTCCTTTTTGGCAAAGAACTCAAGGAGCATATGGAAGTCAATAACTGGGCAAATGGCTGGAGGGTTGATGAGAAAATAAAAGACAAGAACATTATTATTGTCTTTCTTCCACAATACCTTCAGTATGGTGGATTTTTCCTCCTTTTGGCTGCGTTTTTTGCTATTTTCCCCATATCCAAGCTTAAACAGTTGACAAGAAAAATAGTTTTCTGGTAGAATGCCCTGATAACGTAAAAACACCTTCTCATACGCCCTGCCATTCCTGCCTGTTTAAAATAAAATTTATGAAGTCAGAACCGTTAGTATCAATTCTTTTGCCTGTTTGTAATGCATCCCCATTCTTAAAACAGGCTGTAACAAGTCTCTTAAGACAGTCGTATAAAAATATTGAAATCATTGCTATCGACGACTTTTCAAAAGACAATTCGTATACCATACTCAAGGCCTATAAAAAACAGGATCGCAGGCTTCGAGCCTACAGAAACAAAAAGAGATATACCTTATCGATTTGTTTAAATAGAGCTCTACGGCAAGCAAAGGGCACTTTTATTGCCTTTATGGATCCAAATGACATTGCAACCAGAGATCGCATTAAACGCCAGGTTGCCTTTCTTTTACACAATCCTCACGTTGCTGCTGTTGGCACACAAACAATCCTTATTGACGAAAACGGCAAAAAGCTTGCAAAAACCACGTTGCCTCACGATCATCAAACGATTGTCCATACCCTCCTTTCAGGGACATCTTTACAGTTTGAAACAACCATGATACATAGACTTCTTCTTCCTAAAGACCTCCTCCACTTTAAACACGCTGTGTACCCATTTGTTTTTAGCGACTTGTTTATGAAGATGCTCCCGTATGGAGAGCTTACAAACCTCCCATGGGCTCTGCATTACCGTCGAAAGCTAAACGACGCATCTTCACAAGTATTGAAGCTTTTTCCACCGGTAATTAAGATTTGGATTACCTCATTTACCACTGATTACCGCCTTCCAATTCGTTCTCTTTTTTCTCCACTCGTTCGACAAGCATAAAGCCTCCCAATTTCTAACAAAAACCTATCCTCAAGTTATCCACATTTTTTTGTAAGTATTTGATTAGACTGCAAATTCAACCTAATTTGTATTATATTTACTCTAAGCCTACCACTTTTCCCTTCTTATTTTGCTATAGGTTGACGGGCTTGACAAGGTGTGATAAAATACTTTTAACCATGAATATAAAAACTTACATTCTTAAGCTAGTAGCATTTTTTAGGGAGAAAAAGAAGGAAAAACGCGCAAGCTTGTTTGGGCCAGATTACAAGCAAGCTCTTATTATAAAACAAGGACGAGAACAGTTTAAGGCACTCATGAGTAAGGACCTCGGAGTGCCCGTTGTATTTTTATAGGGGCAAAAGAGCTTAGGGGATAGGGCTCCACTAAGCGGGCAAAAAACAAGAGCATCACTTTCGTTACGCAAGAATAGATGAACTCGGTACGAAAAGCAATGCTCTTTCGAAAACGACATGCTGTCCTTTAGGCAGGAATAAAACTACATGTCAGTATTCTTTGATAACAAAAAGAAGTTTTTTTGTCAAGGAAAATTGACGAAGCTAAAAAAGGGGATTCATGTTGTTTTTGCGCCATTTTTCATAACCAAGAAATTGCCCTCCAGAGACGGGCAGGCTTATAAATTGCAATGAGGTGAGAGAGTTGGGCAGGTCAAGCGAAGCGAGATCCCGTAAAATATAGCTCGTATTTTCCGGTGAGGTGAGAGAGTTGGGCAGGCTCTCTCATCTCTCTGGACTGTAAGAACAGATTTTGCGGGGCTCTCTCATCTTGTTAGAGTTTACAAGCTTTATTTCTTCTCTTGCTCAAGAATCCGGAGAAAAACTTGTGCGGTAATAATTTTTGTCCCCTTATATTCCTTTACATCTAATAAATCCGCATCTTCACTTTTTACCATGTTGTTTACGTACAGCTTTTACCGCAGTATCGATGGCATCATTCACTTCCTGTTCTGTATAGCCTTTTTCTTTTATTTCCTGCCTCACAGGAGCAAAAGCATCGTACGCCTCTTTGAGCCAGGGCGAACCTTGAGACTCTTTGGCAATGCGCACTGGTTTAATACGGAGTTCTCCTTGTAATAGACTTACTTGGAGCAAGCTATCCGAAGTAATACCAAGCTTCTCTCGAAAATCCGAAGGGATAGTAATTTGACCGCTGCGTAATGCTTTTACAAATTTTGTCATAGATTTAAATAGTGTAATTTACATAATTACATTATCATATTTCTGTAATCATGTCAACCCCTCCCATTGACATATCCTATAATATTTGCTATACTCTCGTCTGTTTCTCACTTGTTTTGTGGCTATTTGCATGGCCTTTAAAACAAAAGAGAAAGTACATTAACAAGGCATATTGGAATAATCCAACATACTACTCTGTGCCGGTACTATACGCTATAGTCAAACGTTTACTTATGGCGTCTGGTTTCGGCACGGAGAAAAAACCTTATAGATGTTTTGCAGCCAAAGGAGGTTTTGCAAAACACGTAGCCTCGTCAGCTACAGTCATCACGAACGCGTGCCGCAGACATTACATTAGGAGGAAATATCCATGTTGTCTCGTTGGACGCTAATCCCGTCCGCTCTGGCAGCCAGCTTGATGCTGGTGGTGGGCATTATTATAGGTGCGGCTGGCGCTGACAAGCCCGCAATCACCACGCCGAAGGTGGTGTCAGCGGCTGAGGTCAGCCAGACGCCCGTGGTGGAGACCTCGGAAGACATCGTTCAGACCGGCGGTGGCGGAGGTGGCTATTGCCCGGACGTGTTCGACCTAGCCAAGGATGGCTGGTCCCGAACCTACTCGGACGGCAGTAAGATCTGGCGGGTACTGGAAGAACCCTGCACTTTTGCCAGCACAAGGAAGGAGGATACCACCTTTTTTCGAGCTGGATTTGTGTACACCGCCCTTATCCAAGAGGACGAAGGCTGGCAGGTAATCGTACGCATGGCCCAGTTTACCAACATCCACGAGAGGAAGAAGATCGCTGGGTACACCATGCGTTACATCCCCAGCATAGCTGTTGCCAAGGATGAACGGCCCGACTGCCCTGTGTGGAAGCAGGAAGTTGAGGCAGCTCGCAAGGCTGGCTACGAAGTCACTCTCCAGTCGCCGGATGGACTATTTGTCCGACGCTCTGGTCCCTGCCAAGGATTCTCTGCATACACTGACTTCTATCCGGAAGCTGGTACCAGTCAAGACTCTGAAGGGTTTTGCACCAGCAAGCTCTGGCTCGAGGTCTTCGTGACCACGTCGCCGGGGAGACTTGGACGGCCTGCACCGACCACGAGCGATTGGTACTATCACCCTGAGAAAGGGGGATGGCATTTCGCTGGATTCAGCTACAAGGGAAATCCCTCACCACACCACCTGTTCCGGGCCCCTAAGGATGGGAAACTCGTGGTATTTGCACAAGGGCAGGAAGTTGAAGTACCGCCTGGGTACATTGCAGTAGGCCAGCATGCCTGGTTCTATTGTACGCCCAAGGCGCAGTAAATCTCTGATGGGCAGGTGTGTTGGATTGCACGTAAGGTGACGACTATGATTGTTGACTGCGTCTCTGACGCTTTTTACGATCGTTTTTCGATCTTTATTTGTTATCCAATATGCCTGCCTTTTCCGCTCAGCGGAACTGATGAGTTTTCCAGGAAACTGGCAAAACGAAAGGCAACTCTAAATCTTCTTAGCAAATAAAATACGGCCCGAGGCGGTCTGTATAACACGAGAGACAACAACATCAACCATTGTTTCTACATCTCCTGCTCCATGCTCTATAACGACCATTGTACCGTCATCCAGATACCCTACACCTTGGCTTATGTCTTTCCCCTGATGTAACACTTTTATATGCAACGCTTCGCCTGGCACGGCAATCACTTTTAAACAATTTGCCAGTGCATTGACATTTACTGCTGTCACTCCTTGAATAGTCGCCTTCTTCTCAAGGTTATAATCACACGTTATTACTCTTCCCTTGTATCGCTTTGCGATAGCAATTAAAATCTCATCAACTTCTTTTCGTTTTTCCCCCTCTTTTTCGCTTGGCAACACCACAACTTTTACCCCATTCATTTTTTTTAGTTTCTCCAAAGCCTCGAGTCCCTTTCTGCCCCGTTCTCGCTTTACCACATCTTGTGAATCTGCGATATGTTTCAACTCCAAAAGAATTTCTGCAGGAAGAGCAAAAGTGCCATACAAAAGACCAAGTTTTGCAACATCAAAAATTCGCCCGTCAATAATAGCTGATGTATCGAGAAAGACTGCATACTCAACGCTTTTAATACGAGAATTTTTCTGTTTTGTTTTTCGAGTTGGATACAAATAGGCCATTCTATTTACCACCATGCCAGCAATCTGTTCGGCCAAAAGACCAAGGACTCGCTGTGGCAATAAAAAACTACTAGAAGATTCCTGTGGTTTTTTTTGTTGCTCTTTACCCATATGTTTGCAATACCTCTCGTATCGAATTATACCCCCCTGCGCTTACAACATGCTTTATGCCTAATTTTTTTGCTTCTTTGACTCGCTTTTCAAGGAGAGAAACTTTTCGAAGTTCTCCTAAAAGTCCCACTTCAGCAATACCAACTGTTGAAGAGAGACCAATATTTTTTACACTTGAAAAAATAGCAAGACAGACTGCAAGATCAACACCTGGATCATTTACTTTTATTCCTCCTGCAACATTCACGAAAACATCCATGGTATCAACAGGCAAACGACAGTGTTTCTGTAACACCGCAAGTAACAATTCAAGTCTTCGGGAATCAATACCAGATGCGACTCGTCTTGGAATAGGCAGTTTCGAAAAAACCACAAGCGCCTGAATTTCAACCAAGAATGTTCTTGTTCCTTCAAGTATAACAGTTAATACTGATCCAGGGGCTCCAACGGTGGATTTTGTTAAAAAAATTTGTTCTGGATTTGTCACCTCTTTCATTCCCTCTTGATCCATAAGAAATACGCCAACCTCATCAACCGGACCAAAACGGTTTTTCAAGCTTCGGAGCAACCTCGTTTGGGTCGTTTTTTCCCCTTCTAAAAACATGACTGTATCTACCATATGGGAAAGAGTCATTGGACCTGCTACCATCCCGTCTTTTGTTACATGGCCAACGATAATAATAGGAATATTGTTCGTTTTTGCTACTTTAACAAGCATTGATGCTGCATATCGTACTTGCGACACAGCACCAGAAAGCGCATCGATATTTGCAGATTCTATTGCTTGAATGGAATCAACAATAACAAGAGTTGGTTTTAACTCGACGATAGTTTGTGTAATGCTATCGGTATCTGTTGTAGAAAGTAGGAGAAGCTTACTACTATCTTTTGCTCCAAGGCGTTTTGCACGCAGCTTTACCTGCTCTTGTGACTCCTCTGCGCTAACGTATAACACATGAGACGAATTAGTCTTATTAGACTTATTCGACAAATTCAACGCCAATTGTAAAAGGAGCGTTGACTTCCCAATACCAGGATCTCCTGCCAGAAGCGTTACCGAGCCTGAAACAATACCTCCACCAAACACACCATCCATCTCCGAGAAACCAGTGGTAATTCTTTGTGTTTCTTCTGAAGTAATCTCTCCCAACGTCTTAGGTTCCGGAGTTTCGAGTTTTACGCTGTTGCTTTGAACTTTGAACTTTGAACTTTGAACTTTGATTTCGCGAAGCGAATTCCACACCCCACACTCAGGACATTTCCCCATCCATTGTGGTGTATCATACCCACATTCTTGACAAACAAAATTTACAGTAACCTTTTTCATGTTTTAGATACTTCTTTCCAATTAAAAATACATGTATTTGTGAAGAAAGTATATAGTATTTTGTATTTAGTATGTAGCAAACTTATATTCCTATAATCCCTATATACCATATACTAAATACTACATACTCTATTAGCGGTATCCTATTGGTTTTTCTTTTAACACTGGGACAAGAACTACTCTATGTCGTCTTGCATCGACTTGCGCAACTGTTGCCTCAATTGCTTTTCCTACTTCGTACGTCACCGTTGGAGGAATTTTTTCTTTTCGAATAAACCCTTCGGTATTTTCTGTATCTGCAATTGTTACAACAATACCAGTACTTAATACTTTTGTAACGGTACCTTTTACTTTATGATCAACGGGGTAACGCTTGGCAATTTCTTCAAATGGATCAATAGTAAGTCGTCTTATAGATAAGTCTATTCGTTTTGCTTCGTAGTCAATTCTGACAACTGATGCTTCGATTTGCTGTCCAACGCTAAATTCTTTTCCAGCATCTTCTGTTCTTTCCCACGCAATTTCAGAAATATGGACAAGGCCATCCAAAAGCGCATTATTCTTTTGTGATTTAACAGAAACAAATAAACCAAACGATGTAACAGCGGTAATAACAGCAGTTACTTTTCCTCCAGTTTTTATGCCTTGCAATGCCTCTTTAAACTCCTCGTCTTTTAGTAACGGTTTTTGGGAAAAAATAATCTTTCGCTCTTTTCGCTGCAGTTCAAGAATGTATACCTGTGTTGCTTTACCAATAAGTTCTTGAGGATTTGCGGCATTTGTTGTCTGAGAATTTGGAAGAAATCCGGCAATGCCTCCCTTTGCCTCAACTAAAAATCCTCCCTTTGTTATCTCCAAGAGAGTTGCGTCAAGCGGTGTTTGTGCTTTTTGTTTTTCAAAGAGAGCATCCCACAAACGATCATCAACAAAACGTCGAAGCGAAACAACTGGGTTTCCGGTATCTGATTCCACATTAAGCACGGATACTTGTACCTCATCCCCTACTTTAAGGGTTGAAAGAAGTGTACGAAGAATATTTTTATCTTTCTCTAAAACAACTGCTTCTGCTTTAGCATTCACATCAACTAAAATTTCCGGTGGGGTAAGCTTTGTAATTTTGCCTTTTATAATGTCTCCTTTGTTAAAAGAAGCAGATTGAGTTTTCACTCGTTCCATTAACTCGGCCATTGACGTTGCTTTTGAAGAGGGTTTATTTGCTGAAGATGTATTCACTCATGTATTCCACCTTTCTTAGTTAAAGATAAGTGAAGTATACCACCATGTGCCCCTACATGCAATAAACCACGAAAAAGCCCCTCGTGAAATGTTTGTGTTATAAAAACACTTGCACCTGCACGAGGGGCTTGGGCACGCCCTATGCGCGCCTTCTGTCTTGCGGATATTCTCCTTTCTTACGCTTCTGCGTGTATGGCTCCTTGCCTCACTTACCTTTGGGGGGTAAGCTGGGGACGAAGCGTCTCCACAGCCGCGATACTCGAGGCCATTGACCCCGTAGCACTATCGGTAATGATGATAGTGTTGGTGCCCTTGACGCTACCCTCGCGGGCAATCGTCTGCGGGGCCTGCCACTTCTGTACCCTTCGTACTGGGGATTAGCCCGTAGAGCTGAGCCCACCATCTCGATGTTGGCAGCCTCCGAAGCGGCAGCAGCGTTCCT
>Ga0080064_1006580_pt1 | contig 12453 bp, 11 predicted proteins | sample Subgrocontami54m_FD_69260 | JGI IMG/M metagenome (GOLD analysis project Ga0080064, IMG submission 69260) | Subsurface groundwater microbial communities from S. Glens Falls, New York, USA - GMW46 contaminated, 5.4 m (SPADES assembly) (version 2) ...
CGGCTTCGTCGAGGCCCTGGGACTGGGCGGCGAGATCGATTGCGTCGTGATCACGGGCTCGGCGAGCGACTGTGTCACGGCCGTGCACAGGCCGGCAACCGTCAACGCGATCGCCGTCGCCACGCGTCCGGCGGCGCCTATTCCTTTTCCTGTCCCCTTCACTCGCCTTGTCCCTCGCATCACTGCCCCCCGGCAGTTTGTGCCGGCGGGTCAGGCCGGCGCTTGCGTGGCGATCAATTGCCAGTTCGGATTTTCGCGCGCCCTCGGCGTCGAGACGTTGCGCTGGAAGGTCCAGATGTCGGTCACTTCCTTGATCTTCTGCGGGTCGCCGCTCAACACGGCGCCGGCCTTGTCGCGCGTCGCCGAGATGAGCTGGCTCACGAAGCGCACGGTGACGTGCGCCCTGCCGTCCTTCGTCAATTCTGAATCGACGATGTCGGCCTTGCTGATGCCGACGAAGCTCTGGTCCACCTGCTCGCCGCGAGCCTGCTCCTGGCTGAGGGCCAGACGCTCCGCGACAGCGCCCAGGATTTTCGCAAGCTCCTGGCTGGCGCTCTCTATGTTCAGCGGTGGCTCGCAGGCCGCGATCCCAACGGGCCTCCCTTCTCGGCGCGCGATCTTGGCTGGCTCGATGCCTTGATCGCCTGGACCCCCGTTCCCAAGACCGCTCTGGGCAATCGGGCCCCGCACTAGGCGGTCGGCTTGTGTGTTGGCTGACAACTCCCTGTTCTGACAGGGAAAAGGCAGTTCGGTCCGCGTTGGCCCTTGTGGTATCCTCACCTTCACATCGCGAGAGTGGCGGAACTGGCAGACGCGCTGGACTTAGGATCCAGAGGGTCATACCCGTGGGGGTTCAACTCCCCCCTCTCGCACCAGCCTTTCTCATCAGGAGCCTGAATGAAAGTCGCCGTCGAAGAGATCGGCGCGTGCAAGCGCCGCCTGCACGTGGAAGAAGGTCCGGAGGTCGTCCAGGACGCGTGGGCAAAGGCCTTCAAGCGCGTCCAGAAGGAGGCGAAGCTTCCCGGCTTCCGCAAGGGCAAGGTGCCGGCGGGCATGATCAAGCTGCACTTCGCCGATGACGTCCGCCAGGAGGTCGCCCGCCACCTGATTCCCGAGGTCTACCGCCAAGCGCTCCAGGAGACCAAACTCCGCCCCGTAGAGGAGCCCGACCTCAAGGAAGTGTCGCTCGCGGAGGGCGCGCCGCTCAAGTTCGAGGCGATGGTGGAGATCAAGCCCGCCATCGCGCTCGGCCAGTACACGGGGCTCAGCGTCACGCACGCGCCCAAGCCTTTCGAGGAGCGCGAAGTGGACGAGGCGCTCGAGCACCTGCGGGAGCAGCACGCTGAGTTCCGTACCGTGGAGCGCCCCGCCGATCTCCACGACCTCGTCATCATGGACTACACGCTGACGCCCGAGGGCATGGACGCGCGGACGGAGGCGGGCTACAGCTTTCTCATCGGCTCGGGCGCGGTCATGCCCGAGGTCGAGGAGGCCGTGATCGGGCTCGCCGCGGGAGGCGAGCGGACTACCCACGTCCACTTCCCCGACAACCACCGGAACGAGGCCCTCCGCGGCAAGGCGGGCGAGGCAAAGGTCAAGGTGACGGAGGTCAAGGAGAAGGCGCTTCCGGCCCTCGACGACGGGCTGGCCAAGACCGTGGGCCAGTTCGACACGCTGGACGCCCTCAAGGAGGGGGTCTGGAAGGGTCTTGAGGCGCGGCGGGCCTCGGAGAACCGGCAGGCGCTCGAGGACGCCGTCACCGAGGCCGTGCTGGCGGGGCACCCTGTCGAGGTCCCGGAAGCACTCGTGCTGCGCCAGGTGGGCCATCTGATCGAGCACACGCGCGAGCGTGTCAGGCGCCAGGGCATGGACCCCGACAAGCTGCCCTGGGACTACGGCAAGCTGCTGGAAGAGCTGAAGCCGGGGGCCGAAAAAGCCGTGCGCCGGTCGCTCGTGCTCGAGGCCATCGCCGAGAAGGAGGGGCTCATCCCGACGGACGCCGACGTCGACGCCGAGGTGGAGAAGATCGCGGTCGCCAACAACCGGCCTGTCCCGGCCGTCAGGCGGGTCATGCAGGATAGCGGCGACCTGGACGGGCTGCGGCACTCGCTTCGCGAGACCCGGACGCTGGAGTTTCTGATCTCGAAGTCAACCGTAGCGGCCTAGGGTACACTGAGCGCATGGCAACCAAGAGGCGTCCCATGGCGTTGGTTCCGATGGTGGTGGAGCAGACGCCCCGCGGCGAGCGGGCGTTCGACATCTTCTCGCGTCTGCTCAAGGAGCGGATCATCTTCCTGCCGACCTATATCGAGGACGAGATCGCGAACCTCGTGATCGCGCAGATGCTTTTCCTCGAGGCCGAGGACCCGGACAAGGACATCGCGCTGTACATCAATTCGCCGGGAGGCTCGGTGACGGCGGGGATGGCGATCTACGACACCATGCAGTACATCAAGCCCGACGTCAGCACGATCTGCATGGGGCAGGCGGCCTCGATGGGGGCGCTCCTGCTGGCGGCCGGCGCCAAGGGCAAGCGCTTCGCCCTGCCGCACGCGCGGATCATGATCCACCAGCCGCTCGGGGGGGTCCAGGGGCAGGCGACGGACATCGACATCCAGGCCAGGGAGATCCTCCGGATGCGGGAGGAGCTGAACGGCATCCTGCTCTTCCATACCGGCCAGACGATGGAGAAGATTCAGCGGGACACGGACCGCGACTTCTTCATGACCGCGGAGCAGGCCAAGGAGTACAAGATCGTGGACGAGGTCATCTCCTCCAAGCCGACCCCGAGGCCGGTAGCCGGCGCGCCGGCGATGGCGGGGAGATAGGCGGCTCGGGGCATGGCGGCTCGGGCGCGCGAGGGCGGAGGGACGCTGAAGTGCTCGTTCTGCGGCAAGAGCCAGAACGACGTGCGCAAGCTCATCGCGGGGCCCACGGTCTACATCTGCGACGAGTGCATCGAGCTCTGCAACGACATCATCGCGGAGGAGTGGGAGGAGGAGAAGAGTAAGGAGCTCCGCGGCCTCCCCAAGCCCGCCGAGATCAAGACCATGCTCGACCAGTACGTGGTCGGGCAGGAGCGTGCGAAGAAGGTCCTCGCCGTCGCCGTTCACAACCACTACAAGCGCGTCGAGGCGGGCGGCGAAGCCGGCGACGTCGAGCTCCAGAAGGCCAATATTTTATTGATCGGCCCGACCGGCTCTGGCAAGACGCTGCTCGCGCAGACCTTGGCCAAGATGCTCCACGTGCCCTTTACCATTGCGGATGCGACCACGCTGACCGAGGCGGGCTATGTCGGCGAGGACGTGGAGAACATAATTCTCAGATTGCTGCAGGCGGCGGACTACGACGTGGAGCGGGCCCAGCGGGGCATCGTGTACATCGACGAGATCGACAAGATCGCGCGTAAGAGCGAGAATCTATCCATCACCCGCGACGTCTCGGGCGAGGGCGTCCAGCAGGCGCTCCTGAAGATCCTCGAGGGGACGGTCGCCAACGTGCCGCCCCAGGGCGGGAGGAAGCACCCGCACCAGGAGTTCATCCAGGTCGACACGGCCAACGTGCTCTTCATCTGCGGCGGGGCGTTCGTCGGGCTCGACAAGATGGTCGAGAACCGCGTGGGCAAGACCGGCATGGGCTTCGGCGCCGAGATCAAGAGCCGGGAGGACCGGCGGGTGGGCGACCTCCTGGCGATGGTGCAGCCGGAGGACATGCTCAAGTACGGCCTCATCCCCGAGTTCGTCGGACGGCTGCCGGTTGTCGCGACGCTCCACGACCTGGACGAGGCGGCGCTCGTGCGAATTCTGAGAGAGCCCAAGAACGCCATCATCAAGCAGTACCAGAAGTACTTCGACCTCGAGAAGGTGCGGCTCAAGTTCACCGACGACGCCGTCGCCGCCGTGGCCCGCGAGGCCATGAAGCGTGGGACAGGCGCGCGGGGGTTGAGAGCCGTGCTGGAGGAGGTCATGCTCGAGGTGATGTACGAGCTGCCGTCCCTCCCGGGGCTCAAGGAGTGCATCATCACGCGCGAGGCGATCGTGAGCCGCGAGCGCCCGATCCTCATCTCGGAGCCGAAGGAGCAGTCCGCCTGACGTCGATCTTCACCGGCTGGAAATCGTCCGCCACGACGTAGGTCCCGCTCTCCGGGAAGCGCTCCCTATGACCCCCGGCACGCTCTACGTGGTCGCCACGCCCATCGGCAACCTCGAGGACATCACGCTCCGGGCTCTCCGCGTGCTGAGAGAGGTCGGCCTGGTCGCCTGCGAGGACACGCGCCGCACGCGGACGCTGCTGACCCACTTCGGTATCCACGTGCCCGTCACGAGCTACTTCGAGCACAACAAGCTCGCCAAGGGCCCGGCCATACTCAAAACGCTCCGCGACGGCAAGTCGGTGGCGCTCGTCACCGACGCGGGCACGCCCGGTATCTCGGATCCTGGATTCCTCCTTGTGCGGGAGGCGAGAGAAGCCGGCATCCCCGTCGTGCCCGTGCCCGGCCCCTCGGCCGTGGTGGCGGCGCTCTCCGCCGCGGGCATCCCCGCCGACAGCTTTGTCTTCGGCGGCTTCCTACCCGTCAAGCCGGGCAAGCGGATCCACAGGCTCGAAGCGCTCCGCGACCTCGAGATGACGCTCGTCTGCTACGAGTCGCCTCACCGCATCCTCGCCGCGCTCGAGGCGATCGGCCGGGTATTCGGCGCGGCCGAGATCGTCGTGGCCCGCGAGCTGACCAAGCAGTTCGAGGAGATCGTCCGCGGCACGCCGGAGGCGCTTCGGGAGCGCTTCGCCGCGGGCACGGTCAGGGGAGAATTCACGCTCGTCATCCCGTATACTAAGAGTCCATGTCCATCCCCAAAGCCCTGACCATTGCCGGCTCGGATTCCGGCGGCGGCGCGGGCATCCAGGCGGATCTCAAAACCTTCTCGGCATACCGGGTCTTCGGCATGTCCGTCATCACCGCGGTGACGGCCCAGAATTCCGTGGGGGTCCAGGCGGTCGAGTATCTGCCGCCGGCGCTCGTCGCCCGCCAGCTCTCATCCGTCCTGGAGGACTTCGGCGCCGACGCCGCCAAGTGCGGCATGCTCGGCACCGCGGCCATCGTCCTAGCGGTGGCGGCCGGATTGCGCGCGCATCCGGTGGCGCGGCTCGTGGTCGACCCGGTCATGACCGCCAAGTCCGGCGACGCGCTTCTCGATCCCGATGCCGTCCACGCCGTGACGGCGAGCCTCCTGCCCCTGGCCCTCGTGGTGACGCCCAACCTGCCCGAGGCTGAAGCGTTGGCCGGCATGCCGGTGTCGAGCCGGGCCGATATGGAAGAGGCCGCGCGCCGCATCCACAAGCTCGGGCCGCGCCACGTGCTGGTCAAGGGCGGCCATCTGAAGGGCGACGCGGTGGACCTCCTCTACAACGGCCGCGGCTTCACGGCCTTCCAGGCCCCGCGCATCGAGTCCGACAACACCCACGGCACCGGCTGCACCTTCTCGGCGGCCATCGTGGCGGGCTTGGCTCAGGGGCGGCCGCTCGGCGAGGCTGTGCGCGACGCCAAGGCCTACGTGACGCGCGCCATCCGCGAGGGCTTCGCCCTCGGCCGCGGTGTGGGCGCGCTCCGGCACTTCCTCACGGAGTGGTGATGGCCGACGAGCAGACGGCGCCCGAGTCCGAGCCCGAGCAGGAGCGCGGGCTCGGCAAGATGTCGTTCATGCAGCACCTGGGCGAGCTCCGGGTCCGCATCATGTGGGCGCTGGGCGCCGCCGGCATCGGGCTCGTGCTCGCGTTCTTCGTCACCGACCCCGCCATGCGCTTCATCTCCCGGCCGCTGGCCGGGCTGAAGATCGAGCTGGTCTTCACCTCCCCCACCGAGGCCTTCTGGACCTGGATGAAGGTCGCCATGGTGCTGGCCATCTTCATCTCCATGCCCGCCCTTCTCTACCAGGTCTGGAAGTTCGTCTCTCCGGGGCTCCACGCGCACGAGAAGAAGTACGCCGTGCCGTTCATCATCGTGGGCTCGCTGCTCTTCCTGGTCGGCGGCGCCTTCGCCATGTTCGTGGTCATCCCTTTCGCCTCGACCTTCCTGGTGACGTTCGGTCAGGAGAAGGGGTGGAAGCCGATGATCACGGTGTCCTCGTACACCGACTTCGTGATCAAGTTCGCCCTGGCCTTCGGCATCGTGTTCGAGCTGCCGGTGGTGATCACCGTCCTGGCGCTGATCGGGGTGGTGACGCCGCAGTTCCTCTCGAAGAACCGCAAGTACGCCATCCTGATCAACTTCATCATCGCGGCGATGCTGACGCCGACACCGGACCTTATCAACCAGTCCCTGATGGCGGGCCCCCTGTGCGTCCTGTACGAAGTCGGCATCATCTGCGCGCGCCTGGCCGTCAGGAAGCGCAAGACGCCGGCGCCGCCCGTCGAGACGCAGGCCACGCCATGAGCCCTATGGACTTCAACTCGCTCGAGCTGCCCGAGCCGGTGATGCGCGGCATCCGCGACGCCGGTTTCGTCGCGGCGACGCCCATCCAGGAAGGCACGCTGCCGCTCGCGCTCAAAGGCAAGGACGTAGCGGGCCAGTCCCAGACGGGCACCGGCAAGACGGCGGTCTTCCTGATCGCCGCCTTCACGCGCTGTCTCCGCCATCCGGCGCCCGCCAAGAGCGGGCCGACGGCGCCGCGCGTGCTGATCATCGCGCCCACGCGCGAGCTGGTGGTGCAGATCGAGGCCGACGCCCGGCTCCTGGGCGCCCACACGGGGCTCAAGATCCGCGCCGTGTACGGCGGCATCGACTACAACAAGCAGCGCGAGGATCTCAGCGAGGCCTGCGACATCCTGGTGGGCACGCCCGGCCGCCTCATCGATTATCTCAAGCAGCACATCTGGTCGCCCCAGCGCGTCGAGGTGCTCGTCATCGACGAGGCCGACCGCATGTTCGACATGGGCTTCATCGCCGACCTGCGCTTCATCCTGCGCAAGCTGCCCAAGCCCGAGAAGCGGCAGTCCTTCCTCTTCTCGGCGACGCTCTCCTTCCGCGTGCTGGAGCTGACCTGGGAGTTCATGAACAACCCGACCCAGATCTCCGTCACGCCGCTCCAGAAGACCGCCGAGAACGTCGTCCAGCTGCTCTATCATGCGGGGCGCGAGGAGAAGTTCAGCCTGCTGCTGGGCCTCCTCAAGCGGGAAGGCGGCAACCGCATCCTGATGTTCTCCAATACGCGCGAAGAGGCGCGGCGCCTCGAGGACCGATTGGGGCGCAATGGCTGGCAGGCGAAAGCTCTCACCGGCGATGTGGAGCAGAAGAAACGGCTGAAGATCCTGAACGACTTCAAGAACGGCGAGCTGCCCATCCTCGTGGCCACGGACGTCGCCTCGCGCGGGCTTCACATCGAGGGGGTGACCCACGTCATCAACTGGGACATGCCCCAGGACCCCGAGGACTACGTGCACCGCATCGGCCGCACCGCGCGCGCCGGGGCAACCGGCAAGTCCATCAGCCTGGCGGACGAGACGGGCGCGCTCCAGATCGAGCCCATCGAGAAGTTCATCGGCGAGAAGATTCCCGTCGAATGGGCCGAGGACGATTGGTTCCTGTCCGAGATCAAGCCGACGAGCGAAGAGCGCCGGAAGTATGCCGACGAGAAGCGCGCGCGCATGGCTGCGCGCGGCCCGCGACCGGGCGGCGGCGGGAGAGGCGGACCTGGCGGCGGCCGCGCCGGATCCGGCGGCGGCAGACCGGGCGGCAGCTCCGGCGGGCGGTCCGGCGGCGGGCGGCCCCCCGGCCGAGGCCGCTGACGCAAGAGCTTCACCTCTCGCTGCTCAGCAAAGAGCGCGCGCTCGCCGCTGCGCTCGGAGAGCCGTGGCGCGATCTCCTGTACGTCCCCGGGCCCGACTTCACATCACCTCTTGAGCCCGGCGTCTTTCGCAGCGCCTTCGTGGTCGTCCCGGTCGACGGCCCCGCCGTCCGCATTTCCTCGACCGTCATGCCCGCCTTCGGCATCGAGCTATGCCGCCTCCAGATCGAGGCGCTCCCGGACTATCGCACCGAGACGCTCGGTTCCTTTTTCGATCCGGAGCGCCGCGGGCGGATCTTCGTGATGACGAAGGAGCGCGGGGCCCTGTCCGCGCAGCCGGCCGAGCGGGAGGGCTGGAGCTATGTCGGGCCTTCGCTCGGCGAGCGACTGGGCAGGGTCGAGCGCGTCAGGCTGATCCGGGAGCGCGTGGCGGCGAAGCTCGACGGTCAGGCGGTAGGGTGGTCGGCCGATCGCGGGCTGATCCTCGACGTGCCAGGGAGCGAGCCCTGCCTGCTGCTGGCCTCGGCCGAGAGCGCCGAGCAGGCCCTCTTCCTCCCGGTGCCTCGCCTCTACCGGGCGCTTCTGGCCTCGACGTCGGCCGCGCCCGGAGCGACGGCGCGCGAGCTGCTGGGCTATGGCGAATGGCCGGAGGACTTCGAACTGGCGCTCGAGACCCGAGCGCTAGGCTAGCCGCCATGCGCTACATCATGTTTTCAGGCTGCTCAGAAGGGTCCAGATGCGAGGCGGCGCCCGAAGGGCCGCACGCGAGGCGTATGACTGTCTCAGCCCTCGCCTCGCGGCTCCGCCCCTCAGCTCGAACGGCCACGAGCGTGCGGCCGAGGGCGCCAACGAAGCAGATGGGCCCTTATCAGCAGCCTGAGGCTAGAAGCGGCGCCGGCCGGTCAGCGACTTCTTGCGGAGGCGGAGCGACTTCGGCGTGATCTCGAGGAGCTCGTCCTCGCGGATCCACTCGAGCGACTGCTCGAGGTTCATCAGGTGGGGCGGCGTCAGGCGCACGCCCTCGTCCGAGGTGGACGCGCGCATGTTCGTCAGCTTCTTTTCCTTGGTGATGTTGACGTCGAGGTCGCTGTCGCGGTTGTGCTCCCCGACGACCTGCCCCTCGTAGACGGCTTCCCCCGGCCCGACGAAAAGCACGCCGCGCGGCTGGAGATGGTCGATGGCGTAGGCGGTTGTCCTGTTCGTGCGATCGGAGACGAGCGCGCCGTTCGCCCTGTGGGGAATGTCGCCCTGCCACTCGGCATAGCCGTCGAAGAGGTGGTTCAGCAGCCCCGTGCCGCGGGTGTCCGTGAGGAACTCGGAGCGGTAGCCGATGAGCCCGCGCGAGGGCAGGCGGTACTCGAGCCGCACGCGCCCCGTGCCGTGGTTGACCATCTTGGTCATCTGGCCCTTGCGGGGCCCGAGCTTCTGCGTCACCGCGCCGATGAACTCCTCGGGGATGTCCACCACAAGGTGCTCCATCGGCTCGAGCGTCTGGCCCTTCTCTTCCTTCGTGATGATCTGGGGCTTGCTCACTTCCAGTTCGAAGTCCTCGCGCCGGATCATCTCGATCAGGATGGCGAGCTGCAGCTCGCCCCGTCCAGACACCCTGAACGTATCGGGCGAGTCGGTCTCCTCGACGCGGATGCCGACGTTGGTCCGCCGCTCCTTCCAGAGCCGGTCGCGCAGCTGGGTGGACGTGACGAACCTGCCCTCACGCCCGGAGAAGGGCGAGACATTCGACGAGAAGAGCATCGAGACCGTGGGCTCGTCGATGTGCATGACGGGCAGGGCCACGGGGTTCTCGGCGTCGGCCAGGGTCTCGCCGATCTCGACGTTGTCGGTGCCGGCCACCGCCACGAGATCGCCGGCCGAAGCCTCGGACACCTCGATCCGCTTGAGCCCCTCGTAGCCGTAGAGCACCGTGATCTTGGCGCTCTCGGTCGAGCCGTCGCGGTGGACCACCGCCACCCGGTCGTACTGGCTGACCTTGCCGCTGACGATCCTGCCGATCACGAGCCGACCTACATAGTCGTCCCAGTCGAGCGACGTCGCGCGCAGCTGGAGCCCCATCGCGGGGTCGAAGCGCGGCGGCGGGATCGTGTTGACCAGCGTCTCGAACAGCGGCGCCAGGGTCTTCGAGTCGTCGTTCAGGCTGAGCTTGGCGATGCCCTTGCGGGCGTCCGTGTAGAGGACGGGGAAGTCGAGCTGGTCCTCCGCCGCATCGAGGTCGATGAAGAGGTCGTAGACCTCGTCGAGCACCTGCGCGGCGCGCGCGTCCTGGCGGTCGATCTTGTTGATGACGACCACCGGGGTCAATCCCGCCTCGAGCGCCTTTTTCAGCACGAAGCGCGTCTGGGGCAGGGGACCTTCCGCCGCGTCCACCAGCAGCAGCACGCCGTCCACGAGCGTCAGCGTCCGCTCGACCTCGCCGCCGAAGTCGGCGTGGCCGGGGGTGTCCACGATGTTGATCTTCATGTCCTTGTAGTGGACGGACGTGTTCTTCGCCATGATGGTGATGCCCTTCTCGCGCTCGAGGTCGATCGAGTCCATGACCCGCTCGACCACGTGCTCGTTGGCGCGGAAGATGCCCGACTGCCACAGCATGGCGTCCACGAGGGTGGTCTTCCCGTGGTCGACGTGGGCGATGATGGCGACGTTCCGGATATCCTTACGCTCCTGCATGTACTCACTGTAGCACGGATTTTTCGATTGGCGCAGTGCGTTGACCTTGCCCAGGACTCGACGGCTGGGGCATAATGGCCTCCCTATCCCCTCATCCAGGAGGAAATCGCACATGAAAACCAGACTGCTGCTGCTGACCGCCCTCGTCGTCGCGCTCGGTGCGTCTCCGGCCGTGCCCACGGCCGCGTCGGCCCAGGCCCCCAGATCCGCAGAGCCCCAGAAAGGACACGCGCACGTGACACAGACGGCCGAGATCACCATGGAGAAGGGCGGCATCATCAAGATCGAGTTCTTCGCCGATGACGCGCCCAAGACCGTCGAGAACTTCGTCACGCTCGCCAAGAAGGGCTTCTACAACGGGCTGACCTTCCACCGCATCGAGCCCAACTTCGTCATCCAGGGCGGCGACCCGAAGGGCGACGGGACGGGCGACCCCGGCTACAAGATCAAGGCCGAGTTCAACAAGAACAAGCACGACCGCGGCGCCGTCGCCATGGCGCGGAGCAACGACCCCGACTCCGCCGGCAGCCAGTTCTACATCGTGCTCGCCCCGGCGAACTTCCTCGACGGCAAGTACACCGTGTTCGGCAAGGTCGTCTCGGGCATGAACATCGTCGACAATATCAAGAAGGGCGACAAGATGAAGTCCGTCACGATCATGGACCCGGCGAAGTAGATCCATGGCGTGGTCGCTCCTGATCAAGCACGGCACCGTGGTGGACGGGAGCGGTGCCCCGGGCGTCGCCGCCGACGTGGCGCTCGAGGGCGACAGGATCGCCGCCGTTGGACCCAATCTCGCCGGCCAGGCCGAGCGGACCATCGACGCCAAGGGCCTGATGGTCGCTCCGGGCTTCATCGACATCCACTCGCATTCCGACCTCGTCTACGACAAGTGTCCGGGCGCCGAGTCCAAGGTGCGCCAGGGCGTCACGACCGAGGTGGTCGGCATGTGCGGTTTCTCGCCCGGCCCTATCGCGCCGGGGCGCGAAGAGGTGGTGCGCGATTGGATCGGCGGGATCGGAAACAAGCCACCCGTCGCCTGGCACAGCTTCGGCGAGTACCTCGCGCACGTGCGCGGCCTCGGCACGTCCGTCAACGTCGTCCAGTTCGTTGGCCACGGCGCGCTTCGCCTGGCGACGGTGGGGGGCGATAACCGGCCGGCGACCGCCGACGAGCAATCGCTGATGGAGCGGCACCTGGCGGAGGCGCTCGACGCCGGCGCCTGGGGCTACTCGACGGGTCTGGTTTATGCGCCCAGCGTCTACGGCTCGACGGAGGAGCTGATCGCGCTGGCGAAGAGCATGGCCTCGCGCGGCGGGCACTACTTCTCCCACGTGCGCGGCGAGGCGGGCACCCTCGAGAAAGCTTACGAAGAAGCGATCAGGATCGGCGAGGAAGGCGGCGTGCCCGTCCAGATCGCCCACGTCAAGGCCTCGGGGCGGGAGAACTGGGGCAAGATGGAGCGCGCCCTCCGGATGATTTCCGACGCGCGCGCCCGCGGGCTGGACGTGACGGGCGACGTCTATCCCTACCCCGCGGGCAGCACCAAGATGGACAATCTCCTGCCGGCCTGGATGCACGACGGCGGCACCGCAAAGCTCCTCGAGCGCCTCGCCGACCCGGCGGCGCGGGAGCGCGCCATCGCCGACTGCCTGATTGGAGGCGAGCGCTGGGGCACCGGCTCCGGCTCCTACGGCTGGGACGAGGTGATGGTCGCGACGTGCTCGAGGCCCGAGCTGGCGGGCAAGAACCTGGCCGAACTGGCGCGGCTCACCGGGCGGGAGCCCGCGCACGCCATGATGGACCTCGTCCTCTCGGAGCGCGCCGGCGTCAGCATGATCGGCTTCTCCCAGAGCGAGGAGAACGTCGCGATCGCCAGCGCCGATCCCCACACCATGATCGGCTCGGACTTGCTCTCGCTCCACTCGGGGCCGGGGCCGCATCCCGGCCAGCCGCCCCCGAGGGGCTACGGGACGTTCCCGCGCGTGCTGGG
>Ga0080064_1005871_pt1 | contig 12448 bp, 11 predicted proteins | sample Subgrocontami54m_FD_69260 | JGI IMG/M metagenome (GOLD analysis project Ga0080064, IMG submission 69260) | Subsurface groundwater microbial communities from S. Glens Falls, New York, USA - GMW46 contaminated, 5.4 m (SPADES assembly) (version 2) ...
GTCGTGGGCCGTCCGGTCGGGCGCGGCGAATCCGAACGGCGCGAGGTTGCCGATGTTCAGCTTGAGGATGCGATGGCCCTCCTCCTCCATCTGCCGGGCCCGCGCGAGCACGGGCCCGCGGATGTCGTAGCAGACGTCGGCGAGCTTGGAGGATTTCTTGATCGGTTTCAGCATTGTTGCCTTACGCTGGACATGCATGGCCGGAAGGACACAGCTTGCCTCGTCTTTGCTTCCATTCATCTCGCCATTTTGAGAAGTTGCGAAGTTGCAACTTCTCAAAATGGCGAGACATGTTTAACCCCAAAATCTTCGCCGGGTCTGCCAACGCGCGACTCGCACGCGACGGCATCATGCCGCAGCCGCAAGCAGCCCGTCCTTCCTGAACATGTCCTTGATGCCGCGGATCGCCTGGCGGTTGCGCGCCTCGTTCTCGATCAGCGCGAAGCGCACATGGTCGTCCCCGTATTCGCCGAAGCCGATGCCGGGCGAGACGGCCACCTTGGCGTCCCTCAATACCTTCTTGGCGAATTCGAGCGACCCCATGGCGCGGTAGGCCTCGGGGATCCGCGCCCAGATGTACATCGAGGCCTTCGGGACCTCGACCATCCAGCCGGCTTCGTGCAGGCCCTTCACCATCACGTCGCGGCGCTTCTGGTACTTCTGGCGGTTCTCCTCGACGCATTCCTGCGGGCCTTCGAGCGCGACGATGGACGCCACCTGGATCGGCGTGAAGCTGCCGTAGTCGTGGTAGCTCTTGATGCGCGCCAGCGCGTTCACCATCTCGGCGTTGCCCACCATGTAGCCGATGCGCCAGCCGGCCATGTTGTAGCTCTTGGACATGGAGAAGAACTCCACCGCGATGTCGCGCGCCCCGGGGACCTGCATGATCGATGGCGCCCGGTTCCCGACGCTCCAGCCGTCGAAGACGATGTCGGCGTAGGCGAGGTCGTGCACCACGAGGATGTCGTGCTCTTTCGCGAGCGCGATGACGCGCTCGAAGAATTCCAGCTCGACGCATCTCGCGGTGGGATTGCTCGGGAACCCCAGGATCATCATCTTCGGCTTCGGGAACGACTCCCGGATCGCGCGCTGCAGTTCCTCGAAGAAATCCACCCCCGGGGTCATGCGCACCGAACGGATGTCCGCCCCGGCGATGATGGCGCCGTAGATGTGGATCGGGTAGCTCGGGTTGGGCACGAGCACCGTGTCGCCCCGCTCCAGCGTCGCGAGCATCAGGTGCGCCAGGCCCTCCTTCGAGCCGATGGTGACGATCGCCTCCGAGTCCGGGTCGAACGCCACGCCGTAGCGCCGCTCGTACCAGCCGCAGATCGCGCGGCGCAGGCGCGGAATGCCCTTGGAGACCGAGTAGCCGTGCGTGTGCTCGCGCTGCGCCGCCTCGACCAGCTTGTCGACGATATGCCTGGGCGTGGGCCCGTCGGGATTGCCCATGCTCATGTCGATGACGTCCTCGCCGGCGCGACGGGCCGCCATCTTCAACTCGTTGGTGATGTTGAAGACGTAGGGCGGAAGGCGCTTGATCCGGGGAAAGTCTCTCATGGGGAAGCTGGCCGGCGACACCTCGCGTGCTTCGGGAGCGCGCCGTTGCAGTGCAAAAGTTATAATAATACCCGTGACTTAGGGATCGTACCAATATTGCGCGTGCCAGCATGAAACTGCATCAGTCCCAGGTGGCCGGGAAAAACGCCTTCACCGGCTATGGCGAAGGCTATGTCCTGATCAACCGGGAACGCTACGAACGCTCGGTCGTGGTGCTCCCCGAGCGCCTGGTGACCGACTGGGGGGCGACCAGCTTCGATGCCCTCACCGCCGAGCACCTTGCCGCGCTCCTTGCGCTCGAGCCGGAGATCCTCCTGCTCGGCACGGGAGACAAGCTGCGCTTTCCGCGCGCCGAGATCCTGGCGCCGCTCGTCCGCGCCCGGGTCGGCTACGAAGTGATGGACGTGCAGGCCGCCTGCCGCACCTACAACATCCTCATGGCCGAAGAGCGCAGGGTCGCCGCGGCGCTGCTGCTCGGGTGAGACGGGTTGGCGCCATCTGAGGAAGTTCTGAATCAGTCATCCCCGCGAAAGCGGGGATCCAGCGATGAATTGACGCCCCTGGATTCCCGCTTTCGCGGGAATGACGAGAACCCGGATATGCGGAGCCGCCCTGGTCGTTCGCGCATCGTTGCGCTGGTCCTGCTCGCCGTCCTCGCCGTGGCATGGTTCGGCACGCTGCACCAGCGCAAGCTGGTGCGTCCCGACGAGGGCCGCTACGCGGAGATCGCGCGCGAAATGGTCGTCTCCGGGGACTGGACCACGCCGCGACTGAACGGCTACAAGTACTTCGAAAAACCCGCGCTGCAATACTGGGCCACTGCGGCCGCTTTCACGCTGTTCGGCGTCCACGAGTGGACGGCGCGCCTGTGGTCCGCGCTCACGGGTTTCCTCGGCGTGCTGCTCGTGTTCTACCTGGGCAACCGCGCCCTGGGCCCTCCGGTGGGCGCTCTGGCCGCGATGGTGCTCGCCGGCAACCTGCTGTGGGCGGTGATCGGCCACCTCAACACGCTCGACATGGGCGTATCGCTGTTCATGTCGCTTGCCGTCGCCGGGATTGCCGTCGCCCAGCTGGACGATGCCACGCCGCGCGAACGATCGCTCGCCATGCACCTCGCATGGGCGGCGGCCGCGCTCGCGGTCCTCTCCAAGGGCCTGATCGGCGTCGTGCTGCCGGCGGGAGCGCTCGTCCTCTACGTCCTCGTCCAGCGCGACTGGAAGCGCCTCGCCCAAGCGCATTTCTGGACCGGCCTCGCGCTCTTCCTCGCGATCGCCGCGCCCTGGTTCGTCGCCGTCTCCGCGGCGAACGACGAGTTCTTCCATTTCTTCTTCATCCAGGAGCACTTCGAGCGCTTCCTCACCCGAATGCACGGACGCTACCAGCCTCTGTGGTACTTCATTCCGATCCTCGCGGTGGGCTTCTCGCCGTGGATCGTGTCGCTCCTGCCCTCCCTCGCCACGGCCTGGCGCGCGGCCCCGGCGAGCGCCTTCCGGCCGGCGCGCTTCCTGCTCGTCTGGTCGGTGCTGGTGTTCGCGTTCTTCTCGGCTTCGAGCTCGAAGCTGCCCTCCTATATCCTGCCGATCTTCCCGGCGCTCGCGATACTGGCCGCGCTCCACCTCGCCCGCGCGGGGCGCGCCCTGCTCGCCGCGCAGGGCGCCGCCTACGCCGCCATGGGCCTCGCGCTGGCGTTGCTCGCGCCGCGGATCCTGCTGGTGGCGAGCGACGAGCTGCCCTCGGCGCTCCTCGCGCGCTACGTTCCCTGGATCGAACTGGGCGGGACCGCGCTGTTCGCCCTTGCGGCGCTGTCGGCGTATTTCGCCTGGCGCCGCGAGACCATCGCCTCGACGGCCATCCTGGCGGCGGGCGGGCTGCTCTGCTCGCTTGCGCTGCTGCTCGGCCACGAAACCCTGTCGCCGGCCTACTCCGCGTATCATAGCGCCCAGAAAATCCGCCCCGCGCTGAAAGCCGACGTGCCCTTCTACTCGGTCAATACCTTCGATCACACGCTTCCGTTCTACCTCGGCCGCACGGTCACGATGGTGGCGTACAAGGACGAGCTCGCGCAGGCCATCGCCTGGGAGCCCGCGAAGTTCCTCCCCGACCTCGAAGCGTTTTCGCGCGCGTGGACAGGGGACCGCGAGGCCTGGGCGGTGTTCAATGCACAGGATTTCCCGCAGGTGGAAATGGCGCTGAAGCTGCCGATGCGGGTCGTCGCGCGCGATCCGCGCCGCATCGTGGTGGGCAAGCCTTGAATCCGGCGACCTTCTCGCTGCTCATGCTGGGCGTGCTGCTCAACGCCGGCGCGCAATTGCTGCTCAAGGCCGGGACCAACGCGATCGGACACTTCGAGTTCAGCGCCGCCAATATCGTGCCGGTGGGTATGAAGCTCGCACTGGAGCCCCACATCGTGGGCGGCGTCGGCTGCTACGTCGTCAGCCTGGCGGTATGGATCATGGGGCTCTCGCGCGTGGAGGTGAGCATGGCCTACCCGCTTCTCTCGGTAGGCTACCTCATCAATGCGCTCGCGGCCTGGTACCTGTTCGGGGAGTCCCTCACCGCGCAGAAGCTGGTCGGCATCGGGTTCATCATCGCCGGGGTGTTCCTGGTCACGCGGAGCTGAACGCCGGTGGCCATGGATGTTACTGTCATTCCGAGGACGCAGCCCATCCCCACGTCATTCCGAGGACGCAGTCCGAGGAATCTGCTTTTCATGACTGTCAACAGCAGATCCCTCGCTGCGCTCGGGATGACATCGTAGGCAGATGACGTCACGGAGTTAGGCCGCCGAATGGATTTCCTGCCGTTTACCCGTCCGACGATCGACGAGGAGACCATCGCCGGCGTTATCGAGGTGCTGCGCTCGGGGTGGATCACATCCGGCCCGAAGGTGAAGGAGTTCGAGGCCGCGCTCTCGGCGCACTGCGGCGGCCGGCCCGTGCGTGCGCTCGCCACCGGCACCGCGGCCCTGGAAATCGGCCTGAAGCTCGCCGGCGTCGGCCCGGGCGACGAAGTCCTCACCACGCCCCTTTCCTGGGTCGCCACGAGCAACGTCATCCTCCAGTGCGGCGCGCAACCCGTGTTCGTCGACGTGGACCCGCGAACGCGCAACATCGACCTCGACCTCGCCGAGCGGGCGGTCACGCCGCACACGCGCGCGATCCTGCCGGTGTACCTCGCCGGCCTCCCGGTGGACCTCGACCGCCTTTACGCCCTCGCTGACCGCCACCGCCTGCGCGTGGTCGAGGATGCCGCGCAGGCGTTCGGCTCGAGCTGGAAAGGAGCGCCGGTCGGCAGCCGCGGGGACCTGGTCGCATTCAGCTTCCACGCCAACAAGAACATCACCTGCGCCGAAGGCGGCGCACTGGTGCTGCCCGCCGAAGGCGACGCACCGCTATGCGAGCGGCTGCGCCTGCAGGGCGTGACCCGCTTCGGCGAGGACGGCATGGACGTGGACGTCGCCGGCGTCAAGGCAAACCTGACCGACGTCGCCGCGCGCATCGGCATCGGCCAGTTGCGGCGCCTTGCGGAATTCACCGAAAGGCGCCGTGCGCTCGCGCGCCGCTATTTCGAGCGCTTCGACCGCGACCTGGGCTGCGAACTGCCGGTCGAGGACTTCGAGAATTCCAACTGGCACATGTTCCAGGCGGTGCTCCCGGAGCGCGTGAAGCGCGCCGAATTCATGGCGCGCATGCGCGAGGCCGGGATCGGCATCGGCGTGCACTATCCGGCGATCCACCTGTTCTCGCTGTATCGCTCGCTCGGCTGGCGCGAAGGCCAGTACCCGAACGCCGAGCGCATCGGCCGCTCCATCGTCACGCTGCCGCTGTTTCCGGCCATGGCCGACGCCGACGTCGAGCGCGTCTGCGAGGCGGGCCGCAGGGTCATCCGGGAGATAATGCGCTGATGGCCCCGCCCAACGTCTCCGTCGTGATCCCCGTGTACAACGAAGAGGCCGGGCTGCCCGCGCTGTTCGAGCGCCTCTACCCGGCGCTCGACGCGCTGGGCGCCTCCTACGAGGTGATCTTCGTCAACGACGGCAGCCGCGACCGCTCCGCGGCGCTGCTGCGCGAGCAGTTTCAGCGCCGTCCCGACGTGACGCGCGTCATCCTCTTCAACGGCAACTACGGCCAGCACATGGCGATCATGGCGGGGTTCGAGCGCGTGCGCGGCGAGCGCATCGTGACCCTGGACGCGGACCTGCAGAACCCGCCCGAGGAGATCGGCAAGCTGCTCGCCAGGATGGACGAGGGCTACGACTACGTCGGCTCGATACGGCGCAGCCGGCGCGACTCGGCGTTCCGCCGCTACGCCTCGCAGGCCATGAACCGGCTGCGCGAGAGCATCACGCAGATCAAGATGACCGACCAGGGCTGCATGTTGCGCGCCTACAGCCGCGACATCGTCGACGCGATCAACGCCTGCCGCGAGTCGAACACCTTCATTCCCGCGCTCGCCTACACCTTCGCGCAGCGTCCGACCGAGATCGAGGTCGCCCACGAGGAGCGCGTGGCGGGCGAGTCCAAGTACTCCCTGTACAAGCTGATCCAGCTCAACTTCAACCTGGTCACCGGCTTCTCGATCAAGCCGCTGCAGCTCTTCTCGCTTCTGGGCATGCTGATCGCCGCGGCCTCCGTGCTCGCCTACGTAGTCGTGATCGTCGAGCGCTGGTTCGAGGCCGAGACCTTCCTGGACGGCGTGCGGGCGATCTGGGACCGCGACATTCTGCAGTTCTTCCTGACCGGCATGGTGCTGTTCGGCCTGGGCCTGCTGGGCGAATACATCGGGCGCATCTACGAGCACGTGCGCCAGCGGCCGCGCTACCTCGTTCAGGCCGTGCTCGAACGGGAACCGGAGCCCTGGCAGGAGTCGCTCCCGGTGGCGCCGCCCAGGCCGCCCGGGCGATGACTAGCGCAGTAGTATTCGCGTATCACAACGTAGGCGTCCGCTGCCTGGCCGTGCTGCTCGCCCATGGCGTGCGCGTGCCGCTCGTCCTCACCCACCGCGACGACCCGCACGAGCGGGTCTGGTTCGAGAGCGTCGCCGGGCTCGCCGAACGCCACGGCATCGAATGGATCGCGCCGGAGGACCCGAACGCGCCCGAATGCGTCGCGCGCGTGCGCGCGCTCGCGCCCGATTTCCTGTTCTCGTTCTATTACCGGCGCATGCTGAAGGGCGGGCTGCTCGCCGCCGCCTCGCGCGGCGCGTTCAACATGCACGGGTCGCTGCTGCCCAAGTACCGCGGCCGGGTGCCGGTCAACTGGGCGATCATCCACGGCGAGCGCGAGACCGGCGCCACTTTGCACGAAATGGTCGCCAAGCCCGACGCCGGGCGCATCGTCGATCAGCAGGCCGTGCCCATCCTCCCCGACGACACCGCGCTCGAGGTGTTCAACAAGGTCACCGTCGCCGCGGAGATCGTGCTGGATCGCTCGCTGCCCGCGCTCTGCGCCGGCACCGCCGTGCTGCGCGCGCAGGACCTTTCGCAGGGCGGCTACTTCGGCGGCCGCCGCCCCGAGGACGGGCGCATCGACTGGAGCCGGAGCGCGCGCGCGGTCCACGACCTCGTGCGCGCCGTGGCGCCGCCCTACCCGGGCGCGTTCTCCGACATCGCGGGCGTTCGCGTCCGAATCCTGCGCACCCGGGTCGAACCGCAGCGCCAGGCGCGCACCGGCGGCCCGGGCCTGTATCGCGAGGAAGACCAATGGTTCGCCGACTGCGGCGATGGAAAGGTGCTGCGCCTCCTGGAGTTCGACGCGGCGGGCGGCGCGCTCGCCGCCCACGCGCGCGGGGGAAAGAAGATCCCGTTCGGCTGAATCCTGCAACACTGAAAGCTGCGTGGCTGGGTGAAGGTGCATCGTGCCGAAGCTGCCGCAGCCCTTCCTTGAAATCCTGTGCGTCCCGGCTTAGGGACTGAATATATCCAAAGCGGTCAATTTCACCGCTTGTTTGATGAATTTTTCATCGAAGGTGGCAAAACGCAGTTCGTTTGATTCGCCCGATAGACAATGCGAATTCAAGCCCGAAGTGCGACACACCCGTAGAAGCCAATACTGTCGTGAATTTCCGGGCAGAAACGAGCACCCATGGATTCTTGCCAGTTCGGTCGATGGCCGCCATCCAATTCCGGCCGCGAAGTCCGAAGGGCTTGCCGGCGCGCCGCAATCCTGTGCTTGAACCCGCCCCGAACCGCGCGAAATGCATCCTATGTTGACTTCGCTCCCCTGCGCACCCCCGGGAAGGGAGCGACCGGAGCGGATTAGTGGTAACTTATATCGAGGAACCGACGTTGATTACCCATAACGCTCGTGAGGCGACCCGTCATTCGATCACCCGGTCGGCGCGTGGAAACAGAGATGTGGGCACGTCGATGCAGATCGCCTTCGCGTTCTTGAGATTGACGATCAGCTCAAACTTGGTGGGCTCCTGAACCTGTGGCGCAATGTGCCCGAACCCAAGCCAATAGGGATCTATTCTGGGAACATCAAAGAGAGTAGTCTTCTAATATCGGATGCAAAATGAAATCGGCCCCAGGAGACCTGTGTGGCTGAAGATCGGGTCGACCGCAGGCTCGCCGCAATCCTGGCGAGTGACATCGCCGGCTACAGCCGGCTGATGGGCGTCGACGAGGAAGGCACGCTTCGCCAGCTCAAAGCCCATCGCAAGGAACTGGTGGATCTCAAGATCACTGAGCACCGCGGCCGCATCGTCAAGACCACCGGCGACGGGATGCTGGTGGAATTCGTCAGCGTCGTCGATGCCGTACGCTGCGCCGTCGATATCCAACGCGGCATGATCGAGCGCAATGCCGACGTGCCTGCGGACAGACGCATCAAATTCCGCATCGGCATCAATGTCGGTGACATCATCAGCGACGCCAATGACATTTATGGCGACGGCGTCAACGTAGCGGCACGGCTGGAGGCGCTGGCCGAGCCCGGCGGCATCCTGGTATCGCGCAATGTCCATGATCAGGTGCGCGACAAGCTCAGCTTCGGTTTCGAGGACATGGGCGAGCAGACCGTCAAGAACATTGCCCGGCCGATCAGCACCCACCGCATCCACCTTGAGGAAATGATCGTAAAACCCGCCTCTGCTGCAGCGAATCCCGAGGTTTCGGAATCCAATCGGCCGTCGATTGCCGTGCTGCCGTTCGCCAACATGAGCGGCGACCCGGAACAGGAATATTTCGCCGACGGCATTTCCGAGGACATCATCACAGGCCTGTCGAAGCTGCGCTGGTTCTTCGTCATCGCGCGCAATTCGTCATTCACCTACAAGGGCAAGGCGGTCGACGTGAAGCGCGTCGCCCGCGAACTGGGCGTGCGTTACGTCCTGGAGGGAAGCGTCCGCAAGGGTGGCAACCGCGTGCGCATCACCGCCCAATTGATCGACGCCACGACCGGCAATCACATCTGGGCTGACCGCTACGACGGCGATCTGACCGACATTTTCGCGCTTCAGGACGAGATCACCAAGAAAGTGGTCGCGGCGATCGAGCCGAAGCTCTTGGAGGCCGAGGGTATTCGCTCGCAAAACCGCTCGCCGGAAGACCTTGGCGCCTGGGACATGGTGATTCAGGCAAACTCGTTGTTCTGGCGATTGACGACGGCCGAAACGGAAGCCGCGATCGCAATTCTCAGGCGGGCCGTGGAACGCTACCCCGATTATGCGCCGGCGCAGAGCATGTTGGCCTTCGTGCTGCTGATTTCAGGCTATCTCGGCTGGGCCCTAAGGGAACCGCAACTGCAGCACGCCGCTGGCCTTGCCGCTCGAGCGGAGGAACTCGACCACAGCGATCCGTGGGCGCACCTCGCGCTGGGCTATGTGGCGTTCGTGCGGCGGCGGACCAGCGTGGCAGTGGCGGAATTCCAGCGTGCACTCGCCCTCAACCCGAACTTCGCCGCCGCGCACGGCTATCTTGGATGGACGCTCGCATTTGACGGCCAATCCGAACAGGCGATCGCGCATCTGGAGGAGGCAATCCGGATGAGCCCGCACGACCCGCAGAATGCGATTTTCAATACGGGTCTCGCGATTGCACATTATCTCGCCGGACGCTTTGCCGAAGCAGTCGAATGTAGCCGCGAAACTCTGCAACAGCGTTCAGTATTCACCGCCGGTCATCGCATTTACTGTGCCAGCCTGGCGCAGAACGGCCAGATCGACGAGGCGCGCGACGCACTTGCCAGGCTGAAGGATTTGCATCCCAATCTCTCCATTGCCTGGATCGAGAGCAACGTCCCTTATACGGCGGCTCCAATGGCCAAATTCGTCGAAGGGATGCGCAAGGCCGGACTGCTATAGCGCCGGCAATCTCGATCACGATCGGGGGCAAGGACAAGCGCTGACGAAGTCGTCATGGGCTACTGCGGGCCGCGCTGCGGCTCGTATGGCCCATGCTCGAGGAACTCGCGGAGGTGAAGATAGGCACTTAACTCCCGCCGCCGCCCCGAGGACGGGCGCATCGACTGGAGCCGGAGCGCGCGCGCGGTCCACGACCTCGTGCGCGCCGTGGCGCCGCCCTACCCGGGCGCGTTCTCCGGCATCGCGGGCGTTCGCGTCCGAATCCTGCGCACCTGGATCGAACCGCAGCGCCGGGCGCGCACCGGCGGCCCGGGCCTGTATCGCGAGGAAGACCAATGGTTCGCCGACTGCGGCGATGGAAAAGTGCTGCGGCTCCTGGAATTCAACGCGGCAGGCGGCGCGCTTGCCGCCCACGCGCGCGGCGGCAAGAAGATACTGTTCGGCTGAATCCTGCGAGAATGGTGTTTGCGCACGTGTACCCGATTCGGGTACAATCGTGCCCTTATCGGGTACACCATGTCCTCCGTCTCCAGACCGCGCGCAAAGAAGGACCTCGGCACGGCGCTCTTCGGCAAGGGGCGCCGTAATGTTCTCGCAGCGTTGTTCCGCAATCCCGGCGAGCCGATGTACTTGCGGGAAATCATTGCGGCCGTCGGCATGGGCTCCGGGCACGTCCAGCGCGAACTCGAGAACCTGACCCGCGCCGGCGTAATTGTGCGCGAGGAACGCGCGCGCCAGGTGTATTACCGCCCTGATCCGAAGGCGCCGGTCTTCGAGGAACTCAGGGCGATGGTGTTCAAGACCTTCGGCGTCGCCGACGTCCTGCGCAAAGCGCTGCTGCCGCTGGCGGCGAGAATCCTGCTTGCCTTCATCCACGGCTCGGTCGCGCGCGAGGAGGACACCGCCAGAAGCGACATCGACGTGATCATCGTCGGCGGTATCTCGCTCATGGAGGTCGCGAAGCCCCTCGCGCGGGCCGAGGCACTGCTCAGGCGCCACGTTTCCACGACGATCTACACCCAGGCGGAAATCGCGAGCCGCGTGCGCTCCCGCCAGCACTTCATCGGCCGCGTGCTGGAACGGCCGAAGATTTTCCTGATCGGCGACGAAGATGCCCTCGACAAGCTGGCCAAGCCAGAACCCGCGAAATCTTGAGCGCACCGGGGCGCTCAAGCTGGAAGCCACGTCGGTTTCCGAAATCCGACGGCTTCTCGAATTGGCGCACGGCAGCCTCGCGAGCGCAGGCTTGAAGAGCAATCCCCTGGAAGTGCGTTACCAGCTCGCCTACGCGGCGGCGCATTATCTCGCGCTCGCGCTCGATCGCGCCCACCGCAAACGCAACGAGCTCGAATACACGGGCGCGGTCGATGTCACCGAAGCGGAAACCGGGAGCCTGATCGTTGCGGCCAGGGCGCTGCATAAGTCGGTGCTCGACTGGATCAAGAGCCATCGCCCGGAGCTGATATGAATGGCGGTGGGATTGCGAACACCGCAAGCTGCGTAGACGCGGGTAGAATTCCGGCGTATCGATTCAGATATGATCGTCTTGAGCAGTGCCTACATGTTGTCCGTCAATTCCCATTCTGTATGAAATTTCATCCCACCATTAAACAATGAAAAAAGTCCTCATCCTCGGCGTCAACGGCTTCATCGGCCACCACCTGTCCAAGCGGATCGTCGCCTCGACCGACTGGGACGTGTACGGAATGGACATGCAGACCGACCGCATCGAGGACCTGCTCGGGGAAAGGCGCTTCCACTTCTTCGAGGGCGACATCACCATCAACCGCGAGTGGATCGAATACCACATCAGGAAATGCGACACGGTGCTGCCGCTGGTGGCGATCGCGACGCCCGCGACCTACGTCAAGGAACCGCTGCGCGTGTTCGAGCTCGACTTCGAGGCGAACCTGCCGATCGTGCGCTCCTGCGTCAAGCACGGGAAGCGCCTCATCTTCCCCTCCACCTCCGAGGTCTACGGCATGTGCCGCGACCGGGCCTTCGACCCGGAATCCTCCGAGCTCGTCCTCGGGCCCATCAACAAGCCGCGCTGGATCTACTCCTGCGCGAAGCAGATGATGGACCGCGTCATCCACGCCTACGGCATGCAGGAGGGCCTGGACTACACGCTGTTCCGGCCGTTCAACTGGATCGGCGCTGGACTGGACTCGATCAACACGCCCAAGGAAGGCTCCTCCCGCGTGATCACGCAGTTCTTCGGCCATATCGTGCGCGGCGAAAACATCAAGCTGGTGGACGGCGGCAAGCAGAAGCGCGCCTTCACCTACGTGGACGACGGCATCGACGCGCTGATGAAGATCATCGAGAACAAGGGCGGCGTGGCGAAAAGCCGCATCTACAACATCGGCAACCCAAGGAACAACTACTCGGTGCAGGAACTGGCCCGCATGATGGTCAAGCTCGCGCTCACCTATCCCGAGTACGGCCCGAGCGCGCGCAAGGTCAGGCTGGTCTCCACGACGGCGGAGAAGTATTACGGCAAGGGCTACCAGGACGTCCAGAACCGCGTGCCCAAGATCACCAACACCATGCGCGACCTCGGCTGGGGCCCGCGCGTGGACCTGCA
>Ga0080064_1006581_pt1 | contig 12445 bp, 11 predicted proteins | sample Subgrocontami54m_FD_69260 | JGI IMG/M metagenome (GOLD analysis project Ga0080064, IMG submission 69260) | Subsurface groundwater microbial communities from S. Glens Falls, New York, USA - GMW46 contaminated, 5.4 m (SPADES assembly) (version 2) ...
GTCGGCGTCGACTTCCTGGCCGAGATGGTGGACCGGGCCACGCGCGCGGCGGCCCGGGCCGGACTGGCCGATGTCCGGTTCGTCGAGAGCGAGATCGAGGCCCTCCCGCTGCCCGACGACTCGATCGACGTGGTCATCAGCAACGGTGTGATCAATCTGTCACCGCGCAAGGTGCGGGTGTTGTCCGAGGCATTCCGGGTCCTGCGCCCGGGTGGCCGCCTGGCGATCATCGACCTCGTCCTGGATCACGATCTACCACCCGAGATCCAGACACATCCGGCGGCCTGGGCCGGCTGCCTCTCCGGCGCACTGTCAGAGACCGCCCTCTACAAGGGCCTGCGGCGGGCTGGTTTCCGCGATGTCGGCATCGATCCGGTAGACGACTTCGGGATCGAGGAATGCGCCCTCTACCCGCTGTTCAGCGATGCGCTGCTTGAGCTGCTCCGTCGTCTCGTCCCGGAAGAGCGCCATAACCGGATCGCGCGCAGCGTATTCGTCCACGGCCGAAAGCCCGCCCCCGACGAAACGCTGCCGGGTCGCTCCCGGGACTGAAGCCAGCCGTATGTCCGATCCCGTCGCGCGGGGGTCGGGAATACGCAGACGGTCCGCGTCGTCCAGCCCGGTAACAGGAAGCACCCCCCGGAGGTTGACGCACGTGACCGAGGTCAGTACCGCGCCTGTCGACATCGAGTCGCTCCGCGCCGCCATTCGCGCCGAATATGCCCTCGTGGCGGAGCACCCGGACCAGGGGTTCCACTTCCACACGGGCGCCCACCTCGCGGCCATCCTCGGCTACCCGGACGAGTGGATCGCCGCTCTACCGGCGAGTGCAGTCGAGTCCATGGCGGGGACGGGCAACCCGTTCGCACTCGGCGACCTCCGCCCCGGCGAGCGCGTCGTGGACTGTGGGTCCGGGTCAGGCGTCGACAGCTTGATCGCGGCGAGGCTTGTCGGGCCGGATGGATGGGTGATCGGCATCGACATGACGCCGGAGATGCTCGCCAGGGCGCGCCGGAACGCCGGGGATGCGAGCCTGCGCAATGTCGAGTTCCGGGAGGGAATCCTCGAAGCCCTGCCGATACCCGACGACTGGGCCGACGTGGTGATCTCGAACGGCGTGCTCAACCTGGTGCCCGACAAGGCGACGGCCGTGGCCGAGTTCTTCCGGGTCCTCCACCCAGGCGGCCGGATCCAGCTCGCTGACATCGTCCTTGACCGGCCCGTGCCGGGTGGATCGAAGTCCGACGTGAGCCTGTGGACCGGTTGTATCGCGGGAGGTCTCCTCGCCGAGGAGATCCTGGCGCTCGTCAAGGGAGCGGGATTCAGGGACGTCGAGGTCCGGCGCGGGGCTGATGTGTTCGACGGGGCGCCGCAGCACTCAAATGCGGCCGACTTCGGGACCGTTGGCGCCGGGATCACCGGCAGCAAGTCCTGAGGGATGCCAATGCCTTCGCGCGACCCCACAACTCTTTTCTCGGCTGATCGAGCCGAAACGTCTCAGCTCGCCTCTGCGATCGGTCGGCTCCTCCCTGCGCTCGAGCGCTTTACGCAGTACGAGGGGATTGACCCGGCGGCACGACAACGCGCGCTCTGGAAAGGGCGGCTCGACCAGGCGCTGCCTGAGCGCGGCGTGGGGCTTGAGAACGTGCTCGGGGAGCTGGCCGAGGTCGTAATCCCTTACGGCCTGCGCAACGGAGCGCCCGGGTTCAGCGGTTGGGTAACCACGGCACCGACGACGGTCGGCGCGGCAGCCAGCCTGGCGGCAACGGTGGCCGGCTCGCAGCGCTGGTGGCTCCAGCCCTTCAACTACCTCGAGACCGTCGCGCTGCGTTGGCTGGCGACGCTTCTTGGCATCCCGGAGGATTGGCAGGGAACGTTCGCGCCTGGCGGCTCGTCGGCCAACCTCATCGCCCTCGGGGCTGCCCGCCAACAGGCGTTTGAGCGGCTGGGCGTGGATCCGGCACGGTTCGGCGTGCCCGACCGGGAGGCCAGCGTGTACGCAAGCAGCGAGGTCCACCACGTCGTAGTCCGGGCTGCCGCGGTGCTGGGACTTGGCCGCTCAGCGGTTGTCGTGGTCCCGGTCGACGAAGCGGGCCGGTTGGATGTTCCTGAGCTTCGCGGGAGGCTGGAAGCGGATCGATCCGCTGGGATCGTCCCGGTCGCGATCGTCGCCTCGGCCGGGACCGTGAACACGGGTGCGATCGACCCGATCGGGCCCATGGCGGACCTCGCCGCGGAGTTTGGCACCTGGCTCCACGTCGACGGCGCATACGGCCTCTTCGGCCGGCTCGACGAGCGGGTCGCCGCGCTGTATGACGGCCTCGAGCGGGCCGACTCGGCTGTCGTGGACCCCCACAAGTGGCTGGCCGCGCCGATGGGGATTGGCGCCGTCTTCGTCCGCGACCGGGCTCTCCTCGGTCGGGCGTTCACGCTCGAGCCCGCGGAGTATCTCGAGGGGGCGGTGGACAGCGGGATGGAGGCAGTCTCGCCGTTCGACAGCTTCGGCGAGCTCTTCCACGACTTCAACCTCGATCAGTCGGCGCCATCGCGAGGGGTCGTCGTTTGGGCGATGCTCCGCGAGATCGGCGCCCAGGGGATGCGCGAGCGGGTCCGGCGCCACAACGACTTCGCGCGCCACCTGGCGGACCTCGTCGACGCTGACGAGCGGCTCGAGCTCCTCGCGCCACCGTCGCTGTCGATCTGCTGCTTCCGCTATCGACGGCATGGCCTCGACGATCCGGAGCTCGACCGGCTCAACGTCGAGATCGCCCGCAGGCTGCGGGCTGAGACACCATACGTCCCGTCGAGCACCCGAGTGGCCGGCCGATTCGCCATCCGACCCTGCTACATCAACCCGCGAACAACTCTCCAGGAGGTCGACGGCCTCGCCCGGGCCGTGCGAGAGATCGGCGACCGCCTCCAAGGCTGACGGATCCCCTGGCGAGGGGCAGTTCGCTTGACGAGCTCTATGGTGGTCAAGCGGCGGGGATCGACTCCAACTGACCCGGCCGGGGCGGAGCGTCCTGCCAGCCGGACGGCTGGTCCCCGCGTTCGGTTCCCGCGGAACCCGCGGCTCATGTGGTCGGTCTGGCGGTGGGGTCGGTCCTCGCCCGGTCATATACGACAACTCGCCAGAAAAACGTACCTACCTCGGATCGGGGCTGCAGACCGCTGGCAGCCACCAGTTGATCGATCCGCCCGTTCGGGTGGGCGTACGCCCGGTAGGCCTTCCGTCGGATCCGGAACCCCAGGTTGAGGAGTCGGAGACCGGCGCGAACGAGCCACCGATCCCTGGGCAGCACCAGTCCGTAGACGCGGCGTGCTCGGGCCGCGGACAGCCCGACGAGGGCCTCGGCGTCCGGATAACAGCACACAACCCGGTCGAGCGTCACGATATCCGTGGTGTCGATCTCCGCGGCACGACGCACGAAGTCCCCGTCGACGAATTCGATCCGGTCCAACAGGTTCGCCTGGCGGGCCTCCTGCCGCGCCACGTCGAGATAGGCCGGCGACGCGTCGACCAGAACGGCGTGGCCCGCACCCAACAGCAGCAGCTCCTTGTCGATGACCCCGATGCCGCCGCCGACGTCGAGGATCGTGGAGCCCTCGAGACCGTATGGCCGGATCATGTCGAGCAGCATGCGAGTCGTTCGATCCGCTCCTTTGCGTCGATAACGGTCGCGATCCCGTTCGGCAGTCCGGCGGTCGAACATCGAGGCGAGTCCATCGCAGCCGCAGGCATCCACCTCGAAAGCCTAGTCGAGGGACCTCGCTCGCGGAAGACGACGGTGGTACCTGCCTCGACTCGACCCCACGGAGCGCAGGTGGCGTCTAGGACGTCCCGGCGATCACGCGACCGACCAGGAGATAGGTCCGTTGGAGCCCTTTCCCTTTGATCTCGACCTCGCCGCGCTCCTCGAACTGGTAGTGATCTTGCAGGTGTCGATGGGTCGTCTGTGTCACCTGGATGCGGCCCGCGACACCATGTGACTCCATTCGGCTCGCGGTGTTCACGGTGTCCCCCCACAGGTCGTAGGTGAACTTGTGACGGCCGATCACGCCGGCCACGACGGGCCCGGTGTCGATCCCGATCCGGATCGCGAGTCCGAGCCCCAGTTTCTCGCACAGGCGAGCGAATTCAGCCTGCATCTCGAGAGCCAGCTCCGCGACGGCATCGGCGTGGTCGGCACGAGGCTCGGGCAAGCCACCGGCGACCATATACGCGTCCCCGATCGTTTTGATCTTCTCGAGCCCGCGCTGTGACGCCAGCTGGTCGAAGGCGCTGAAGATCTCGTCGAGCACGCCGACGACCTGCTCCGGGCTCGTCCGCTCGGCGAAGGACGTGAAGTCGGCGATATCGGCGAACAGAACGGTCACGTCGTCGTAGCGCTCAGCGATGATTCCTGGTTCGCGCTTGAGGCGTTCGGCGATCGACCGTGGCAGTACGTTGAGCAAGAGGCCGTCCGACTGGGCGAGGGCCGCATCGCGGGCTCGGACCGAGTATTGGAGCAAGAGGTAGGCGGTCAGCGAGACCCCGAGGATGTTCAGGACGAAGTACGACACCTCGACGCCCATCGGGATCGTCGGTGCCGAGGCGGAGAGCCTCGGATCGATCAACCCGGAGAAGATCGTGAGGACGACGAACACCACGAACCACGGGACGGCCTGTCGCGCGCTGTAGAAGAAGAGGGCCCCGAAAACGCCGACGAGCGCCCACAGGCTAACGGCACTCGAGGTGACATAGCCACCCAGGCTCCATTGAAGGAGGAACGGCAACAGGAAGATGATGACGATCTGGATGAACCGAAAGAACCGGTAGTCCTTGGTGCGAGCGAAGACGACGAGAGTGACCACCGAGACGGCCTGGTAGGTGAACGGGATCGCTGCGGACCACGGCAGACCGAGTGCGAGATAGGTGCCGACCCAGATCACCGAGAGCACCGTCACGAACTCGGCCGCGAGGGTGAGGGTGACCTTCTGGACGCGGACCTCGTCCGAGTCTCCCTGTGCTACGCCGATGAGGGACAAGCGCTCGAGGAGTCGGCGGGCGGAGGTGGGAAGCTTGGTTTTCGGTGATCCAGCCGCCGTGACGCCGCCGCGCGACTCAAGGGAATCTACAGGGTTCAATGCCGCGGGCGCTGTCGGGTCGTCCACCGACTCAGGGTACGCCCCTGGAAACGCTGGCCTGACTCGGGGACCCGTTGGTCAGGTGCCCGGGTGTGTTGCGATCGGCAGGCCGGCGAGGCGCCACTCAGGAAATCCGTCGATGAGGCGACGGGCGCGATAGCCGCGTTGCTGCAGGATGCCGACGGCCGTCGGCGCATACAGACAGAAGGGTCCCCGACAGTACGCCACGATCTCGGCGTCGGCGGGGAGCTCTGCCAAGCGGGCCTCCAGTTCCGCGAGCGGCATCGAAAGCGCGCCCGGGATGTGGCCTGCTGCGTACTCGGAGCGGGGTCTGACGTCAAGAACGACCACGTCTCCGGCTTTGGCACGCTCGATGAGTTCGGCACGAGACAGCGGCTCGAGGCGATCCCGGGCCGTCAGGTAGGTGGCGACGGTGATCCGAACCTCGCCAAGCTGCGCTCGAGCGACGTCTCGGAGCGATGAAAGCATCCGGTAGACCTCGTCGTCGGCGAGCCGATAGAAGATCCACGATCCCTCCCGACGCGTGGCGACCAACCTGACACCGCGCAGGACGCGGAGATGTGCAGACGTGAGCGCAATGCTCATCTCGGTCTCGGCGGCAAGCGCGTCGACGCTCCGCTCGCCCTGGCCAAGAAGATCGAGCAGCTCGATCCGGCGCGGGCTCGCGAGGGCCTTGCCGATCCTCGCGAACTGGCCATTCAAGGCGTCCTTGACGGTCCGATCATTCGTCATGGACACATTCTAACAACTGTTTGATTGCTGCTACACTACGATCCGCGGTTGGCGTCCGCGAAGCTGCTGGAGGCAACTTGGTCGGGATCAACGCGTTCATCGATGAAGGCTTGGGCAACTCGTCATACGTGGTCGACCTCGGCGATCGCCGAGGGCTCGTCGTCGATCCGGCTCGAGAGTCGAAGCCGTATCGCGAATTCGCCGAAACGAGCGGGCTCACACTCGCGTACGCCGTTGAGACCCACCTGCACGCTGACTTCGTGTCCGGCAGCCGCGAACTGGCGGCAGTCGGTGCCACCGTCATCGCGCCCGGTGCGGCCGAGCTGGAATTTCCCCATCGCCCTCTCCACGACGGCGAGGCAGTCGATCTCGGAGGTCTGCGCCTCGAAGCCCTCGGGACACCGGGCCACACGCCCGAGCACCTGGGATATCTACTCGACGACGGGACGCGACCGGTGGCTCTCTTCTCGGGAGGCGCGCTGCTGCCGGGCGCCGTCGCACGGACCGATCTCATCTCACCCGATCGGACCGAGCCGCTCGCCCGATCCTTGTACCGCGCTCTTCATGAGCGGATCCTCGTCCTGCCCGACGACCTCCCCGTCTACCCGACCCATGGTGCGGGATCGTTCTGCTCGACCGCATCCGACGGTGAACGGACCACGACCATCGGGCGGGAGCGGGCGGCGAACCCACTGCTGGCCGCGCCTGACGAGGATGCATTCGTCGCGCTGCTGCTCGGCGGTCTCGGCACGTATCCGACCTACTTCGGGGGACTTCGGGAGGTCAACCGCCGCGGCCCTCGCGTCTATGGCACATATCCGGCGCTCGCCGTGCTCACTGTCGACGAGGTCGAGCGGCGCGTCCGCGATGGCGCCGAGCTGATCGATGTTCGGCCGATGGAGGCGTTCGCCGCCGGCCATGTCCCAGGTTCCCTGTCGATCGCCCTTCGGCCATCGTTCGAGTCGTGGCTGGGCTGGCTCGGCCCCGCCGATCGACCGCTCATCTTCGTGCTCGACCCGGATCAGGATCGTGCTGAGCTCGTCCGCCAGTCACTGGGGATCGGCTACGAGCAGCTGGTCGGCGAGTTGGTCGGTGGTGTCGATGCGTGGCGGGAGACCGGGCGCTCGCTTGCCCGGACGGAATTGGTCCGGACCCTTGATCCGGAGCGGGACCCGGTCGTTGACGTCCGCCAGCGGGTCGAGTACGCGGCCGGCCACCTGCCCGGTGCACGCTCGACCGAGCTTGGCACCTTGGTCGGGCCCGCGATCTCGGAACTGTCGGGTCAGGCAACCTTCATGTGCGGCCACGGCGAGCGAGCGATGACCGCGGCCAGCCTGGCCGAGCGGTCGGGACGGGAGGCCGCGGTCTTCGTCGGCGGGCCTGATCAATGGGCCCGCAGGAGCGGCCGGCCACTCGCACACGGCTGATGTCGACGGGTTCCGCCGCGAGGACGATCAGTCTTGGTCTCCGGGCCAACGCCGGGCAATTCGCGCTCCTGATCGGGGTCAACGCCCTGGTCGGCGGGATGGTCGGCCAGGAGCGGACGGTGCTGCCGCTGCTGGCCAGTGACGTCTTCGGTCTGACTGGGTTCACGGCGGGACTCACCTTCTTGGTCGCGTTCGGCGTGACGAAGGCGTTCACGAATCTCGCCGCCGGCGCCCTGGCCGATCGGTTCGGACGAAAGCCCGTCCTGGTCGCCGGCTGGATCGTCGGACTGCCGGTCCCGCTTCTGCTGATCTGGGCACCTACGTGGGGCTGGATCGTGCTCGCGAACGTCCTGCTCGGCGTGAACCAAGGTTTCGCCTGGTCAACGACGGTGATCATGAAGATCGATCTCGTCGGACCTGCCCGACGCGGCCTCGCGATGGGGCTCAATGAGGCCGCGGGCTACGGTACCGTCGCATTGACGGCGCTCCTCACCGGGCTCATCGCCGCCCAGGCCGGTCTTCGGCCGGCGCCGTTCTTCCTCGGGCTCGCGTATGCCGGGCTCGGTCTTGGCGTCTCGGCGTTGTTCGTGCGCGAGACACGCGGCCACGTGGACCTCGAGCAGGCGAGTCGGGATCGACCCCCTCCGCCGTCGTGGTCGACCGTGTTCTGGCGAACGACCCTCCGGGATCGGTCTCTATCGGCCGCCTCCCAGGCCGGCCTCGTCAACAACCTCAATGACGGCATGGCGTGGGGTTTGCTGCCGTTGTATTACGCGGCGGCTGGCTTGTCGCTGATCGAGATCGGCGCGCTCGCTGCGGTGTACCCGGGCGTCTGGGCCATCGCCCAGATCGGCACGGGCGCGCTCTCCGACAGAGTCGGTCGCAAGCGACTCATCGTCGCCGGGATGCTCACCCAGGGGGCGGCAATCACGGTCATCGCGACCGGTTCGTCGTTCGGGATCTGGCTGGTCGCGGCCGCGGTGCTGGGTCTCGGGACCGCCATGGTCTACCCGACCCTGATCGCTGCCGTTGCCGATGTCGCGGATCCGGTCTGGCGCGGTTCAGCGATCGGCGTCTATCGGCTCTGGCGGGACCTTGGGTTCGCGGTCGGCGCCATCGTGGCCGGAGTCATCGCCGATGCGGCCGGCATGACGACCGCGATCAGCACGGTGGCCGTCGTCACGGTCGGATCGGGATTCATCGTGGCGGCTCGGATGGCCGAAACGCGTCTCGTGTCCTCTGATCCGGCTTTGCGCAGGCCACGGCATCGCCGATCAGGAACATCCTGATCTCGAGCTCATCGACCTTGACGAGCTCGAGGGCGAGGCGCAGGCCGTTGTACGAACGTTCCGTCCCATACGGCGCGTCGTGGAGGATGAACAGCGCCTTCATGCCTCCATCCTCACCCGATCGACCCGATCCGCAGGTGCCGATGGACCCCGAACGCCAGGGCTACTCGGACGCTACGTCCACGCGTGACCTAACCATCGCCTCGATGAGCCGGAGCGCGTCGCGGGCGCCGTTGGCCTCCCCTTTCTCGAAGTCCCGGTCCGTTCGGCCCATCTGGTTCGTCACGTGGGCGAAGCACAGGACTGCCCGGCTACGAGCCGTGGCAAACGCGTAGAGCGCGGCAGCCTCCATCTCAACGCCAAGGATGCCCTCTGCTCGGCGAGCAGCGATCGCACTCGCGGTCTCCGGAATGGAGCGTCGGTCGTCCAGGTGCTGCCGCGCACGAGCGCGACCCTGACGTCGGCAAGTGCGCGCTCCGCCGCCTCGACGAGGTCAGGGTCCGCCTCGGAGTACCTCGCCGATGCGAGGTAGTGGTAGCTCGTCCCCTCGTCGCGGAGGGCGCGGTCGATCAGGATGAAGTACGGCGGTGAGCGCAGAGGCGTGATCTGACCCGCAGAAGTGATACTCAGCAAGAAGTCGCAGCCGGACGCAAAGAGCTCCTCGGCGACCAGAACGGCGAACGATGCGCCGACGACTCCGCCGATCAAACCGTACGCGGAATCACCTTCGCCTACGACGTAGAGGTCCGTGTGGTAGCAGGCCCACGATGGATCCCGATTGGCGCGCCCCACCTGGACTAGCTCTCGCACGATGTCGCCGTCGGGGTCGAGGACGCACACAGCGGGCACGCTGGTGACGGGCAAGTCCTTTTGTCGACGGGCCTCGCGAAGGAGGTTCTCCGGGGTGAAGGCCGATGGCTCGTCATCTCGCGGTCCTTACGGACGACCGGTCGGTGATCATGTATCGCCCCATCCACCAGCCGCTCGGTCTTGTCGGGGAAGCCGTACCCGTAGGCCAGCTACTCGTCGCGCTTCCAGCCGGCCCCGATGCCGAGCTCCATTCGGCGACCGCTGATGACGTCGAGGGTCGAGATCATCTTGGCCGTCAGCGCTGGGTTTCGGAACCCGGAGCACATCGCGACCAGCCGTTGTACTCGCCGGTGCAGCCCGTGGGAACGACGACGCCGGCCTTCATGCCGGGAGCGGGACGGCTTTCAGCCGCGCTTGAGGGCGTCACGCTTGCCACCGTCCCTGATCGAGCGGTCGTTGTTGACCGGGATCCCTGGCTCCGAGATCCCGGAATCGGCTGCGCGGCGGTAGGTCGCCCCGAGGGTCTCGGCTGACGGTCGCTCGACCGCGTGTTGCGCCAGTCGCTCCTCGTCAAAGGTGATGCCAAGGCCCGGCGCATCGCCTAACACGATCCAGCCGTTCTCGAGGCGGTGATCCGACTGGAATACGGCGTCTCGACCCACGTCGACGACTTCCATCATGAGGTGGTTGGGGATCACCGCCGCAACATGGGCGGCATATCGGCCCGGACAGTTGACGAGCGCGACCGGTAGCCCCAATGCGTCGCTCATCTCGGCGATGCGCAACGCGGTCGTGACCCCGGTCGCCTGCACCGTGATCTGGATCACATCGGTCGCTTCGTGCAGCAAGAGAGGCACGAATTCGGCGATCGAGGCCAGGTTCTCCCCGGTCGCAACGGCGGCATGAACCCCTCGTGACACGCGCCTGAGCCCGCGGTGATCGTCCCGGCGAACCGGCTCTTCCGCCCAGACCAGGTCGAACTCGCGCTCCATCTCGGCGATCCGCCGGATCGCCTGCTTGGGCGTCCAGAACTCGTTGGCGTCGATCATCAGGCTCGGGCGCGTGGTTCCTGACCCCTGTGCGAGCGCGTCACGCATCACCGCGAGCCGCTCAAGGTCGCGGTCCGGGTCACGGCCCACCTTGAGCTTTCCGGCCGTGATCCCATATCGGCCAGCCATCTCGAGGTAGTAGGTCCGAAGCGCGGCGTCGGAGAGCGGCATGTCGAGCCCACTGGCGTACGCCGCGACGCGATCGGAGCTGCCGCCGAGCTCACGCCAGAGCGGCAGGCCGTTGTGCTTGGCGCGCAGGTCCCAGAGCGCCGAGTCGAGCGCGGCGATGGCGTTGCCGATGATTCCGTCTGGCCCGGACTTGAAGGCAAGGCGCAACATCCGCTCGTGCAGTCCGCGCACCTCCCGTGGGTCCCTCCCGACCAGGTGCTCCGCCAGAGCATGGACGATCGGCCGTGCGGCGGCTCCGGTGATCGCCACGCCGACGATCTCCTCGTCCGTGGTGAGAAAGACGGCCAGATCCGCGATGCGTTGAGCGCCGTCGGGTAGCTGCACGTCCCCGATCGGCCGCCGCACCTCGTACTCGTACAGGGCCGTTCGAACGCCTGTGATCCGCATTTCCGGACCTCCTGTCCGTCGTAAACAACCCAGATCGGCGTCAGCCGCTCCGCAGGGCTGGAGGAGCTAGCCCAGGAGCGGCCGGCGTCGATCTGAGTGCGGGAGTGGCTGGACGGCAATGACGCCGGTCGTCCACGCTCCTCCCGGATGGGGTTGGGTTCGCCTACTGGAAGTTGGCCGCGTCCACGAGACGCGACTGCGCATCCTTGAGTGCCTGCGCCGGCGACTTCTGGCCGAGCAGAGCCGCGGCGGTTTCTTCCTGAATGACCTGGTCGTACCCGAGGGCCCAGGTCGTGGCCGGGTTGTAGACGGCCTGATCTGCGTAGCCCAGGTATTGCGCGTGGTGCGGGAGCGCCTGGTAGTCAGCGCTGTCGAGAACCGACTTGCGAACGGTCGAGTGGCCCGTGCGGGTCCAGTCGAGGTCGTGATCCCAGAAGTACTTGATGTACTGCAGCGCGGCCCTGACGCGATCCGGATCCGCCTGGCTGCCGAGCGGAACGACCCACGTGTGCGAGCCGCCCCATGTCCCGGCCTGCGAGCCGATCTGCGGCAGCGGTGCGACGTAGTAGTGCTTGAGCGCCGCCTTCGGGTCCTTGACCTGCGCGTCCCATTCGTTGACCTGCCAGGTGCCGGCGACCACGCCCGCGACCTGTCCGTTCACGAACGATTCGTACGTCTTGGCCAATGAACCACCGGTGATGCAGCCCTCGTTCCGGAGCTTGATCTCCGTGTTGAGCGCCTGGAGCGCTTCGGGCGTGTCGAGATTCGGCATGCCCTTGTCGTCGACGTTCTTGCCGCCGAACTGGGCGTAGAGACTGGCGAACACCCACCCGGTTCCGACGATGTCGTCGTCGCCGGCGCCCATGATCGCGCCGCCGCCCGCAGCCTTGATCTTCTGGCAGGCCGACTCGAACTGGTCAAGGCCGACAGGCAGCATCGGCTTGCCGTCGGCACCGACCAGTCCGGCCTTCTGCCACAGGTCGAGGTTGAGGTGCCAGAGGATGCCGTGGACGTCCATCGGCACGGCGTAGACCTTGCCGTTGTAGGTCACCGCGCCGCGGACCTTCGGCAACATGTCGTTGACGTCAATACCGGCGGCCGCGAGGTACGGCGTGAGGTCGGTCAAGACGCCCTTCGAAGCGTAGCTCGAGATGCGGAACGCGTGCAGCGACATGATGTCGGGCGGCGTCCCCCCGGCAAGCGCGGCATTGAGCTCCACGATCCCGGGCCACACGAGCGACGTCGTCTTAACCTGCAGCTCGGGATGCGACGAGTTCCACTGGTTCGCGAGGATCTGCTGGACGGCACACACGTCGGCCGTGTCACCGAGTTGCACGACGGACGGCGGGAACTTGCTCGCGCATTCATTGAAGAATCGCCACAACTGCGCGGTTCGCGCCTGCACGCTCGGCGC
>Ga0080064_1005820_pt2 | contig 12441 bp, 9 predicted proteins | sample Subgrocontami54m_FD_69260 | JGI IMG/M metagenome (GOLD analysis project Ga0080064, IMG submission 69260) | Subsurface groundwater microbial communities from S. Glens Falls, New York, USA - GMW46 contaminated, 5.4 m (SPADES assembly) (version 2) ...
TGAAATACAATTAGCCAGAGATATTGAGCAGGCTGCAAAATCAAGATTAATAAATCTGGCAAATCAGATCGTATCTCTCGATATCCTTAAGGCGCTCATAAAAAGATGCGACTTATTGATAACCGTAGATTCCGGTCCCAGACATATTGCCGTTGCCTTTGAGAGACCTGTGGTGACCCTGATGGGACCAAATGATCCCCGATATACTGAGTCTCCATCAGAGATAGGGCAGGTAATTCGGGCTGATGTGGATTGCCTCGCCTGTCAACTCAAGGTATGTCCGATAGATCATCGATGCATGACACGGCTAAACTCAGAACAGGTTGCCCTTGCCGGGTTGGAGCTAATACAGAAAGGTGGAAAAAATGGAAATAGAACTGGTCTGTAAAAAAGGGGAAGTAATGTTCAAAGAAGGCGACGTGAGTGACAATGCCTATATTATCAAGACCGGACAGGTGGAAATTTCAAAAGGCGAAGGGAAACAAAAAGTAGTGTTAGCCATTTTAAAAGACGGTGATATTTTTGGTGAAATGGGACTAATCGAGGATAAGCCCCGCAGCGCAACGGCTACTGCACTGGATGAGGTGCGCATGAAGGCTATAAATCACCAGAAGTTTAATGAACTATTCTTAAAGGACCCCGCTTCATTAATTCCCTTCTTCAAGGCGGTGTTCGAGCGTTTGAGGACTATGAATGAGATGTTGCATTACAGAGATCAGGCTGTAACAACCAGGACGGCGCCACAAAAGGAACAAGAGTCATCAGATGTATCTTCTCTGTCATCCGAAGGGAAATCAGTTACCAGGGTTACGCTTTCGGGCATATCCGAGTTGGCAAAGGATAACCTTGATAATAAAATAGTGACGATTAATAAATTTCCCTTCAAAATCGGTCGCAGGAGCTACCACACTTCCGACGTATTATCCTCGAATGATCTTTATCTTGAGGACGACCCGCCTTACAATGTTTCCCGTAATCATTTTTTGATTAACCTCGTTAATAATAACGTGTATGTGACAGATCGTGGGAGCACTTTGGGTACCATGTGAATGGGAATAGGATCAGCGGTGATACCCCTCCGATGCTTCTTAATAAGCAAAAAAATGAGGCAATTGCGGGTGGGCTACAATCCCCGTTTAGATTTGAGATTAATATCTACAGACAATGATCTATAAGGCTGAATAGTTACGAAATTATTTGAACAGCCAAAATATATAAAGACCATATCCAATCAATAAAAGCACCCCTTGCCCACGGGTAAGGACGAATTTCCAGGTGATTATGGGGATGAGGAATATGCTGAAAAAGAGCATGACGGGCATATCAACACGGAGGGAAGCGCTATTAACTCGCAAGGGTTGGATTATTGCTGCAATGCCAAGAACGGCGAGGATGTTAAAGATATTGCTGCCAAGCACATTCCCCACGCTGATATCAGATTCCTTACGGATGGCAGCAACCATTGAAGTAGCAAGCTCAGGAATGGAGGTGCCCACAGCAATAACGGTAAGCCCTATAACAAGCTCACTGATACCTATGACCCTTGCGAAATATGTGGCCGAATGAACCAGCAGGTGTGCGCCTCCGACAAGCGCTACAAGACCAATTCCAATAAAAAGTATATCCTTTAAGATATTGTTATCCCGTGCTGCTATAAACTCCTCAAATTCCTCATATTCCTGTTCAATTGTCCTGGATTCCCTCAAGGCTACCCGATATACATAGCAGGTATAAGCCAGAATACCGATAAGCAGTATGCATCCTTCCATGCGACTCAGGGTGCCGTTCCATCCCATAAAGTATAAAAGCATGGAAATACCCACGACAATCGGCATCTCGCGATAAATAAGTTTCATGTCGATTTTCAGGGGTCGAACAACGGCCGAGAGCCCCAATATAAGGCCAATATTGGCAATGTTGCTTCCAATGACGTTTCCCATTGCGATATCGCTTGAGTCTTTGATGCCGGCAATAATGCTGGTAACAAGTTCAGGTGTTGAAGTTCCAAATGCCACAATCGTGAGTCCTATAACGACTGGTTTAATATTGAAAGAACTGGCGAACCTGGTAGCCCCTTTTACCAGCCATTCGGCGCCAAAATAGAGTCCTGTAAGACCAGCGAGGAATAATATAATTTGTAATACCATTGCATTATTTTCCAGTAAGAAAATTGTATAAACAGAAAATTTAAATTAACAGCGGGATACTTCCACAGTATGCAGTTAGCAAAATCAAATACAAGGCAGATAGGGTATCAAAATTTACTGTGTAATTCTACTCAAAAGTGAGGTATCCTGTATCTTCGCTCTCAACACTATTACGGTCGAGCTTTCCTTTTGGAGTTCTTTTGAGCATATCCGGAATGTGTCTGTAAATAGTCAACTTATGCAACTGTTCTTTCCAGAGTCGTTTCCTGCTTTCGGTATCAGAGTCCACAAACCTGCTTCCCAATTCAGTGAGCAGTATCTTTTGCTTGGGAGTGTCTGCAAAGTCCAGCAATTCAGCTCTTCGAGTTCATAACCGGCTATTAAAACTTTTTCAGTATTCCAAAACATACCAAAAATGGCATAAAAAACCATTTAAATTTTCTCAGAAACCGGATGATGAAGAAGGTAACTACGATGCCAAGAATGATAGCTATCGTTACCGGGCTGGCGCCAAATAGCCAGGCAAGCGCATGTATCAGTCCGGATAAGAATGCGATGGGATGCGTTGCAATGATAAGAAAAATGGATGCAAACAGGCCGTATTTTGCAAACTTTGCACATTTTGCAAATGCTTTTGGCGGCATAAAGCGCATTACGAACAGGCCGACCTTCCCTTTTCTGGCAAGCTTGAGTCCATCATCACCATACATACCGACATACTTAATGACGTCATCCCCGTGCCTTTTTGCCAGTTTGATAACGTCATCTCCATATTTTTCAATGACTTTAACGCCGCTTGAGCCATACTTAGATACATACGATATAACATCGTCACCATGGAGTGCGGTCATTTTGATAACATTATCACCATAAACTGAGCTCAAAAGCACAATGTCCTTGCCATGCTTCTGAATGACCCGAAGGCCGTCATCGCCGTAAAGTGCAGTGTATTTGACAACATCATCGCCATATTGACGCGCCAGGGATAGGACGTCGTTGCCGTATCTTTCAATTGCAGTCCCCGCATCCGCACCATATTTAGAAACATACCGAACCGCATCATCCCCATATTGCTGTGAGATTTTGAGGATTTTGCCGTCAGTTGCCTTCAGCGCCTTGATGCCGTCATCTCCGTATTTTGCCACAAATTGAACGACGTCATCCCCATATGTTTTAACGAGGTCGTCCGTCAGATTAATTAAGCCTTTAAATCCCTTCGTTGTCTTGGCAAACCGCGCCCCTTTTGCCGCAAACTTTGCTCCCTTTGATATGCCACCGCCAATAGGGACAAATCCCAGGATATCAAGTCCGGCAAACAACTTGTCCTGGAAGGTAATGTCTTCCTGTCGGATCCTTTTGCGGCTGACCTTCTCAACGTCAGAAATAAAGAAGTTCCTTAATTTATTGGTAATGGTGGTAATGGATTCTTCCTTAACATTATTGATGTCGAGGATTTCAAATCTATCCAGGAAATCATTTCCCAATTCGAAAATAAGATTGACCGCCCTCCGGGCATTTTCGCGTCTTACGGATGCATCGTTTTGTGTGTCTGGCGCAGAGGTGTCCGTGCCATACCACCAACTGGAAACCCATTCGGAAACCTTTGTTTTCTTCAAGTAGTCATAGACCTGGCTGTTAAAATCCTTGTTGTCATGAAACAGGTAAATGATGGGAATGGTCTGTTTATGTCCGTATGTCTTGATTACATGGTAAAAGGTATCGTCATCGATGAAAAGGTTGAATAAAATCTTTGCCTTTTCTCCAAATTCCTTAATGGCCAGAAGCCCGTCCTCCTGGAATTTAATGACGATGTTCAATACGTCTTTATCGTAAAGCCTTGCAAAGGCAACCCCGTGTTTCCGTGCCAGGGGAAAGACAATGTCGCCCTTTTCATGGGCAAGGTTCATTAACTCTACACCCGTATCTTTATCTTCGCTGATAAGGAAGAAGGTTTCGGGATTGCCGGCAATCCAATGTACCCCTTCATCTCCGAAGGTTTTGTAAAATTGCGAAAGAGTTTCAGGTGAGAATATGTTGAGGTTGTTTATGTTATTATCTGGGTTACTGTACAGGTGAAAGATGTCCCGATAATCCAGGAGTGGATGCAAGTTCACCAGTTCTCTACCATATTTTTCCAGGAGGGCAAGACCCTCAATTTTATACTCCTCTAGAAATTCAAGGGCAAAGACGCCATATTGCCGGTAGAGTCGTTCTGCATTATCGCCAAACTGACCAAAAACGTCTTTGTAGGTTGTGTAGACATCATTAACTTGGTTTGTATTGACAGTTGCTGTGGCTGTCTGTTCAGGAGTATTTTCTGAAGATTGAGTATAAGCGTTTTGTAATGGTGTGAAAAATAATTGAACTGCGAAGAACAGAATAAGAGATATGAGGAATGGTTTATTCATAAACTTTTCAGGGCTTTTTCTGAAGCAAAAGCTCATAGTAATTTATAATATATCTTATTCAGTTGTTTTCTCTCTTTAATATAACATGGGCGTTATTCTGGCATACGGCATGGAGTTTCCTTTTTTGAATCCAATCCTGTTTTTTCTGATAATCAGTTAAACTCATAACGACATAGGCGGATGTTTCTGGATTGGGAATGATCGTTTTCCATCGGGTATAGTCTTCTATTTGCAGTATATTTTTACCGCTATAAAACACGAGACTCGGCACAGTTCGGGCATAACTGAAGAGCACATAATTCTCTCCTTTGTCTGAAAGGCATTTTTTTACGATATCCTTTGTAGACCGGAAAGTCCCCAGGTATTTTGCCGAATAGGTTATAGTGATAACAAGAAATATGCAATTGGTAAAACAAAAAACCTTTTTTAATTGAAAGAAACGTCTGCTGCTGACGAAAGTAAATAATGCTATCAGTGTCCCAATCAAGAGAATAATAATGGGAATGGCAATATGGATTGTGGATAAACCGTGCTTGGCTGGCACCCATTTGTGCATAGTAAAGACCAGGGCAATAGGGAGCATTACGGAAACGGATAACGCCGGCCATAATGCCCACAGGTATCTTTTTCCCAAGGTACCTTCCCTGTCCCATCGGGAAAGCGAAACAGTCAGCAAGGCAACGGATGGGGAAAGGGGGAGGACATAGGTCATTAATTTCGAATGAGACATGGAAAAAAAGACTAAGGTTAGGATGAGCCAGGAGCAAAAAAAATATACCTGCTTTTTTTCTGTTGCAGGCATGCTTTTCCTTTGCTTAATGGCATGTATAAAAGTAATAAATACAAACAACGACCAGGGGAAAAATCCAATGATGAATACGGGCAGATAATAATAAAATGGTTCTGGATGTGCGTACCCGCTGACAAAGCGCCCTGACATCTCTTGCGAAAGTAAAGAAGAGATTTGTTTTGTGCCCAGAGATAGCCAGAATGGGATACCCCATGCGCAAATGATCCCCAGGAAAAGCAGGAATCCCGGTAGATACCAAAGCCTCCTGATATATCGAATGTCGCGTATCCATAAGAGAAAACATAGGGTAATCAGGATAAACAGCAAGATTCCTACCGGTCCTTTCACCAGGAAGACCATACCCAGGAGAAAGTAAAGAAACAACCTTCTGTAGGGGCGGGTTTCAAACCCGCCCTTACACCTATTGTTGGGTTCCGTATATTCGATAAAGAAAAGGTAAAGGCTGGAGCAGACAAAAAAAGTCAGCATCATATCGGTGATACAGAAGCGGGAGATGAGAAAGAACAACGGACTGGCCATCAATACCATGCCTGCCCAGAATCCATTTTTGCGGTCTGCAAGCCTTTTACCCCATAGATAGGTAATTAATACTGTGCCTGTGGCTGCCAGGGCGGATGGTAGGCGTGCGCTGAATTCGTTTATCCCAAATAATTTATAGGAAATGGCAATAGTCCAGTAAAAGAGCGGCGGCTTGTTGATACGCGGGACGCCGTTAAAATGCGGGACAATCCAGTTGCCGTTCAGTACCATATCACACGCTGTGGATGCGTAACGAGGCTCGTCAGGGTCAATGAGAGGCATTGCCCAGGTATAAAACAGGAATAAAAAAAGACCAATCGAAAATAAGCCTATGAGAAAAGGAATATCCTCTTTCGTCAGTTTTTCTGGGTGATTTTGCAATTTTATTTCCATTTCCTTATTTTTAAATCGTACGATAAATTTATGGGCTAAAATTTATTACATGTCCTTGTTTGAAACAAAAAGGATATCCCGATGACCTACAGAATCTTTTTCGAGGACAAATATTGGTACTTCAAGCAATTGAGAAACCCCTTTGAAATCTTTCTCCTGTATAAAAAGAAATACCCGTTCGGTTGAACTGAGGAATTGCTTTAAATCGTTTAAACCACGAATGACCTCTATATGATTTCTCTTGGTATAAAACAGATAAGGATCTCTAAAAAAATCATACATGGCCAGTTTTTCGCCGGGTTTCATCACGGAATTGGCCTTGTCGCAGATTTCCTTGGCGGATTTGTATTGATTCAGAATCGGAATAGCTTTCAAGGTGCCGATATTAAAAGCGAAAAATATAACAAAAATGATCGTGAACAGAAAAGGAATTATCCTGCCATGTCTTGCGAACCTCGACATCATAAGACCGCCGATCAGGAGAATTGCCACAAATGGAATTGTTGAGGATGTATACTGTGGAAAGAGTTTGTATACCGCTATCGGCAAAAGAATACTTAATGCAAGCGTGATTCCGCACAGGATATAACACGGATAATATCCTATTTTTTTAAAATGTTTCTCGCGGAATTTCTCGACAAATTCATTCAAAAACCATGCTGTAATCAGGGCTGCAGCGGGATAGAGGGGAATGACATAAATATCTCTTTTCCCAGACACAATCGAAAAGAAAATGAAAACGACAACAAACCAGACGACAGGCAACGAGATGTGTTGTATCTTTGCACGTCCTTCTTTGGAAAACAGGTATATAGCGATACTCGGGATAAAGATACTCCACGGTATAAAATTGACAGGAAAATTTATGAAGTAATAATAAAATGGGCGTTTGTGGGCAAATGAACTGGCAAATCGTCCGACGTTCTGTTTGAAAAGTATTTGGTAGGCATATTCCTTGCCGCCATAGATGCTTGCCAGATAGACCCAGGTAAATACGATAAAGGCAAATATCACCCCGCCTATCCAGGGGCGAGTTTCCTTTAAGACCCGAATATCCTTTTTCAAGATGAGATAGGTTAATACAATGCAAAAGGGAATGATAAAGCCTACCGGCCCTTTTGTAAGCACACCCAACGCCATGAAGATATAAAAGAGGGTGTAGTATCGTCGTTCTTGTTTTTTTGCCTCGCCTTCATCCTTCCCTTGCAAAGGTGGGGCAATAGGGGGAGTAATCGGGCTGTGATTATGCCGTGCTGCGTATCCTTTATAGAAACAGAGTATCGCCATCGTCACGAAAAATGTGAGGGGGACGTCAAATGCCACGCGATGCGCCATCCACAGGAACTTTGAACTGGTGGCAAGGAAGAGAGCGGCCAGCAAGGCGATTCGCGTATTATGGTATAAACTTTTGCCAAGATAAAATATTGCCAGACAGCAGCCGATGCCTGCGAAGGCAGAAGGCAGGCGGGAAGACAGCGCCGTAATCTTTCCAAAGGGAATCGAAAACAAATTGATGAGCCAGAATAAAAGCGGGGGTTTGTCAGGGTATGGTTCGCTGTTTAAATGAGGGACGATGAAGTTGCCACCGTCCCGCATTTCCTTCGAGACTTGCGCATAACGGGGCTCATCAGGCGCCCACAAATCCCTTTTCCCTGTATTAAACAGGAAGATACATCCCGTAAACAATATGATGCATGCGGCTATTATACGGGTGTTGTTTATAGTTGTTTTTGTAATCACTTTACCTGGAAATACCCTCAATCTAACCCTTTCTCATTCAGGGGTTGTTAGGAGAGGGTGTAAATATTCATCCTCTTTGTAAGTAAAAAGCTCAAGGGTGTTTCGTTTATAATTATTCTGTAAAACAGTAGCATTATACAAAAAACGTCTTTAAAATCAAAAACTAACTGATATTTGCGCTAAAATAGGTTTTTTAATCGTTCATTGAAGTGATAACAAAAAACACTTGGATTACATTACAACGTCAGTTAAAATTAAAATCTTACTACAAGCAAGAATTGACTCAGATAGTTTCCTGGTAAAAATATTTCGAGATTTCTGATTTCGTGCTTCGGGTTTCATCACTTCCGGCTCGTTCGGGGGTACGATTTATTAAACTATATTTATGATTAACTCTGCTAGTTTTACTCATAAAGATCAGCCATACAAGACCGTTTTTTTTGAGACCTTCGGCTGCCAGATGAATAAGCTCGATGCCGAGCTTTCGTTGGGGCTGCTGCAGGAAGATGGCTATAAAATTGTTGATAAGGTTGACGATGCCGATGTCATTCTGTTCAACACCTGCAGCGTACGCAAGCATGCAGAAGACAAGGTGTATTCTCACTTGGGGGCTCTCAAAACGCTGAAGAAGAGGCATCCTGAAGTTATTGTAGGAGTCCTTGGATGTATGGCACAAAAAGACGGCGAAGCTATATTCAAACGCATGCCGCATGTAGACCTGGTCTGTGGAACGCGCATGTTTTCCCGATTGCCTGAGATGCTCTTGAAGATTAGGAATCACGGTTCACACGTCCTTGCCATAGAGGAGGATCAAATCGTTAATGTGAAGAGGGCTGTGACCTATCGGCCAAATTTCTATCAGGCATTCGTTACGGTGATACGGGGCTGTGATAATTATTGTTCTTATTGTATCGTTCCCTATGTCCGCGGGCGGGAGATTAGCCGGACAATCGCCGATATAAAAGAAGAGGTGCAATCCCTCGTATCGAACGGCTGTAAAGAGGTGACACTTTTAGGGCAGAATATCAATTCTTACGGGAAGAGTTTGGATGGAAACGTTACAATGGGGGATCTGCTCTCAGAATTAAATGAATTAGACGGACTCGAGAGGATCAGGTTTGTAACTTCGCACCCTGCGGACATGTCTCGTGACCTCATTCGTACCATGAGCCGTCTTGAAAAGGTGTGTGAATACCTGCACATGCCTGCTCAATCAGGTTCTGACGAGGTTTTGAAAAGGATGCGTCGTGGTTATACGGCAGGTTATTATCGTGAGTTTGTTCGTTATGCAAGAGAACTTATTCCTCACCTTACCGTTGCCAGTGATTTTATTGTGGGCTTTCCGGGTGAGACAGAAGAAGATTTTCAGGAAACGGTACAATTAATGGAAGACATCCGTTTTCAGAACTGTTTTATATTCAAATATTCACCACGCACAGGAACAAAGGCCGCTGAGTTGAAAGACGATGTACCTGATGAGACGAAAAGGGCGAGAAATTTAAAGCTGCTGGAACTGCAAAAAAAAATAAGCCTCGAAGAAAACACAAAGATGATCGGCAAGAAAGTGGAGGTCCTCGTTGAAGGCGCAAGCAAATCAGACCCGAATAGGTTATCGGGTCGGACTCGACAAAACCACATCGTTGTTTTCAACGGTTCGCAGGAGTTAGTGGGTAAGTTAGTAGGCGTTCTGATACATGAAGTAACAGACCTTACGTTATTGGGTAAGTTGACAAGCTGTTTATAACGCCTACTCCCTTAAACCATTACAAAACTTTTCCATATTTTCAAACACGCTTGCAAGGAAAAGCCAAACAGAACCAGGTAGTGTGGTTTATTTGTAGAGGCGCATTACGTTTGCGCCTCTACGTGACTAATTATGAGAACTGTGCGGTTTCCGGGCTGACGAACCAGACGAATGCGCTGCGTGTGAAGAACGTTGCTTACCAAAAGGTTTCGCACCTGTTCTGGGATATCGCGGTTTGGAATCTGACGACATCTGCGACCCCGCCCTTTTTGCTCCAGTTCCAGTTCCAGTTCGTCTGTGGTGACGTTGTGATTGTTGGAGTGGGGCTGCATGCGTGCTGCGCGGTGGAGACGAAGTGTAATCAAAGTCTTCCAACCTGCGGCGCTCAAGCTTCATGCCAAGGGTATTCTCAATAGAGCGCACCATGGCGTTGTCATTTTGTGTGGTGAGGGTGAATGCGTCCCCGGTTTTGGCAGCACGGCCTGTGCGTCCGATACGGTGTGTGTACGCATCGACAGTGTCAGGCATATCGAAGTTAATGACATGTGAAATGTGAGAAACATCAATGCCTCTGGCGGCAATATCGGTTGCTACCAGTATCTTGAATGAACCTTTACGAAAACCATCGAGTGCTGCCTGTCGTTGATTCTGGGACATATTGCCTTGCAGAGACGTTGCTATGTGCCCTGCTTTTTTCAACCGCTGCGCCACACTCATTGCTCGTTGTTTTGTGCGTGTAAATATGAGTACCGACCCAGTATCTGCGTGTTTCAGAAGCCTCATCAAAAGCGTGCTTTTATGATGATGTTCGACCGGGTACAATGCATGCGATACCGTGGTCAATGGCATGGTATGGTTTATTTGCACGGTGACGGGGTTGCGCAGGATGTCGTGCGCAAGGTGCTTTATATCATCAGGCATGGTAGCCGAAAAGAGCAAAGTTTGCCGATGCGCCGGCAGATGTTTTAAAATCTTACGAATATCCGGCAAAAAGCCCATATCGAACATCCTGTCTGCCTCATCAAGTACGAGTACTTCAATATGGGATAAATTAACAGTTTTCTGACGTATATGATCCAGCAGACGGCCCGGACACGCAACGACTATTTCGGCTTTGCCGCGTAATTTCTGGATTTGTGGCGACATGTTCACTCCACCATAGACGGTAACGCTGCGCAGTCTGGTTTGTTTACCCAGTCCCTGTGTGGTATCGTGTATTTGCTCGGCAAGTTCACGCGTGGGCGCTATTATCAGGGCGCGGACACAGCCTCGCGGGCCTTGCGACAGACGCTGTAAAATCGGAAGCACAAAAGCGGCTGTTTTGCCTGTCCCTGTCTGGGCAAGACCAACGAGGTCCTGTCCTTGAAGAATTGGCGGAATTGCCTGAAGTTGGATAGGTGTGGGTGTAACGTAGCCGAGCTCCTTCACACCAGCCATGATGCTCGGATGTAAACTAAACGATTCGAAATTCACTGAATCTCCTTATGTTAAAATGTAAGTCAGGTTTTAAGTAAACCTTTGACTCTCTAATAAATAGTATCAAAATGTATAGTAATGGTATTAATAAAGTGTTGTTCCTTAAGGCATTCCTGGTCACGAAGAATCCATGTATTTGATATTTGTTACGGATTCCTGCTCCCCACTTTCGTAAGGACATGTTTCGCTGGAATGGAAAACTGATGGTTATTATATTTGTTAATTAACGAGAATTGTCTTAAAAGTTTGTAAATAGATCTGAATGGTGGCACGAACCATGAAGAATTGGCAAGTAACGCCTGTCTGGTTTTATAGTATTGATGTACATGCAAAACAGCCACTCACAATCTCAACTAGAGACTCTTACGCAGCACTGCATACATCATACACCATAAAATTAATACGCCGCAAAATGTCAGGCGTGTGAGGATGAGATGTTAACTTTTTGTCCGTAACTAATTTTGTTGCGATCATTGTTACGCGCAGCACCGCTTTAATAATAAAAGGATTATACACGATAATTCTGCAATTGATATACTAAATATTAATTTTTACATCGCAGTCAAAGAAAGGCAACTCAGGCGACAATTCGCACTTCGTCTCCCAGCTTGATTTCTCCTCCCCCGATTACTTTGAATAGCGTGCCCCTGCGACCTGCCATCTGATCCCGCAGTCCCGGTCGCTTGACCTCGATGAACTTACACGGCGTACAATCCATGGTCACTTCTAACAGAGCGCTGCCCACGTGCATGCGTGTTCCGGCGGGTAAACCTGCGAGTCTGATTCCTTCCACGGTGATATTTTCGCGGACATCTCCAATCGGCAGGCCGAACTCATCCAGTGTTTCACGCTCGATGATGAGCACCTGGCGTTTAGAACGGCCGAACTGCGAGTCGTTGCGGAGTCCCTGTTCTGCAACGGCCTCGACTGCGCTTACCGACTGCATCGGCGCACCGCGTGCAGGTTTGATTTGAAGGTGGATAACCCTTGCGTTGTTGTTCATGTTAAGGAATTTCAAACTTTGTGATTTCCCTCTAGAAAGAGGGGACTTCGTTGTGATGGTTCGACAAGCTCACCATGCACGACACTACATCCTGAGTCTATCGAAGGGTCAGTTGGACGATAAAGGGGTGTGTAAGTTTGCCGCAACCCCCCCGGCCCATTGGTAGGTCAGGCGTCCTCGCCTGACATTGTAATGACAGA
>Ga0080064_1006583_pt1 | contig 12440 bp, 8 predicted proteins | sample Subgrocontami54m_FD_69260 | JGI IMG/M metagenome (GOLD analysis project Ga0080064, IMG submission 69260) | Subsurface groundwater microbial communities from S. Glens Falls, New York, USA - GMW46 contaminated, 5.4 m (SPADES assembly) (version 2) ...
TCCATAAAGTGGAAACATGAAGCCGCGCGCTAACACCATGAGCGCCACGCTGAAAGCTGTGGCGGCGGCGGTCAGGCTGGTGGCGGCGGAGGAGATCATGCCGCGCTACATGAAGGTGGCGCACCAGCGCAAGAGCGACGGCAGCCTGTGCACCGAGGCCGACACCGCCGCGCAGGGAGCGCTTACACGCAAGCTGCAAGCCATTCTTAACGTGCCGGTGATCGGCGAGGAAATGGGCGAGGCGGAGCAGGTGGCATCCTGGGTCGAGGGCAAACAGGGAGTATGGTGCATAGACCCCGTTGACGGCACCTCAAATTTCGTGCGCGGCCTGGGGTATTTCGCGGTTTCCGTCGCGTTGATACGCGAGGGGCGCAGCGCGCTCGGTGTAGTGTATGACCCGGTGGCGGATGAAGCATTTGCCGCCGAACTGGGGCGCGGCGCCTTTCTGAACGGGAGAAAACTGCTGAGCCGCACTGTCGCAACCTCCTTGTCCGGCGCGCTGGCCAACGTGGACATGAAACGGCTGGATGGCAAGCTGGCGGCACAGCTTGCCGCCCACCCGCCATACAGCTCGCAGCGCAACTTCGGCGCCAGCACCCTGGATTGGTGCTATACCGCGGCGGGGCGCTATGACGTGTATTTGCACGGCGGCCAGAAGCTGTGGGATTATGCCGCCGGTTCCCTGGTGCTGCAGGAGGCGGGCGGGCAGGCGTGCTGTCTGGATTGCGACGATTTCGGCCAGGGTGGCGTGTGGCAGCGTTCGGTGATTGCGGCGCTCGACCCGGCGGTGTTCGAAGAATGGAGAGACTGGATACGCGCGCGGCAATAAAAAGCTGCTTGAAAAAATGCTGCCCCCTGCTTTCCTCGCCTGAGCGTGGTTGTTGTCGCTTCAGCGACTTTACAACCACGGCCTGCTTCTTGCGGGTGGACAGCCGCTCGCTGATTTTTGAAACAGCTTTTAAGAATACCCTTTGAGGGGTTAGCATGAAAATATTGATACTGGGCGCGGGGCAGGTCGGCTCAACGGTGGCGGAGAGCCTGGTCAGCGAAGCCAACGACATCACCGTGGTTGATACCGACGCGGAAAAGTTGCGCGTGCTGCAAGACCGTTTCGACCTGCGCACCCTGGTGGGCAATGCTTCCCATCCTTCCACGCTGGAGCAGGCCGGTATTGCCGATGCTGACATGCTGCTGGCGGTGACGCAAAGCGACGAAGTCAACATGGTGGCCTGCAAGCTGGCCGCCAGCCTGTACAACACACCAACCCGGATTGCGCGCATCCGCGCCGCCGATTACCTGGGACACCCCGAAATTTTCAGTCCCGCGAATTTTTGCGTGGACTTCTCCATCTGTCCCGAGCAGATACTCACCGACTATATCTCCAAGCTGATCGAATTTCCCGAAGCCTTGCAGGTGCTGGAATTCGCCGACGGGCGCGTTTCGCTGGTGGCGGTGAAAGCATTCGAGGGCGGTCCGCTGGTAGGCAAGCCGCTGCGTTTTCTGCGCACGCAAATGCCGCAGGCCGATACGCGTGTTGCTGCCATTTTCCGGCAGGATCACCCGATCATCCCCGAAGGCGACACGGTGGTCGAGGCAGGCGACGAGGTTTTCTTCATCGCCGCAACCGGGAATATCCGCACCGTGCTGCAGGAGATGCGCCGCATGGACAAGCCAGCCAGACGCGTGATGATAGTGGGCGGCGGCAATATCGGGTTGCGCCTGGCGCTTTCCCTGGAGCGGGACTACCAGGTCAAGCTGATTGAGTACAACAAAAAATCCTGTGAACGGCTGGCGGGTGAATTGACGCGTGCGCTGGTGCTGCATGGCGACGGCACCGATGAAAACCTGCTGGCTTCCGAGCACGTGGCCGACGTGGATGTATTCTGCGCGCTCACCAACGACGACGAGAACAACATTATGTCCGCGTTGCTCGCCAAACAGGGCGGTGCGCACAAGGTGATTGCGCTGATCAACCGCAGCGCGTATGTCGGGCTGGTGCAGGGCGGCAAGATAGATATCGCGCTTTCTCCGGCGCAAGTCACCATCGGTTCCCTGCTTGCCTATGTCCGGCAGGGCGATGTGGCAGTGGTGCATGCGTTGCGGCGCGGCGCGGCGGAAGCGCTGGAGCTGGTGGTGCACGGCGACCGCGAGTCTTCCAAGGTGGTGGGGCGGCGCATTGACGAGATCGACCTGCCAAAAGGCGCCACCATCGGCGCGATTGTGCGCGGCGGCGAAGCCATCATGGGGCATCACGATGCGGTCATCGAAGCCGAGGATCATGTCATCGTGTTTGTCATCAACAAGGCCATGGTGCGCAAGGTCGAGAAACTGTTCCAGGTTAACCTCGGATTCTTTTGATGCAGCGCGCATTGACAGTTATTCACGCCCTGGGGCTGATGCTGGTGGTGTTCAGCATTACCTACCTGATGCCCATCATTGCTTCACTGGTTTATAACGACGGCACGCTGATTGATTTTGCGCTGGCAATGGTGTGGACTTTTGTTGCCGGCGTCCTGATGTGGTTGCTGACGCGCCGTTACAAAGGCGAGCTTTCCATCCGGCACGGCTACCTGCTGGTGGTGGCGATGTGGACGGCGATGCCCGCAGTGGCAACCCTTCCCCTGCTGCTGGTGATTGACGGGCTGTCATTTACCGATGCCTATTTTGAAACCACGTCGGGGCTGACGACAACCGGCGCGACCGTGCTGACCGGGCTGGATAATTTGCCACAGGCCATCAACATCTGGCGGCATGAGCTGAGCTGGGTCGGCGGCATGGGTATCATCGTGCTGGCGGTGGCTATTCTGCCTCTGCTCGGCGTCGGGGGAAGGCAATTGTTCAAGGCGGAAACCCCCGGCCCGATGAAAGATTCCACGCTGACGCCGCGCATTACCGAAACGGCGCGCAACCTGTGGCTGGTATATCTCGGCATCACCGTGGCCTGCATCGTGTCATTGAAGCTGGCCGGCATGAACTGGCTGGATGCGCTATGCCACGCATTTGCGGCCATGGGGCTGGGCGGATTCTCCACACATGATGCCAGCGTGGGTTACTTCAATTCACCGGCGATCGAGTTGGTGTTGATTGTTTTCATGCTGATTGCGGCGATGAACTTCGCCACGCACTTTCTGGTGTGGCGCGAAAAAAACCTGAAGATTTATCTGCGTGACACCGAGGCTATTGCCACCGTTGTGCTGGTATTGGCAAGCTGCCTGGGCATCGCCGTATTCCTGTGGTGGCGGGGCACTTACCCGGGTTTTTGGACAGCCTTGCGCCACGCCAGCTTCAACCTGGTGTCCATAGCAACGGACTGCGGTTTCGCCAGTGTGGATTTCAACCGTTGGCCCGCGTTCGCGCCGCTATGGATGTTGTTTCTCAGCTGCATTACGGCCAGCTCGGGTTCCACCGGCGGCGGCATCAAGATGATCCGCACCCTGATTCTGTTCAAGCAGGCCGGGCGCGAATTTCTCAAGCTGCTGCATCCATCCGCGGTGAACCCGATGAAAATAGGTGGAAACGTAATCCCCAACAACATCGTGTTCTCGGTGCTGGGGTTTATTTTCCTGTATTTCATGAGTGTGGTCACGCTGACTTTTGCACTGGTGATCAGCGGGCTGGATTTCATTTCCTCGTTCTCAGCCGTGATTGCCTGCATCAATAACGCAGGCCCGGGGTTGGGGGTGGTCGGCCCGGCAAGCAATTTTGGCGTATTGACCGATTTTCAGACCTGGATCTGTACTTTGGCCATGCTGCTCGGGCGGCTGGAAATTTTCACTTTGCTGATTATCTTTACGCCGCGCTTCTGGCAAAAATAAGGGAAAATTACGGAAGCATCAAAAGCCGGAATTCCCGGATGTATGAAAGGGTGATGGCTGAAAAGCGGTGTGCCGTACAATTGCCATCCAACGGTTCAGAAAAGGGGTGAACGTGAGCGATAACATGCCGCTGTCCGGCATCAAGGCAGTGCTCATAGATGACAGCAACACCATACGCCGCAGCGGGGAGATTTTCCTGACGCAGGCCGGGTGCAGTGTGGTGCTTGCGGAGGATGGCTTTGACGGGCTGTCCAAGATTGTTGAACTTCGCCCGGATGTGATTTTCGTTGACATCATGATGCCACGGCTGGATGGCTATCAGACTTGCACGCTCATCAGGAATAACGGCGAATTCAGAAACACTCCCGTCATCATGCTGACCAGCAAGGACAGCCTGTTTGACCGCGCACAGGGCAAGCTGGTCGGGTCGGATCTGTTCCTTACCAAGCCATTCAGCAAGAAGAGCATGGTTGACGCGATCATCAGGTACACACAGGGCAGGCGAGTGGGAGGCAGCAATGGCCACTCTTGAGCATTACATAATTCATTACACCGTTCACCCTGAGATATCGAAGGGTAAGCTTGTGTGTAGCCCTGGGCTTCGATACCTCAGCCTGAACGGAATGGTTGTCGCAAATTATGTAATGCTCAATAAGAAGAGCAGCTCCCGCCCTGCGGGCAGAATTGCATTACTGAACTGATATGCCCAAGCGGATCAATCTTCGCCAGTTTCAGCAACAGCTGACCGACCGCATGCAGTCCAAGGGGCAGGCAGGTGAGCAGGCTTCTGCCCTGGGCATTCAGATAGGGGAAGATTTATGGCTGGTGGAAATGGGCGACATCAGAGAGGTGCTGCCGATACCACCCATAACCACGGTGCCTTTTACCAGGCTCTGGTACTGCGGCGTGGCAAATGTGCGCGGCGACCTGTACGGCGTGGTGGATCTGGCGGCATTCATGGGGCAGACCGAGGTGTTGCGTGATGGGCGGAGCCGGGTTTTGCTCGTCGCGCAAAAATTTTCTCTCAATGTGGGGTTGCTGGCCAACCGTGTGCTTGGCTTGCGCAATATCCGCACGTGGCGCCGCAGCGAGGCGGGCGGCAGGGTTCAATACCAGGATCAGCAAGGGCAGATATGGCGGCAATTGAATGTGTCCATGCTGCTCAAGCAACCTGATTTTTTGCATGTGGAAAGCTAGCATTTCCTGTTAAAGAACTCTGCACAACCAAGGAGTGATGAATGGCATTCAATCAACCAATAATTAAGGTACCCGGAAAACCTGCCGCGGCTTCCGGGAAAACCGCCCAGGCATCCAGCAATGTCAAAGGTGAGGGAAATGCCTCTTCCATCCCGTTGTTTGGACATCTGCCAGTCGCCATGCAACTGCAGATACTCGGGGGTATTTTGCTGGGACTGATATTGATCACGGCAGCCGCAGCTTTTATGGATAACCGCGCGGCGGCGCAAAATGCGCGCTATGTGGCGCAATCCAGCAAATTGCTGATGTTGTCGCAACGGCTGGCCAAGAGCGCCGAGCAGGGTTTGTCAGGCGATCAGGCGGCATTTGAGAGCATGACACAAAGCCGTGAATCCTTTGATTCGATCCTGTCGTTGCTGGACAAAGGGGACGCCGCTTTGCCTGCGACATCGGGTGATGCCCGTGCAGCTCTGAATGCCCTGATGGCACGCTCCGGCAAGATGATGGCGGATGTCCGGGCGCTGGAAGCGGTGCGCTCGGGCTTGATGACGCTGGGTCGCGCTATCGCGGAAATTAATGCCAGCGGGCAGGAGTTGCGCGATTTGACGCAGCAATTGGCGGTCGGCGCGCAAGGGGCGCAAAGAGAGCGCGCCTTGCGTTTAAGCCTGATATTTGAGCGGATTGCCAGGGATGCCGCGATGCTGTCCAGCGCAACTGCCGAGACAATAACCGGGCAGGCGCCGTCCATCAAACAGGGTTTGCAGGAAGCGGAAGAATTGCTGAAAACGTTTTCAGCGAGTGATCCGCTGGCCGTGAGAATAAACAACCTGTTCAATGGGTATCGAACTTCCGCGGAATCAGTTGCGGCCAATGCGCAAAATTTGCTGGGCGCGAAACGTGCGGACAAAGCGATTTCCGAGAACAGCGAAGTGTTGATGAGCTATACGCAAAAACTGGTGGATGCGTATCAGCCTGCAACGCGGCTGGCCGGCGTTGTCATGATAACCGCGGGCGTGCTGGTGCTGTTGATGCTGATGCTGGTAAGCAAGGTGTATCTGGACGATTCGCGCCGCCGTGCCCGGGAAGCGGAGCGTTCAAACCGCCGCGACCAGGAAGCCATTTTGCGCCTGGTGAATGAACTGAGCAATCTGGCCAAAGGCGACCTGACCGCGAAGGCGACCGTGTCGGATGATATTACCGGGGCGATTGCCGATTCCGTGAACTATACCATCGGGGCACTGCGCAAGCTGGTCATCGGCATTACCACCGCGTCCGATCAGGTAATGCGCGCGACGCGTGAAACCGAGACGATTTCCGCCGGGTTGCTGGATGCCGCGCAGAAACAATCCGGGGAAATAACCGGGGTGGGCGAGTCAGTGCAACTGATGACGCAATCCATTCAGAAGGTGGATGTCAGCGCCTCGCAATCTGCGCAAGTGGCGCACCGCACCCTGGAGGTGACGGAACAGGGCGTGCAGGCGGTGCAGAACACCATCGCCGGGATGGAGGGCATCCGCGAGCAAATTCAGGAAACCTCGAAGCGCATCAAGCGGCTGGGCGAAAGCTCGCAGGAAATCGGTGAAATCGTGGAGATGATTTCCGACATCACCGAGCAGACTAATGTGCTGGCGTTGAATGCCGCGATTCAGGCGGCGTCCGCCGGCGAAGCGGGGCGCGGATTCTCGGTGGTGGCCGAAGAGGTGCAGCGCCTTGCGGAGCGCTCCGCGGAGGCGACCAAACAGATCGGCACGCTGGTGAAAGCCATCCAGAGCGATACGCAGGATGCAGTGGCGGCGATGGAGAAAAACACGCAGGGTGTGGTGGAGGGGGCGAAACTGTCGGTTGCCGCGGGGCAATCGTTGCGCGAGATCGGGCAGGTGTCAAACGAGCTGGCGCAACTGATCGGCAGCATTTCAGCATCCACCCAGGTGCAGGCCGATATGGCGCGTGAAGTGGCGCATTCCATGACAGAAATACTGCGCATCACCGAGCAGACCACGGCAGGCACCCGGCTTGCCAATGCTTCTGTAGCCGAGCTGGCGGGTCTGGCGACCGGCCTGAAAGATTCCGTCTCCGGCTTCAAGCTGTGACCGGATCTGACGCGGCACAATGACTTCTCCCGCGCAATCCGATTCCTTGCCGCTGCTGTCGGCGAAGCCCGGGCTGGACAGCTTGCTGGGCCAGGCGAGCAGCGATCTGGAGATTTATTTCTCCGCCCCTGAGGTTAACCGGGAGGCATTGCAAAGCGCCCTCGCCGGGTTTCACCGTATATGTGACGTGTTGCGAACGCTGTCGCTGGATGGGGTCACGGTGTTTTGCGGGGAAATTGAAGTGCTGTTGCAAGAGCTTTTTACCGGGATGTTGTCTCCACCATCTGTTTATCGTGACACCCTCCAGCACGCCCTGCTTGCTCTAATGCATTACCTCGATGCGCTGGCCGATGGCACCGGCAACCCGCCATTGTGCCTGTTCCCGCAGTATCAGGAATTGCAGCAGGCGCGCGGCATGGAGATGTCTTTTGAAGCGGATTTGTTTTTTCCGGATATGCAGGCGGAACTGCCGCCGCCTGTGCTGGCACAACCGCCGGGAGAGCAGCCACAGGCGCGCATCAAGTCGGAGCGCGGCAAATATCAGGCGGCCTTGCTCAAATGGTTGCGCCAGGACAGCCCCGCTGAAGCGTTGCAGTCCATGCACAGTGCGGTGCAGGCCATTATGGAGTGTGTGCCGCAGGATCGGCAGCGTGCATTCTGGTGGGTCGCGTCAGCCCTGCTGGACTGCATGATTTATCGCGGCCTGCCGCCGGGGCAGGGCGCCGGGAAACTGCTCAACCGGATAGACTTGCAGATGAAATCACTGGCTGAAGGGCAGCTTGCCGACACGCACGACAGCCTGCGTGAAATGCTTTATCTGGTTGCATGCAGCAACGAGGTGAACGATACCGTGGCCGAGGTCAAGCGCATCTATGCGCTGGAAAACCACCTGCCGCAAGCATGCGCCCTGCCAGTCCGTAAAACAGGCCCGGTGCTGGACCAGATGCGGGCGCAACTCGAAAAAGCAAAAGAAGGCTGGGAGCAGTGCGCCCATGCAGGTTCTGTTACACCGGAGCTTGCCGCACAGCTGGCGCAGCTGGTTTCGCTTGCGGACCAGCTGGACCGCAACACCCTGCAGTACCTGTGCCGTCAGATCCAGACTATCGCGTCGCAGGCGCATAATGCCGAACAAATCCAGCGTATCGCGCTGGACATGGCTATGGCCTTGTTGCTGCTGGGCGGCGGCATGGAACACTACGGCCGGCTGGGCGGTGAATTTCACGGACAGGCGCGCATCCTCAGCCGGCGGCTGCAGGCAGCCATTGCGAACACGCCGCAGGATGAGAATAAACTTGCCGACCTGGTTACACTGCATTGCCGCATGGAACAGCGCAGCGTCACGGCAGCCCTGATCAGCGAAATACAGGACAACTTGCTGCACGTCGAGCAGGGTTTGCATAGCTTCTTCGGCGATACGGGCAAACTTCAGGCGCTCGCGCAACCGCGGCTGCTGCTGCGTCAGGCGCAAGGCGGTTTGCAGTTCTTGTTGCTGGACCTGCCTGAACAGTTACTGCGCACCTTGCGGCAAGCAGTGGAATATTATGCGGCTGGCGGCAGTTCCGCGCCCGGCGAAATGCACACCATTGCGGCGGCGCTGGGCGCGCTGCAAGCATATATGCAGAGCGTGGCGCAGGGAGAACAGCCGGATAGCGCGCCGCTGGATTCCGCGCTACAGGGCATGCGGACACTGCCACAGCCGATCACCGCGCAATTACTCGAGGCACAAACCCCCTTTAAGCCAACCCCGGGCGCAGCCGTGCAAGCCGTTGCCGCGCACGCGCTGTGGGAGGGGAATGAGTTGCTGGAAGTGTTTCTGGAAGAAGCGCAGGAAGTGCTCGACAGCATGCACGCCAATCTTGAAACTCTCCAGCTCCAGCCGGAAATCCATGAGCCGCTGGCCGCTATCCGGCGCGGCTTTCACACCCTGAAGGGAAGCGGGCGCATGGTCGGGCTGACCGAACTGGCCGAGGTAGCGTGGGCAGTTGAGCGGGCAATGAACAGGTGGCTGCAGAAAAACAAACCCGCCACGCCAGGCTTGCTGAAATTCATCCTGGATGCTGAGGCGGCATTCAAGGGCTGGGTCCATGCACTGTGCACACAGGGCAGCACGCAGGTTGAGGCGGACGAGTTGGTAAGCGCAGCGCAGCAGATTGAAACCGGCGCGGAATCCATGCCGATAGCGCAATCGGCCGAACCCGTTGTTGTCGAGGTGTCGGCGGAGGCTGCTGCCGCCATCGCTGTGCCAGAGCCGGAGCGGGAATTGAAGCGGGAATCAGGGCGGGAACCGGAGCTGCCGCCACCGGCAGTTGGCGCGGCAGCGCTTTCCCCATCCCGGTTGAGCATTGCCGCGGAAGAGGCCAAGCAGCATGTTGCTGCCCTGTTGTGGCACCTGGCTGATTTGCGGGAGAGCGGGCATCCCGCCGTCAGCGACGGTTTCCTGCATGAGGCGCACACGCTGGCAGGGGTCAATCGCACCATGGGTTTCAACCAGATCGCTGAATTGGCCCACGCGCTGGAACAGTGGCTGGAGGCGCATATGGGCCATCCGATTGCCCTGAGCGGAGCGCAACTGTCGCTGCTGGAGCGCACGGTTGCCATGCTGGATGATATGAGCATGGCGGCGCGCAATCGCCAGGAACCGCAGGCGCAGCCGGAGCTGATCACCAGGTTGCAAACTGACCGGGAGTTGGCCGAACAGGCGAAAGCAGCGCAGCCTGTGGCGGAAGCTCGCTTGCCGGAAACACGCATATCCGTAACCCTGGACCCGCAACAGCCGGCCAAGGTTGCGCAGCACGCCCAGCCTGCCCCTGCCACGGAACAGAGCATGGTGCAGGAGGAGGTGGACAAACATCTGTTGCCGATTTTCCTGGAAGATGCCAACGACATTTTCCCGCAGGTTGGCAGCGATATGCGCGCCTGGTGCGGGCGGCCGGAGGAGATGGCGTTCGGCCGCAGCCTGCAACGCAGCCTGCACACCCTGAAGGGCAGCGCACGCATGGCGGGTGCAATGCACATAGGCGATCTCACACACCACATGGAAGAACGCGTGGTTCAAGCCTTGTCGCAAGCGCAGCATGAAGCGACCTTCTGGGACGAGTTGGAAAACTGCTATGACGGCATTGCCAATGCACTGGAGCAGTTGCGCAGCGCAAAACCATTTGCGGATCAAGCCATCGTTGGAACGGGCGCACCCCAGGACACAGCCCAACGCGCCATGCTGCGCGTACGTTCCGGCGCGGTGGACCGGCTGGTGAATCAGGCCGGTGAAATAAGCGTGACGCGGTCACGCGCCGAAGCCGAACTGCACGGTTTCAAGGGCGGGCTGCTGGAGCTTGTTGACAGCGTGAACCGCTTGCGCGGGCAGTTGCGTGAACTAGAGATTCAGGCCGAAAGCCAGATGCAGGCGCGGGTTTCGCTTTTTGAAAGCACGGAGGAAAAATTCGACCCGCTGGAATTTGACCGCTTTACCCGCCTCCAGGAATTGACGCGCTTCATGAATGAAAGCGTGCATGACGTGCTGACGGTGCAGCAAACACTGCTGAAGAATCTGGATAAGGCATCTGCTGCGCTTGCGGCGCAAACCTATCTCAACCGCGAATTGCAGCAAAACCTGATGTCGATCCGCATGGTGCCGTTTGCCAACATCAGTGAGCGGCTGTATCGCATCGTCCGGCAGACCAGCAAGGAGAAGGACAAGAAAGCCAAGCTGGAGTTGCACGGCACGGAAGTGGAACTCGATCACAATGTGCTGGACAGGATGACGGCGCCACTTGAGCACATGTTGCGCAATGCCATAGACCATGGGTTGGAGAGTCCGCAACAGCGCGAACGTGCGGGCAAGCCGCCAGTCGGTGTCATTCGCCTGTCGTTGCGCCAGGAAAACAATGAGTTGATATTCGAGCTCAGTGATGACGGCGCAGGCATAAACCTGGCACGCCTGCGCCAGAAAGCCGTGGAGCTCGGCATGCCGCAGCTGGATGAAAACTCGAGCGATGAGCAGGTCATGCAGCTGATTTCCACGCCCGGCCTGACTACCGCAACAGAGGTGTCGGAAGTGTCCGGGCGCGGCGTGGGCATGGATGTGGTGCGCAGCGAAATCACTGCCCTTGGCGGGCGAATCGAAGTATCCACAAAGCGGGGGAAAGAAACACGTTTCATCAGCCACCTGCCGCGTACCCTGATGGCAACCCAGGCCCTGCTGGTACGTGCCGGGCAAGCAGTTTATGCCATCCCGTCGGGCATGGTCGAACAGGTGCAGCAGGTAAAACCCGCGGCGCTGAAAGGCATCTACCATCAGGGGCGGGTCGAGTGGAAGGGCAAGCCGTATCCCTTGCATTACCTGCCGCGCCTGCTGGGTAATGAGGAATGCGCGCCGGAAAGCCATCCCTACAACCGGGTATTGCTGTTGCACAGCGGCGAACAAAGGCTGGCGGTGCACGTGGATGAACTCATCGGCCATCAGGAGGTGGTGGTCAGGAACATGGGCCCGCAATTGGCGCACCTGCCGGGTATTGCCGGGGCGACTGTGCTGGGCAACGGCAGCGTGGTGCTGGTCCTCAACCCGTGGCAGCTGGCGCAGCACATCCCGGGGGCGCACAAAACCGCCAAGGCCGCAGCGGTGGAACCAACGCCGATTCAGCCGCTGGTAATGGTGGTGGATGATTCTCTCACCGTGCGCAAAATCACCGGCCGCCTGCTTGCCCGTGCCGGGTACCAGGTGGCGACTGCCAAGGACGGCGTGGATGCGCTGGAACAACTTGGCGAAATCAATCCGGCCGTGATGCTGCTTGACATCGAAATGCCGCGCATGGACGGCTTCGAATTGACCAGGCGCTTGCGCAGCGACCCCAGAACCCGGCATCTGCCCATCATCATGATCACTTCACGCATCGCCGAGAAACACCGCGAGCACGCGCATGAACTGGGAGTCAACGCGTATCTCGGCAAGCCTTATCAGGAAGAGGATTTGCTGCGGCACATTGCCGCCACGGTCGCTGTATCTCGGGGAGCCACGGATTAAGGAACCTCTGATTAAGTCCCACATGGCCGCGCACTTGCTTGGTTTTGCGGGATGGGGTGCAAGGCTTGCGCCGCAGCGAATGGTTGACCCCCTTCGTGAGCAGCCCTGACACGGAGCGGCGTAGCCGTCTGGCGCGGGAAGGGCTGCCTGCGGCTGCTCCCGCAATCGGCTGCTGCGCAGTAACGTGTCGCAGCCGCAGCACAACGCAGCAGACCGCCCGCAAAACCAGTGCCCTTGCGGGTTGCGGCAAAACGAAGCGCAGCGCAGTTTCGAGGAACGGCCAAATCGTGTGCTCGCGGCGTCGCGCTCCTCGGCATC
>Ga0080064_1006584_pt1 | contig 12432 bp, 11 predicted proteins | sample Subgrocontami54m_FD_69260 | JGI IMG/M metagenome (GOLD analysis project Ga0080064, IMG submission 69260) | Subsurface groundwater microbial communities from S. Glens Falls, New York, USA - GMW46 contaminated, 5.4 m (SPADES assembly) (version 2) ...
GTAAGCGCGCGGTGGATCACGCCCGTAAGGGCGTGCGGCCGCGGGATCACGCCCTTATGGGCGTGATCCACCGCGCCCTTACGGGCGCGACTCCAGCCCACAGAATATGGCCTGACATGACACTAGTGATTCTCGCCGCAGTAGTGGCAGGCGTGCGGCGTGTCGCAGCAGGCGTGCGCGCAGGTGTGGTCCTCGGTCGGGCAGCAGACCCCGTGCCAGTGGTGCTGGGCGTGGTGGTAGTACGAGGCGTGCGACGGCAGCGGGAAGCCGAACTCGTGGCGCAGGTTCGGGCGTTCGATGTTGGCGCAGCCGATGAGCGTCAGGGCGACGCCAATACCTGCCAGGGTCCGCCAGAGCGACTTCATCGGCCGATCCTCCGTTAACCTCTCCAGGTTTCGTCCAACCGCGGGCCGAACTTTATCCCCCGGCCTGCCTCCGGTCAACCAATTGTCCGTTGCCCCGAGGCCGACCGCCCCCTAGAATGTCGCCCCCGCCCAGGGACGGACCCATGATCGACGCCGCAGCCGAGACCTCGACCCTCACGCGCGAGGAGCGCCAGCTCAGGCTCCTCATGGGGGCCTGCGTCGTTGCCTTCGGGTGCACCACCCTCTCGTTCCTGTTCGCGCCCGCCCTGGTCGGTCGAAACCTCGCCATGATCGGGGAGTGGGCCGGCTTCGCGAATACCACGCCCCCGGGGAGCGGGGGGCCCTGGGTGCCGCTTTCCGTCTCGATGATGGTGATGATCACCGTCATCTGCGCGCTCGCCTGGCGCGATGTGCGGCGCTACCGCGTGCTCCTCCCGATCCTGCTCGTCTCGAAGGCCGCGAGTTCCGCGGTCGGCCTGGGGACCTGGCTCCTCGCCTCTCACCAGTTCCACGACCTCGTCGTGTTCCTGACCGACTTCCCGATCTTCCTCCTCTGCGCCGTCATGTACTGGAGGGCGGCGCCGCGGCGGTAGGCTTCTCCTCCCTTTTTCGCGGCCACAGCGCGGCGAGGAGCCCGATCGCGGCGTACCAGGCGCAGGTGATCACCCAGGCATGCCTCGCCGTCGGGCCCGCCTCCCCGCGCAGGTCGTCGAGCTGCGCGATGTCCTCTCCCATCGTCGTCATCAGGCGCAGGAACACCGAGGCGACCGGGTTGAGCGGGACCACGGCGGCGAGGGAGACGTCCGCGGCCGTCACCACGGCCGGCGTGGGCGTGGCCTTCTTCGCCACCTGCAAGAGCACCGGGACGATCGTGCTCACGATGAGGATCAGGACCACGAACGCCGCGAACGCCCCCTTGTTCGCCGGCGCGTCCTTCGCGTTCTGCGAGGACCGGTTCCCGAGGGCGGACAGCCCGAGCGCAGACACGACCGTCGTCGCCGCGACGGTGAGCGCCTCGCGGCCGAGCAGGAGCCACAGGAACGGCGTGGCGACGAGCACGAGGAGGACGAGGAAGCCCGACGCGCCGCTCACGCGCGACCGGAGGAGCCTCCGGGGGGAGAGCGAGTTCGCGACCCACTCCGCGCGGAACCCCTTCTGCTCCGCCTTCGTCAGCTCGCCGACGGAGAGGCAGGGCGTCAGGACGATGCAGAAGAGGAACGTCATCCCGCATCCCGCCACGAACGGCCCCGCCGTCCCTGCGCCCCCCAGGTTACCGCAGAGGAGCGCCACGGCGAACGTCACGAAGGCGAGGAGGCACGCGCGCCCCCCCAGGGAGGCGTCCCGGTCCCTCCCGCGGAGCTGCCCGACGCCGAAGTGGAAGAACATCGTCGCGAGGAGCAGGTTGCAGCCGACCGTGAGGAGCCACAGGGGCACGGACAGGCCGAAGATTTCGACTTCGCCCCAGAATGCGAGCGTCACCGCGGGGCAGATCGTGCCGAGCAGCGAGAGGTCGGGCATCATCTCGAGCCTCCCTCCGCGCCCCGTCGCCGCGCGCGAGGCCGCGGCCGCCCCCGCCATCGTCGGGATGAGGACCGCGTAGAACGGCAGGAGGATGAGGAACAGGACGCTCACGCCCATCGCCTTCTGGAGCGCGACCTGCGTTCGCGTGGCGCTGTGCTTCAGGGCCGAGAGCGCGATCTTCGGGATGCGGTGGGGCTGCGCGGAGACGTACACGCCGAGCGACGCGACGAGGAGATCGGCCGCAAGGAGCACGACCTGGTACAGGAGGATCACGCTGAACGAGAAGCCGCCCGAGAGGTAGACCACGGCCATCGGGACGAGCAGGAGGATCTGCCGGACGAAGACCCCGTACACGGCGAAGAGGGCCTTCCCCAGGAAGAGCCGTTCCGGCGTGACGGGGCTCACCTGGAGCACCTCGTACGTGTTCTTCTCGCGCTCCGCCACGATCGACGTCGCGGCGATCGCCACCGCCCCGAGCGCCGCGACGTTCGCGAGGATGCCGTACCCGAGCAGGACGTAGCGCCCCACGCGCGCGAAGATCCCCGGAAAGGCGAACTGGAGGGCGAGCAGCACGACCGCGGGGGCCGACAGGACGGCCACGCCCCACCAGCCTCGCCGCTCGGCCTTCCGGTCGCGCAGCAGGACCCGCAGGTCCTTCAGGAACAGCGGATTCCAGTCGAACTTCCAGCTCATGACGCTTCCGGAGGGGGTTGCACCACCTCGCTCTCGCCGCTGGACGTCAGCCGCAAGTACAGGTCCTGGAGGTTGCCCTCGTCGACGAAGAACGAGAACACCCTGGCGCCCGACTCGATCAGCCTGCGATGGGTCTCGGGCATCCCCTCGCGCGACCCGGACCACAGGAACCTGAGCGACTCGCCCTCCGCGCGCGGGTCCTCGACGCCCGCAAGCCCCTCGATCGCCTTCAGGGCCTCGAGGGCGGGGGAGAGGAGCGTGACGCGGACCTCGGGGCGCGGGCGGAGCGCCGCGCGGATCTCCCCGATCGTCCCCGTGGCCTTCACCACGCCGCGCTCCAGGATCGCCACGCGGTCGCAGACCTCCGCCAGCTCCCCCAGGATGTGCGACGACCACAGGATCGTCTTCCCGCGCCGCTTCAACTCCCTCAGGATCTCCTGGAACTCGACGCGGGCTCGCGGGTCGAGCGCCGAGGTCGGCTCGTCGAGCAGCAGGACCGTCGGGTCGTGGAGGAGCGTCTTCGCGAGAAAGAGCCGCTGCCGCATCCCGCGCGAGAGGTGCTCGATCAGGGCGTCCTTCTTCTCCGTGAGGTCGGTCAGCTCGAGGCAATCGGCGATGGCCCGCTGCCGAATCGCCGGGGAAACCTCGTAGATCCGCGAGAAGAGGTCGAGGTACTCCCACACGAGGAGGTCTTCGTACAGGCCGTAGGTCTCCGGCATGAACCCGAGCCTCCCGCGGACCGCCTCGGGGTCCCTCGCCGCGTCGATCCCGGCGACGCGCACGTCCCCCTCGTCGGCGTCCTGCACGGTCGCGAGGATCCGCAGCGTCGTCGTCTTCCCGGCGCCGTTCGGCCCGATGTACCCGAAGATCTCGCCCGCTCCAATGGAGAGGGAGATCCCCGCGAGGGCCTCCAGCTCCCCGTAGCGCTTCCGAAGACCGCGGACCTCGATCACTTCTTCCCCTCCCCGGCGCTGGTAGGGCCAGCTTGCTGGCTCACGTCGCGCCCGAGCAGCGGAACGACGAGGACCGTCTCGCGGGTCCCGCCTCGTCCCTCCTTGTCCTTCCACGCGGAGGGGACTTCGACGAACGCGACGAGGAGGAGGTCTCCCTTCGCGCCGGCCGAGGCGGTGGATTTCGACCAGTCCCAGTTGTCGGAGAGCCGATCGAGGATCCCCTCGCGCAGCCGCCCCCCGCGGGCCATCTCGGTGACGCCGACCGGATCGGCCGGGGGCATCTCCAGCGCGATCGGCGGACGAACGGCGCCTCCCCTCCGCACGTTGCCCAGGTGCGCCTGCTGGAGGTTCGTGAGGAGCCAGGCGTCGCCCCAGTCCCAGGGCGTCCCGTTCACGAGGGAGCCGGACACGCCGTCCGCGCGGAGGACGAGGTCGCCGTGGACGCCCGCCCCGACGTCCATCTCTCCGAGCGTGCGGAAGATCCGCGACGAGCCGGGGAAGTACTCCACCTCGGCGAGGCGCGGCGAGGCCCCTTCCCGCCACGTGAACCGGACGCGGCGCCTGAGGTCGAAGATCTCGGAGACCTCCGCGAGGCAGAGCGCGTTCCGCGAGGCGGGCTCCTCGTCGTAGCGGCCGGCCCCGTGGTGATAGAAGGCGTCGAACGAGACGACGACGGCTCGCTTCGCCCCGGGCGCTGCCTCGACGAAGACGACGCTGTCGAGGCGGTCCCCTCCGCGGGTGAAGAGCCCCAGCAGCCACGCCGCGAGGGCGACGACGATGGCGAGCACGGGCGCCGAGAAGACCGCGAAGGCGAGGCGATCGGGCCGCGCTGAAGAGCGGCGGGCGACCCAGCGAAGGCCGACGAGGAAGAGGACGACGACCACCGCCCCGACGATCACCGTGGCGAGCGACGGGCCCTGGCGCGTCGATAGGACCTCCACGACGCCCTTCTGGAGCGAGGGGTCGTCGTAGGGCGAGTCGTGGCGGCGCCCGCGAGCGAAGAGCGCGTCCCACAGTACGCCAAGGCCGGCGCTCGTGCGGAACGGTTCGGCGAGCGGGTCGAACGCGACGAGGGTGACCCACCCCGCGCCCCGCCTCGCCGTCGTGATGAGCGGGACCTCCCCCTCCTTGCAGAGAACCTCCGCATCGGGCTCAGGGGCGAGGACGGTCACCTCCGACGCGGTCGCCTTCGCGGCGCCGTAGAGCTTCGAGAAGACGTCGAACTGCGAGAGCGTCCGCCGCCCCTGGACGGTGCCGGGGAGGAAGCGGGAGAGGGCCGCCACGCCGGCCGTCTCGCCGGAGAGGAGGAGGTGGCCGCCGGCGTCGATCCACGAGCTGAGCGCCTCGACCTGGGCCGTCGTCAGGTCGCGTTCGCCGACCTTGCGGAGATAGACGAGGTCGACGGAGGACAGCGCGTGACCCACCTCCGGGACCAGCGCGGGCTCGATGGAGCGGCAGAAGGTGATGCCGCCCCCCGTGGAGCGTCCGACGAGGCCGGGCAGGACAACGTCGCGCTGCAACGGGTCGCCGCAGACGCAGAGGACGAGCCGGTCGCCCGGCGCCATGTTCGACGACGACAGGTTTGGGGCGGGGATCTCGCGCCTCGGCTTGCCCTCCGGGCACCACCAGACCTCGATCGGGGCGTTGAGGCCGCTCATGGAGACATGGACGACGATCGACTTCCTGGCCCCCTTGCCGAGGACCACGGGCGCGACGTATCGGGTGACCCCGAGGAAATCGGAGACCTCCACGACGAGGTCCCCCTCCTCGTCGGGGCCGTCGTTCGCGAGGGGGATGCGGACCGGGACGGGGCCGACGCGGTAGTTGTTCCCGAAGCCGACCTCGACGACCGGCTCCTCGGCCGCGAGGGCCGCGCAGAGGAGGAGGAAGAGGGGGAAACGCCTCATGTCGTGGGCGCCTCCTCCTTCTTCTGGCCGATCTTCGGTTCGGTCCCCGCGAGGAGTCGTTTCAGGTTCGCGCGGTGGCGCACGATGACGAGGAGCACGGCGAAGATGCAGAGCGCGAGGATCGGCCACCCCTCGCCGAGCCAGCGCCCTCGATCCATGGCGACCATCACGGCGGGGAGGCTCGCGGTGCCAATGATGGATCCGAGCGACATGTAGCGCGTCGCGGCGAGGACGACGGCCCAGGTGCCGAGCGCGCACGCGGCGGGGACGGGGGCGAGGCCGAGGAAGACGCCCAAGCTCGTCGCGACCCCCTTGCCGCCGCGGAAGCCGATGTACACGGGGAACATGTGCCCGAGGATGGCTCCGAGGCCGCAGGCGACCTGGCTGGGGATGACGGCGATGCCGAGCTCCGCAGCGAGGAACGGCGCCAGGACGTACGCAGGGACGAACCCCTTCGCGACGTCGAGGAAGAAGACGGAGATGCCCCACCACTTGCCGAGGACGCGCCCGACGTTGGTCGCCCCGATGTTGCCGCTGCCGACCGTGCGGATGTCGATCCCCTTGAGGAGGCGCGGGATCAGGTACCCCCACGGGATGGCGCCGACGGCGTAGGCAGCGAGGGCGCAGACGGCGATGGACATGCGCGCATAGTAGCGGTTCACGCTCGCCCCGATCAACCGAAAGGGCGGCGCCCTTGTTCTGGATCGGCGGCGAAGGGTAGAATTCTCGCCCCTCTGGAGGCGAACGTGGTCGACGCGCTCAGGACCGAAGGGCTGGTGAAGCGGTACGGACGCCGTCGCGTGGTCGACGGCGTGTCGCTCTCCGTCCGCGAGGGGGAGATCTACGGCTTCCTCGGGCCGAACGGGTCGGGGAAGACCACCACGATCCGCATGGTCCTCGGCCTGATCGCGCCCACGGCGGGGCGCGCGGAGCTCCTGGGCCGCGACATCGCGGAGTGGGGGCCGAAGTCGCGCGAAGGGGTCGGGGGGTTCGTCGAGACGCCGACCTTCTACCCGTACATGAGCGGGTACCTGAACCTCCGCACGTTCGCGGACCTCTCCGGAGGCGCCAGCGACGAGGAGATCATGGAGGCCATCCGTCTGGTCGGCCTCCTCGGCCGGGAGAAGGACCTCGTCCGCACCTACAGCTTCGGGATGAAGCAGCGGCTCGGGATCGCCCAGGCCCTCCTCCCGCAGCCGCGTCTCCTGATCCTCGACGAGCCGTCCCTGGGCCTCGATCCGCACGGGATGGTCGAAATCCGCAAGGTGATCCAGCGGCTCCATCGCGAGAAGGGGCTCACGATCCTCTTCTCGACGCACCTCCTCGCCGAGGTCCAGATGGTCTGCACGCGCGTCGGGATCCTCCAGCTCGGGAAGCTGCTCTTCGAGGGGCCCATCGACCAGCTCATCCGCTCGGGCCGCGTCTACCGCCTGAAGCCGGATCGCGCGGATCGGGCGCGCGAGGTGCTCTCGGGCCTCCCCTCGGTGTCGGCTGTGGGCGTCGACGATGGCTTCCTCACGTTCGAGTCGGAGCCGGACGCCGTGCCGGACGTGAACCGCGCGCTGGTCGAGGCCGGCGTGCGCGTCTTCGAGATCGGGCCGGGGGCGAAGACGCTCGAGGACGTCTTCCTCGAGATGACCAAGGACGCGCCGAAGGTACTGTGATGTTCTTTCGACTGTGCAGGATCGAGCTCGGGAAGACCTTCCGACGGAAGGACCTCTACGTCTCGCTTGCGCTCGTCCTCCTCTTCATCTCGATCTACTCCATCGGTTTTGCGTGGCAGTCCTGGGAGCGCTACTTCCAGCGGCAGAAAGCGACGATCTACAACGGGCTCAAGTACTACGTCGAGCGGATCGAACATCGCCCGTTCCGCATCGAGGACTTCACGAACGGCCTCTTCTTCACGGGGATGGCCGTGGCGTTCTCGTTCTACCTGCTCATGCCGATCGTCGCGAGCCTGATCGGCGGGGTCCAGCTCGCGGGAGAGGCCAAGGACGGCACGCTGCGGGCAGTCCTGATCCGTCCCGTTTCGCGCACGCAGCTCCTGCTGGCCAAGTTTGGCGTCTCGGTGGTCTACCTGACGGTCGTGATCGCGATCTACTTCGGAGTCACCGTCGCGCTGGGGGTCTCGGTGTTCGGCTGGGACCGGATTATCGCATTCAACAATGTGTTCATGCAGGTCGGGGAGGGGAGGGGCGCCTTCTGGATCATGCAGCCCGACGACGCGCTCCAGCGGCTCGCGATGGTCTGCGCGCTCGGCGGGTACTCGATGCTCGTCGTGGTCAGCCTGTCACTCTTCCTCTCGTCGATCTTCGACAACCCGATCGTGCCGATCGTCGGGGGAATCGGGATCTACTTCATCAGCTACATCCTGGGGCAGCTCTCGGAGGGGTTCTTCGAGCACATCCGGGAGTACCTGTTTACGACGCACATGGGATTCTGGCGGAGCCTCTTCGCGAAGGAGATCCCGTGGCACACCGTGCGGACCGACCTGCTCTGGTGCACGGGGTACACGGCGGCCTTCCTGCTGGCGGCGATCGTGGTCTTCCGCGTGCGCGACGTGAAGTCGTAGTCGTTCACCGCAGAGGACGCAGAGGCCCGCAGAGACGCGATCGATGCCCACGCGGCGGCTTCCATGGACCACGCCTCTGCGGGCCTCCGCGGCCTCTGCGTCTCTGCGGTGAACGATACTGCTACTCGCTCGAGAGACGCAGGACGCCGCGGAGGCGGACCTCGTCCGCCTTCCCCTCGATCGAGAGCGCCGCGACGCCGTAGCGCGCAAGCTCCGCGGCCGCATCCTTGATCTCCTTCACGTACCCCTGCTTGATCTCCGCGACCCTCTGCTCGAAGAGCTGCGTGACCCGCTCGTCGAGCTCCTCGCGCAGCCGCGCGGGGAGGCGCGGGCGGAAGCGGGGGCGCTCCACCCGCTCGATTTCCTCCCGCAGCATCCTCCGGTCGATCAGCCGGTCCGCCCGCTGCTGCGCGAACTTGTCCGCGCTCGCGATGATCGACTTCGACAGCTCCACGAGGTCCGCCCACAGGAACGCGTGCCCGAGCGTCGCGCCGTTCACCGTGCGCCTCGCGTCGACCATCGACTGGGCCCCCGAGAGGGGCAGTCCCGTCCCGCTGGCAGGGCCAGCTTGCTGGTCCAGGCGGTCGATCGTCGCCCTCACGAGCGGCAACGACGTCCCCGCGACGAGCGCGTTCCCCGCCGATCCGTACGCGAACGAGACCCCCTCCTTCCAGCGGTTCCGGGCCTCGATCATTCTCAGGATGTGATCCCCGTACCTCTGGAATCGGATCCCCTTGCGCGTCTCCTCCGGCTGGTCCGCCCCCGTGAACTCGTCGATCACGGCCATCGCCGCCCGCTCGTCCTTCAGGGCGACGGCGACGGCCGCGGCGGCCGACCCGAGCAGGATGTCCTCGCTCTTTTCCGGCGCCACGACCACGGCCGCAGAGTCCCCCACGTGCGGGAACAGCCGCTTCGCGAACCCGCGCTGCTCGAAGTCGTCGAGGAGCGGCGTGAGGTTGGCGTAGGCGAACTTCACCGCCTCCCCCAGCTCCTCGCCGCGGTTCTCGCGGTCCTCAGCCGCGGCCAGCTCCCGCACCCACCCCCACTCCCGCTCCGCGTCCAGGCGGAACGCCGAGAGCCCCGCGGCGCGGGCCGGGAGCCCGTCGAGGAGGCCCGCCGGGAGGGGCGGCTGCGCGTACAGCGAGGCCAGGCGGCGATCGAGCCTCTTGCGCTCCATCGCCCCGAGGGCGTCGAGCCCGATCGTCGTCCCGTCGGTCGAGAGCGTCGCCGTGAGCGTGCGGAGCGTCTTCACGTTGAGCGCGTGGAAGACCTCGCGGTACGGCACGCTCTCCATCATCGCGGTCAGGTCGAGGCGGAACGGGGAGTCGGCGGGGATGGCCTCCAGGTCGAGGCGTGCGGAGATGGCGACCCCCGGCCCGGGCGCGGGGGGCTCCGCGAGGGCGCCTGCGCCCGTGAGCTGCTCCAGGCGCTCGCGGCGCGTGGCGATCACGACGGTGCGTCCCTGCGTGCTGATCGCGAACTGCCCGCCGTCGCCCAGCGCGAGGCCCGCGAACGGCATCGGCGCGTAGTAGAGGAAGGGCAGCTCGACGACCACGACGAGGTCGCGCGCCGGGTCGTCAATGTCGTAGACGGCCGCCGTCGCGTCGCGGACGAGGAGCGACAGGAGGCGATCCTCGGTCAGCGCACCGGGGAGCGGGTCCTCGCCGGCGAGCGCCTTCGCCAGCTCGTGGACGACGTCCCCCTGCGGCGCATGTCCGAGGACGAGGCGGATCAGCGGCGAGGTCCGCAGCTTCGGCCATGCGGTGGGGAGGTCCCGGACGCGGACGATGGCGTGGGCCCCGGGAGGGAGAAGGGCGAGCGGGTCCGCCGCCCCGGCGATCGCGTACTGGACCCCGCGGACCCCGACGAATCCGAAGACGAGGAAGAGCAGCCCCGCGGGGATCCCGACGAGGACCTTCGTCCGCGTGCGCCAGGCACGGATCCGCGCCAGCACTCCGCTACTTCTCCTTCTCCGTATAGATCGTGAGCTCCACCGTCCCGTTGCCCTCGGGCTTGTCCGGGGACTTGGCAAAGTTGATGAGCGTCGTCTTCGCCTGCGGGAAGAGGTACTCGATCACGGAGACGAACATCCCGAGGTCTTCGAGCCGCGCCTGGTTCACCTTGAGCGGCTGGGCCACGAACGACCACACGTCCATGACCGAGCCCGTGCGCGTTGCGACCGTGTTGAGGTCGAGTTTGTACTTGTCCTCCAGGGCCTCGTTGACGCCCAGCGCTTTCACTTTCGGGTTGCTGGCACCGTCGATCGCGTCGTTGACGTCCTGCATCGTCCACACATTGCCGGTCGCGCCCTCCTTCTGCGGGTAGGACTTGATTTGCTCCTCGAGCTTGAGCGACTTGTTCCACCACTCCTTGGATCGCGCGAGGCGGGTCTCCGCGGCCTGCATGGCCTTGTACTGCCTCCAGGTGAAGACCATTCCGACGATGAGGAGGACTCCGGCGACGAGCAGGAATGCCGCATACGGGTCGGTCTTCTTCTGATCCATGCCGCCAGCCTCCTACCGGTTCGACGGGTCGATCGGGATCGTCCAGTCGTTGAACTTCGTCCCCTCGGTCGTCGTCGGCATCTGGACGTTCGTGAACTTGCCGCTCTCGTTCAGCTTCTTGATGAGCGACGAGAAGACACGCCCGTCGCTCACCTCCCCGGAGATGCGGATCGAGGCGGTTTGCCCCTTGTCATCGGACCTGGCTGGCGGGTCGACCTTGATGTTCAGCATGAAGACCTTGAGCCACGGCTCCGAGGGGCTGCCGCGCGTCTGGCGCTCCTCGACGAGGGCGGCCCCGAGGATCTGCCACAGGTCGGCCCAGTACCGCGTCGCCGAGCGCGTGACGGCGGAATTTCCGCCGCCGCCCGACGCCAGCTCGATCCGCCGCTTGTTGATGCGATTGAAGACCTTCTCGCCGTCCGCGAAGCGGACCGGGCGGTCGGGGTCGGTCCCCGGCACGTTCGATACCTGCGGGTTGAGGTTCAGGCGGTCGTGGACCTCGGCGAGCGAGTACAGGTACCCGCGCTCCGCCATATCGTCGAGCTGCTGCGACCGCGCGCGGAAGTAGATGAAGAGGAGCCCGAGCATGACGAAGAGGAAGCTCGCGGTCGAGACGAGGGCCTGCTTGATCGCGTCGAACCGCTTCTCGTAGGCGAACTCCTCCTTGCGGAAGTCCAGCCCGTCGGCCTCCCCGGTGAGGGCCCGGAGGGCCAGGCCGATGGGGACGGCGGCCTTCGCGCTGCTCGTCCCCTTCGTGGCGGCCTTGTCGCAGCGAGAGAGGATGTCGACGGGCTCGCACGAGATCCCGAGGCGCTCCTCGATGGCGGCGCGGAGGCCCGGTTCCTTGCCCGCGTCCCCCGTGAGCCAGACGACGTCGGGAGGGTCCTTCGGGGCGGCCTGGGCGAGGGTGCGGAGGACCTCCTGGGCGATCCGGGGCGACGGCGGGCCGTCCTCGCCGGCGGGGAGGAGGACCGATCGCGCCGAGCGGAGCTTTCCGCCTTCGACGACGACGAACATGGCGCAGGCCCCGTCGATGTGCGCGGCGAGACCGTTCGGGTGCGTCGCGAGGACGCCGGCGGCGCCCAGCGCGCTGACGAGCCCGAAGGCATCGAGGTCGACGAACACGGGGTCGACGCGGAGGCGCTCGAGCTGCTTGAGGCGCCCGCCGACCAGCGCCTTGGACAACGCGGAGACGAACACGCGCGACACCTTGTCGGTGCGGCCGAGGAGGACGTAGTCGACGACGATTTCGTCCGGGTTGTGGCTGTGGAGGTGGGTCTCAAGCTCGTACTTGAGCGTCCGACGGAGGTGGTCGTCCCGGATGAACGGGACGGTCAGGTCGCGGAACATCGCGTCGCCGCTGTCGAGGCCGATTCCGATGGGGGAGCGGGGGAGCTTGTGCTCGCGGAAGAGCCGTTCGAGGACCGCGGCGACGGCGTCCTCGGGCTGGGTCCCCTCGGGGGTCTCGACGGGGAGCTCGACGAAGCTCTTGATGCGGAGCTTCTTGGCCGAGCCTTCGACCTCTGCGGCTCGGACGAAGTGGGTCGAGATGTGGAGGCCGACGGCGCGGGCCATTCTCCCCCTCCAGGCGTCCCCCCGGGGTCAAACGACAGAGCGTCCCCCGGGTTGGGTTCCCCGAATGGTATCTTCGGCAGGATGGGGCTGCAACCTAAGCGCGGAGCGTGGAGCTGGGCCGGTCCCCTTCCCGTTCCCCTTCCCTTTCCCCTTCCCAGCGCGTCTGACGCGCTGGGAAGGGGAAAGGGAAGGGGAACGGGAAGGGGACCTGAACTCGCTTGCGCGCTAGCCCAACTTCCGCAGTTGGGCCAGTCGATTCGTTGATTCTCAACGACTTACGTCGCGAAGTTGGCACTACATTTTGTCCGGGGTCGGCGCGGGGCGGAGGCGCTTCGGCAGCGT
>Ga0080064_1006590_pt1 | contig 12420 bp, 6 predicted proteins | sample Subgrocontami54m_FD_69260 | JGI IMG/M metagenome (GOLD analysis project Ga0080064, IMG submission 69260) | Subsurface groundwater microbial communities from S. Glens Falls, New York, USA - GMW46 contaminated, 5.4 m (SPADES assembly) (version 2) ...
TTTGAAAAACCTTAATAAAAACCAGGTTTTACTGTCTGTGTAGCGCGAACTTCAGTTCGCAGGACAGCGACATAAATGTCGTGCTACATGTTCCCACTCGCTCGAGTTCGGATGTTTTTTCAAAATACTAAATTATTACAGTCCTTTGAAAAAATCCCCTCACCAAACCTCTCCCACAAGGGGAGAGGGATTTCTCCCTCCCTTGATGGACTTATCATTACCCACATTTTTAGCCCCGTTAGGGGATGACGGTAATAGGCAGGCAATTTATTGCCTGTTGGAGAATGAAAAGGAAATCAAGTCCCAGAGGGACGACTGAATCTATTAAGATTTTGGACGGCATCTGTTCAAGGCAGGTTCATGCCAACCGTCCCTACGGGACTATTTTCTCTCCATCTTCCATGCAGGCAATAAATTGCCTGCCTACTATCAATAGCCCTCATGGGCTAAAAATGTGGGTAATGATAAGCTTGATGGGAGGGACTAAGGGATGGTGTTATATTTTCAAATTAATCCCCCTTAGAAAAGGGGGAATCAGGGGGTTGTGTTTTTCCCGGGATTATTCCCCATTTTCATGAGGACAAGTTTACAACCCCCTAGCCCCCTTTATTAAGGGGGATTTTTATATCCACTATCTCCTGATCCGCTTAAATAAAATGAAAATTCCTATACAATCATGATACCGTTTCAACACTATCTGTGCGGTGAAAGATGCGATAGAGCACGGGAAGCACAAGTAATGTGAGGGCGGTTGATGAGAGGATTCCGCCGATTACCACCGTGGCAAGCGGGCGCTGTACTTCCGCCCCGGTTCCCGTAGCAAGTGCCATTGGCAAAAACCCCAGCGATGCAACGAGTGCAGTCATAAGTACCGGGCGCAGACGTGTAATGGAACCCTGAAGGATAGCTGTATCCAGGCGATTACCTTCTGTCCGCAGTTTATTGATAAATGAGATCATGACAAGTCCGTTTAATACTGCCACGCCGGAGAGTGCAATAAATCCAACGCCTGCCGATATCGAGAGTGGAATATTTCTGAGCCAGAGCGCTGCAACTCCGCCAGTAAGGGCAAGAGGTACACCCGTAAACACCAAAATGGCGTCTTTTATAGAACCAAAGGTAGTAAACAACAAAAGAAAGATCAGTAAAAGGGTTATTGGGGCAACAATTTGTAAGCGCTTTCTGGCAGAAATCATCTGCTCAAACTGTCCACCCCAGGACATCCAGTAGTTGGCGGGAATGTTGACACCTTCTTTGATCTTTCTTTCTGCCTCCTTCACAAACGAACCTATGTCGCTACCGCGCACGTTTGCCGTCACAACAACACGGCGCTTGCCGTTTTCTCTGCTAATTTGATTGGGACCTGGTTTAATGTTAAATTCTGCGATAGACCCAAGCGTTATATGGCTGGGCCGTTTGCTTTCCTCTAAATAGGCCGCTGGTAATAATCCTGTATTCGAATCCGCCCCTACATTCGGTAGCGGAATCGGTAATCGCTTGAGCGCTTCTATATTACTTCGCATATTCTCTGGTAAGCGGACCAGGAGTTCAAACCGCCGGTCACCTTCAAAGACTTTGCCCGCACTCTTTCCTCCTATCGCTATCTCTATTACATCCTGCACATCAGAAACATTAAGGCCATATCGGGACATTTCTTTACGGTTCATCTGGATTGTCAGTACCGGCAGTCCTGTTACCTGCTCCACTTTGACGTCTGATGCCCCCTGGATTTTTTCAAGAATTTTGGATATTTTCCCACCCGTTTCATGGAGGACTTCCATGTCGTCGCCAAATACCTTTACTGCCAGGTCACTGCGCACCCCTGCAATAAGTTCATTGAAACGCATCTGGATAGGTTGTGTAAATTCATAATTATTTCCAGGGATCTTTTTCAGATGTTCCTCAAGCTCATGAATTAACGCCTCTTTCGGCTTATGCGGATTTGGCCAGGCGGACTTGGGCTTGAGCATTACAAAGGTGTCGGCTACGCTTGGCGGCATAGGGTCGGTTGCTATCTCTGCTGTCCCTATCTTGGAAAAAACATTTGCTACTTCAGGGAATTTATTTATTTCCTTCTCAAGCATACACTGCATTTCTACCGATTGTGATAGGCTTGTTCCTGGGATGCGGAGGGCGTGGACTGCTAAATCTCCTTCATCCAAACTCGGTATAAATTCGCTTCCCATGCGTGTAATTAAAAGTCCACTAAGGATAACAAACACACCTGCTGTCGTGACAACAAATACTCGGTTATGCATGGCCAGATTCAGGATGGGGGTATATCCCTTCTTAGCCCACCGCATGAGGATGTTTTCTTTTTCAGAAAGCCTTCCTGAAAAGAATAACGCCATCGCAGCAGGAACAAAGGTTACGGAGAGGGCCATTGCACCAATGAGAGCAACAATTACCGTGAAAGCCATGGGATAAAACATCTTTCCCTCGATACCTGTTAAGCTCAGGATTGGTAGATAAACGATCATAATAATTAATTCGCCAAACATGGTCGCTTTTCGTACCTCTTTTGATGCGTCAAAAACAACTTCGAACCGCTCTGCACGGGTTAGTAATCGTCCCAGTCGCCGTTGTTCTTCTGATAGTCTGCGGAGGCAGTTTTCAACGATTATTACAGCGCCATCAACAATAATCCCGAAATCAAGCGCCCCAAGACTCATGAGGTTTGCACTCACCTTGTTGCTTACCATCCCGGTAATAGTGAACAACATGGACAATGGGATAACCAAAGCCGTAATGAGGGCTGCTCGTATATTTCCTAAAAAGAGAAACAGGATTGCAATAACGAGGAGGGCGCCTTCGGCCAGATTCTTCTTCACCGTATGGATTGTTTTATCCACAAGAGTGGTGCGGTCATAAACTGTCTTAGCTAGAACACCTGCCGGTAGTGTACGATTAATTTCAGCCATCTTGTCGGCCACTCTCCTGGAAACTGTCCGGCTATTTTCTCCCATAAGCATGAAGACCGTGCCCAGAACAACCTCTTTCCCATTTTCCATGGCAGCGCCTGTACGGAGTTCCTTACCGAGCAAGACCTCAGTTACGTCTTTAATGTAAATGGGTATTCCTTTGTAATTCCCAATAATAATCTGCCGAATATCCTCAATATCGGACACCTGCCCAGGCGCCCTGATCAAATACTGTTCGCCGCTGTGTTCGATATACCCAGCGCCTACATTGGCATTGTTTCTGGCAAGGGCTTGAAGAATATCATGGAATGACAACCCGTAGGAAATCAATTTGTCCGGATATGGAGTCACATGATATTGTTTTTCATAGCCGCCAATGGTGTTTACATCGGTAACTCCGGGAATATTGCGTAGCTGAGGTCTGATGACCCAGTCTTGGATCGTCCTCAAATCGGTAGATGTGAAAGGTGTCCCGTCCTCTTTCAATGCGTCGGCCTTAGGCTCGACAGTCCACATAAAGATCTCGCCAAGTCCGGTTGCAATCGGTCCAATAATCAGGTCAATGCCGGGCGGGAGATTCCCTTTGACTCCCTGGATGCGTTCATTAATCAGTTGGCGGGCAAAGTAAATGTCCGTTCCGTCACGGAAAACAACCGTTACCTGGGAAAGTCCATAACGTGAAATCGAGCGTGTTTCTATTAAACCCGGTATACCTGCCATTGATGTCTCGACAGGAAAGGTAATACGTTGCTCGACCTCTAATGGAGAGTATCCAGGGGCATCCGTATTGATCTGTACCTGGACGTTAGTGATATCAGGTACGGCATCAATGGGGACTTTTTGGTAGTTATACATACCCAAAACTGCAACAGCCAGAGTTGCCATAAGAACTACCCATCGCCTACGGATTGAAAATTTTAAGATTCGTTCAAGCATATTTTATTTCCTCGTATTATAGATCCGAAATTCGAATATCGAAATCCGAAACAAAACCCAAAACTGTGTATCGAAATTAGAAATAAATGCAATAAATAAGAGATGCCTTATATGTCATTCCCGCATGCTTTTAGCGGGAATCCATTTGCGGTTCCATCCCCGTTTACACGTGGACAAGTTTTTTAATTGCTTTTCTCTGTCCAATTTCGCTTACTTGCCAAAATATATACAAAATATTTATTAAACATAAGCCATTCTCCAGTCAAGTCGAGGACAAGTCTGGATTCCCGCTAAAAGCATGCGGGAATGACAAGCCTTATATTTTTATGTCTACTTACTTATTGCCTTTACTATAGAATCAGTTTTGTTTTAGTTAATGATCGTGGGTTGCTCCTGCTTTGCCCAGATCAGCCTTGAGAATAAAGCTGTTATGTGCAGCGTATTTCTCACCCGGAGAAAGACCGTGCAATACCTCCACCCATCGCCCATCGTTTCGCCCCAACTCCAACGGACGAACCTCAAACAAGTCACCGTATTGTACAAAAACTACAGACCAATCACGGAATGTTTGTATTGCATCGACTGATACTGCTACTGGTACTGTCACCTCTTCCTGAACAACTTCAACCGTCACAAAGAGACCGGGTAGCCAACGCCCCTCTGGATTCTGCACTACAACCCTTCCCCTCGCGGTTCTTGTTTGTTCGCCGACAAGTGGACCAAGGTACTCCAATACACCATCTGCTTCCAAGCCTAATACCTTAGACCTTACCGTAACGTTTTGCCCAACCTTGACCACATTCAAGTCCTTGGCGTATATCGTGACCTCGACCCAAACCGTTGATAAGTCAGCAATAGCAAAGATATCAGCATCTTCCTTAATAGCTTCACCTACGGCAATGTTCTTTTTTATGACGGTCCCATCAAACTGTGCTTTTAGTTCGTACCGTGTAAGCCCCCTACCTGTCATTTCAGGGATGCTATTTAAATCCGTTTGGGAGAGTCCCAGTGCAAGCAATTTTTGAGTAGTCACTTGCAGATTTATCTCCTCTTCCGCCAATGCCTGCCGACTGGCAAGATAGTCCTTTTCTGAGGAAATCTTCTCTCTCCAGAGACGTTCCTTCCGGTCGAATGTCGATCGGGCTAGTTCTAATCGTTTAAGAGAAGCAATATATGCGCTCTTGAGTTCCGCTAGTTCCCGGCTTTCAAGAACGGCAATAACTTCACCATGCCTGACCGTGTCGCCGAGATTTTTGTATACAGCAGTTACCACCCCTGAGAGTCTTGGGACTACATGAACTACCCTGTCAATGTTAAGTCCGATCTCGCCGGGAAGCTCAAGGACTGTCTTCATCTGTACTATACCAGCAGTCTCAATAACGATCCCAGCGCTTCGTACTGCTTCAGTAGAGAGTTCAACCCTTCCCTCGATCTGTGAATATTCCCAGCGATAAGTCTTGCCTTTATGTTCAGCTAACACCTTAACATCAAAGGAGTGCGGCTCTTCAATAACCTTGTCACCACAAAGATACTCACCCTCTCTCCGGAAATTAATCACCTCCACTCTGACACCGAGCCTATGTAATTCTATGGTCAGGTTTATTTCATCAAGGTTAACCGCTTTTCCTTTATCAAAAACATATACTCTAAATTGAGGTGGAATACCCCGTTCATAGATTGTAATCTCAACCTGAAAATCACCCTCTGAGAGCAACCTACCTCCATGATGTCCCTTTACGTGATTAGCGCTTTCGTGCTCTGTGACAGTATCCTCAGGAGAATCGATAACCGTTGTTTTTTCCATCCGGAGAATAACGAATGCCAGAACAATTCCCACGATAACGACAATGCCAATTGCTACTATACTTTTAAAACTGGTTATTAAATTTTTCATATTGTTACCCTAAAAGTCTCAGTCCAAAATTATCCCCTTGGCCAGTACATGATAATAATTACACCAATGAGGGCAATAAAACCACCTATCAGGTCAAATTTGTCCGGAGCTATCTTGTCAACCTGCCATCCCCAAAGAATGGAGAGGACTATGAACACACCACCATAAGCGGCATAAACCCGGCCAAAATTTGCAGGCTGAAAGGTTGGTATAACTCCATAGATAATCAGCACGATTGCTCCGGATAAACCGAGCCAAATACTCTTACCCTCTCTTAGCCAGAGCCATACCAAATATCCTCCGCCTATTTCACACAATCCGGCAAGAATAAAGAAGAAAACTGACCTGGCTATCTCAATCTTTTCCATTTTTTACCTCATTCATGTTTCTGTAATAATTTAATGTTTTCAAGGAATTTCAAACGTTTTTTCTGTCATCCCCGTGCAAAACGGGAATCCAGTTTCCATGAATGGATTCCTGCTGCCCAGTTTCGAGAGAACATGTTTCGCAGGAATGACAGAAGCATGAATCCGTCATTGCGAGCGACAGCGAAGCAATCACTGTCTGGAGATTGCGGAGCCTATTCCGAACGAATCTCAGTGAGGAATCTTGCCAATAGTTTGCTTCGGCTTTGCCTCGCAACCGTTCCTCCTCGCAATGACAACTTTTTTAGCGTTTACTATAAATTGCTACCATTCTGCTGCCTCTGTGGTAAGTATTGCCTTTTTATGCGACCTCAATCCTTTTGGGAAACCATTGGTAGAGTGCAGGGATCACAAAAAGGGTCAAAAAGCTTGAGAAACATACCCCACCAACGATCACCGTTGCCAATGGTTTCTGTACCTCGGCTCCAACATCCGTAGATATGGTCATCGGTAATAATCCAATAATATCGGCCAGAACTGTTATGAGTACAGGCCTGAGTCGTGTTGAAGCCGCTTCTACGATAGTATCTCTCGTTTCTTTTCCTTTTTGTTGAAATTCATTGATAAATGATACCATTACTGTGCCGTTTAATACGCATAGTCCAAAAAGCGAAATAAATCCTACCCCTGCGGAGATGCTTAGGGGCATATCCCTCAGGAACAACGCCACAATCCCTCCCGTTGCCGCAAAAGGAACGTTTGCGTAAATAAGGGCGGCGTTTTTAAAGGAACGGAAACTCATGTAGAGAAGTATGAAAATTAATCCCATGGAAATGGGGATAACGATTGCAAGGCGATTCCTTGCCCGCTGCATATTCTCGAACTGGCCGCCCCAATCCAGATAATAACCTGCGGGGATATCCACACCTTCCCGTATCTTCTTTTGTGCCTCTGCCACGAAGCTGCCGATATCCCTGCCACGGACATTACATTCCACTACGATACGGCGGTGTCCGTTTTCGCGGCTGATCTGGGCAGGCCCCTCTTCAACGGAAATATCCGCCAGTTGGGTTAACGGTACACGCACACCGCCTGGGGCGCTAATCAGGATATTTTTGATTTCCTCCACATTATTCCTTGCCTCCTCGGTGAAACGGACTAAGAGGTCGAATCGCATCTGCCCTTCCAGTACCTGTGATGCAGCTTTACCACCAATGGCCGTTGTAATAACATCCTGTATATCCGATACGTTGATCCCATAACGGGCAATGGCGCTTCGGTCAATCTTTATCTGTACCACAGGCAGTCCTGCCACCTGTTCTACTTTCACATCCTCAGCCCCTCGAATAGAACTAACAACCCGTTCGATCTCCCCTGCCTTCGGCTTTAACACTTCAAAATCTTCGCCAAAAAGCTTGATGGCAATATCAGAACGGACACCGGCTATCAACTCACTGACCCTTAGCTCGATGGGCTGTGAAAAACTATACCGCATGCCTGGTATCTTTTCCAAATCCTCTTCCATACGTTCAATGAGGCCCTCTTTGGTCTTAGCCGTCTGCCACGACTTCTTGGGTTTAAGCATTACAAATACATCACTGATCTCCTGACCCATGGGGTCTATAGCAACCTCTGCCCTTCCAGTTTTTGAAACAACTGTCTCTACCTCTGGGTATTTCATAAGAGTCTTTTCTATAAGGGTAGAGAGTTCTACGGATTCCTTTAAAGAGACGCTGGGCAGGCGCACCACATTGATTGCTATGGCTCCTTCATCCAATTCAGGCATAAATTCCGAACCTAAAAAGGGGACAAGGACAAGGCTCGAAAGGAAGCACGCGACAGCAATAATTAAGATTACCCTGGGATAAAATACAGCCTTTTGCAGCAACGGCCTATAACGCCTCTTTAAGAACTGCATTATCCGGTTATCCGTTTCCTCCGTATGCGCCTGTGTCTTTATCCCTTTCCTGAAAATAAGGGAGCATAGGGTGGGCATAATGACCAGGGCAACAAAAAGGGAACTCAGCATGGCAAGGCTTACCGTAAGGGCTACAGGCCTGAACATCTTGCCTTCAACACCCTGAAGGGTCAAGAGTGGTACATAGATGATAATGATAATACCCACGGCGAAGAAGATGGGACGACCCACCTCTTGGGCCGCACGCAGTATTGTCTCCCTGTAATTATTATTACCTTTTCTGAGGGTAAGACGTTGAACGATATTTTCAACTGTACAAACTGAGCCATCGGTAATATTACCAAACCCCAGGGAACCTATACTCATTACCGTAGCAGCAATCCCCAGATGATACATGCCTGAAAAGGTTAAAACGACCGTTAAAGGAACTGAAAAAGCAATAAGGAGTGATACCCGCCAATTTCCTACCGTTAAAGTAAGAACTATTATTATCAGGATGATACCGAAAATGACGTTGCTAATAACTGTATGAATAACATCGTTGACAAGGCCAGCCCGATCATAAAACGGTATGATATCCACACCTTTTGGCAGGTTTTGCCTGATCTCTTCAACCTTCTGTTTTACCCTTTCCACCACGGTACGGCTATTTTCACCCTTGAGCATCATGGCAATACCCGTAACAACCTCTCCCTTGCCGTCCTTGGTGACTGCCCCATAACGCACCTCAGGACCAACCACCACATCTGCAAGATTTTTTATATAAATGGGGGTACCCTCTGCCGTTGCATGAACAACAATATTTTCAATATCCTGTATGGTATTGATAAGGCCTATTCCCCTTATGAGATACTGTTCAGAGGCATGTTCTATATATTGCCCACCTGCATTGGCATTGTTGGCAGCAAGGGCTTCAAAGACCTGGCGAAGGGTAATATCATAGGTGATGAGCTTTTTGGGATCCACCTGCACCTGGTACTGCTTTACAAAACCACCGAAACTGTTGACCTCAATAATCCCTGGTGTAGTCAGTAACCTGGGTTTGATTAGCCAGTCCTGGATGGTTCTCAGTTCCATGTTGTCTTTACCTTCACCAGGAACCACGTATTGATAAATTTCACCAAGTCCCGTGCTAATTGGACCCATGACCGGTTGAGCCTTGAAAACCTGTGGTAGTTGCTCTTTTGCCGTTTGCAAACGTTCTAAGACCAATTGACGGGCAAAATAAATGTTTACGTGGTCATCAAAAACTACCGTGACTTGTGAAAGACCTGACTTTGAAATAGAACGTGTCTCCACAACACTGGGTAATCCACTCATGGAGAACTCAATAGGAAATGTGATGAGTTTTTCCACTTCAACAGGGCCGAGTCCCGGCACCTCGGTATTGATCTGTACCTGGTTCGTTGTAACATCGGGGACGGCATCAATGGGCAGGCGTATAATGTAGTATAAACCCAGTCCTATGATGACACATATCACAACAATGACAAGGAAACCTTGCTTTAATGCATATTCAATAATTTTATTGATCATAAATTAAGCATTCGACAACTATACAAAATTAAAAATACCTCCCCTAACCCTTCCCATCAAGTGGGAGGAACTAATTGTTTGAAATTCTTAAGCGTAAATTTAGCCATAGTACCTTTACCCACCCCTTAAATCCCCTCCCAAGAGGGGACTTCTTTATTCCCCTCTTGGGAGGGGGCAGGGGGTGGGTCTTGTAGCATCTTTTCCAATTTAAATTAGTCTGCACACCCCTCCCCAAACTTTTCCTTCATGATTTCAGACTTGAGTAAGAAACCTCCCCTGACAACCACACGTTCATTCTTGTTTAAGCCACTAATAACCTTTACATGGCCATCTATCCTCGCGCCTAAGGTCACGTCCCGTCTTAAGAAGTATCCCTCCTTAATTGGCACAAAGACGAAGTGTTTTTGTCCATCTGTCTGAACGGTTTCCTCGGGTACAACAGGTGAATCACTTCCTGTTTCTACCAGGAGCAGTACCTTGGCAAACATACCCGGTTTCAATTTTTCATGACGATTGTCGACCTCTGCCCGAACCTTCACGGTCCGTGTCTTTTCATCAACGGTAGCTCCAATATACGTAACGAGTCCCTCAAATTGCTCTTCTGGGTAAGAGGCAACAGATATCATTACTTTATTTCCTCTAATAACCTTTGGGATATCTTTTTCGTAAACATCAAACCATACCCACAGTTGTGTTAAGTCAGAGACGGTAAAGAGGGGAGCAAAGGCGTCCTTAAGCCCGCCAACGGCTATATTTTTTTCAATTACCGTACCATCGAAGGGGGCTGAAATGGCAAATAACGACAACACCTTGCCGTCTTTTATGTTTTGAATGTCAGTCTCCTGCTGACCCATGAGTTTTAACTTTTCTTTTAGTGTTTTCAATTCTATCCGTGCCTGTTCATAGGCGGTCGTGGCTTCCAGGAATTGTTTTTTGGGACATATGTTTTGGGAATAAAGGGACTTTTCCCTCGAATAATTCTTTTTTGCCATTCTCAACATTGCCATCGCTTTCATATAATTTGCCCTGGCCTCTCCCAATTCTATACTGTCCAATAAAGCCAATTTCTGTCCCTTTTTTACATGATCACCCCAGTCCGCAAATACCTCTTTGGTAACCCCGGCTATCCTTGGGGCAACGATAACAAGACGATCCTGATTAGTTCCCACCTCTCCGGTTGCCTTAAGCGTAACATCAATATTTAACGACTCGACATCTTTGATGGTTATAATCTCCTCTATTATCGACTTATCGACCTTGACGGCCCCAACCTCATGGCGGCATCCGTCACATTCAATAATAGAAACATTGTGTTCACATTGTTTCTTTAATAATTCTTCATAACTATTGGTTTTAATAGTAGGGTTACATAAGGAACATTCACTTTCTGGAACACCATGTTCAGGGCATATCTCATCTTTATGTGAATCCTGGCAACTGTCGTGCTTTTGGTTTGCAGCAACAGTTGCCATTGGAATGATTCCGGCGAATAAAAGAATAATGGTGAAATAGAACATTCGTGTGTTAAAGATTTGTAACCATGTCATAAGTTTCTTTCCCTTCTCGAAACAGAGTTTCTCTACCATTGCGTTCCCAAACGATTCTCATGTCCATGAGGACATGGTTTGGGAACGAGTTGAAAGTTTTTTTTTCTTCTTTCAGATATTCCTTTGCGTTCTTTGCGCCTTTGCGGTGAACCGTTACGGTAAATTTCTTGCCGCCACTATTGCTCCCTTATTTTCGTCACTGCAAGTCTTTCAATATCTGCAATTAACAGGTTTAAGTTTTTTAAGTATTCTATATATGAAATTCTTGTTTCAGCCCACGTCCTCTGGGCATCGAGCAGGTCTATATAATCAAACTCACCTTCTTTGTATCCCCTTGTAATTAACTTAAGGGATTCTTCCGCCTTTGGTAGAATCTTATCCCTATATTCAATGACACGCTTCCGTTCCACGTTGTATGAGTTGAAATTCTTTTTTAACTGAAATAGCAGGTCGTTGTAAACCGACAGGTTCTCGCTTTTCGCCTTCCTTGAAAGGGCCTTACCCTTTTGTATATTGCCCTGGTTACGATTAAAAAAGGGGGCTGGTATTTCAATGCCCATTTGAACGGTGTCCTCGTTTTCCAGTGTAAGCCGTTTATAGCCTGCCGATACATTGATGTCAGGTATAGCCAGTCTTTTTTCCAGCGTCAATTGCGTTTCTGCTATTTCTATATTCTTCTTTGATGCCTTAAGGACCGGTTGATTACTCTTCATATTCAATTCAAGTTCATGAAGCGATAGTTCTCCAGGTTTCGTTAAGAGCTTTCCCATCACGCCATTGACGGTTTCCTCCGGGATGCCCATCACCGTCTGTAACTCTTTGATAGAATTTTGGAGGTTTCCTTCGGCATTGGAAACGAGATTTCTTGCCTTTGACAATTCAACTTCCGCCCTGAGGACGTTCGTAATAGCCACTTCGCCCGCATCAAACCTGGCTTTCTCGCTCTCATAAATACCTTTTGCAATTTCTTCAACTTTCTTTGCAATGGCGTAACCTTCCTGGTCAGCGACGGCTTTATAAAACGCCTTCTTTGTGTCGGCTATAACGGCCAGTAGAACGGTATCGCGTTCTAATTCGTTTTTTTCTTTTGATTTCTCACTTACCTTTACCCCTAGTCCCCTTTTGCCGCCTGTGATAATTGGCTGAGTTATACCAACAAGGTTTTGACTCTGATTCAACCCAACTTCATTACTCGGAATTTCTTCTGCCAAAAGTTCTAAGACTGGATTTGGATATAGTTTTGACTGTCGTAATGAGCCAATGGCTGCATCTATCTGATCCCTTGTCGACTGCAACTGCGGGT
>Ga0080064_1006591_pt1 | contig 12419 bp, 20 predicted proteins | sample Subgrocontami54m_FD_69260 | JGI IMG/M metagenome (GOLD analysis project Ga0080064, IMG submission 69260) | Subsurface groundwater microbial communities from S. Glens Falls, New York, USA - GMW46 contaminated, 5.4 m (SPADES assembly) (version 2) ...
AAGGCGGTGGTGGTGCGGACGCGCAAGGAGCACCGGCGCCGCGACGGAACCTACATCCGCTTCGACCAGAACGCCGTAGTGCTGATCAATGAGACCGGCGAGCCGGTGGGCACGCGCGTCTTCGGGCCGGTGGCTCGCGAACTGCGCGAAAGAAAGTTCCTGAAGATCGTTTCCCTGGCTCCGGAGGTGCTGTAACAGGACCCATGCATACGCGAGTGGACATCCGGCGGAACGACACGGTGAAGGTGATCACCGGGCGGGACAAGGGCAAGGAAGGACGCGTGCTGCGCGTCTTCCCCAACGACGCCAAGGTGCTGGTGGAGCACGTGATGATCGTCAAGAAGAACGTGCGGCCCAACCCGCAGCGCAACATCAAGGGAGGGGTGGCGGAGCAGGAGAGCCGCATCGCCATCTCCAACGTGCAACTGGTGTGCCCCACCTGCGGTCCGGTGCGGGTGGGACACGAGGAGCGCGGCGGCCGCAAAGTACGCGTCTGCAAGAAGTGCGGCACCACGCTGGACAAGGAAAAATAAGGTTTTTCGAGAACGGCCATGGCAGAGAAGACCAAAGCGCGACTGAAAGAGAAATTCGAGAAAGAGGTCAAGCCGGCCCTGATGAAGGAGTTGGCGCTCAAGAACCCCATGGCCGTGCCACGCCTGCACAAGATCGTGGTCAACATGGGAGTGGGCGAGGCCACGCAGAACGCCAAGGCCCTGGACCCGGCGGTCCAGGAGCTGGGACAGCTTGCCGGGCAGCGTCCGGTGGTGACCCGGGCCAAGAAGTCCATCGCGGCGTTCAAGGTTCGCGAGGGGATGCCCATCGGCGCCATGGTCACGCTGCGCGGCGACCGCATGTACGAGTTCTTCGACCGGCTGGTGAACCTGGCCCTGCCCCGGGTGCGCGACTTCAAAGGCCTCTCTCCCAAATCGTTCGACGGGCTGGGCAACTTCACCCTGGGCCTGCGCGAGCAGCTGATCTTCCCGGAGATCGATTACGCCAAGGTGGACAAGCCTCGGGGCATGAACGTCACCATCGTGACCACGGCGCATTCGGATGACGAGGGCCGGGCGCTGCTGAAGCTCATGGGGATGCCCTTCCGGCAGGCCAAAGACGAAGAAGAGAAGAAGGTAGAGAAGCGGGTCAAAGTAGAAGAGAAGAAGGAAGAGAAAGTGGACAAGGAAAAGGCGGCGAGCTAAGACATGGCCAGAACCTCACATATCGCCAAGGCGAACAAGAAGCCCAAGTTCCCGGTCCGGCAGCACAACCGCTGCAAGCTGTGCGGACGGCCGCGCGGATACATGCGCAAGTTCAGCCTCTGCCGGCTGTGCTTCCGCGGGCTGGCGCTCCGGGGCGAGATCCCCGGGGTGATGAAGTCGTCCTGGTAAGAGGAAACGAAGTTTTCAGTCCGTCACCGCGGGTTTCCCGCAGAGCGGGACGAACGGGTGACTTAAGGAGAAGCAGTCGATGGGAGTAACCGATCCGGTGGCAGATTTGCTGACGCGCATCCGCAATGCGCTCCAGGCCAAGCACCAGAAGATGGACGTGCCTTCCTCCAAGCTGAAGCTGGAGATCGCCCGCATCCTCAAGGAGGAGGGCTTCATCGCCAACTTCAAGGGGGTGGAGGAAGAAGGATTCAAGGTCCTGCGGGTGTACCTGAAGTACGGGCCCGACAGCGACCCCGTGATCTCGAATCTGGCGCGAGTGTCGCGCCCGGGATGCCGGGTGTACGTGGGGCGCAATGAGATTCCCCGGGTGCTGGGCGGGATGGGCATCAACATCCTGACCACGCCCCGCGGGGTGATGACCGGCCGCCAGGCCCGCAAGGAAGGCGTGGGCGGCGAGATTCTGTGCGAGGTTTGGTGACGATCCTGTAGAGACGTAGCTTGCTGCGTCTCCACGCGAGACGTAGCAAGCTACAAAGGCGAGACGTAGCAAGCTACGAAGGCGAGACGTAGCAAGCTACGTCTCTACGGAAGGAACAAGGATTCACGATGTCGAGAATAGGGAAAAAGCCGATCCCCCTGCCCGCGGGCGTGAAAGTCCAGGTGGAAGGGAACGTTGTGGCCGTGCAGGGGCCCAAGGGCAAGGTGGAGACGCATCTGCCGGCCGGGGTGAAGCTCGAGCACAAGGACGGACAGGTGCTGGCGGTGCGTGAGGACGATTCCAAGGCCGCGGTGCACGGGCTGGTGCGCGCCCTGGTCTACAACGCGGTGCAGGGCGTGAGCCAGGGCTGGTCGCGCGATCTGGAGATCGTAGGCATCGGCTATCGCGCCGAGCTCAAGGGCAAGGGCACGGTGGTGTTCTCGCTCGGCTACTCGCATCCCATCGAGTTCCCGCTGCCCTCGGGCATCGAGGTGGTGGTGGACGCCAAGCAGGTGAAGCTTACGTTGAGCGGGGTGGATCGCCAGAAGGTGGGCCAGGTGGCCGCCGACATGCGCAGCCTGCGGCCTCCGGACCCCTACAAGAACAAGGGGATCCGCTACGCGGGCGAGCGGTTGAAGAAGAAGGTCGGAAAAACCGGGGCGAAGTAAGGAAGAACCGAGAACTGACATGACTCCTCAAGTATCGAAGAACCAGACGCGGCAGCGGGTGCACAAGCGCATCCGGGAAAAGCTGCGGGGCACGGCGGAGCGGCCGCGGCTGAACGTGTATCGCTCGCTCAACCAGATCTACGCGCAGCTGATTGACGACGCCGAGGGCAGGACCCTGGTCTCGGCCAGCTCGCGGGAGAAGGGCGCGGCCTCCAAGACCGGAGGCAACGTGGCCGCCGCCAAGGCAGTGGGCAAGGCGCTGGCCGAGCGTGCCCGCGAGAAGAGCATCAGCAAGGTAGTCTTCGACCGCGGCGGCTACCTGTACCACGGGCGCGTGAAGGCGCTGGCCGACGCCGCCCGCGAAGCAGGATTGCAGTTTTAGGAGAGGGCACGGGAGCTCAATGGCAGTGATCAGAAAACGGCTCGATGCGGGACGGTATCAGCTGAAGGACCAGGTGGTGGCGGTGAACCGCGTGACCAAGGTGGTCAAGGGCGGCAAGAACCTGTCGTTCGCCGCGCTGGTGGTGGTGGGCGATCCGGGCGCCGCCGTGGTGGGCTACGGCTCGGGCAAAGCCAAGGAAGTGCCGCAGGCCATCCGCAAAGGCATCGAGGCGGCCAAGAAGAACCTGCTCAAGGTCAACATGAACCAGACCACCATCCCGCACACGGTGCTGGGCCGCTTCGGTGCGGGCCTGGTGCTGCTGAAGCCGGCGCCGGAAGGCACGGGAGTGATCGCGGGGGGCGCGGTGCGCGCGGTGATGACCTCGGCGGGCATCCAGAACGTGCTGACCAAATCCATCGGCACCGCCAACCCGCACAACGTCATCAAGGCGACCTTCGACGCGCTCAGCCAGCTGCGCGATCGCAACGATGTAGCGGCGCGCCGCGGCAAGACCGTGCAGGAGTTGTGAGCATGACGGAGAAGACGCACAAGAAGGCGGGAAAGAAATCGGTGGGCATGCTGCGCCTGCGCTGGTTCCGCTCCGCCATCCAGGCGCCCAAGAAGCACAAGCGCGTGGTGCGCGGCCTGGGTTTCACCCGGCTGAACCAGATCGTGGAGCGCGAAGACACGCCCTCCATTCGCGGCATGGTGAACAAAGTGCCGCACCTGGTGGAGATCGTTTCGTAGAGACGCCGGTGAGGGCGTCTGGGGAGACGGCCTGACGGCCGTCTCTACGGGAAGAGTTGAGAATTGGGAATCAGGTTTTTCTGAGAACCGAGAACCGAGAACTGAGAACTGACTTATGAATCTTTCAACCATTCGGGCGCCGAGGAAGGCGTCGGAGAAGCCCAAGCGCGTGGGCCGGGGCATGGGCTCGGGCATGGGCAAGACCTCGACCCGCGGCCACAAGGGACAGCGTTCACGCTCGGGCTCGCGCATGATGCGCGGCTTCGAGGGCGGCCAGATGCCGCTGCACCGCCGCGTCCCCAAGCGCGGTTTCACCAACATCTTCCGGGTGGAATACGCCATCGTGAACCTGGAGCGCATCGCGGCGCTGGGGGAGAAGCTGGTCACTCCGGAGGTCTTGCACAAGGCCGGGGTGGTACACCACGCCAGCGACCGCATCAAGATTCTGGGCGACGGCGAGCTGAAGTCCGCCGTCACCGTTCACGCCCACAAGTTCTCGAAATCGGCGCAGGAGAAGATCACCAAGGCGGGCGGGAAGATCGAGATCATCAACATCGACAAGGCAAAACTGGTGAAGCCTGCTGCTGGCAAGAAGAAGTAATGGTTACTGAGAACTGACAACCGAGAACTGAGAACTGGTTTTCCATGTTTGAGAAGCTGGCCAACATCTTCCGCATCCCGGACCTGCGCAAGCGTGTGTTGTTCACGCTGGCGCTGCTGGCCGTGTACCGCCTGGGCGCGTTCATCCCCACCCCGGGCATCAACACCCAGGCCCTGCAGGCCTTCTTCGATGCGCAGCGCGGGACCGCCTTTGGCTACCTCGACCTGTTCTCCGGCGGCAACCTGCGGCGCTTCACCATCTTCGCGCTGGGCATCATGCCCTACATCACCGCGTCCATCATCCTCCAGTTGATGGCGGTGGTGTACGAGCCGCTGGCCAAGCTGCAGAAGGAAGGCGAGCTGGGGCGGCGCAAGATCACGATGTACACGCGCTACCTGACGGGGATCTTGGCCGCGGCGCAGTCGCTGGGCATCGCTTTCACATTGGAACGGAGCGGCGCCGGACTGGTGAACAACCCCGGTCCCGCCTTCCTGGCCATGACCGTGCTCACCCTGACGACGGGCAGTGTCTTCATCATGTGGCTGGGCGAGCAGATCACCGAGCGCGGCATCGGCAACGGCATGTCACTGCTCATCTTCGCCGGGATCGTGGTGGGCCTGCCGCACGCCATCCTCGATCTCTTCGAGAAGGTGCGCAGCGAGGCCTGGGGCACGTTCACCGCGCCGGCCGTGATCATCCTGCTGGCGCTGATGCTGGCCACGGTGGCCTTTATCGTCTTCGTGGAGCGCAGCGAGCGCCGCATCCCGGTGCAGTACGCCAAGCGCGTGGTGGGACGCAAGATGATGGGCGGACAATCCACCCATCTGCCGCTGCGGGTGAACACCGGCGGCGTGATGCCGGTCATCTTCGCCTCCTCCATCCTCTCCATTCCCCTGACCTTCGGCAGCTTGCTCAAGGACAAGCCGGTCATCGGCCCCATCATTGCGCAGATCAGCTACGGCGAGCCCTTCCATTACGTGCTGTTTGCCGTGGGCATCATCCTCTTCGCCTACGTTTACGTCTCCATCGTGATGGAACCCAACAAGGTGGCCGACGACATGCGCAAGTACGGGGGGTTCATCCCCGGCATCCGGCCCGGCCGGCGCACCGCCGATTACGTCAACGATGTGCTCACGCGCATCACCCTGGTGGGAGCGTTCTACCTCATCATTGTCTCCATGATCCCCGAGTTCATGATCCAGGGCATTCATCTCAACCATCTTCCCTGGGGGCTGGGGGACTTTTTCCAGTTCCTCCCCACCTGGGTGACCAACGGCTTGAACGTGAACTTCTACTTTGGCGGAACTTCGCTGCTGATCGTGGTGGGCGTGGCCATGGACACGGTGAACCAGGTGGAATCGCAACTCATCATGCGGCATTATGACGGCTTCACCCCGCGCAGCGGCCGCATTCGCGGCCGCCGCATCTGGTAGCGGACAGAATGACGGAGGAGGACAACATGACGGCGGATCCAAAGACGAGCGACATCGGCCCGATCATCCTTCTGGGAGCGCCGGGAGCGGGCAAGGGCACCCAGGCCAAGCAGATGGTGGAGCGCTATGGCATCCCGCAGATCTCCACCGGCGACATCCTGCGCGACCACGTGGCCCGCGGCACCGAACTGGGCCAGCAGGCCAAGGCCATCATGGAGTCGGGCGGGCTGGTCCCGGACCAGTTGCTGTTCGGCGTGGTGGAGGAGCGCCTCGGCCGCGCGGACTGCGCCCGCGGCTTCATCCTGGACGGATTTCCCCGCACCCTGCCCCAGGCCCAGTGGCTGGATACCTTGTTCGCCAAGACCGGCCGGGCGCCGCTTGTGATCGATATTTCCGTGAGTTATAATCAATTGCTGCAGCGGCTCACCGGGCGGCGTTCCTGTCCTACCTGCGGGCGGATTTACAACATCCACTTCCAGCCTCCCACCGTCCCCGACATCTGCAATGTGGACGGAGGCAAGCTGCAGACGCGCAAGGACGACACCGAGAAGGTGGTCTCCGAGCGCCTGAAGAATTACGAGCGGGATACCCTCCCCCTGACCGACTACTACGGCGGCAAGAAGCGCCTGAAGGTAGTGAAGGGCGATCAGGCGGCCGACCAGGTCACGGCGGACGCTTTCGCGGCCGTGGACGGAGCGGCCAATTGAGCATGGCGATCGTCTGCAAATCGCCCGCCGAGCTGGAAAAGATGCGGCGCGCCGGGCACGTGGTGCGGGAGGTGCTGGACGCGGTGAAGGCCGCGGTGGCTCCCGGCGTCACCACCATGGACCTGGAGCACGTGGCCGAGAAGAAGATGCAGGAGTTGGGGGCCCAGGCGGCCTTCAAGGGATACAACGGCTATCCCTGCGTTCTTTGCACGTCGCTGAATGACGAGATCATTCACGGCATCCCTTCGGAGAAGCGGATGCTGCAGGAAGGCGACATCATCTCGCTCGACTTTGGCGCGGTGGTGGATGGCTATTACGGCGACGCCGCCATCACGGTCCCGGTGGGCACGGTGAAGCCGGAGCTGAAGAAGCTGATGGAAGTCACCCAAGCCGCGCTGGAGCGCGCCATCGAGAAGATGCTCATCGGCAACACCGTGGGCGACGTGGGCGCGGCCGTGCAGGAGCTGGTGGAAGCCAACGGCTTCAGCGTGGTGCGCGAGTTCGTGGGACACGGCATCGGCACCCACATGCACGAGGACCCGCAGGTGCCCAACTTCGGCCTGCACGGACGAGGCCCGCGCTTGCGCGAGGGAATGGTGCTGGCCATCGAACCCATGGTCAACGCCGGGGCGCCCGGCACCCGCGTGCTCGACGACCATTGGACCGCGGTCACCGAGGACGGCAGCCCCAGCGCTCACTTCGAGCACTCGGTGGCGGTGACCAAGGACGGCCCGCTGATCTTGACGCTGTGATGTTTTTTGGAATCGCCAACTGAGATCCGGGAACTGAGTACTGAGAACCCGGAACAAGGAGTAGATGAGTAAAGAAGACGCGATTGAAGTGATGGCCACGGTGTTGGAGCCTTTGCCCAACGCCATGTTCCGCGTGGAGCTGGAAAACAAGGGGCTCGCGCTGGTCCACGTTTCCGGCAAGATGAGGAAGAACTTCATCCGCATCCTGCCGGGCGACAAGGTCGCAGTGGAGCTTTCTCCCTACGACCTCACCCGCGGACGCATCGTGTACCGCTACAAGTGACCGCGTTTCGCGGGCGTTTGAGCCCGCGGCGATCATCCTGAGCCCGGCGGGCGAAGGATCTGGAGAGAGAAAAAGGTTATGAAAGTCCGGGCATCGGTAAAAAAGATTTGCGACAAGTGCAAGGTCATCCGCCGCCGCGGGGTGGTGCGGGTGATCTGCGAGAACCCCAAGCACAAGCAGCGGCAGGGGTAGGAGAGGACAAGTTATGGCACGCATCGCCGGCGTCGATCTTCCGCGCAACAAGCACGTGGACATCGCGCTCACCTACATCTACGGCATCGGGCATCCCCGGGCGCGGCGCATCGTGGCCACCGCCAAGGTGGACGGCATGAAGAAAGTCCAGGACCTGAACGAGGACGAGGTCAACCGCATCCGCCAGGTCATCGAGGGCGAGGGCGGGGTGGAAGGCGACCTGCGCAAGGACGTCTCCATGCACATCAAGCGGCTGATCGAGGTGGGCTCGTACCGCGGCTATCGCCACCGCCGCAACCTGCCGGTCCGCGGCCAGCGCACCCACACCAACGCGCGCACCCGCAAGGGCCCGCGCAAGGGCACCGTGGCCAACAAGAAGAAGACGGCGGCCAAGACCTAAGAAGGACGAGAGGGAAGCGAGAGAATGGCCAAGAAAGAAACCGCAGCCACCGCCGCCCCGGCGGCTGCGCCGGAGAAAAAGGGCAAGAAGAAGCAGTTCAAGAAGAAGGAACGCAAGAACGTTCCTTACGGGCTGGCGCACATCCAGGCCTCGTTCAACAACACCATCGTGACCATCACCGATCACGAGGGCCGGGTGATCGCCTGGAAGAGTTCGGGCTCGCTGGGATTCCGCGGGTCGCGCAAGGGGACGCCGTTCGCGGCGCAACAGGCGGCCGCGGGCGCCGCCAACCTGGCGCGCGACCACGGTCTGCGCTCGGTGGACGTGCGGGTGAGCGGGCCGGGCTCGGGGCGCGAGTCGGCCATCCGGGCGCTCTCGGCCGCGGGCATCGAGGTGCGCACCATCCGGGACGTCACCCCGCTGCCCCACAACGGATGCCGGCCGCCGAAACGGCGGAGAGTCTAGAGAACAGGTTTGGTTTGGGATCAGGAAGAAGGAGCGCCGCTCCGTAAACTGATCGACCCCGAAGTCAGGAAGAAGGAGAAGAATGGCACGCTATAAAGACGCAGTCTGCCGGCTCTGCCGGCGCGAGGGCATGAAGCTGTTCCTCAAGGGGCCGAAGTGCTTCACCGAGAAGTGCCCCATCGAGAAACGCAACTTCCCCCCCGGGCAGCACGGCAAGGACCGCAGGCCAAAGATCGCGGGCTACGGCCTGCAGTTGCGCGAGAAGCAGAAAGCCAAGCGCATCTATTTCACGCTGGAGAAGCAGTTCCGCAACTACTTCGAGAAGGCGGCGAAGGCGAAGGGCGTGACCGGCGAGCAACTGTTGCAGCAGTTGGAGCGCCGCCTGGACAACGTGGTGTACCGCCTGGGCTTCGGCATCTCGCGGCGCCAGGCGCGGCAACTGGTCCGCCACGGGCACATCGCCGTCAACGGGAAGAAGGTAAACATCCCTTCCTACCAGGTGAGCGTGAACGAAGAGATCACGGTGCGCGAGAACAGCCGCAAGCTGGTGGCCATCGAAGTGGCGCAGGAGTTCACCAGCCACCAGCCGGCCGTTGCCTGGCTGGAAGTGGACCGGGCGAACTTCAAGGGACGCGTCGCAGCGCTGCCCAAGCGGGAGAACATCAACCTGCCGGTGAACGAGCAACTCATCGTCGAACTGTACAGCAAGTGACGGCCCTTCGCGGAGCGTGCAAGTTCCGCGGCCGTCATCCTGAGCGAAGCGAAGAATCTAGACTTTCAACATAGGAGCGAACCAGATGCTTTGGAAAGGCTTTCAGAAACCCAAGCGCCTCGCGGCGGACACGGAGACGCTCACCGAGAAGTTCGGGCGCTTCTCCGCCCAGCCGTTCGAGCGCGGATTCGGCACCACCATCGGCAACGCCCTGCGGCGCGTGCTGCTCTCCTCCATCGAAGGCGCGGCCATCACCGCGGTGAAGATCGAGGGAGTGTTGCACGAGTTCCAGTCCATTCCGGGGGTGGTCGAGGACGCCACCGACATCATCCTCAACCTGAAGCAGGTGCCCTTCAAGCTGAACGGCGAAGGGCCGAAGGCCATCTACCTGCGCGTGGAGAAGCCGGGCGTGGTCACCTCGAGCATGATCGAGGCCGACGCCGACGTCGAGATCCTGGACAAGGACGTCTATCTGGCCACCATCAGCGAGGGGGGGAAGGTGGACATGGAGATGCGCCTCAAGCGCGGCCGCGGCTACGTCTCCGCCGACAAGAACTTCGACGAGGACCTGGGGCTGGGGTTCATCCCCATCGATTCCGTGCACTCGCCGGTGCGCAAGTGCAACTACGTGGTGGACGCCGCCCGTCTGGGCCAGATCACCGACTACGACAAACTCACGCTCGAGGTGTGGACCAACGGCGCCATCACCCCGGGAGACGCCATCGGGCTGGGCGCCAAGCTGCTCAAAGACCACATGAACATCTTCATCAACTTCGAGGAGGAGCTGGAGACCGAAGCCGGCGGCGACGACCGCAAGCCCGAGATTCGCAACGAGAACCTGAACCGCTCGGTGGAAGAGCTGGAGCTCTCCGTGCGCAGCTACAACTGCCTGAAGAACGCCAACATCCAGACCATCGGCGAGCTGGTGCAGCGCAGCGAGGCGGAGATGCTGAAGACCAAGAACTTCGGCCGCAAGTCGCTGAACGAGATCAAAGAGATCCTGGCCAACATGGGGTTGAGCCTGGGCATGCGCATCGACGAGCAGGGCAACGCCGTCGCCGCCGCGCCCAGCGCCGCTCCCGGCGTCCCCGCGGGCGGAGGCGAGCAGTACTAGAAACAGCTACCGCGGGTAGCTAGAAGCTAGAGGCTTTCATGCGTCATCGAGTCGCAGGTTGGAAACTCGGAAGGAACACCAGTCACCGGCGCGCGCTGCTGCGCAACCTGGTGACCTCGCTCATCCTGGAAGAGCGCATCGAGACCACGGTGCCCAAGGCCAAGGCCATGCGCCCGCACGTGGAGCGCATGATCACCCTGGGCAAGCGCGGCGACTTGGCGGCGCGCCGCCAGGCGGCCGCCTACCTGATGACCGGCGAGGCGGTGAAGCGGCTGTTCGATGTCGTCTCGCCGCGCTTCGGCGACCGCGAGGGCGGTTACCTGCGCATCATCCACAGCGGATGGCGGCAGGGCGACGGCGGCGAGAAGGCCTTCATCGAGCTGCTGGGCAGCGAGAAGGTCATCAGCGCCAAGCGCGAGAAGCAGACCGAGCGCCGCGCCAAGAAGGCCGAAGAGACCCGCAAGGCCATGGAAGAAGCCGAGGCCGAAGCCGAGCAGCAGAAATCCGCCGAGGGTGAAGGCTCGGAAGAGAAGTAGCCCCGGCCTTCGCCCACCGCGCAAGTTACAACCTTGCCCGCATCCCCCGCATCTTCTATGGGGACGCTCCCTGAACCTCCGCGTGCGAGGGTATAATCCCGCCTATGAAGAGCTCGTTGATGCAGCGCTTTTTCTCCGTGGTCTTGATGATCACCCTCCTGGCGTCGCAAGCCGTGGCCACCTGTGGAGGTGGCGGGGGCGGCGGCATGGGCGGCATGTCCCGCGGCTCGGACACGGGAGCGAACCAATCCACCTACCCCGTTCCGTGGAAGCTCATTCAGCCCACCGACCCGCCGCTCAAGGAAGGGCTGGCGGTGTATTGGCTGCCCTCGTCGCAGACGGAGTTGGACAAGTCCAGCCTGCACTTCTCGCAGCTGCTCTCGAACTATGCCACGCAGTGCGTCACCATGGGCATCGTGGACCAGCGCACGACGCTGGGGCAGAAGCTCGCCGCCAACGACAAGCTTCCCGTGGTGGTGCTGACCCAGGCCGACGGCACCGCGTTGGGCAAGGCGGAGAACAAGGACGGGTTCCTGCGCGTCGAGCAGGTGGAGAAGCTCCTGGACTCCGAGGTGAAGAAGCGGGAGAGCGCGCTCAAAGAGAGGATGGAAGGGGCCAAGGCCAGAGCCCAGGCGGGCGACAACCAGAGCGCCATCGAGGAGTATCGCGCGGTGCTGGAGCAGAAGTGCCTCTTTCCCAAGCGCGCCAAGGATGCCGCCAAGGAGCTGAAGAAGCTGGGCGTGACCGACGTGGCCGAGGTTCCCGAGGGCGTGAACTTCGATCCTGGGGTGATGCAGCGCGTGGCCGAGACCATGCGCCAGGGCCTGGAAGCGGAGGACAACGCCAACTACACGCAAGCGGAGCGCCTCTACCGGGCGGCGCACGAGATGGACCCATCGGATCCCGCGCCGCTGCGCTATCTGGGCGAACTCTATCGCCACCACACCGGCGAATGGGAGAAGGCCCGCCAGACGTTTGACGCCATTCTTGCCATGCGCGCCGACCCACTCTCGCGCGCCGTGGCCTTGCACGGTTTGGGCAAGATGATCATCCATGAGGGCGATTTCCAGAAAGGCCTGGCGCTGATGGAAGAGTCGGTGCGCGAGTATCCGCTGGCGCTCGCCTACCGTAACCTGGCCGTGTACTGGAACAGCGAAGGCGACCGCACCAAGGCGGATTTCTACACCCAGGCGGCGCTGAAGCTCGATCCCAGGGATCCCTACAACCGGGTGTTTGCCGCGGCCTTCCTGGCCGGCAACGGTCATCGCGACCAGGCGCTGAAGATCGCGCGCGAGAACGAGGCGCTGCTGTCGGCCAGCTACAACCTGGCCGCCATCTACGCGCAGGCCGGCGAAAAAAACAAGGCCCTGGCGCTGCTCCAGCGGCATTTCTTCGAGTACGAGCGCTATCAGGCCGTCCGCAGCAAGGAGATGATGGAGGCACGCGTGGACGCGGTGTTCGCATCGCTGATGCAGGATCCGGCATTCCTCGCGCTCACCAAAGAGGCCGATGGCAAGCTGCCCATGCGCATGAGTCCCAACGCCAAGCCGGCGGGAGGATAGGC
>Ga0080064_1006593_pt1 | contig 12414 bp, 12 predicted proteins | sample Subgrocontami54m_FD_69260 | JGI IMG/M metagenome (GOLD analysis project Ga0080064, IMG submission 69260) | Subsurface groundwater microbial communities from S. Glens Falls, New York, USA - GMW46 contaminated, 5.4 m (SPADES assembly) (version 2) ...
CGCCTTCATTCCCATGTACTTCATGGGCATCGGCATGAACATCATGTCCATCGGCGGCATCATCGTCGCGATCGGCGACATGGTGGACGGGGCCATCATCATGGTGGACAACGCTCACCACCGGCTGGAGGAGTGGGTGCGGAATGGAAGCATCGGCGACCGCACGCAAGTGCTGATTGACTCGGCCAAGGAGGTTGGCCCCTCCATTTTCGCCTCGCTGCTGGTCATCGCGATCGCCTTCATGCCGGTCTTCACGCTGGAGGCGCAGGAAGGCCGTCTGTTCAAGCCGCTGGCCTGGACGAAGAACCTCGCGATCGCCATGAGCGCGGTCCTGGCGATCACGCTGATCCCGGCGCTGCTGGCGATCTGTGTCCGGGGGAAGATCATCTCCGAGCAGCGGCATCCGGTCAGCCTGGGCATGCAGAAGGTGTACGCGCCGGTCTTGCGCGCGGCGCTCCGGTTTCGGTGGGCCGTCGTGATTCTCGCCGTGGGACTGAGCCTGACCGTCATCCCCGCCTTCGATCGCATGGGCTCCGAGTTCATGCCGCCGCTCTACGAGGGGACCATCCTGTATATGCCCACGACGCTGCCCGGAATCTCAGTCACCGAGGCCTCGAAGCTTCTGCAGCAGATGGATCGTAAGCTGAAGACCTTCCCCGAGGTGGAGCGGGTGTTCGGCAAGGCCGGCCGGGCCGAGACCTCCACCGATCCGGCGCCGTTCAGCATGATGGAAGTCGTGGTGGATCTGAAGCCCAAGGAGCAGTGGCGACCGGGGCTGACCTATGAGGGCCTGATCGAAGAGATGGACAAGGCTCTCCAGTTCCCCGGCGTCACCAACGCCTGGACCATGCCGATCAAGGCGCGGATCGATATGCTCACGACCGGCGTGCGCACGCCGGTGGGCATCAAGATCTTCGGTCCCGACCTCAACCGGATCGAAGAGATCGGGAAATCCGTGGAGATGGCGGCGAAGGACGTGCCCGGCACCCGCAGTGTTTACGCCGAGCGGGTCTCCGGGGGGTACTTTCTGGACTTCGCGATCAACCGGGACGAGATCGCCCGTTACGGCGTTACGGTGATGGACGTCGGTCGGATCATCGAGTCGGCGATCGGGGGCGAGAGCATTGCGACGACGATCGAGGGACGGGAACGCTACCCGATCAACGTGCGCTACCTCCGCGAGCTGCGCGACGATCCGGAAAAACTCAAGCGTGTCCTCGTCGCGACCCCAAGCGGGGCGCAGGTTCCCTTGGCCCAACTTGCCACGCTGCGGTTTCTGCCCGGCCCGCCAATGATCCGGGACGAGAACGGGATGCTGGCCGGCTATGTCTACGTGGACATGACGGGGCGGGACGTGGGTGGGTATGTCGAGGATCTCAAGCGGGTGGTCCGGGAGAAGGTCACGCTGCCGGCCGGTTATACCATGGCGTGGTCCGGCCAGTACGAGTTTATGCAGCGCGTTCGGGAGCGCCTTACAATCTTTATCCCGCTGACCATTGCGATCATCTTCGTGCTGTTTTACTTCACGTTCCGCTCTGTGGCGGAGACGCTGATGGTCATGCTGGGCGTGCCGCTTTCCCTGGTCGGTGGGGTCTGGTACATGGCGTTGCTCGGCTACAACATGAGCATTGCGGTGTGGGTCGGAATCATTGCGCTCGCCGGGGTCGCGGCCGAGACCAGCGCCGTGATGTTGGCCTATCTGGACGAGGCCTGCAAGCGGCGCGAGGAAGCGGGCGGGCTGCGGACGCTGGATGATCTGATCGAAACCGTGCATCATGGCGCGGTGGAACGCATCCGGCCGATGTCCATGGCGGGCCTTGCGAATATCTTCGGCCTGATCCCGGTGATGTGGGCGACCGGCACTGGCGCTGATGTGATGAAGCGGCTCGCCGCGCCGATGGTCGGCGGCGTGTTCTCGGCGATGCTGTTGACGCTCGTCGTGATTCCGGCGATCTACGTGATCTGGCGCTGGCACACCCAAAAACCTGCCCGTGAGCATTGAAGCGATGCCGAAAATTCTTGACGCGAGGAAAGCCCTATGGTAGTAGGAAGCCCGATAGCACAAAGTTGTGCTGTTGGGACAACGGCGTTTTTCCCTCTCTGCTTGCGGCTGAAAGGCTTGGAGGGGAAGGCGCCGTTTCTGTTTTCCGGACACTGCCGTCCGCCGACTTGTAATCTTTACACATGAGGCCCGTGGGCGATTTTATTTTCAACCTAAAAGGAGGTATTCCATGCTGAACGAAGCCATGATGACCAAACGGATGATGTTCAAGGGGCTGGGAGTGCTGGCCGGCCTGATGCTCGTCGGGCCGATTCTTCCCCGTGAGGCGAGAGCCGGACACGCGGAAAAGCTCAAGGAGATGTTGGAGAAAGGCGATCACGCTGGTCTGGCTGAATATTACAAGAAGGAAGCCGACGAGGCGCGGCATAAGGCCGAAGGCCAGAAAGAGATGGCCAGCGAATATCTCAAGAAGTATCCAAAGAACCAGTACGCCAAGCACTGCGAGAAGATGGCCGACAAGTATCTCGAGGAGGCGAAAGAAAATGACGCCCTGGCCGAGATACACAGCAAAGCCGCCAAGGGCGGCAAGTAAAGGGAAAGAGGACGCAAGCAAACGGTAAGGGTCTGAGATTCGGAACATGGACATAGCGACCGGCGGTGCGCTGTGGCGATTCACGTTCGCGGTGGGTGGGTTGGTGGCGTGGCTTTTTCTGGAAAGGTGGCGGCCGTTCCGCGTGCCGGTTCAGTCCCGGCTCTCCCGCTATGCCATTAACTTGTCCGTCGCGGGCGTCAACGCCCTTCTCCTCTCGGTCCTGTTGGGAGGTTTCCTTCTGACCTGGAGCCACCAGATGATGGTGGCACAGACCGGCCTGTTAAACCTCTTGGGGCTGGACGGCGAGGCTAACGTGATCGCGTCCGTCGTGGTCATGGATTTAGTGTTTTACGGGGTCCATCGCGCGAACCATACCGTGCCGGTCCTCTGGCGGTTCCACCGAGTGCATCACAGCGACCTTGACCTAGATGTGACCACCGCGTTCCGTTTTCATCCCGGGGAAGTCCTCATCTCGACGCTGATCAAGCTGCCTGCGATCTGGGCGCTCGGCGTCTCCCCTCTTGGCCTCGTGAGTTTCGAGATCGGGCTGCTGGCGGCGGCCCAGTTCCAGCATTCGAACCTGCGAGTGCCGGAGCCGTACGAGACGATTGTGCGGCGGGTTCTCGTGACTCCGAACATGCATCGGATTCACCATTCAATCGTGCACGGAGAGCACAACTCCAATTTTTCCACCATCTTCTCGGTCTGGGACCGCCTGTTCGGGACCTATCACATGAAGGTTCGCCAGGAAGGCATCCGTATCGGTCTTTCGGAATATCAGGATCTGCGGGCGGTGTCGCTGCCTCGTGTGATGTGGATGCCGTTCACCGCGCGGTGCTCCCCAACCGGCCCTGAAAACCCGGTCTTGTGAAGGGAGGTTGCATCCATGTTCACCGTGATCCTGCATGATGCGCCGTACACAACGGAACGGTCATGGAATGGTCTGCGTTTTGCGGAGAAGGCTCTGGATAGCGGGATTCCGGTCCGAGTGTTTTTGTTTTCGGATGCGGTCTATGTCGCGCGAAAAGGGCATCGCCCGCCGGAGGGGAGTCCGAATCTTGAAGACCTGCTGGTCCGACTACTCAGCAAGGGTGCAGCCGTGAGTGTGTGCACCACGTGCATTGAAGCCAGACCCTACGAGCCGACCGGCGAACCAGCCGCCTGTTTCCTCGGCAAGAAGGAGGGCGGCCTGACTGCGGGCGACTTGGTTTCGGGGGTGAAGGCGGGGACGATGGCCGGACTGGTGGACTGGTGCAAGACCAGTCAGCAAGTCGTCAGTTTTTAAGGAAGGGAGCAGCATATGACCACGGGGAGTGCATGAAAGGGCGATGAAGTGGCACGCGGTCAGCGCCGAAGCCCTGTACCGGGAGCTTCATACCGATGCGGAGCGTGAGCTGACGGCAGCCGAGGCGGCGCGCCGTCTTTCCGAACACGGCCCTGAACGGTCAGGGCGAAGGTCGAATTCGAGCTGAGAAGCGCAGAGGGAGTTCGTGATTCCGATGACCAACAGAATGATTCTTCGAACACTGTCACTGCCATTCAAGGTTCTCGCCACGTTTTTCCTTCTAGCGATGGGGATCAGCTATCTGTTTGCCTTGACGTACCTCTATCTCATCGATGTCGAACCGCACACCAAGCATGGGATGGGGCTAGTCCCCTCCGTCATCATAAAGTATTACGGACAGCGGGATGCGAGCCGGCTCGAAGCGGCCTTACGAGGCCCTATGGGCGAATACGTGACTGACACTCAAAAAAAACAACTCGTCCAGTGGATCAGACAGGGGGCGGGCGAGGCGGAGTTCGTCAAGGTCCAACCTATTCTGAAGCAGGCCTGCGGCGAATGTCACAGTGCTTCCGGGGGAATGCCCGCTCCCTCCCTGATGTCCTACGCGGAGGTCGCGCCATACACCGCTGTCGATATGGGTGAATCGATCAAGGCGCTGGTGCGGGTCTCTCATATACATCTGTTCGGCATGAGTTTCATTTTTATGCTGACGAGCCTGATCTTCGCCTTCAGCGAGACATCTGTGATGTTTCGTGCTGTGCTCATCGCCATCCCTTTTCTCGCCATCTGGCTCGATATTGGCTCCTGGTGGTTTACGAAATATCAACCGGTCTTCGCGTATGCCGTGATCGGTGGAGGAATCCTCATGGGCGTCTCGTTCGCCCTCCAAGTCGGTATTTCGCTGTATGAGATGTGGTTCAGGCGGGAGGGCACACCTAGCTCCGGTCACGATGCGAGGAATGAAGGAAGATAACCGATGTCGAGTTCCCATTCAGTTCGAGGTCTTTTAGGTTGTCTCACGAGTCTTATTGTCTTCGGATCTCTCGGTGGGTGGCTCGGTTATGTCGGTGCGGTCCTGGCTGCCTCCGATCAAGAGGTTCCTCCGGAATACAAGAACAAGGCGATGCCGACTGGCTGGCGGACTGATCCGACCGCGTTGGCGGCGGGCAAGGCGATTTATGAAGGCAAGGCGAATCCCGAGGTCACCTGTGTCAAGTGTCACGGGAGCGATGGCAAGCCCACTCGCATGGGAAAAGGCGCGCTGGACCTGTCGGATCTCAAGGAACATGCTCAAGATTCGGATGCTCTGTGGTTTTGGCGATTAGCAGAGGGGAAACCGGGGACGAAGATGCCAGGGTACAAGACCAAGCTGACGGAAGAACAGCGGTGGCAGGTGGTTGTGTACATGCGAAGCTTCTCAGCAAAGAGCAAGCCGTAGCAGGTGTAGCTACTCCCGGATCAAAGGAGGAGTCCCCATGAAACGGTTTCTCTCGATTTTTGTGATGGTGCTCGTAATCGCCGGCGTCGTCATGATGATCCCTCCGCCTCCTGTCACGGCGATCCCTTTGTGGTCCACGGAATTTAAAATGTCATGTGTCGAATGCCATGCAGGCTTTCCGAAACTCAACGAATTCGGGATGGCGTTTAAGCAGCGCGGGTACCGGCTGGTTGGACAAAAAGGCGAACTGCTTTGGGAACGTCCCGGCCTTCCCTTGTCGGGCGTGATCCTCGGTCGCTATCAGAATCGCCAAGTGGACGATCCGATCAGCCGGGAGAGAAGCAAGGCCGAGAGCCATTCCCGATTTCAGCTTGACGACGTTGAAATCTTTTCAGCCGGGACGGCGGCGCCGTATTTTTCCTACCTTCTGATGGCGGCTTCAGAGGAGGGGGCAGCGTTTACGGTGGAGCAGGGGCACGCCCAGTTTGACGATCTGTTGCCGGCCAGCCGGATGAACCTGAAGGTCGGGAAATACTGGAACGAATTTTTTTATCTCTCGAGCCCGCGCCGATTGACCATCACCAGATATGCGGCGCCGGTGACGTTGAACGTACAGGGCGTGGAGCTGAACGGGGAATGGGGACCGTGGCGGTACGCCGCTGGCGTGACGAATGATGAACGGGCATCGGGCACAAACACGTCGGCCGTGAATCTCAATACACGTGCGCAAGGTTTTTACGCATGGTCCACGTTCCTGCTGGCTGAACAGACGCTGGGGTTCCGGTACATCAATACCAAGGCAAACTCCGATAATCCATCTCCGATCATTGACGGCCGCACTCGCCAGCAACTGGAAGCCAATCTCAACCTCTGGCTTGGACCCGTCAACATTACCCCGGCGGTCTTCTATCAAGCCGACATCGGAGGGGTAGGTGGACAGACCCGGAGGAACTACCTGATCGAGGCGACGGTGGAGGCGCTTCCGGAGAAGCTGTTTTTGACGGGGCGGTTTGAGTTGCAGGACACGGCGTTTGTTCTCAATTCACCCAATAACCCGAGTCAGGCCAATGGGACCCTCGTGGTGGGGAGTGTCTCCTACTACCTCTGGCCGAACGTCCGTGTGATCGCGGAATATGCGCGGACGACAGGTGAAGGAGTCGGGCTCAATATCGGTGAGGATGCGCTGTCGCGGGCCCTCAACAAGAATATCCAGGACATCTTTCTGGCCCTGCATTTCGGATTTTGACAGACGACCAGGGAAACGTGTGGCTAATAGGTGTCGAGAATCTTGCGTTTCTGCTCCTGATAGTCATGCTCGGAGATGATTCCTTGCTCTTTCCAGAGCTTGAGTTGGCGAAGCTTGCTTTCGACGGTGGGGGAGGAAGGCGGCGGCTTGATCGAGTCGCCCGGCGGTGAGAAGAGTGTGCCCGTGGTCCCTATATCTCGATACGCGATGGCGACGCCTTTTACGGCCTCGGCCCAGGGTGGCAAAACCGTTGACTTTGTCTCCAAGACAACTTGATGCGCGCCGGCCTTCATTTCAAAGTCGGGCTCGGAAAGAGGGGTGAGCGGATGCTCCCTGGCGCGCTCGGCTTTGCTTGCGGTCGTCACCGGTGCGCGAAGATTGGCCAGGAGAAAATACAAACGTTCGTCTTGCACGAACAGCCCTCCCGAGGTGATCTCAAGGACGCCGTCCTGTCTTGGCTGATTCAGAAAAAAGACGACCACCTCTTCCGGCCGCGCTTTCGAGAAGGCGGCGACCAGACGCGGATTCAAAAGCTGAATCTCCTGCGTGGTAAAGACAGGTTCAGGCTTGGGATCTTGTCGTAAGACATAGTAGCGGATCGAACTCATCTCTCTCTGGGCGACGACGGACTGAAGGACGGCGGCCATTTCTTGCTCGGTGAATTGGACAGGATGGCGATAGGGCGTGATTCGCGCAGTCCCGCCACCCAGTGGGCTTTCAAGGCTGACAAACCCGGAGGGGTCCTGATGCACCACGCGAGTGAATACAGAAGGGCTGCTGCAGCCGAACAGCATCAGGCTGGCCAGAGCCGCCGGCCATGTCTTATTCAGAGTGAGAAACGGCATCGAAGGATATCATTATAGACAGGATGCCCAGCGCGAGCAACCAAGGCAAAAGCTGAGGATAAAAGAAGAAGCGTTCCGTGGAGGTCTGACATGAACTCGTTGTGGCACACGCTCACACAAGACGTGCTAGCGGAAGAACTGCGGTCGAGTCCGGAGAGTGGGCTCGCTGAGCATGAGGCGCAACGGCGTCTTGCCGAGTACGGTCCGAATGAGCTTCCCCGAGACCCGCCCATCTCTCCGCTGAAACTCTTCCTGGAGCAGTTTTCCAGCCTCATCGTCTGGGTGCTGATCGGCGCGGCGATCGTCTCGGGGCTGCTGCAGGAGTGGATAGATGCGGCGGCGATCATCGCCATCGTGATCCTTAATGCCGTTCTCGGATTTGTGCAGGAGTTCCGGGCCGAGCGCTCGCTTGAGGCGCTGAAGCAGATGGTTGTGGTGACGGCTCGGGTCTTTCGCGACGGCTCGCTCGTCTCGCTCCCGGCCAGAGACCTGGTGCCGGGCGATCTTACCCAGGTCGAGGCCGGAGACCGGGTTCCGGCCGACGCCCGTCTTGTGTACGCCACCGGCCTCCAAACCCAGGAGGCCTCGCTGACCGGCGAGTCCACGCCGGTCGTCAAATCCTCCGATCCGATCCCGCAGGAAGAGATCCCGCTCGGTGACCGCCACAACATGCTCTATATGGGGACTGTCGTGGTTTCCGGGAAGGGGCGAGCGCTCGTCGTGGGCACGGGATTACACACCGAACTGGGACGGATCGCCACGATGATTCAGGAAGCGACGCAGGCCGAGCGAGAGGAGACGCCGCTTCAACGACGGCTGGAACAACTGGGCCACGTGCTGTTGTGGCTCTGTCTGAGCATCGTCGCTGTGGTGTTCGTGCTCGGTGAACTGCGCGGCATTCCGGTCGTCATGATGTTCTTGACGTCGGTCAGCCTGGCGGTCGCAGCTATCCCCGAAGGTCTGCCGGCCGTGGTGACCATCACGCTGGCCCTGGGCGTGACCCGGATGGTCAAACGCCACGCGTTGATCCGGCGTCTGCCCGCCGTCGAGACACTGGGTTCCACCACCGTGATCTGTTCCGACAAAACCGGCACCTTGACGAAGAACGAGATGACCGTGACGGCGCTCTACCAAGGGGGCGAAATCTTTACCGTGTCCGGTGAAGGTTATGCTCCGGTTGGGGATATTCTCTCCTTCGGCGAACCGGTGAAACCCGATGCGCGCCCCGGACTGAAAGCGTTGTTGCGCGCCTCCGTGCTCTGTAACGGAGCCGAACTCCGGGAAGAAGAGGGGCGGTGGACGATCCTGGGAGACCCCACTGAGGGCGCCTTGCTGGTAGCGGCCGCCAAGACCGGCATTCGGAAGGAGGAGATTGAGATGGCTGCGCCGTTCCTGGGCGAGGTCCCCTTCGACTCCGAACGAAAGAAGATGACGATCGTCCGCCGGACGGCAACCGGTCCTGTGGCGTTTGTGAAAGGCGCGCCGGATGTGCTGTTGCGTGACTGTCGGGCCTGGATCGATCGAGACGGATGCACCAACGCGCTGACGGATGAGGTTCGGCAGGAGATCCTGGCCGCGAACCAGAACTTCGCCTCGCAGGCGCTCCGGGTGCTGGGCGTGGCCATGCGCCCACTGGATCGCGCACCCGAGGCCTTCGATGCCGCCACTCTTGAGCGGGACCTGATCTTCCTGGGCTTAATGGGTATGAAGGACCCGATCAGGTCCGAAGCGAAAGTCGCTGTGGAGGCCTGCCGGACCGCCGGGATCCGGACCGTGATGATCACCGGCGACCACAAGGATACTGCCGTCGCCATTGCGCGGGAGCTGGGCATTTTGAACGAGAAGGAGCAAGCGGTATCGGGCGCCGAGCTTGATCGGCTGTCCGATGCGGCGCTGGCCGACCAGGTTGAGCGCATCGCTGTCTATGCTCGCGTCTCGGCCGAGCACAAGTTGCGTGTGGTGCGAGCCTGGAAATCGAAAGGCGCAGTAGTGGCCATGACCGGCGACGGGGTCAATGACGCGCCGGCCGTCAAGGCGGCGGATATCGGCGTTGCGATGGGAATCACCGGCACGGACGTGACCAAGGAAGCCTCGGACATGGTGGTGACGGATGACAACTTTGCGTCCATCGCGGCGGCGGTCGAAGAAGGACGGGCTATTTTTGACAATATCCGGAAGTCCGTCCATTACCTCCTGTCCTGCAACATCAGCGAAATCCTGGTGATGCTGCTCGCGACACTGCTGGCTCTTCCTCTTCCACTGCTGCCGGTGCAGATTCTCTGGATCAACCTCGTGACGGACGGCCTCCCGGCCTTGGCGCTGGCGGTGGACCCCAAGGACCCGAATCTCATGAAACGTCCCCCGCGTCGCCCAGAGACGCGTTTTCTGGATAGGGACCGGATCTTCTTGATGTTCGGACAGGGGCTTTTTATGACGCTGATCACGATGTTGGCCTTTGTATACTGCTTGTACAGCATGGACAACGACCTCGATCGGGCCAGGACCGTGACGTTCATGGTGCTGGTGGGCGCGCAACTCGCGCACGCCTTCAATTGCCGGAGCGACCGGCTCTCGCTTTTCAAGCTAGGGTTTATGACGAATAAGCCGCTCTTGTGGACAGTGGCCGGCTCATCGGTGTTGCAAGTCGGACTTCTGCTCAATCCCTGGACGCGGGACGTGTTCAAGCTGGCCACCTTCAATCCGGAGCATTGGCTGATGGTGTTCACGGTCGGCCCGCTGATGCTGGTCGCGGTGGAGTTGTGGAAGGCGGCGCGGCCACGCCTTGGTGTGGCGAAGGAGGCTTTATGAATCGGATCATCATGCTGGCAGTAGGCACTCTCGCGGTGAGCGTCATCGGACTGGCGGGGTGCAGGTTCGGACCACCTCCCGCTATGCCGGATATCGGCAAAACGGAGATCGCGTATGGGGCGGACATCCAGGCGGATGAGCAGACGGTTCGAACCCTCCTTGATACCTTCAAGCGGGCTGATGAAGCGTTGCATCGGCAGGACGTGGATGCGTTGATGACTCTCTACTCACGGAACTACAAATACCATGGTTACGACAAAGACCGCTTGCGGCTGCTCTGGGAAGACCTGTTTCGTCTGTACGTGCAGTTCTCGACCACGCACGTCTTTTCCAAAATCGTGGTGAACGCCACGGCGACTCCTCCGACGGCGGAGATCATGTGCTCAGGCAGTATCTGGGCGGTCTCCAACCTGACCGGGCAACGGGTGAATATCGACAGTTGGTTCGGAGATGTCCACTATCTGGTTTACGAAGACGGCGCTTGGCGCATCAGCGGACACGCGTGGGGGGATATTCCGAAGCCAGGGCGATATGTCCTGTCGCCGCATCCGTTCTTCTGAGCAATCAAACTTGCGACGGCTGTGAACCTGATCACTCTGATCTTCTAGTTTGCCAAGTACCGCTCGATAGGTCCCGTTTAGCCTGAACTCGAAAAGGACTGATTCGTATTGGCTGTGGCGCATGGCCACAGTTGCTTCGTTCCTTTCTGTAGCATGGCGGGTCAGCCCTGGATCCATCGCGTAAGCCCGTCGGTCTTCTCCTCAATATCTTCAGCTCCTTAGAGCCCATCGCTGCAGTTCCCCCTTGCACGAATCTTGCTTATCTCTGTCCGTAGATTCTCACGCAGGAGCAACCTTCACGTGGCAGCACCGCAAACCGCCTTTCCCGATGCCTACACGCCGGCCGAGATGGCTCAACGGGTTGAGACGGTGGGGGTGGTCAAGGCCCGCGCCGACGTTCTGACAACACTACCTCTGGCCGTGCTGGCCGGGGCCTTCATCTCCCTGGGGGCCCTGTTCTTCACGGTGACAATCACGACGGGAGGAAACGCCGAGAACGTTCCGGCTGTCTTCGGATGGAACCGATTGCTGGGAGGCATGGCCTTCAGTCTGGGCTTGATTCTCGTCGTTGTCGGGGGCGCCGAGCTGTTCACTGGTAACAACCTGATCGCCATGGCCTGGGCCGCCGGCCGCATCTCGACGGGGGAGCTCTTACGGAACTGGGGCTTGGTCTATCTGGGCAATTTCATCGGCGCGCTGGGGACAGCGATACTGGCCTACCTCGCCGGTGTCCACCTTCTCGGGGACGGCGCGGTGGGGGATACCGCGGTTCGGATCGCGTTGGCGAAGACGGAATTGTCTCCGATGCAAGCAGTGGCGAGTGGCATTCTCTGCAACGTCCTGGTGTGCCTTGCGGTGTGGCTATGCTACGCGGCCCGAAGCGTCACGGACAAGGTCCTGGCCATTCTCTTCCCGATCAGCGCCTTCGTCGCCGCGGGGTTCGAGCACTCGGTCGCGAACATGTACTTCCTGCCAATCGGAATGCTGCTGGCCGCCGACGGGGGGCAGCCGATCGGGATGGTCGGGGCGGTGACCAACCTCGTGTTGGTCACGGTGGGCAACATCATCGGCGGAACAATTCTGGTCGCGCTGGTTTACTGGTTCGTCTATCTGAGAAACGAGCGGCCGGCGAAATCCGAGACGACAAAATAGAACGATGGAAACCGGAAAGAATAATCGAATGCCTATCGCGCACGCCTTTAATTGCCGGAGCGACCGGCTCTCGCTTTTTAAGCTAGGGTTTATGACGAATAAGCCGCTCTTGTGGACAGTGGCCGGCTTATTGGTGTTGCAAGTAGGACTCGTGCTCAATCCATGGACCCGCGAGGTCTTCAAGCTGGCTTCTTTCAATCCGGAGCACTGGCTCCTCGTCTTCGCGGTCGGGCCGCTGATGCTGGTCGCGGTGGAGTTGTGGAAGGCGGCGCGGAAGGGCGCCGAGTCCTATTCCGCGTCACTCTGATTCTGCGCCGCTGTAGCTTTTCTCCCCAGCGCATTGCTATCCTTTGGCTCGCCAGACCCGTGGCGTTGCTAACGTCTTCAATTCGTAGCTGATTTAGGCAGGGTCTCGCACATGATCCCATGGCATTATCGTTGCTGTCTCTTCCTTATATAAGGAGAACCAGCCAATGCACCCCATCC
>Ga0080064_1006594_pt1 | contig 12413 bp, 17 predicted proteins | sample Subgrocontami54m_FD_69260 | JGI IMG/M metagenome (GOLD analysis project Ga0080064, IMG submission 69260) | Subsurface groundwater microbial communities from S. Glens Falls, New York, USA - GMW46 contaminated, 5.4 m (SPADES assembly) (version 2) ...
TTTCGCGACCATCCCTTTCGGCGACGTCTGGCACGTGGGCGGGCGTGCCGTGAACCTTCAGATCGCCGACGTGAACACGGGGCTGTTGTTCGTGTTCGCGATGATGTCCCTGGGCGTTTATGGCGTGATCCTAGCCGGGTTTTCCTCCAACAGCAATTACGCGTATCTGGGCGGCATGCGCGCGGCGTCGCAGATGCTTTCGTACGAGATCACCATGGGCATGGCGATCATGGGTGTGGTGATCGCTTACGGGACGTTGAGCCCCCAGGAGATCGTGCGCCATCAGTCGCATCTCTGGGGTTTCGTCGTGCAACCTTTCGCTTTCATATTTTTCATGGTCGCCGCGCTGGCCGAGACCAAGCGCGTGCCTTTCGACCTGCCCGAAGGCGAGTCGGAGATCATCGGTTACTTCGTGGAGTACAGCGGTATGAAGTTCGGCATGTTTTTTCTCACGGACCTGGTCGAGACGGTGCTCGTGGCCTGCCTCATGACCACTTTCTTTTTCGGCGGCTGGCAGGTGCCCTACCTTCTGCCGGGCGGTTTTCATTTTCCTTGGGGTGCGGTGTGGGCTCTGCCGCACGCTGTGGTGATATTTCTCGGCGTTACAGCGTTTTTCCTGAAGGTGATATTTTTCAACTGGTTTTTCATGGCGATACGCTGGACGCTGCCGCGTTTTCGTTACGACCAGCTCATGCATCTGGGCTGGAAGATTCTGTTCCCCGCGTCTTTGGTGAACGTGCTGGTGACCAGTCTCTTCGTCGTCTGGCACGCGGGAAGGGGATAGCGCCATGGCCGCCCGCACGCGCCTCTTGAGAAGGAAGGAATTGAGCTTCTGGGACAACACTTACCTGCCGTCCATAGGCATGGGACTTTGGATCACCTCCAGGCATTTTTTCACAAATCTTCTAGTCCACATGCTTCATACGATGGGTCTGTTAAAACACATCCGCGGCTCGGTGACGTATCAGTACCCCGAGGAGCAGAGGCCGCTGGCCAAGCGTACGCGCACGCGCCACCGTCTGACGCAAAGGGCGGACGGCTCGCCGCGCTGTGTGGCCTGCATGATGTGCGAGACGGTGTGCCCGGCGCGCTGCATCAACATCGTCGCCAAAGAGCACCCCGACCCCAACATCGAGAAAGTGCCGGCGTCTTTCGACCTGGACCTGGGCATGTGTGTCTACTGCGGCTACTGCGTCGAGGTCTGTCCCGAGGACGCGATACGCATGGACACGCAAATCCTGGACATCGCCGCCTACAGCCGCCAGGAGATGATGCTCGACATGAAACAACTTTTAAATCCCACAAGCTCCCCGCAGGATCCTAATAGAAATTAATTTGTCATTGCGAGGCGCGTTCCTTGCGCCGAAGCAATCTAAGCCAAGCAGAGATTGCTTCGGCGTCAACGGAAAAGCGAACGCCTCGCAATGACCTTTAAAATCCCTTTTTGTTGCACGGCGGGTGCTATCTGCTATAATAAAATTTAGGCAAAATTTAACGGCACTATGCAAATTGAAGTGAAGTCCAACCCGAACTGCCGCGAAAGCGACCAGTTCGTGTTCAACGAACTCGAGCCGGCCAGGCCGATACACGGCCTACGCGTCGGGCCGACAGGCCAAGAGAGCGAGTGTGACGTGGTCGGCGTCGTCAGTCCGGGACAATTCGTGACGGCGCACGCGGCCAAGATCACGGACTCCGGCGCCGGTTATGCCTATGTGATTTTCGGGGGTGATTGGGGCATACGTCTGAGGCCCAGGGCCCAGGCCGGCGAGGTGTGGGACCTGGCCAACCCCCGCCAGTGGGGTGAGCCTTTTAAAATTTACGGCAGCGAAGGGGATATCCTTTACGCCGACGGAGGAAAAGCATGAACAGGATCACGGCACTGGCTTTGGTGTTGTTGGTGGCCCTTCCGGCCACGGCATCGGCGGCCACCATCGTCGCTCATGAGGACGAAAAGTACTTCTACCGCGACGGCCGCATGGAAAAATTTGAGGGGCAGTTCGAAAACACCTACCTGCTCGATCTGGGCAAGGACACGCTGATACGCACGCGTGTCTACGATTACCAGACCAAAAAGATTACGCCCGACGAAACGGTTTACCAGATACAAAAAGATCTCAGCTCCCATCCGGCGAACTCGGCGCGTTTCGGGCTGGCCCCGTTCCTACGCGCGGTGGGCCACCCGAACGCCGACACCGTGGAGATCCTCATCATCAAAGACGATTTTGTGCAGTCGGTGCAGGCCACGGCCGACAACATCGTCGTCTCCCGCTCGAGAAGGCTGAAATAATCCCACCCGGAGCAGCCCCCATGCAGTCCTCGCGCCCCGCGTTCCAAAAATACATCTTTGTTTGCGAGAACGAGCGCGAGGCCGGCAAATGCTGCGCGCCTGACGGAAAACGCCTTAGGGATGACCTCAAGAAAAAAATAAAAGACAAAGGCCTCGCGTCCAAGATACGCGTCAGCCGCTCGGGCTGCCTGGACGTCTGCGCCGAGGGGCCCAATGTGCTGCTGATGCCGGACAACATCTGGTTCAAGCACGTCGGCGAAGGCGACATAGACGCGATCATCGACAAGGCCTCGCACGGCGCGGGAGCGGGCGCATGATCTGGGCCAGGCTCGGGGCGGCGCTCATGTTCTTGGCGGTGGCGCTCGGGGCCTTCGGCGCCCACGGCCTCAGGTCGAGGCTGGACGCCGCGTCGCTGGAGGTCTATAAAACGGCGGTGCTGTATCACATGGCGCACGCGCTGGCGTTGCTTGCCGTGGCTTGGCTGGTTTCCACAGGCAACGCCCGGGCGAATACGGCCGGGGCCCTGTTCGCTCTGGGCATAGCGCTTTTTTCGGGCAGTCTGTATCTGCTTTCTGTCACCGGAGCCAAATGGCTGGGCGCCATCACGCCGCTCGGAGGCCTGTGTTTTTTGGCGGGTTGGACGGTGTTGGCGCTGGGGCGGTAACATGCGCTACTGGCTGATGAAAAGCGAGTCGTCGGTATATTCCATCGACGACTTGGCGCGCGACAAAAAAACATACTGGGACGGAGTGAGGAATTTTCAGGCGCGCAATTTCATGCGCGACGCGATGAAGGCCGGCGACGGGGTGCTGTTTTATCATTCCAACGCCGAGCCGCCCGGTGTGGCGGGCGTGGCCCGTGTGTGTGGCCAGGGGCGCCCCGACCTCACGGCCTGGGACAAGAAAGACGGGCATTACGACCCCAAGTCCCCGAAAGAAAAGCCTCTGTGGTATATGGTGGACTTGGAGTTCGTCGAGAAGTTCAAAAATTTTGTGTCTCTGGAGCGTCTAAAAGTCACGGCAGACTTGAAGGGCATGATGGTCACGCGCCGCGGCGCGCGGCTTTCGGTTCAGCCTGTGGACAAAAAGCATTTCGACAGCGTCCGGACCATGGGAGGAGGCGGGTAAAGTATGTGGGTGAAAGTAGCGGTCACTTCGGAGTTTAAAGACGGGCAGTGCAAGGTCGTGACCGCCAACGGCAAGGAGCTGGCGCTGTTCAAGGCGGAGGGCGCATTTTACGCGATGGACAACGCCTGCCCGCATCGCGGCGGCCCTCTCGGTGAGGGGCATCTCGAGGGCAGTCAAGTCACCTGTCCCTGGCACGCCTGGACATTCGACGTGAAAACCGGCGCCTGCGACATGGACCCCGTGATGAAGCAGACGACTTTCCCCGTCAAGATCATAGGCAACGATGTTTTGGTGGACGCCTGACATGCCGGCCCGGTAACGTTGAAGAAAATCACCGCGCTCACGACGCTGATGCTCCTTAACCCCTTTCTTTCTTTCGCGCAAGACACGCGCGATTCCGACAGCCCCTACGGCGTCCTCGATTTCCTGCACTGGGACCACCCTTGGAACGGCCACCACTACAACAAGGAAAAGATGGAAGAGGCGGTGCAGCTGATGAAGCGCGCGGGTGTCGGTTTTGTCCGCATGGATTTTCTTTGGGAAGACATAGAGCCCAGAAAAAACCACCTCGACTACAGCAAATATGACGGTATTGTCGATCTCCTGGCCCAAAACGACATCAAGATCTTGGGTGTCCTGGGTTACAACGTCTCCTGGAATTCGCGCGCCTGGAACGCCGCGCCGGACATCCCTCTCTTCGTTAAATACGCCCGTCGCGTCGTGCGCCGCTACAAAGACCGCGTCAAATACTGGGAGATCTGGAACGAGCCCGACGTGGATATCTACTGGGTGCCTCAGGACGACATGAAGACCTACGGCGCGCTGCTCAGGGCCGTGTACCCGGCGCTCAAAAGCGAAGACCCGACATGCCTAGTAGTCATGGGCGCCAACTCGCGCTACGTCCCCCTGGGACTGCGGCGCCTGTACATGAGGGCCGGCAAAGAAAATTTTGACATCGTAAATCTGCACCCTTTCGTCGACCCCCTATCACCGGGAGCGATGGAGCTTTTGAGAAGCGCCTATCGCGGTACTTATAAAGTGATGCAGTCCAAGGCCGACGGGGACAAGCCCATCTGGATCACCGAGATCGGCTGCCCCGGCGTGGACGAGGTGGCCGACAATTGGTGGTTGGGTAAAAACCCCAGCGAGGCCGAGCAGGCGCAGTGGGTGAAGAAGGTGTACGGCGAGCCGCTCAAGTGGAAGGGCGTGAAAAAAATATTCTGGGCGTTTTTCCGTGACACGCCCAACCATTTTGGCAACGGCACGGACTATTTCGGGCTGGTGCGCAGGGACTTTTCGCTGAAACCGGCTTACATGGCCTATCAGGCCGTGGCCACCAAACAGGTGAAGGTCAAGCCGGCCAAAGTCATAGATGTGGATCTTGACGGGTGAGGTGCTGTAGCACGTAGTCGGCCACGCCGCCCTCCAGCTTGTGAAACGCGCTGGGGCAGCCGGTCTGTTTCAGTTTGCCGAGATCGGCCTCGGTGAAGTACTGGTACTGGCCCTTGATAGCGTCGGGCATGTCGATGTACTCGATCTGAGGCTGTTTTTTACACGCCTTAAAAAGCGCCAGCGCCAGCGCGTTCCAGGTCTCGGCGGTGCCGGCCCCCAGGTTATAAATCCCTTTGACCGCCGGGTTTTTATAAAACCACAGCATCGCGTCCACAGCGTCTTTGACGTAAATGAAGTCCCGCTTTTGCCCGCCGTCCGGATATTCCCTTTTATAGGACTTGAACAGCCTCAGTTTTCCCGTCGCCAGGATTTGCTCGAAGCCTTTGTGCACCATGCTGCGCATGGCGCCTTTGTGGTATTCGTTGGGGCCGTAGACGTTGAAGAAACGGAAACCCGTCAGGCGTTTCTCGTGGCCATGCCTCAGCACCCAGAGGTCGAAGTCGAGCTTGGACTGGCCGTAGGGGTTCAGCGGTTTGAGATGCCTGGCGTTGGCGTCGTCGTCGGAAAATCCCATCTCACCGCCGCCGTAAGTGGCGGCGCTGGAGGCGTAGGCGAGGTAGGCGTCGTTTTCCATGCACCAGCGCGCGACGCGCTCGGAATACCCGGTGTTGTTGCGCTTGAGAAAGGCGGTGTCCATCTCTGTGGTGTCCGAGCAGGCGCCCATGTGGAATATCGCTTCGATCTTGCCCTTAAATTCATTTTTTTCCAGACGCTCGATGAACTCGCCGGACTCGTAATAGGCCTCGAAGGCGCGGTTTTTCAGGTTGTTCCATTTGGTGGAGGTCTTGGCGTCCTGGTCCACGATGAGCAGGTCCTTGCGCCCCGCCGCGTTGAGTTTCCAAACCAGCACGCTGCCTATAAATCCTGCTCCGCCGGTAATGACTAGCATGGTTTTCTCCTTGAGAAAACACATTCTAACATACGGGTCAAAAGGGGTATAATGCTTTTCATGAAAGCTCTCATTGTGGGTTGTGGGTATGTAGGCGGCAGGCTGGCTGAGGTGTTATTGGACCAAGGTCATGAGGTCTGGGGCCTGAAAAGGGACGTAGATAGCCTCAAGGCGCTGGAGGGGCGGGGGCTTAAGCCCCTGGCGGCCAGCCTCATGAACCCGGGATCGCTGACGCATCTGCCGCCGGCGGAACTGGTGGTGCTGTGCCAGGCGCCCAGCCGCGAGGCTGACAATTACCGCGATACCTATCATCATGGCACAGAGCATCTCCTCGAGTCTCTGAGCAAAAAGCCCAAAAAGATCATACTCATCTCCAGCACCAGCGTGTACGGCGCCGCGGACGGGTCATGGGTGGACGAGTCTGATGACCCCGCGGCCAAAGGTTTTGAGCCCGGCGAACCGGGCGAAAACGCGCGGGCGCTTTTGGACATGGAAAAGTTGGTGCTTCGATGCGGCGTGCCCGCCGTGGTGTTCCGTCTGGGTGGCATCTACGGCCCGGGGAGAAACCGCGTCAAGGCGTTGGTCGAAGGGCTGATGGAGCCGGTTTTTTCAGAGAACTATACTAACCGCATCCATGTCGAGGACGTGGTGTCCGGCATACTGTTTTTGGCCGAAAAGGGCAGAGCCGGCGAGGTCTATCTGGGCGTCGACGATTATCCGTGTACACAGCGCGAATTTTATGGCTGGCTGTGCGACAAGCTCTCCCTTCTGCCGCCCGCAGACCGCGCGGCCCGGCCCGCGGCGCACGCGTCGAACAAGCGCTGCATGAACAAAAAAATAAAAAAATTAGGCCTGGCCTTCAAATACCCCACGTTCAAAGAGGGCTATCAGGAACTGCTGCGCGCCGAGCTCGGGGTGCGGAGCTAGGGCTTAGCTGTGGACCTGTCCCTATTACCCTCGGTCAATGCCTCTCTGAACTCCGCCAGTGCCGTTCTCCTCGTGCTGGGATATTTTCTTATACGCCAGCGCGCTATCACCGCCCATACAGTCTGCATGCTCGGCGCCTGCGTCACTTCGACGCTGTTCCTGGTCTCCTATCTTTATTATCATTACCATCACGGTTCGACGCGCTTTCAGGGACAGGGGGCCGTGCGGATTTTTTACTTCGGTCTTCTGATATCGCACACGGTTTTGGCCGTAGCCATAGTGCCTCTGGTGATACGCACTCTTTATTTTGCCTTCACATCACGCTTTCATAGGCATGCCGCCATCGCGCGCGTGACTTTACCGCTCTGGCTGTACGTGTCAGTGACGGGGGTGGTGGTTTACTGGATGCTTTACAGGATGCAGTGGGGTCAGACCCCTCTGGCACCATAATGATAGACTAATATAGTTAAGATGAGTAAAACAAAGGCTAGTTTGTCTTCAAATAATCATAAAAATGAGGGTCAGAGGGGTCAGACCCCCAGGCAGGAGGTTGTGCGAGCGATTAAGGACCGCTACGGATTTCTGTTTTGGTTGCGTTGGATACTCTGGTTCGCAGGCTCATTCATAGCCGCCGAGGTCGCATGGACGGCTGCGCTTCAGGCGCTTTTCGGCCGCGTCGCGGGGCCTGAGCTCACCATCACCTGGTCCGTGGCGGTGTTCGGCAGCTGGTTTCTTCTGCTCATCCCTTTCATGCGCAAAAAAGAGCAGATCTGGAAGCGCCTCAACGACGACCAGGAGAAGGCTGTGGATGCCTGGCTGGCCGGCATGGCGACTTTCATCGGCCTTTTGATTGTGAGCGCCTTCTTCTGGAGCTGGCGTTTTAAATCACGCCTCTCCGGAGCGGACGGGGGGATGGACACTGTTTGGGCCAAGGCCGTGTTCGGCAGCTGGCTGGCCATGCTCATTCCGTTTCTTATAGTGATGTACCGCCAGGCCGACAGAATATTCAAAACTGCCGAAGCCAGGCAAACCTACACGCCTCAGTTTAAAAGCCTCTTCATCGACCCCTCACGCCGTCAGCTCCCTCAGGCTTTGGCCGACAAAATCAAAAAAATGCCCGAGACTCTGCCTCAAGGCCATGTCGTCAATCTTCGCTTAAAGGGCGGCAGGGCAATACCCCATGTTTTTATCTTCAAAGCGAGAGAGGTTTTAGGCATTTATGACGCCCATAGCGTTGACTGGGCAGCCCAGGACATAGAAGACGTCGAAATAGTCAAAACCGACAACTTGTCAGTTTATGATGAAAACAGATGGACTAGACTGGATGGAAAATCATAACATAAGTTATAACAATAGGTTATATGCAATCATTAATATGGACTAAAACAGTCCGATTAGGTATACTATTTGTGTGGTTAGTTTCTTTTTTTTGTGTACAATTCGGACTTAATTTGTCGGGTTTAGGGGTGCAAAATGATACAGCTTTCAGACATAGCACAGCAGGAAGTCAAAAAGTTGCTGGAGCAGCAGGGTAAGCCGGGCTCTTTCCTTAGGGTAGGGGTCAAGGGCGGGGGCTGTTCGGGACTCAGTTATGACGTCAAGCTGGACGACAAGCAGGAAGAGTATGACAGGGTGTTCGATGTGAACGGGCTCAAGGTGGTTTGTGATACCAAAAGCCTGGTGTATCTGGACAACATGATCATCGACTATTCGCGCGAGCTGGTGGGCGGGGGCTTTAGGTTCGTGAACCCCAACGCCACAGGCAGCTGCGGCTGCGGTACGTCGTTTTCCGCTTAGGAGACTTATGAGATTCACCACGCGTACCGAGTATGGTCTCATCTGCATGATCTACATGGCCAAGCAGGCTGACCCCACGAGTTGGGTCACCATCAAAGAGATGGCCGTCAAAGAGAATTACCCGGTGCCCTACATAGAAAAGATTCTGCAGGCGCTTCGCCAGGCCAAGCTCGTGATTTCTCATCAGGGCAATCACGGCGGCTACACTTTGGCCAGAAAACCTTCGGAGATCACAGTGCGGCAGGTCATCGAGGCGCTGGAAGGCGGCACGTTCGATATTTTCTGCGCGCCTGACACGCGCGGAGACATCGTCTGCACACATTTTTGCCTGTGCGGCGTCAAACCGATTTGGCGGCGCACCAAACAGATTTTGGACGAATTTTATGATTCGCTCACGCTGGAGATGCTGACCAAGAACGAGCTGGAAGTGCGTGAGCTGATGCCCAAGCAGGGGTCAGACCCCTTAATGCACAAACATTGAAATCAAAATAACCGTCGCAAAGGGGTCTGACCCCCGACCGAGGACTTTATGGCCAATAAACTCATACAAGAGCTAGCCAACCGCGAGTACAAATACGGTTTTCAAACCGACATCGAGTCGGACGTCATCCCCAAGGGGTTGAGCGAAGACACGGTGCGCCTGATCTCCAAGCTCAAGAAAGAGCCGCCGTTCATGCTCGAGTTCAGGCTCAAGGCCTACCGCCAGTGGCTGAAGATGAAGGAGCCGAACTGGGCCAACGTGCATTACCCGCCTATCGACTATCAGAATATCATCTATTATTCGGCGCCCAAGACTCAGGAAAAATTGAAAAGCATGGACGAGGTGGACCCCGAACTCAAGAAAACTTTTGAAAAGCTCGGCATCCCTCTGATGGAGCAGAAGAAACTGGCCGGCGTGGCCGTGGACGCCATCTTCGACAGCGTCTCTGTGGCCACCAGCTACAAGGCCAAACTGCTGGAGGTGGGCGTGGTGTTCTGCTCGTTCTCCGAGGCCGTGGAGAAATACCCAGACCTGATCAAAAAATACATGGGCTCGGTGGTGCCTTATACGGACAATTATTTCGCGGCTCTGAACTCGGCCGTGTTTTCAGACGGCTCTTTTGTTTACATCCCCAAGGGTGTGAAGTCGCCTATGGAGCTATCGAGTTATTTCCGCATCAACACCGAAGGCTCGGGGCAGTTCGAGCGCACGCTGATCATCTGCGAAGAGGGCGGCTCGGTGAGCTATCTCGAGGGCTGTACCGCGCCCAAATTCGACACCAATCAGCTTCACGCGGCAGTGGTGGAGCTGGTGGCGATGGACGACGCCGAGATCAAATACTCGACGGTGCAGAACTGGTACGCCGGCGACCCCAAGACAGGCAAAGGCGGCATATTCAATTTTGTCACCAAGCGCGGCAAATGCCAGGGGCGCAACTCCAAGATATCCTGGACTCAGGTGGAGACGGGGTCGGCCATCACCTGGAAATACCCCAGCTGTATTCTCCTGGGGGACAATTCTGTGGGGGCGTTCTACTCGGTGGCGCTCACCAACAACCATCAGCAGGCCGACACAGGCACCAAGATGATACACATAGGCAAGAATACCAAGAGCACCATTATCGCCAAGGGCATATCGGCCGGGCATTCAAACAACAACTATCGCGGCTCAGTCGAAATCAAGAAATCCGCGCAGAACGCCAGGAACTTCACTCAGTGCGACTCGCTTCTCATAGGCCCGAATTGCTCGGCCAACACGTTTCCTTATATAGACGCTCACAACGCCACGGCCAGGCTCGAGCACGAGGCGTCGACGTCCAAGATCAGCGACGACCAGCTTTTTTACCTGAGGCAGCGCGGCATCTCCACGGAAGACGCGATGGGAGCCATCATCAACGGATTTTGCAAAGATGTGTTCCGCGAGTTGCCCGGCGAGTTCGCCGTGGAGGCGACTCAACTTTTGGGACTCAAACTGGAGGGCAGTGTTGGATAACACGGGGATCAGCATGTTAATCATTAAAAATTTGCACGCCGGCATAGAGGGCAAAGAGATACTGAGAGGTTTTGACCTCGAGGTCAAGCCCGGCCAGGTGCACGCCATCATGGGTCCCAACGGTTCGGGCAAAAGCACTTTGGCCAAGGTGCTGGCCGGCGACGCGCATTATGACGTCACTCAGGGCGAGATCCTATTCCAGGGCCAGAACCTGCTCGATCTCGAGCCCGAGGAGCGCGCGCTGCGCGGCTTTTTTCTGGCGTTTCAATACCCTGTGGAGATACCGGGCGTCAACAACGCGAGTTTCTTGAGAATGGCCTACAATTCCAAACGCAAATTCCTGGGCCTGTCCGAGATGGACCCTCTGGAGTTCGACGAGCTTTTGAGAGAGCGCATCAAGGTGGTGGAGATGAAGCCCGACTTTATAGAGCGCTCGGTGAACCACGGCTTTTCCGGAGGCGAAAAAAAGCGCAATGAGATAGTGCAGATGGCTGTTCTCGAGCCCAAGCTGGCTGTTTTGGACGAAACTGACTCGGGCCTGGACATAGATGCTCTGCGCATCGTGGCCGAAGGCGTGAACAAATTGAGGCGTCCTGACAACGCTATTATACTGATCACGCATTATCAGAGAATTTTGAACTACATACAGCCGGACATCGTGCACATACTCGCGCACGGCCGCATCGTACGTTCGGGCCCGCCCTGCCTGGCCTCTGAGCTCGAAAGAAAAGGCTATGACCTGATAGAGGCCGAAGCCGAAGCGGCAAGGAGATAATATGGGTCCCGTGTCCGCCGCCACAGTCGCTTTTAAAGATTCCTTCGCGCCGCTGGCCTTTGCTAGGAACGGGAAAACCGACTGGCTGCAAGAGCTGCGTCAGCGCGCCCATCGGCGCTTCGCCGAAGCGGGTTTTCCCGACCGCCGTTCCGAGGACTGGAAGTACATACTGCTGGACCCGCTGCTCAAATCGCATTTCGCGCCTGCCGTCGCGGCCGAGCTGCGCCCGAACGAGCAAAAAGAGGCCGCGCGCTTTTTTCTGTCGGACAATGAGAAAAACCGGCTGGTGTTTGTGAACGGCGTTTATTCTAAAAAATTCTCTACACTCGAGCCGGGTTCCAAGGTGTGGGTGGAGGACCTAGCCGGCGCTCTGCGCTCGGACCCCTAGGGCCTGAGACCCTATCTGGCGCGTGGTCTGGAAAGCGAGACCAACGCGTTTGCCTTGATCAACACATTCAGCTTCACCGACGGCGCCGTGATACGCGTGCCCGACGGCGTGACTCTGGAGTCGCCCCTGCATCTTTTGTTTTTAAACATCGACGGCGACTCACCGGAGGTTACGTACCCACGCGTGCTTATCACTCTCGGCCGCGCGTCCACGGCCCATGTGGTCTTGAACTGCGCGGGCATGACGCCTGCGTCGCATTTTTCAAACCTGGTGTCCGAGGCGTTTCTCGGCGAGGGCTCACAGCTGGATTATTCTCTGATACAGAGGGATACAAAGGCCTTCCAGTTCTTTACCGGCCGGTTTTATCAGGAAAAAGACAGCGTACTCAAGTTCGCGGCGATCACACGCGACGGCGCGCTGACGCGCAACGAGGCTCGGGTGTATTTCCGCGGCGAAAACGCCGAGGCATCGCTCAAAGGGCTGGCCGTGCTGAAAGGCGACGCGCAAGCCTACCATCACGTCACCGTCGAGCATGCGTCACCGCATTGCCGCAGCGACCAATTTTACAAGAACATCCTGGCCGACAGCGCTCGTTCCGAGTTCAACAGCCTGGTCTATGTGCATCCCGGCGCTCAAAAATCGGATTCGCGCCAGCTCAACAAAAATCTGCTTTTGTCGGACGCGGCCCAGGGCTTTTCGCGTCCTCAGCTCAAGATCCTGAACGACGACGTCGCCTGCGCGCACGGCTCGGCCACGGGCCAGCTCGACGAGAACGAGCTTTTCTACCTGAGAAGCCGCG
>Ga0080064_1006596_pt1 | contig 12410 bp, 8 predicted proteins | sample Subgrocontami54m_FD_69260 | JGI IMG/M metagenome (GOLD analysis project Ga0080064, IMG submission 69260) | Subsurface groundwater microbial communities from S. Glens Falls, New York, USA - GMW46 contaminated, 5.4 m (SPADES assembly) (version 2) ...
GTTGTACCGCCAGTCGGAGATTTACGCGCGCCATGGCGTGGAGTTGGAGCGCTCGACGCTGGCGGACTGGGTGGGCGGAACGAGTGGGTTGCTGGAACCGCTGGTTGCTTCGCTGCGCCGGTACGTGATGGCGGCGGGCAAACTGCACGCCGACGACACGGCCGAAGTTGGTCTCGCGAACCATTCCCTGAGAAAACCACGGCGATCCATCCGGTCTTCTCAACCCAAAATCGCCGTTCAACTTCGGAATCCGGGATTATGCTTGTAGACCTTGACTTCGACGCAATGGTCGAGCGCCGTCGAGATTTTGTCGATGTGGTCGAGGTCGGTCGGCAACAGAGCGTTGAAGCTGATTCCCTTGCCCCGCGCAATCGGCATCCCCGGCGACCAGTGGCCGAAGTGGCCTCCCACTCCCACCACTTGCGGATGGATGCACTGCGTCAATTTCACGCGGGCCTTCACCTTGCGCACCGGCGACTCCAGCCACACCGTGTCGCCGTCGCGGATGCCCTTTCCTTTCCCGACCGATTCGTTCAGCAGGATACTGTAGGCGTCCGTGTTCTCGCAGATTTCGTTCACCCAGGGGTTCTCGTTGCCGTAGCCGCCGTAGACGTAGGGAAACTTGAAGTGGACGGCGATCAGGTCGTATTCGCCCTTCTGGACGGCGCCATAGGAGGGACATGGCAACCAGTCGGAGATGGGCCGGTAATCGGAAAGGTCCCACTCCAATCCCATTTCGCTGAGCACCTTTTTCAATTCGTCCCCGCGATCCAACATGTGTTCCAGGTAGATCGGCAACCGGGCTTCCAGGAACGGGCCGATATACGTCTCGGTCACATTCCTCGGAATCCGCAGCGTGCCGTGCTCCTGGAACCATTCGAGGTCATGCTCCTCGCCGAACCACGAGCGCACGCATCGATCCACTACTTCCGCGGCGGAATAGCGGCGGCCGGGTTTCATATCATGCGGTTCCTTGAGGATGAAAGAATGGTTCATGATCCGGTAGACGTCTCCGAGGAGGCCAATTCGATCGGCGATCTCCATGACCACCTCTTGCGGATGCCTGACTTCCTTGGGCGGCTCGACCACGGGCTGCCGCACCTGCCACCCAAAATCCACCTGGCCACAAGGGGGAATGGAGTGGCCCGCCGTTCCGGTGTTGAAGTCGTAGCGCTCGAGATAGGAAGGGAACGGAAGCACGATGTCGTCGAACAGGTGCGTTTCGTTGATCTCAACCGCAAATCCGGCAATAAAGCGCATCGACTGGTAAAACTTCTCCACCTTCGCGATGTCGCCGAAGGAGCCCAGCAGCGAATTCGTGGGCGAATGCAGCAGCATCTCGATTCCATAATCTAAGCCGAAGGTCTCATGATCGTCGGCCGTGACCGGAAACACCGTATGGAAGTGAGAGGCCAAAGGGAAAAGTTCTCCCAGGTCCATCCGGATCGGGGTGGTCGGTGTGCGGCCCGGGAAAGCCTTGGGGTGAGGGAGATGGAATAAGTGCCCGCCATTTTCGAGCATCCCATCGGCGCCGCCTTCCGGCCACCATTCCTGGGGATGCTTTCCCGCTGCCCCGGTGCTCAGGATGCCGCCCGGCACATTCACCGCTCCTACAACAATATTGAGAAGCTTCAACGGCCAGCACTGATGAAAACCGTGCGCGTGGCCCTGCGTTCCCTTGGCCCAGTCCACGCAGGCGGGGCGGAAGGGAAACTCCACACCGTCGAGCGTAATCGTCGAGCCGACCGAAACCGCTTCGCCGAAATCTTTTGTAATTCGCCGCACGGTCGGCGCGGGGATGGTAGTGATCTCCTCGGTGCGCTCCGGCGTGTACTTCGCCACGTGCTCGCGGAGCAACTCGAACGCGGGCCTTGCCTGCTGGCCCCCGACTGCATAGGAGCCCGAAAGCGAAGGGTCGCGCAAGGTGGGGTCATCGTGCGTCTTGACGCGGCCGTCCGCCCCATCGTGGATCATCGGCTTGCCGGCCACCGGGTCACGCACGTAGCGCCCGTCCGAGCCGATCAGGTACGGACCATTGCTCTTATGCTTCAAAAAGTTTGTGTCGTAAATGTTCAGCTCGTTCAACAGCACGTGAAGCATACTCAAGGCCAGAGCGGTGTCGGTGCCGGGGCGAATGGGAATCCACTCGTCCGCCTTGCTCGCAGCGTAGCCTCCCACCGGATCGATGACCACGAGCTTCATGCCGCGCGCGCGCGCCTCGGCCATGTCGAGCGCAATGTGGTTGTAGGAGCCGCGCGCGGAGATGGCGAACTGCGTGCCCACCAGCAGGCAGTAGTTGGAGTAGTGCAGATCGGGCTGCTGATGAAAGCCGCCGCCGGAGAAGAACTCCACCGGGTGGACCACTTTGCCGCAGGTCGGAGACGCGGCGGCCATGATGTGCGGCGTGCCGAAGGCGCTGCCCAGCGCTTTTAACCAGAAATAATTATCTCCAATTACCTCCCAGGACTGGATCAGGAGTTTTTTGGGGTTGTCGTGGATGCGCTTGAGTTCGGCGACGATGGTATCGATCGCCTCGTCCCATGTGATCTCCTGCCATCCGGGATCCACATCCATGCCCTTGTTTGGGCTGGTTCGCTTTAGAGGATGTTTCACGCGGTTTGGGTTGTAGAGGTTCATGATGCCGGCTTTGCCCTTGGCGCACATGCGTCCCCGGTTCTGCGGATTATCCGGATTGCCTTCGATATTGACCACGATCCCGTCCTCCACTTGAACGAGAAGGCCGCAACCGATGTAGCACATGCCACATGCGGTCGGGATCCACTTTGATTCAGTCGTTTCCGTCGTTGCCATCAGCTTGCCTCCTTTCACCGCCAATATCTATCGCCTTCGCGCGGCCATTTCCGCGTACTCTTTCGCCAAATCCGAATCGGTCCGTTTCAGCTTGCTCATGTCCAATCCGACCAGCGCCGAAGGAACATATACTCCGGCCTTCAGCATGCAGTACCGGCGCACGTAACTGGCACCGGTGGGGCAGACCGGGACGCACGGCGGCTCGCTGCAATGATTGCACCGCAGTGGCATGAAGACCGTGTACGCCAGAGGATAGGCGCCCTCTTCTTTTTCGAGTACGCGCATCCAGAAGACCCCGGGAGGCGTGCCGTTTTCCGCCTTACATGCCATGGTGCAACTCTGGCAGCCGGTACAACGCTTCAGATCAATGGCCATTCCCCACCGAGGTGCGCCCGTGACCCTGCCGGATACTGATTCCACGGCCTCAGCCATCGCTGGCTTCTCTGTTACGCTCGTTGCCATCGCTTACTCCTCTCGCCTGGATTCTCTCCAGGAATCCTGCCGATCCTTGCCAGCAGGACCTCCGGTCACTTGGCGTCGTTTCACGTCGCAGTGGGTTTCCTCCCCACTCCATAGCTCGAAACAACTGCACGCGGAATCAACGGCCGGAAGTCGTATTTCCCTCACTGCAATGGTTGTCCCTTCGTCTCCCGCGCGAAAAGAAGGGTAATGGGACCCAGTAAATAAACGAATGTGGGAACACTCATCGCGAAAATAAAAGACCCTGTATGTGCAACCAATACCCCGGTCAGGGTTGGTCCAATCGCTGACAGCGCACGCCCAACCGTAAAACAGAAACCAGCCCCTGTGGCTCTCAAATGGGTCGGGAAGAGCTCCGGCAAATAGACCGGGAAGACCACCCAGATTCCCAGGACGAAAAATCCCATCACGGGGAGAAGCATCAGCAGAGTCGGCAACGAGGTGGGGAGGAACAGAACAGCCATTGTCGTGAGGAAACTTCCCAGAAAGAAAACCAGCAGAACTCTTTTTCGCCGCCACTGCGTTCCCATGAACAGGAAAATCACGTAGCATACCAGAGCACCCACGGAAATCAGAATTCTCGAATTGCTGACATACTGGATCACGGTGGCCTGGGGAACTTTCCTGGTCCCCTGGGTCAGGAGTTCGCTAATCATGGTGGGAACAAACCAGCCAACGCCCCAGTAACCAAACGTGACGATGGTCGCCAGTAAAGCTCCCACAATCGTATCCCTTCTCAAGCCTTTGCTGAAAATCTTCTTCAAGGTGAAATCGCGACGGGGCACCTTTTCCTTGTCCAACGGAGCGCGGTTCGAATGCGCTGCGGCAGACGCGCCGGAGGGCTGGCCTTTCACTCGGTCCAGAGCGGACAGCCAGCGGTCCGACTCTTTGACCCACCAGCGCAGGCCGAGTAGGAGGAACCCGGGAAATGCGCCTACCAGGAACAGGTATCGCCAGCTATACGCTCCCACCAGGAGGTTGACTCCGGCCGCCACGATTCCCCCGAACATGCTGGCGCCCTGGAGAATCACCGCGCTTTTCACGCGAGACCTTTCCGGCCAGGTTTCCACCAGCAGCGCCGTGCCGGCTCCCCATTCCCCCCCAATACCCAGAGCGGTGATGAACCGATAAATCGCAAAGTCCCACCAACTGTGTGAAAAGACGGCCAGGCCGGTAAACACCGAGTACAGCAGGATGGTCACCATCAGCGCTTTCTTCCGTCCGTAGTAGTCCGCAAAAATTCCGAAGAGCATTCCTCCCAGGGACCAGCCGATCAGAAAAACGGTGGTAATGATGCCGCCGTACCAGCCCACGGCCTGCGTCGATGCCCGGGCTCCCAGCAATTGGCGGAGCGCCGGAGCCATCGCTAACTGCAGCAGAGTCGCGTCCATCAAATCGAACATCAGCCCCAGCGAGGTCATCGCCAGCACGATCCATTGATACCGCGTGATCCCCTTCCACCAAAGCATCTCCGCTCGGTCGACCTCGACCAGCGGCACGGCTACTCTGAGTTCGTTTGATCCCATAGAGTTCATCTCTTGTCCAATTGCACGGAATTCCGCTTCAGACAGTGCGGCTGATTACGGACTCGAACAATATTCAAAATTCAAACGCGATCAGCCTCAAGTAATGATGTCACGAAGCGGAATCGAACCCATCATCGGCGATGGAGCGGCGGCTCGGCTTGCGCCTCAGCGCCGGGCCCGGCATATTACCGAGATCCGGTCCCGAAAGCCTATCGAGAATAAATGCGCCGACAAGGAGCTTTCCGCTGCACTGGTTCGTCGAGGCACCGTGTTCTGAGCGCAACTCTCTCCTTCGGAGCCGGTTTCGTCCCGCTTACCGGCATGGGCACATTGTCTTAGGAATACTTCATGCAGTCAAATCAAATAAGCATCGCTTTTCGATCACTTCGCAAGCTCAAGAGCAGAATCCCCGCCAATTTCCGTTGCTATTGGCCACCCGCCGTTTCACGAAAGCGCTTTTGGAAGCGATTGCACTAGTCAAGAAAGACCGCGAAATCGCCTTCCGCGCGATGTCGAAGTGGTATGGCATCCGGGACCGCGAAGTGCAAAGGTACATCTATGCGGGAGGGGTGGACATGCGGCGCAAGCCCTATCCATGCGTGGAGGGAATCAAGAAGACGATGGAACTCTACGACTCCAATGAAATGCGCAAGCACAAGCCGGAAGACTTCTACGAAGACAGTTTCGTCCGCGAGTTGGACGAAAATGGTTTCATCGACAACCTCTACCGATAGTTCCTTTGCGTTGCGCCTATCAGAGATTGGGTCAAGTTGAAAAGAGGTTAGCGAGATGGACCGATAGCGATTCCCTGCTATGCAATGTCAGCGTCGGCTCTTCCTTCGCGCTGTTAGGCTGCTTCTCGCAACCAAGGCGACCGTACTATTCTGCGGCTGAACTTCCATTGGCATGCATTGACCTCGCGCGCTGCTTGATAGCCTTGTTGCAACGAGACGTCTTTCCCCACTTTGCCTTTCCCGCGCCATTGCGGTCCACCACCGTGCCCTGACAAATAAAACAGGAGTCGCATTGCCCGAAAACTGGATCATGTTGTCACGGATTTCCTGTTCACGTGGTCTACTTAACAGCACTACTCCACCGCATTACGAACGGCCATCCGGCGTGACTCGCGAATAATCAAATCAGTGCTACTGAATGATGTCTTCCTTCTTCGTGTTCCGGTCCACGAGGAAGCCCATGTTGGGAGTGCCCATTTCTTCCCAACTCTGTCCTCCGTAATATACCCACTTGCTGGGGTCGGGGTTGTATCGATTGCTCGCCGAATTGTCGTACGTAAACTGCACGTGCATCCGCGAACCTTTCGGAATCTTCAGCGAGGTTCTGTATGTCAGTTGCCAATTGAAGTCGTAATGCGGAACGTCGAGAACGATCTCTTCCCGGCCATCGGGATAAATCAAGGTGTATCGGGCAGTCTTTGCCCGTACGTGCCCATGCGGGCGGAACCAGACTAGCTCGGCGTCCTTCTTGAACGTAATGTCAGCAGGCGGACCGGAATAGTTGGCCTCGTACGGCGGAATTGCGAGCTTCTTGTTGTCCTGCTGCCGGCTGCTGACGGGATTATCATCGCCTTCACCGCCCCCCAGGTTGATAAACTTTTTTTCTGGGGGAGCTTTCGCGACGGTAAAACCGATCTTAGTTCGATCAATCGTGGCGGCGCCGTTGGTCGTGTAATGGACGTCAACCGCCATATCTGTTCCTGCCGGTACCAATACTCCGCCATTGACGGGGCGGTAATCCTCCAGCGTCAAACCAGGCAGGTAACAAAATTGATTGCTGCCCTTGATGGTAATCCGCCCCTTGAACCGCGTCACCTCCGTGCTGCCGACGGCCCGCCGGACGATCGTGCCCTCTCCCGACCCCTGCCCGTTAGTTCCATCGTGAACCAGCGCGACGCCGTTGTCGTCTCGCGGTACTTCCATCCATTCATACACGTTGTACGGCAGCTCCGGGTTGTGCTTCTGGAACTCAAAGCACATATGGTGCACAACTGCCGGCATGCCTGGCAGAATCTGTACCGAGGTCACCCAGGTATCCTCTTTGAACGGCGAAGGAATCAATACGGTTTCCCATTCAATGACCCCTGTTGCCTTAACCGGGTACGGTGGGAGATCAACCGACACATCTGGCTTGACACCCCAACCACCTTCGGGCCATTGAACGGCCGGCGGTGCATTCTTCGGATCGCCCGCCGGTGCGCCGTTATTCGCCCAAGCCACGATCGTGTTAATCTCCGCCTGGCTCAGGGAGCGGTCGTTATTAAAATGTCCGTACTCGGGATTGGCCAGCCATGGCGGCATTTTTCTCGTGCTGACCGCGTTTTTGATTGCCTTCGCCCAGGGACGGGCGCTCTGATAATCGAGCAGCGAAAAAGGCCCGATTTGACCCGGCCTGTGGCAAGTCTGGCAATGCTTCTGTGCGAGCGGAAGCACGTCCTTGTAAAACGTCGGAGTCTTGTCGCCTGTGGGCCTAGTATCGCCCGGTCCAGGTTCTGCCCCCCAAGCAGCAGTCCCCAACGCCAGCCCAACGATCGTCAAAGCAACAAACAAATTCTTGGTCGCCATCCGCCACCTCCAATAGATCCGCCCTAATGCCCCGATTATGCTCGCTGTCTCGTAAACCGTCAATATAGAACATAATGTTTGCCGAGCGGGTAACGGGTAGCGCAGAGTTTGCGTTTTTCAAACTCTGCGGCTTTGGAATCAGTCGATCGATGCCTCCACGATTTCCAGCCGCCGCTTGGGCTTCTCGCCCTCAACCTCTTCCTTCTCGAACGCGTCCAGCACCTCTAGCCCTTCTACGACTTGCGCGACCGCCGAGAACTTATTATTGAGACCTCCACCGCTTCGCGACGGAATTTTTTATCAGAACTCCGATAAAAAACCGAGCTGAAGCCCTACGGCTTGGCGATCCATACGTACTCTGCAGCGGTCAACGGAACTACTGACAAACGTCCTTGTCTGACGAGGGGCGAATCCCTGAAAAGTTTGTTGCTCTTCAACTCAGCCAGCGTGATTAGTTTGGCGAGCGGTCGGCCAGCTTTGATTTCGACGCGCGGGTTTCGAGGGTCCGCGGCATCGATGCTAACTGCGGTAGCGAGACCGACAGCCTGTTTTTCCGCTCCGGTATGATAGATGACGAGCTTGGCGCCTTTCGGCATCTCGCGCAGATTCTTTACAGCCGCAGGATTAGTAACTCCATCCCAGACAGTGGTCCCGTCTTTCTGCAGGTCAGCGAAGGAATACTCAGACGGTTCGGTTTTCAGCAAGTAGTACATAGTATTTTTTTACTATCCGCCTAAAGCTATAGGTTTGGCTTTTCGGGTTTGCGTGGAAGGCCGAGCATCTCTCGGGCCTCTTGAGGCGTCGCCACTGGCCGGCCCAGGTCCTGAGCTATCCGGACGATCCGTTCCACACATTCACTTTGGCTCTTGGCGGGTCGTCCCGGGGCCAACTCCACCTCGTTTTCCAACCCAGTCCGCACATGGCCTCCCAACGCGATGGCATAAGCGGCCATCTTGAGGTGCATCGGCCCTTTGACGCATACGGTCCAGTGCGTATTCGGAGGCAACAGCGCGAGCTGGTTTTGCAGTTGCTGGAGAGTCGCCGGCACCGCATAGTAGTGCGTATAGTCGAAGAAGAGCGTCACGCAGTAAGGGGGACGGATCACGCCGGTCTTTATGAGCGCGTTCAAATTCGCCATGTCTCCCGTGTGAAAAATCTCCACTTCCGGGAGAACACCAGCCTCCAGGTGGTCGAGTGCAGATCGCCGCTGATCCTCCACCGGGACCGCCATACCCCCGTAATGGTGGCCCACCAAGAAGGAGCCAGCATCCGGCTTCAATGCCAGCAGGGGCTTCCGAATGCTGGGTTCCATGGCCGACGAACCAAAATTGACCACAATGTCGCAGCGGGACCGAACAAGGCTGGTGACTTCTCTCCAGTTGTCGAGGGTTGGACCTCTCCTCCCTTGAGGAATCTTGGGGTCTTCCGTCACCCGAGTCCCACGGATGTGCACGATACTGGCACCAGCATTGAAGCCCTCTAATACCGCATCGGCATGTAGCTTGGGAACCCGCATGTCGGGTTGGGATGGTAAATTAGGGGCCTCCCCGCTTGGCGAGACGGTGATGACGAGCTTGTCCATTGCTCCAGCGTCTCTTGCTGCCGGCAGGAGGCGATCACCTGCCTGAGCCGCTTCCGCCCGAAGGGCGCCCACTCCGGTTAGGACTGTCGCGCTCATCCCGCCGAGGCCCACGGCCGCCGCCGTGGTCACGAAATCTCTTCGCGACAAAGTGGGCTTGTTCTCGTTCGTTTTCATTTCGTTCTCCTCTACTCGTTCTCCTCTATGTCACAATGGCGCCGCCTTGCTCCCGACCCTTTTCCGTGCGGTCCGATCATTTTCGTTATTCCACTTTCTCTATCCTGACGATGGCATTATAGTCCGGCTCTTGGGAGGCGGGATCTCTCTCGTCCGCTGCTAAAAGGCAATTTCCCTCTGGCCAGTGTACTTCCAAATTGCCAGGTTTAATCCTGGCGATTCTGGCGCGGCCGGTGTAGTTGCCGGACTTTGAAATGAGCCGAACCGCGTCGCCTCCTGCGATATGAATGCGCTTTGCATCGTCTTCGCATATAAGCACCTCGTCCCGCGATGCTCCGGTCAAGGGATCGACATGTCTCTGCACCATGGAATTGAACTGCTTTCCGCGCCGTGTTGAAAGATAGAACATCTCCCGTGAGGCTCGTCTCTCTCCAGGAACAACCCGAACAAAATAAGCTTTCCCCTCAGGAGTGTGAAACTTTCCATCTGCGTAGAGCTGAGACCCGCCCCACTGGATATGATCTCCCTCCTTCGTAAGAGCTTCGATTCCGGCATAGAGCGGAATCGTTTTGCCGATCTCCTCCCGAATTTGCTGTGAGGAAACGAACCGGATCTTATCGCCCAACTCCGGTTTGACACGAGCCGCGACCTCGCCAAATACTTCCCATTCCGGTTTGGCGGAACCGATTCGGCGTCCTGGGATTTCAGGAGAGAAAATGATACGTCGCTCCGTGGAAGTCTCCGTCCCGCCGCCTGGAGATTCATAGCGGGTCGTTGCTGGAAATAGAATCACCGTGTCTTTCGGGGGCAGCAGCATCGCAGAGGACAAAACTACATCCTGATGGATGCGCGTATCTACATTGCCCAATGCTCGCGCGGCTGCGGCCGGATCGGGAAGGGTTTCGAGAAAGTTTCCACCGGTCATCCAAAAAACATCCAATTCGCCGTGGTAAGCGGCAGCAACCATCTCGGAAGCTGTCAGACCGCGGAAAGTAGGGATGTCAAATCCCCATGCCTGCTCAAAACGAACTCTCTGCTCTTCCTCCAATGCTGGCGTGCAACAAACCTCCGCTCCTCCTTGGACACCTGAGTGCCCGCGTATGGGCATCAAACCCGTTTTTTCTTTGCCTATCCAACCGAGCGCCAGCGCAAGATTGACGAGCGCTTCAATGGTCTCGACACCGTGCGCGTGTTGCGTCAGCCCCATCGACCACACAAAAATACCGTTACGGGATTCGCGTAACAATTCGGCGAAGCGTCTCATTTCCTGACGAGTTGAGCCACTCTCTCGCTCCAGTAATTCCCAGCTCTGCGACTCGACGCCGTAGCAAGTTTCTTCAAAGCCTGCCGTATGCTGAGAGATGAACTCGTGGTCGATCCATCCTTCTTGAACAAGGAACTTGAGCACTCCCACTAAGAACGCCAGATCCCCGCCCGTATCGACTGGAAACCACGCATCCGCGATCTTCGTTCCAAACAGTGCCGATTCGGTGATGGAAGGAATCCAGTAGCGCTGAAGGCCCGGCTCGCAATACGGATTGACGACAGCGACCTTCGTGCCCGATTTGCGCGCGTGGAAGAGATATTTCATGGTGACCGGCTGATTGTTAGGCACGTTTGAGCCGAGAAAGACAATCAGATCACTCCCAATCCAATCTCGATAGGAGCACGTTGAGGCTCCATACCCAAGCATTTTCTTCATCGCAACGGTGGAAGCGGCGTGACACAGACGCGCGGAATTATCGATATGATTTGTGCCCATTGCGCGCGCCGCTTTTTGGGCTGCGTAATAGTGCTCATTCATGATTCCGCGCGAAGTGAGATATAGGGCAAACCGTCTGGGGTCCGTCAATCGGATTTTTTCGGCGGCAACGGCGTATGCTTCTTCCCACGAAACCGGACGAAATCCCGTCTCGTCCCTGCGCCGGATCATGGGTTCGGCAAGCCGGCCCAGATCCCGCAGACTGGAAGAACTGGTTCGAGACAGCGCAGAAACATCGGAAAGCAGGGCGGAGTCCAGCGCTGGAGCGGTGTTCAGTCGCAGAAGTTCTAATCGCACCATGCAAAGGTGGATTCCATCGGTAGTCCAATCTTTCATCCCCGCCGTTCCGAGGGCACATCCATCGCATACGCCGTGTTGCAAAATTCTCCAGGCGAATGGAAGTTGATCGCGGTTGTCCCAGATTACACGCAACATCTCTCCATAGTGGTTCGGCTTTTGCTCCATCGGGTTGCGTGGTATCACCGATGCCCACAGAGACGGTTTCCATCCCATGCCATGAACCTCCCGCGTTTACTGTATCAGAGGATTCTTCCTGGCTGCCGAAATCCCGAAGCGCAGTGAACCTTCTGTTCGCACGGCTGAATTCCCGGTCGGTTAATCGACTCGAAATCCATTCCCCTAGAAGCTGTTGCATAATCTCCTGGAAGCGCCGAAAGGGCATGGCTTCAGCCATGCCGAAAACGAGCCGGAAAGAGGGGGCTTCAGCCCCTGAGGTGCGTCGTTCGTCCTCCGCGGCTGAAGCCGCTTGCCTTACCACACGCTTTCGGCACGGTTAAAACCGTGCCCTTACAATACGTTAAAACAGGTTTTGCAATAGCTTCTATGCAAATCCGCTTGAATTCATGATGCAGGTGTTGTTGAGACGGTACGCGGCGAACAAAAAATCTTCAGCGCGCCGCAGGTTGCCGCGGTCCGCGGAAGAACCTCAAAACCGACGGAAGGAACAAGGCCATCATTGCAAGCAACAGAAGCGTGGCGGAGAGCGGTCGGGTAAAAAAGACCGTAAGATTTCCCTGGGAAATCGCCAGGGCGCGGCGAAGCTGCTGTTCGGCCATGGGGCCGAGAATCAATCCGATGATGACCGGAGCCACCGGGAAATGGAACCGCCGCAACAGGAAGCCCACCACGCCGATCAGATACATCAAGCCCACATCGAAGAGGGAATTGTTCAACCCGTAGGTGCCCACGGTCGCAAAAATCAGGATGCCGCCGTAGAGCAGCGGTTGCGGGATTTCGAGCAGCCGCGCCCAGACCGGAGCCAGCGGAAGGTTGAGGATCAGGAGCATGGCGTTGCCGATATAGAGGCTGGCGATCAGCCCCCAGACCAGCTCCGGGTTGGAGGCGAACAGCAGCGGTCCGGGTTGCAGGTTGTACTGCTGGAAGGCGGCCAGCATGACGGCGGCGGTGGCAGAGGTAGGGAGGCCCAGCGTCAGCAGCGGAGCCACCACCCCGGCGGGGGCGGCGGTGTTGGCGGG
>Ga0080064_1006597_pt1 | contig 12409 bp, 11 predicted proteins | sample Subgrocontami54m_FD_69260 | JGI IMG/M metagenome (GOLD analysis project Ga0080064, IMG submission 69260) | Subsurface groundwater microbial communities from S. Glens Falls, New York, USA - GMW46 contaminated, 5.4 m (SPADES assembly) (version 2) ...
AGAGGAGGCGTTGCACCTTCGCCCCCTTTTCTCGAAGCGCCTCAAAGCGTGGGCCGTAAAAAACCTCCTGAAATTTCAGATAGGCCATCCTGGCATTGGCGATGGCCACCTTGCCCATGAGACTTTGAAGCGCGGCCTTGTCCATGGGGGCGGCCGCCTCCTTCAGCTTCGCTTCCAGGAGGCTGTCCACCAAGGTGTCGATCCGGCTGATGAAGAAGCTGGCGACGGAGGCGATCTTCTTCACGTCGCCGCCTCGGGCGGCCAGTTTCTCCAACCCCGACACGTAGGCCCAGGCCACCTGCTCGTACACCTCGACGCTGAAGAGCAGGGTCACGTTGACGTTGATGCCCTGGCTCAACAGATACTCGATGGCGGGAATGCCTTCCGGTGTGGCCGGCACCTTGATCATGACGTTGTCCCGCCCCACGGCCTTGTGCAGGCGGACCGCCTCGTCGATGGTCCCCTGGGTGTTGTAGGCAAGGTCCGGCGACACTTCGAGGCTCACATAGCCATCTCGCGTCTGACTCTGCTCGTAGACCGGATACAGTAAATCTGTGGCGTCCTGGATGTCGCGGACGGCGAGCGTTTCGTAGATGTCCTTGATGCTGGTGACGGACGACGCGATCTGCTTGAGCGCCTGGTTGTAATCCGTGCTTCCGCCGATGGCCTTTTCGAAGATGGATGGATTGGACGTGACACCCATCAGGCCGTCGTGATCGACCAAGGCCTTCAGCTCGCCGGAGGTGATCAAGCCCCGGCGGATGTAGTCGTACCAGGGGCTCTGGCCGAATTCACGGAGCTGGACAAGAGGATTCATACCTTGTCTATTTCTCTTCCCCGTAAATTTCGAAGAACGCGTCGATGCTTTGCAGCAGGTGCGCCCGAATCTCCTTCACGCTTCCGTTGATGACGTGCAGCGACATCTCCCCGTCCGATCCGTCCGGCAGCCTCACCGGCACGTGCGGATGCGCCTGCTCAGGCGCAGTCCCCGGATCAAGCCGCATGCCATAGCACAGCGTATATTGCGGCCTGACGACCGTCAGGTGCGATTGCCCGCTTCGTTGTGTTCTCGTGCGTCCACGAGCCATAAATGATCCTTTCTGCGGGAGGCGGTATCACCATCGTCTTATCCGGATCGTCGCGCTTGGGTTACGCCCGATAACGATAGCAGCCAAGGCCTTTCCGATCAAGGGGTTCGTTGACTTTGCAGGGACAGGATGTTACCGTCCCGATCCATGCGAAGGCCTCTCGCCATAGCGGTGACGGCCGCGCTCCTCGTGCCGTTCCTCCATGCGGCGGCACTCTCGGCGGCCCCTCTCAAAATCGTCGCCACGTTGCCCATCCTCAAGGACTTCGCCGACCAGGTCGGACGGGAGCACGTGGAGGTGCGGACCCTCATCACGGGTCTTGAAAGCGAGCATTCCTATTCACCCAAGCCCAGCGACCTCAAGGCCCTCGGAGAGGCCCGCCTGCTCCTGGAAGTCGGACTGGGGCTGGAGGTCTGGGTCAGCGGTCTCGTCAAGAACGCCGGCAACCCCGCTCTCCGCGTCGTGACCACGTCCGAGGGAGTCGGCCTCATCCGCGACCACGCCTCGAATACCACATCCGCAGGCAACCCCCACATCTGGCTGGACCCGGAGAATGCCAAGATCATGGTCCGACACATCGCGAACGCCCTCATCGCGGCAGACCCGGCGCACAAGGACGCCTATCTGAAGAACCTCGCCGACTACCTGCAGCGGCTGGATCAGACGCAAAGGGATCTCATGGAACGTGTCGCGTCTCTCCGCGACCGGCGCATCGTCACCCACCACCCTGCGTGGCCCTACTTCGCCCGCCGATTCGGCTTTCAGATCGAGGGGGACATCCTCCAGCAGATGGGGATGGAGCCGTCCTCGACACACCTCGCCGAGATCGCCAAACGAATCAAGTCCCGCAAGATCAAAGTCATCGTGTCGGAGCCCCAATTCAACCAGAAGGTAGTGCAGGCCCTGGCGGATGAGACCGGCGCTAGGATCGTGGTGCTCTCTCCCCTCCCCGGCACGATCAAAGGCACCGAGACCTACCTGTCGCTGCTGGCCTACAACGTCACGGCGCTCGTCGCCGCCCTGCAATGATGATCCGCGGCGCGTAACCCCATGGCGCACCCGCATCCGGCGCATACCCACCCCCATCACGGCGACCATCAGCACGGCAAGCCGCTGATCCGCTTCGAGCACGCCTCGTTCCTGTACCCGCATGGGCCGGCGCTGGAGGACATCACGCTGGAGATCGCGGACGGCGAGTTTCTCGGCGTCATCGGCCCGAACGGATCCGGCAAGACGACGTTGCTGCGCGCCATCCTGGGCCTGATGCCACCATCGCAAGGATCCCTGCGGATCTTCGATTGCGCCTGCCAGGAGCTGCGGTGCCGGCACCGCGCCATGATCGGGTACGTCCCGCAGAAACGATCCGTGGATCCGTACTTCCCGATCACGGTCCACGAAGCCGTGATGATGGGGCGCGCCGGCGCGATCGGCCTCTGGCGGCGGGCGGGGAAGCAGGACCGCGAGATCGCGCACCACGCGCTCGAGGACGTCGGCATGGCGGAGTATGAAGACCATCCCCTGGGAGCGCTGTCGGGAGGCCAGCAGCAGCGAGTCTTCATTGCGCGCGCGCTGGCCCAGCATCCGCAAATTCTGCTCCTGGACGAGCCGACCACCGGCATCGACACCACCACGCAACACACCATCATGGAGCTGATCCAGCGGCTACACAAGGATCTGCACCTGACCATCGTCCTCGTCTCGCACGACATCAACCTGATCGCGCCACTCGCGGAACGCCTGGCGCTGCTGAAGACCCGGCTGTACGCCGTCGGGACGGCCAAGGAAATCCTCCGGAAGGACATTCTGGCGCAGGTGTATGGGCCCCAGATCCTGACCACCGACGAGGGCCACGTCATCGTCGCGGACCACCACCACAGCTAAATGGCAGACTTCCTCACCCTCGGCTTTCTCCAGCGCGCGATTGTGGCGGCGGCCCTCACCGGCGGGCTGTGCTCCGCGATCGGCGTGTTCGTGGTGCTGCGGGGGCTGGCCTTCATCGGCGCCGGCACGGCCCACGCGGCGTTCGCCGGCGTGGCGCTCGCCTACCTGATCGGCGCGCCGCCGATGCCCCTGGCCCTCGCGTTCGGCCTGGGCACGGCGTGGGTCACGGGCCTGCTGGAGGAACAGGGGCGCATGAAGCTCGACGTGAGCATCGGGATCTTCTACACCGCCACGATGGCGCTGGCGATCCTCTTTATCGGCATGATGAAGACCTACAACGCCGAGGTGTACGGCTACCTGTTCGGCAGCATCCTCTCGGTCACGAGCGGGGAGTTGCAGATGACCGGCGCCCTGGCCTTTCTTGTGGTGGGCTTGCTTGGGTTCTTCTCCAAGGAGTTCTTCTTTCTGGCCTTCGACCAGGGAATGGCCGAGGCCTCCGGCGTGCCGGCCCGGCGGTTCTTTTTTCTCCTGCTGACCCTCGTCGCGCTCACCATCGTCGTCTCGCTCAAGACCGTCGGAGCGATCCTCGTTTTCGCCCTGCTCCTGATCCCGCCCGCCACCGCCTACCAACTCACCTCCAGCCTGCGCCGGATGATGCTGTATGCGGTCGGGATCGGGATCCTCGTCTCGGTCGCCGGCGTCCTGCTCTCGTTCCAGTTCGATCTGCCGGCCGGTCCCGCCATCGTGCTCCTGGCCACCGGCGTGTTCTTCCTTGCCGTTGCCTTCTCGCCCAAGCGCGCGCCGAAGCCGGCGTTCTCCTAACAGGTTTTTATCCTCTCGGCGGTCCCGGCCGGCGGCATGATCCATGACGCGGCCAGCCTGGCCATGCCCGGCGGCTCGTCCAGGATCACTTCCAGGAGCAGCGCGATTTCCGGCGCGCTGATCCCGTGGGTCGGCGCCAGATACCAGCGCGGGACCTGCGTGCGATCCTCTGCATTGGCGGGCTCGAAATAGCCGGTCAGATCGCCGCTGGAATAGGCGTCGTCGAGCCGCTCCAGAAAATCCTCGAGCGCGTCCCAGTCCCACCGGGCAGCCGGGTTCAGACGGTCCGTCGCCTCCAATTTGTTCCAAATCGCCCACCCGACGAACACGCCCCACGTCTCATTCAGTGCGTCCCAGCCTTCCTGCTCAGTCAGACGCCGCTTTTCGATCCGCTGCTTCCGCAGGACGCCCTTCTGGGGCGGAACAGGGCTCAGCTCGACCACCGTATAGCGGCAGGACAGGAAGCGTTTCGCTTCCTCATAGAGGCGCGCCCCCTGCGGGGTCATCTTCGGCGTGCCGGAGGCGAAGTCCACGTAGTCGAAGTAGGCATGGAACAGCTCGTGGTAGAGCGTGGCCAGGTCCTGGCTGGAGATATCCCTGATGGGACGGAGCCGCTTGCCCTGATTGCCCTCGGACAGGGAGAGATGGAAGACCATGCGGTGACTTTCCGGGTGGTACTCCGCCGCGACGTTCTTCAGATCGGCGAACTCCAGTTTCACGAATTCCAGCGGCAGGAGGCGGAGGAACCGCGAGGGCAGGCCCATCTCGGCCGCCTCCCACGCCAGTCGCGCCCACTCCCCCTGCGGGTCCGGCACGGGCGCGGCCGAAACGGACGACACACAGAGCAAGAGGATGAGGCTAACTAGGAAGGCTGGCATGGATACCCAAAGTGGATAAATCTGGACACAGGTCCTTCCTTTGACCGCAACAAAGTAGCCTGTCCAAATTTATGGATTATATATTTAACTCCCTTAATGGGTTACTTATGAACCCCTGGTGGACCGACGACGGGACGCTTAAGCGTTGGTTCAAGCTCGCGGATAATCTTGATGACCATGACCGCAAGCGTGTCGATAAGGGGAATGACTGGCTGCTTGTGGGCCTGGGTGAGCGTTACCAAAGAAGCGATGTGTCCTGCCATCTCCACTTCGTCCTTGGACACGTCGTCAGGCAGCCTCGCACGCCATATCTCTGCGCCGAGTTCTAGCGGAAGGCCGCCACAATCGGCGTGCATGATTTGACATTGGCCCGAGCGCATCATCGCCGCACCAAAGGGACCCACGGCGATGTCATTGCCAGTCGGGACTCCTATTGCGGTGAGCAATCGATGCTTATCAAAGTCCGTAAGGTCCCTCAGCATAATGAGGGGATGGTGGTCGACAAGGCCTTGGGAAGCATCTTGCTCAAGATCTCGTCCGTGGTACGGCTGAAAATGCTCAATCATTTCTTGCTGTTTCTGCGACACCTCAGAAAGCTCCCCCCCGACGATTCCGGACCAATCATTTTTCTTACTGCAAATGGGGAACTTGATTCGATTGGGACGCTGGAGTCCGCCGGTGTTCGCGGTGTTCCGCACTCCCATCTCATAAACGAGATAGTCTAACGCATTACGGAAGTTGTTGATGCAGTCGCCAAAGATGAGACCAACACGTGAATAGAACTCGCTCAGATCGGGCGTTTGCCCGACGTAGAGGACGTGTTGCAAGGTATCAGCATCGAACTTCACAGCGAGGGTTGGGAGATTTGTTTCGACCCCAAGCGTCTCGTTGATGTACCGCTCAAGAGCGTCACGATGTTCTTGGCCTCGCTTGACCTTAGCCCACCAGACAGGGAATGTTGATGATGGTGTCACTGGCTGCTGAGTTTCTCTGTATAGTTAGTCATGCAGCTTTGTGCTCTTACCATGTGCGGCTCGCTTCTTCCGTTTGCGACGCTTCGCCAGCTTGGCCTTACGGCGGTAGGCCAGCACGGTATCGACGATGGCATTGAGTGCAATGGACGAGGGAGTCAGGTATATAATTCCCCAGGTTTAAGATAAGTAGTTTTACTAATTTTTCTGCTTTGGGCGTACGGGAATTAGGGATGCAGCATGGAGCGTCAATGGAACATGGTCACCTTACTTGAAACACTCCAGCAGGAGGGTGAATTTCTTCGCCTGCCCCCCCACATCGGAAGATTCCAATTTTTTACCCGAGGATGCCAACTCATATTCGACACTATTGGCGTCAAGGAACGATTTGGCGACGGCGCCATTGATGGCAAAGTTGATGTTCTGCGGAATATCTCCGGTCACTTTTGCTATTTTCATGGCATTCAACTTACTCACCACAATGCCCACGATATTGCCGCCCTGATCCAAGAGCGGGCCACCGCTGTTCCCGGGTTGAACGGGGGCGGTGATCTGGAAAAATCGCGTATCATTCCCAATGCCTGCCAACGCACTCACGGTCCCAGTGGTCACATTGGCCTCAGACGCCAGCAATCCATGCAATGGAAACCCGACCACGACCACGCCATCTCCCGCTCTGATATTGCGTCCTTCTCGAAAGCGCGCAATGTTGGGAGAGGGGGAAGGAAGTTTGAGTAACGCCAGATCATTCCCCGGATCAGTCCCGACCACAGTTAGCTGCTTCTTGCCACCTTCAGAGGTCGTACGAATAGTCATGCATCCATCAATCACGTGGTTGTTTGTCAGAACATGCCCTTGACGGCTGATGACAAAGCCTGTGCCACTCGCCGCGGGTTCGCGTCCACCTGATTCTTGCCGGCGATCAGGCGCAGTGACGGTCGTCGGCTTCCACTCACGGGCCAGCTTTTGCGCCTCGGCAATCTGATTAGGGGTCATCCACCTCGCAATCGCATCACGTTTTTTAACCTCATCCGTGCCTCCGTTTGAAGCCGCGAGATTGGCCCACATGTAGGCTAATACGTAATCTTTTGGGACGCCTATGCCCCAGCCGTACATCAGCCCAAGATTGGACTGCGCAGTCGCATCGCCTGCCTCGGCGGCTTTCGTGTACCAGCGTACCGCTTGCCCATAATCTTGCGCCACGCCATGCCCTTGGCCGTACATCAGCCCAAGGTTGGATTGCGCAGTCGCATTGCCTGCCTCAGCGGCTTTCGTGTACCAGCGTACCGCTTGCCCATAATCTTGCGCCACGGCTTGACCCCGCTCGAACATCACGCCAAGATTGTATTGCGCAGCCGCATCGCCTGCCTCGGCGGCTTTCTTAAACTTCGCAAATGCGGTCGCATAGTCCTTACTTTGATGCGCAGCCACGCCATCTTCCAAGTCGCTGGCAACTGCAACTGTGTGCGCGCCGAACAGCAAAAGCAGCGTCAACAGTAGTCGCTTCATCATGCCTCCTACTACTCCCCCTTCGGCAGGATGCCCTTGCGCTCTAAAGCGCAATCTAGGCTGTGCCGATTATTGAGACCCAATGTATCGACCATCTGGAAGTAATTGACAGCTTCGACCTGGATAGTAGTTGCCATCTGGGCACAACACCATGGAACCCGTTTCAGGGATATACCTCCCATCCGGCGTAAGTTTCGATCCGCGCCCATAGTCCGGAATGTATTTCCCGTCCGGCGCCAAAGCACAGCTTGGTGCAGTTGTGTATGAACCGTCAGGGCACAGTTTGCATGCGCCGTCAGCATGATATTGACCGTCCGGGCAAAGAGTGGCTGCAAAACCTGGCGCTGAAAAAGCCACCAGTAATGCAGCAAAAAGTAGTGCGTGCTTCATGGTATCCCTCCTTTGCCGAACGGCGAGCATGACCGTCGATGCTCTTGTTAGCCCTCCAATGGATTCCCTGCAACGCTGGTCATTTCCATAATGATTCTGGCAGGAAGGGCCTCCTCCAGAGGAATCGAGTCCAAAGCACGGTCTCCAAAGTGGACAAACTGCACTGCTCTGTCTCCCCATGAAAACATAAGCCGACCTAAGTCCTTCCACCCATCGTATCGAAGTCGACCGCAGATTGCGCGTCGAAAGGCATTTGTGACCATGTCCGCCAGTTGAAGACCGGGATACATAGCTGAATCGCCCAACGTGAAAGACTCTCTGAGAATCTTGCCTGCATCGATAGTGTCAATCGGCTTTCCGTCCTTCTCCTTCTGTTTTCGAGGGGGAAGGTGCTCCGGCCACTTGTCGATCCGGCCACAGAACTTCTCGAAATGGGAATAATCACCTTTGGTTACGCAGACAATTCGATCATCAGACGAGTGGGAAAACTGACTTGCCTGAATGAATGGCGCAATAAGTGTGTGCCAGAGTTCTTCGTAGGTGGTCTTCGCCTTGTCTTTTCGGTCAACAATCCAGCGAAATTCGCCGAGCTCAGGAGGATCACTCAGAGCGTAATGGATCACTACATCTTGGAGATGCTTGTTCACAAGGACGGTCATGACACACATCTGCACGAAAAGCTGATCTGGCAAGGAGTTCATCTTGTCCTGGCAGTCCCGGAGTTGCTGTACGAGCTTCGGTTTGTGCGTGTGTGTAATGTTTGCCATGAGAAGGTCTGCCTGCTGACGCTTTCGCGCAGCAATCGCGACCGGCGTGTTGTAGGCCATGTCGGTAGCACAGACATGAAGCCGAGCTTTACCAGCAAGGAGCACGTCTATGACGCTGCCGACTTGTGCTTCCGTCAAGTCCCTGCCTTTGGGTTCTCTGCAGTCCCAGCGACACTTCAGGTCGCTGAAGGATTTGAGTATCTGACCGTGGAATCGTCCCGGGATTGTCAACGCCCCAGCACAAGCGTAGGAGTGCCCCCCGCCGTTAGGATGCGCAAACGTTCCGGACTCATCGATGTATATGAACATGATGGGCTAACTACAATTCAGCGCCTCGATCATTTCTGCAATGAAAGAATAACGGTGCCAGGCACACTTAATAACCAGCCCCATTTCCTGCCACTGTCTATCGCCCCAGAATCCTACCACTCCCCATCCGTAAAGTCATGCAGGCGAATGGAAGCGGGTGGCGTGGGCGTGTCATCTGAAGGGCGGCCACGCAGGGCCACCCCTACGGGATGATCGGAATGCAGGAAAGAGGGCGCGGCAAGATGATGAAGAAGGGGGTCAGGCACATGGCCCATTGCATGGGAAAGAGGCAACGGGCACCCCGAAATGGAGCCAGTCCCCGGCAGCCTAATCCCGGAAGTCATCTTCGTCGATCAACGACCACGCGTCGAGGCAGCCCTGCCGGATCTCGTCGAACAGCAAAGCGGGACAGATTTATTTTTCATGGCAGGGACGCCACTCTTTGCCAAGCGAGCGAAAAATAAATCTGTCCCGCTTAGTCGCACGTAAAAATCATCAGGGAGTTGAAACCAACGCTTCCCCGTGTTCCGCGATACGCCTTTTGACTTTCTCCGGCAGAGCCTTTTCCGCCAGGCGCAATTCATAGGTCTTCTGCAGATTCATCCAGAATTCAGCCGACGTGTTGAAGAATGCCCCCAAACGCACGGCCGTATCTCCCGTAATGCCCCGCTGTCCTTTGATAATGGCTGTAACCCGGTTCGCCGGAACGCCAAGCGCCTTAGCCAACATATTGGCGTTCAGGGGGGGCTCTGACGGCTTCATGAATTCTTCCTCCAGGATTTCCCCCGGATGGACCGGCCGCATTCCGTTCTTGACCATGTTGCTTCTCCTTCAGTGATAATCTGTTATCTCGACCTCATACGGCCCATCGTCTTTCCATACGAAACAAATCCGCCACTGGTCATTGATCCTGATGCTGTGCTGTCCGGTACGATCCCGCTTCATCTTCTCTAGCCGGTTTGCCGGCGGAAACAACAGCTCCCGTAACTGGGCTGCACTGTCGACCATTGTCAGCTTCCGCTCAGCAGCCTTCCTAAATCCGGAGAACTCTTTGACGGTCTCGCCGGCAAAGAACTTCTCGGTTCTTTTATCCTTAAAGCTTCGAATCATTTCCAGGCTACCATATTTTACGATTTACGTAAACAGTACAAACTATAGCCTGCATTTTTGAGAAAAACGTGAACAGAACGGGCCAGGCGCCTAGTCGCGGAAGTCATCTTCGTCGATGAGGGACCATGTGTCGAGGCAGTCCTGGCGGATCTCGTCGATGAAGCGGGAGGGTTTGGAGAACACCATCCCGGAGATTTTGTCGTACACGTTCACGGGATAGGACATGTAGAGGTTCTGCTTCGCCCTGGTCACGGCGACGTAGAACAGCCGGCGCTCCTCCTCAATATCCTCGTCGGACGTTATCGAGTAGAACGAGGGAAACTTCCCGTCGAGCGCCCAGATGATGAAGACCGTGTGCCATTCGAGCCCCTTGGCGGAGTGGATCGTGGAGAGCACCAGCCGCTCCGCGTCCCGGTCGGCCGTCTCGACGTTGAGCAGGCTCGAGTCGGGCGGCTCCAGCGTGAGGTCGGCCAGGAAGGAGCCCAGGCTGCCGTAGCGCGCCGCGATCGTATAGAGATGCTCCAGGTCCTTCGTCCGCTTCGGGTAATCGTCGTACTGCTGCTTGAGGATCGGGACGTAGTACCCGCAGACCGCGTTCATCTGCTCGGCCGGCGTCATCGACGCCCCGCCGATGTCTTCCAGCAGGCGAACCAGATCCCGCAAGCCCAGCGCGCCGGCGCCTCTCTCAGACGCCGCCTTCAGCGCATCGAGCCAGTTCCCGTCCAGACTCAGCATCGTTTCAATCAGGGTCTGGCTCTTCTTGGGGCCCACCCCTTCGAGCAGCGTCAGTAGGCGGTTCCAACTCACCGCATCCTTCGGGTTCTCGACCACGCGCAGATGGGCCAGGATGTCCTTTACATGGGACGTCTCAATAAACTTGAACCCGCCCCGCTTGACGAACGGAATGTTGCGCCGGGAGAGCTCGATCTCCAGGTCGAAGGAATGGAAGCTGGAGCGGAAGAGGACGGCGATCTCCTCGAGCGGCACCCCCTCCTCCCGCAATTCCAGGATGCGCTGCGCCACAAAGCGCGACTGCCGGTTCTCATCCCCCGCCTTGACCAGCACCGGTTGCGGGCCTTCGCCCTTCCTGGTGAACAGCGTCTTGGAGTATTTCTCCGCCGCCAGGTTGATGACCTCGTTGGCCAGCGTGAGAATCGGCTGCGTGCTGCGGTAGTTCTCCTCCAGCTTGAAGATCCGGGTGCCGGGGAAAAGCGTGGGAAAGTCCATGATGTTGCGGAACGTCGCGCCCCGGAAGGCGTAGATGGACTGGCTGTCGTCCCCCACGACCATCACGTTGTCGTGGGTGGCGGCGATCCGGCGCACGATCTCGGCCTGCAGGCGGTTCGTGTCCTGATACTCATCCACCAGCACGTAGCGGTAGGCCTCGGAGACGCGCCGGCGCACGCCCTCGTCCTGGTCCAGCAATTCGCGCAGCCGGACGAGGAGATCGTCGTAATCCACCAGCAGGCGGCTCCGCTTGTAGCTCTCGAACGCGCGGCAGAGCTTCTGCAAGTCCTCGATCTCGTCCGTGAACTGCGGGAACTCGCCCAGGATCACGTCCTCCACCGGCAGCAGCTTGTTCGCCGCCTTGCTGAAGATCTCGTTGATGGTGTTCTTCCGGGGAAAGCGCCGGGCCTTGTCGTTCAGCCCGTGCTGGGCCCTCAATAAATTGATGACGTCCTCGGAGTCGCCCCGGTCCAGGATGGTGAAGCCGGGCTCCAGGCCGATCGCCCTGCCGTACCGGCGAAGCAGCATGTTGGCGGTTGAGTGGAACGTGCCGCCCGTCACCCGTCCGGTGCGCAAGCCGATCAGCGCGCCGACCCGGTGGAGCATCTCCTCGGAGGCCTTGCGGGTGAAGGTCAGCAAGAGGATCGATTCGGGCGGAATGCCGGACTCGATCAGACGCGCGACGCGATACACCAGCGTCCGCGTCTTGCCGCTCCCGGCGCCAGCGATCACGAGAATCGGCCCGTCAATGGCCTGCACGGCGGCCAGTTGCCCGGCGTTCAGCTCCTCTTCGTACTTGATGGAAAACGTCGGCTCGGCGGGACCGTCCGGACCGGACTTGAGAACATACGGCTTCATTGCGGCGACATTATAACAATAATTGCGAGGCCCCGACCGCAGCTTTGAAAAAAATCCCTTCTCTGTTAGACTCGCCTCCTAATGCAACGCGGCGCCGTTCTCGCTCTGCTGATCTGCCTTCCCTTCCTCACAAGCTGCGCGATCATTCCCATTTTCAAGCCGGCCCCGAAGCCCACGGAGACCCAGACCCGGTCCGCACCCGCCGTGGTCACGGCGAAGCGCGCGCAGGTCCTGATGGGCACCATGGTGGAACTCACCGCCGTCGCCCCCAATGAGATTCTCGCCCAGGCCGCGCTGACCGCCGGCTTCCAGGAGATCAGGCGGCTTGAGGCCCTGCTGTCCACCTGGATCGAGACCAGCGAACTCTCGAAGGTCAACCAGGCCGCAGGGCAGGAGCCCGTGGGCGTGAGCGAGGAAACCTTTGCGCTGCTCAAGCGGGCGATGGAGGTCGCAGACTACACGGAAGGCGGGTTCAACATCGCGATCGGCCCGGCCGTCCGGCTCTGGAACATTCCGGAGGCTCCGCGCGTCCCGTCGGACATGGAGCTGGAGATCGCCGCGCAATACGTGGCCTATCACAAAATTCACCTGGATTCAAC
>Ga0080064_1006598_pt1 | contig 12405 bp, 9 predicted proteins | sample Subgrocontami54m_FD_69260 | JGI IMG/M metagenome (GOLD analysis project Ga0080064, IMG submission 69260) | Subsurface groundwater microbial communities from S. Glens Falls, New York, USA - GMW46 contaminated, 5.4 m (SPADES assembly) (version 2) ...
GGCGATGTCGCGACGCGCAGGATGGTGGTGCTCAAGAGGCGGGGAGTGCGCAATGGGGTCATCGCCTCGAAACTCGGCGTCACCGAGTCTGGCATCCGCAAGGCGCTGCAGCGCATCGGCTATCAGGCGCCCACGCCCGTGCAGGGGGAATTGAGGAGCGCCGCACCGGAGGTGGCAGCCGCCACGGAGGCGAGGAGACCAGAGGCCCCCGGGGCAGAGGTCGAGGCGCCCGACCTCGCAGCGTCGTCAATGCCGCCACGCGTGGAGTGGGCGGCGCAGAGCACGACACGCACCGACGGCGGCGTGCCTGGTGCGTCGGAGGGGGCGCCGCCGACGCCGCCCGAAGCGGGCCACGCTGAGGGCGCCGCGGCGAGCGCGCCGGCCGCGGCCGGGCAGGCCGAGGCGATGACCGAGGGCGATCCATGGGATCGCACCGCGGACCGTGTGTGTGCCCGCCTGGGATTGCTCAGCGAGGCGCCGCCGCAGTTTGGCGATTGCACGGACGTCGCGGGGCTGGGAGTGCTGCTGGCGCTCCCGGCGCTGCTGGCCACGGGTGTCCTGGACATCGCGGTCAAGGTGTACGGGCGCTTTGGCGCCGCCTTCTTCGGCGTGCGCAGCGTGTTCGTGTGCCTGGCGCTGATGGCGCTCGTGCGCGTCAAGCGCGCCGAGCACCTGCGGCACCGCAGCCCGCCGATGTTGGGGCGTCTCTTGGGACTGGATCGCGCGCCGGAGGTCAAGACGCTGCGGCGCAAGGTCGGGCAGCTGGCCCAGCAGGGCAAGAGCGAGGCGCTCCAGCGCGAGCTCGCGCAGCGACGGGTGGCGGCGCATCCGGAGGCGATGGGCTTCCTGTACGTCGACGGCCATGTCCGGGTCTACAGCGGCACGGTCAAGCTCCCCAAGGCGCACGTGACGCGCATGCGTCTGTCGATGCCCGCCACGGTGGATCACTGGGTGAACGACCGGGAGGGCCAGCCGCTCTTGGTGTTGACCGCGACGCCGACCGCGTCGCTGGCCAAGGAGATGATGGAGATTACCCGGGAAGTGCGGCGGCTGTTGGGCGATCGCCGAGCGACCATCGTCTTCGATCGCGGCGGGTGGAGCCCCAAGCTCTTCGCGGTGCTGATCGGCGATCTGGGCTTCGACATCCTCACCTATCGGAAGGGGCGCATCCCCACGGTTCGCACGAAGCGTTTCAGCCGGCGGGACGGCCATTTCGACGGGCGCACAGTCGTCTACATGCTGGCGGAGCGCACGCTGACCGTGAAGTACAAGGGCGGCACGCTCGCGCTGCGAGAAGTCGTGCGGCTGTCCGAGGATGGAGAGCACCAGACCTCCATCGTGACCAGCCGCAAGGACCTCGCGGACGTGGAGGTGGCCTACCGGATGTTCGAGCGGTGGCGGCAGGAGAACTTCTTCAAATACATGGGCGACGAGTTCGAGATCGACGCGCTCTGGAGCTACGGCACCGAGGAGGCCGATCCCGATCGCGACGTTCCCAACCCGGCGCGCAAGAAGCCGGAGCGCGCGCTCCGCGAGGCCCGCGCGGAGGTCGCCAGGCTCGAGCGCGCCCTCGGTGCGGCCGCCACCCTGAACGAGGAGTCGAAACGGCCCACCATGCGCGGCTTCAAGATCGCGAACGCCTCGGTGGGCAAGCACGTGCGCACGGCGCACGAGAGAGTCGCCACGCTCCGCGAAGCGCTCCGGCGCATTCCCGAGCGCGTCAGCGCGCGCCAGGCCGCCAACGGAGAGCCGGTCGTTCGACTCAAGACGGAGACCAAGCGTCTGACCGACACGCTCAAGTCGGTGGCCTATCAAGCCGAGACGGCCCTCCTCCGCCTGATCCGGCCCCACTACAGCCGCCACGAGGACGAAGGCCGCAAACTTCTCGCCTCCGCGATGCAGTTGTCGGGTGCCATTGAGGTCGGCCCCGGCGAACTGCGCATCACCCTCGAGCCTGCGGCCAGCCCGAACCGCACCCGGGCCATCGCACGGCTGTGCGACGAACTCAACGCCACCCAGATCTTCTATCCCGGTACTCGGCTCCGCCTGCGTTACGCCATCCGGGAGGCCTGAAGTGTCACACTCGTGGCGGGGCCTATGTCAGGAGGTCTGGAATCAGGGACTGGCTCGGCTCGTCATGGGCGGCCAGCAGATCGGGCAGCTTGGCTGCAGCCTCGTGCGCCGACAGGAGGCCCTCGGTGTGGCGCGCGCCGAGCGCCAGTGCCACCCGCCCAGCCCCTGGTCGCTCATCGGCCGTGGAGCCCTCGAAGCCCAACGTGAAGGTGCGTAGAGGCTCCTTCAACGCGCGCGACGCGACCGCCGCAATGAGCCCCGACTCGAGGCCGCTCGACAAGAACGCGCCGAGCGGGACGTCGCTGACGAGCTGGCGACGGACAGAATCTTCGACGAGCTCACGAACCGCCAGCCGGTAATGCTCACTTCCTCGATCGTCCTCTTCCTCGAACCCGCAGTCCCAGTAGCGACTTTCGCGCACGCCTGCCGCATGTGCCACGAGAAAACACCCCGCGGGGAGCCGCCGCACGTTACGAAAGAACGAATACGGCTCGGAAACCACAGAGCTGGAGAGATAGTGAGGCAGCGCCGTCAGATCAAGATCCCGGCCCACGAGCCCCGAGGCCAGGAGCGCCTTGATCTCCGAGGCGAAGACGAAGCCTTGCGGCGTCTCGGCGTAGACCAGAGGCTTGATGCCCAGGCGGTCCCGCGACAGGAACAGGCTACGCGAGCGGCGGTCCCAGACTGCGAAGGCCCACATGCCATTGAGACGGCTGAGAACGTCCGGACCCCACTGCGCATACCCCCGCAGGACAACCTCGGTATCGCAACGCGAGCGAAACCGATGCCCGTGGGCCTCCAGATCGCCACGGATCTCGGCGGCGTTGTAGATCTCACCGTTGTAGACAATGGTGAAGGTTCCGTCTTCTGTCGACATCGGCTGGACGCCATGCGCCACGTCGATGATCGCGAGACGGCGAGCGACCAGCCCCGCCGAGGGCAAACCGTTGTCGACGTAGATCCCCTCGCCGTCAGGCCCGCGATGCGCGATGGCCCGCGCCATTCGGAGGAGACCGTCGCGGTCGACCGACCGCCCGTCGCGATGGAAAATGCCCGCGATCCCGCACATGTCAAATACGCGGTCCTACTACCCGCACGCCACTAACCCTCGCGCCTCAAGTAAAGAGGACCACTCCGACACTCACCTATTTCCCCCGCTCCAGCTCGTACGCGATGACCCGCTCCAGCATCTCGGGTAGGCCCAGCACCGGCCGGTAGCCGACCAGCCGCTGGATCTTCGAGATATCCGGCATCCGGCGCGGCATGTCCTCGAAGCCGGCCCCGTAGGCCTCGTCATAGGGCACGAGGACGATCTCCGAGCGACTGCCGGTCATCCGCTTCACGAGCGCCGCGAGGTCGTAGATCGAGATCTCCTTGGTGTGGCCGATGTTGAAGACCTCGCCGTAGGCCTTCGGATGCTCGATCAGGGCGAGCATGGCGCCGATGACATCGCCCACCCAGGTGAAGGAGCGGCGCTGGGTGCCGTCGCCGTAGACCGGGATGGGCTCGCCGGCAAGGGCGAGGCGGACGAAGCGCGGGACGACCATGCCGTACTGCCCCGTCTGGCGGGGGCCGATGGTGTTGAAGAGCCGGACGACCACGGTGGGCAGCCCCTTTTCCTTGTAGTAGGCCCGCGCCAGGAACTCGTCGATGATCTTGGACGCCGCGTAGCACCAGCGGGCGCGAGAGGTCGGCCCCAGGATCAGGTCGTCGTCCTCGCTGAACTTCGCTTTGTCGAGCTTGCCGTAGACCTCCGAGGTGGAGGCCAGGAGCAGCGGCTTTTGCTTGCGGGCCGCCAGCTCCAGGATGAGCTCCGTCGCCTTGATGTTGGTCTCGATGGTGTAGACCGGCTTCTCCACGATGAGCCGCACGCCGACGGCGGCGGCCAGGTGGAAGATCACATCCGCACGGTCCACCAGCTCCAGCATCAGCGGGCGGTTCATCACGCTGTCGAGGACATAGGAGAAGTGCGGGTGGCCCTTCAGATGGCTGATGTTCTCGATGCTGCCGGTGGAGAGGTCGTCCACCACCCCTACGGTCCATCCCCGCTCGAGCAGGGCCTCCGCGAGGTGGCAGCCGATGAACCCGGCCCCTCCGGTGATCAGCGCTCTAGCCATAGGTGTCGATCCTTTTCCTCAATGGTTTCACAAGCTTTCAAGCAGATTGGACGGCCGGCAATCTGCACGGCTGCGCTCTCTCACTTACAGTCCCGGAGCGCCGTCCCTCCGGAGCCCCGAATGGCGGACGACCATAGTATAGGACCCCACCACAGGGACGCCCTCATCGTTAATCGGCTTCGAGGGGGATAAATCTGAGGAAAAGTCAGCCGGGAGTGGGGAATTTCCCTGATCCACGGGGTTTCAGAGACCGGGGTCACGAGCGGTGGACAACCCGCACGGCCTTTGCCCGCGGCACCTGCACGGTGAGCGCCTCGATGGGCAGTGGCCCAAGGGCGAGCTTCCCGTGCTCAGGGACGGCCGGGCCTGTCCACGCCTGGAGACACTTGCACACGGCCTGCCCCTGGGATAGACATGGACCATGACCTCGGCCGAGTACCAACAGCTCGTCGAATCCCTGGAACGCCAGTTCACCGAGATCGGCCGCCAGTTCAGCGAGGTCGGCCACCGGTTCACCGAGATGGACCGCCGGTTCGACAAGGCAGACCTCCGGGTCACCGAGCTGCGACAGGACATGCTCGGGCACTTCGATGCGATCTACCATCGCTTCGAGCGACTCGAGCAGGAGTACCACGCGATCACGCAGGCCCTGCGCCGGATCGAGGCGGGACTCGCCGACGAGCGCGGCCGGCGTGAGATCCTTGAGCGCGCCCTCGCAGAGCTGAAGCAGCACGTGGCGGTGCTCCAGTCTCGTATCGAGGAGATCGAGCAGCGCCTCGGACGCTAGAGCGCTCGGCCGCTCCAGTCGGTGGTTCGGCGATGGTTCGCCATCGGCTCAAGCAGCGTAGCGGATGATCTCCAGTTCGATCCCTCCGTCGACGCGGCCGAGAATCTGCCTTGATTGCCGTCAGGGCAGCTCCACAGACCTCACATCTCATCGCGTCGGCTACCTGGCCTGCGTCCGGCCCGTGTCGCGTGAGAGTCAGGTGGCTCGGAAAGTACTTGTCGTCCGGGTATGCCTCAATCAACTCGTACGTGGTTACTGCGGCCAAGATCGCCTCGCAGCGAATGAACCTACCGGCAAGCCGCATGCCCACGTGATACGCCCAAGGGGCCGGGCGCCCTCACTGGGACGATTCTCAGGCCTCTGCAGGGTCGATGATGCGAACGCGAAAGCCGCGCCGATAGAAGCCGCGGTCACGCGTGAGCAGAGCGTCGGCCTGCTTCGCCGCGTGCGCCCCGATCAGAAAGTCCGCCACCACACGGTCCCGTGACAGCTGCCTGGCCACCCGGCTCTCCCGCCAGAGCCGCCCGGCGAGGGCGGCGGCCTCAGGACTGAGCGCCTCGAAGCGCACGCCGAGCAAACCGAGGACCTCGTGGAACTCGGCGTCGGTGAGAAAATGCGCCCGCACTTCCGCCCACACGATCTCGCACGCGACCAGGGCGCCGGCGTTGTAGGCGGTCCGGAGCGCCTCGCGCGACCGTTCACCGAAGCGGGTGTCCGCCCCCAGGACATCGAGGAGGACCGACGAATCGACCGCGGTCTTCATCCCTTCCGCGGGCTGCGGCGAGCGATCCTCCGGCCTGGCGCCGGCCGTGGGCCCCGCATCTCGTCCAGCAGGGCATCGACGGGCTTGCGGAGCCTCAGCCGCCCGAAGACCTGATCGACAGGATGCGCGCCGCCACGGCCCTTGCGCAGGAGCACCCCGCCCTCGCGGAACTCGAACTGGACGGCCGTGCCCGGGGCGAGACCGAGCTTGTCCCGTACCGGCGCCGGCACCGTGATCTGCCCTTTCGTGGAGATGGTGCTTTTCATGGGTAAAGCGTAGGCCCCTTTACCAAGAAGGTCAAGATAGTGCGACGAGTAGATTCAACCGCTGGCGAATGCCGCAGGCAGCGGCAGCGTGTCAGCCAGTCCTAGGCCTGGGCGCTCAGCCGTCGCTCATTCGAGCAGGATGATGTCGTTGAGCCCTAGACGGGTTGTGAACACGGCCACCGAGTGGTAGCCCTGCCCCCAAAGCGCCGGGGCGGCCCGGTCCTCGGTGAACGGCAGCGGGCCGTGTTCGACCGAGCGGACGACCCGCGCCGGTTTCGCCAGCGGCACCCGCACGGTGAGCCGCTCGATGGGCCGGTAGGTGAAGTTGGCCAGGACCAGCGCCGTGCCGGCCGGGGCATCGTAGAGGCCGGCCTCAACCACCGGATGGGAGAGTTCGACGAGGCGCGCCACGCCTCGCGCGGTCGCCAACCCGGCCAGCACGCGCCGCTGGACCAGCGGATAGCGCTCCTTGAGTTCCGCGGGCACGAAGCGCGCATCCTTGAGATACGATAGCCCCGGGCATGTCCCAACATAGACCGCCTTGCCGCGACCGAAGTCCTGCATGACCGCGGCGGGGGCGCCCGACTTGAAACGACCGATGACCCGGCCGCTCGTGGGCGCGAAGGTCACCTTCACGCCCAGCACGCCAAACGCGGCCGGCTCACCGAGGAGCAGGGTCCGGTCCAGCCTGACCTGATCGACGTAGTCCATCCAGTTGAGGCTGCCGCGGATGCGGTACTCGCCACGGTGGACCTCGCCCCGGATGGCCGGTCCGATGCCGAACACCCGTGCAAGACCCGGCCCCGGCTCGTTGAACTCGTCGCGGCTGCCCGCGCCGCAGGAGCCGAACACGTAGCCACCGTCCCCGACCCATTGCTCGATGCGGGCGGTCGCGCGAGCGCTGATATTGGGCTCGACCACATAGAGCGCGTCATAGTCCCCGAGCCGGCCCGCGACGACGTCCTCCTCAGTCAGCATGTCGACCATGTACTGCTCGTGCGCCAGCGCGAGGTAGGTGGCGCGGCGCTCCAGCATGTGGATGTAGCCCCAGGGCTGCCAGAGGTCGGCGCTGATGCTGTACAGGAGGGCGACCCGCGTCTTCCGGATCACGCCTGGGGCGATGACATGCTCCGCGCCGGCCAGCTGACGGGTCATGCGAACGATCCCGTCATACGCGCCGCGGAGGTCGGACCAGTAGTTCTCGGTGCTCGTGGTTGTGGGACCGTAGGTCCAGTAGAAGAAATGCTTCGCGCCCTGCGCAAGGGCCGAGCTACTCTTCAGCACGAGGTTGGTCGCATCGCTGGGCGTGATCCACGCGATGATCGGCTGCAGGCCGCGGCTGCCACTGCGAAAGATGGCCGCCTGAAACCCCATGAGCTGAAACCCTTCCCACGTGTACCGGGGCCCGTACATGTACTGGAGCCCCATCCAGTCCTCGATCCCGATCACATCCACCGCCCGCTGGCGGGCCACGTCGAACCAGTCCAGCGACAACGGGTAGCCCCCCCAGGCCATGTTCGGTTCGTCCATGCCCATGCCGAGTCCCGAGCCGGAGAAGTACGGGTGATCGGCGACGAGACTGGACGTCAGGATGTTGGCGGCGGCGTAGCGGTGAAAGCTCTCCGTCAGCCACCGCAGCCGCTCGGTCGACGCCGCCTGCCGGAAGCGCGCCGTGTAGTAGAAAACCCGGTTGGCCGCCTTCGGGTCTTGCCTCTGGCGTTGCCGAAGCACGTCGGGGGATTCGATCGGCACGACTTCACCGAGCGCCTGCACCCCCAGCTCCGCGGGGCGCACGCCCTGTGCGTGGAGCCAGGCGTGAAAATGCCGCAAGGCGGCCACATCCGTGCCGATGGCCGGTGACGTGATCTCGTCCGAGAAGTTGAAGAGCGTGGGGCGCGGCGCGGCCTTGGTCGCCTGGGCCGGCGGGCGGATCTGCTTGTCGATGTCCTCCCGCGTCTGGTTCGCGCCCAGCGTCACCCAGTGATGGCCGCCAGGATCGACGAAGTCGTACTTCTCCCGGACTTCGGACCACCGGTTGACCACGTTGAACCCCAGGAGCCACAGGACTTCGGCTTCCTGCAGATTGAGCTCCGGGCGCTGGGGACCCCAGAAGGAGGTTTGCACAATCAACTGGCGCGGGGAGACTCGCGTGCCCCCACTCGCCTCGCGCGCCCAGGCGAGCCGCCGGCTGGTCATCTGCGAGGCGATCTCCAGACTGTGCTTGTCCACGGCCAGGCGGGGCGACACGAGGAAGCTCGTCAAGCTGCCCGTGAACGATTCCTCGAACCGCTTGACGACGGCGCGTTCGTCCGGCGCCGCGGCCAGCTCAATCACGATCTTCCGTGTGGGGCTGTCCGTACTGGTGATGAAGTTGGCCGTGATGTTCGGGAACTCGGCGACACCGCCCGCGCGGTGCATGCGTTCATGCAACTTGGACCCGGCGTATTCCCCGAGGTCAAACCACTCGGTGGCCGTCCCGCTGGCGACCCGCTTGGTGCGATCCTTGTCAGCTCCGGCGGGCCAGACCGCGCCGGGGAGCACCCAGGGCTCGACGTGGACGTACGCTCCGATCTGGACGTAGTAGCTCGTCTCAGCGGGCTCCTGCAGCGTGAAGCGCACAAAGACCCGGCTGTCGGCTGAGGCGCCCGACAGGGTGATCGCGACCAGCAGCAAGGCGAGCAGACGGCCTCTGTGCCGTGTCATTCCCTGCTCATCGCCCAGGCCCCCCGCGCGGCCGAGCGGAGCGCGCGATCCGGACACGTGATCCTCCTCCAGCGGGACTCGTGATGGTTCGAGACCCGGATACCACTCCAACCGGCACCGCGCGGGAAGATCCCGGCACCGAACTCCGCACGCGGGTCCTCGTTACCCATCCAGAACCCGCCCTCTCTGGAGATCACCAACACCCAGGTCGTGGGCCGCCGCGCACCAGGTTTCTCACGCCATCGATCGGCGTCAGGGCGTCACATGGCCTACCGCTGCGGAACCAGCCGGATTTCGATTTTGCACCCTACCGCCTTGGCATATTTCTTCAGAGAGGTGAGCGACGGCGCATGCTTGCCAGCCGATTCGAGACGTGACACCGTGCTTTTTGTCGTGCCCATGCGGGAAGCCACCGCTTCCTGCGTGAGACCAGCACGAGCGCGTGCGGCGAGCATTTCGCTCGCAACGGCGTACTCGACCGCGAGGGCTTGATACGCGGTCTGGAAACCCCGGCGCTTACGCGCCTTTTTGAGGAAAGCATCGTGATCGTGCAGAATCGGTTTGTATTTGGTTTCAGCCATGGACTACCTCTTTCATGCGTTTGCGAGCCAGCTTCAGCTCTCGGTCAGGAGTTTGCTGTGACTTCTTGATGAATGCGTGCAGCACCACGGCCCGTTGGCCGACGAGAAAACAATAAAACGCCCGCCCGATGCCCGACTTGCCTCTTGGCCTGAGCTCGAAGAGACCGCCCCCGAACGCACGTGAATGCGGAAGCCGAAGATTCGGGCCGTGCTCCATCAGAAGCTCTGCAATCCTCGCGTAGTCCGCGAGAGTTTCCGAGGGCCACGACTCGATCTCCGCGAGCACCCTGGGATGGAAATACTCGATGGAGTAAGTCACATCACGATGTTCTCATATGTGAGAACATCTATCAATCCCCAGACTGTGGAGCGCGCTGTTATGCCGCCCGGCGAATATCAGTAGCCGCGCAGAGTGTCTCGGGGGCGATATCTGCGCCATTCGGCCAGCAGATGGTCGAGCCGCCTACGAAGAACTGGCGTGTGGGCCTCGACGGTCTTGCGGGGCCTCAGCCGCCCGAAGACCTGATCGACAGGATGCGCGCCGCCGCGGTCCTTGCGCAGGAGCACCCTGCCCTCGCGGAGACGGATCCCCAAGTCGGTCACCTTCGCTGCCGATCCGGCTGCAGCGGGAAGCCCGCCCACACGTTCATCAGTCCGAACACCTCCCATGACACCTGGAGCGCGTCCCGGGTGTGTCGCCACCACTGCTCGGTGTCGAACGGTTCCTCGCGCGCGTAGCGGACGATGGCACGCGAGGAGGGACCCGCGACGGCCGACCACGTGGCGCGCACCCGACGGCTGTGGGTCTTCGACGCGACCAGGATAACCCGGTCTGCGCCGCCGGCTCCCAGTTCTCGGGCCACGAGCCGCACCTCGTCCACGGTGTTCCACACGCCGCCGCTCAGCACACGAATCGCGCGCGCAGGCACCCCCAGGCGTTCGAGCACCTCGCGGTTGTAGACTTCCCCGCGGACAACCTGGATCCCCAATCGGTCCAGCGCCACCTCCTCGGGTGTGCGCGCCTCCGCGGTCAACCAGATCTCCGGCGCCCACCCGGCGCGATAGATCGCGGCCGCTTCCATCGCCCGGAAGGGTGCCCGCCCGCTCAGCACCACGATGGCCCGCGCCGGCTCCATCGGATCCGCCACCACCAGCCACTGCCCGAGGCCACGCGCACCCCACGGCAGCAGCATCGCAATCGCTCCGAGCACCACCAGCACGACAACGGCGCGCCGGATCCCCGGAGTCGCCCGTGCCCAGATCCACCCGTTCCACCCCGCGTTCCCCTTCAACCGGACGTTCAGACCTTCCTCCCCCGACGCTCCCACGCGCCAGATCTCATATCTCAACCAGGCCGAGACCCAGCAGGAACGCCGTCTCGACGTCCTTCATCGTCTCCGACTTCAAGCCGCCCAGGTGTCCTGCGAGCAGCGAGCCATCCCGCCGCGTGAGATTCGCCACGAAGTGGTGGTGACGGCCGCCCCGCTAGACCCAGTTCACCTACGAGGACATCTTCTTCCCCCACGGCAACAACTGACCGTTGCGCCCGCAAAGCGACGAGAGCGCCATCCCCGTCAGGATCAGTAGCAACGGCTCGATCGCCAGCCGGTGTCGCCCTTCGATGTAGTACGCGCTTTGCAGCGCCGCAATCGAGAGGCACAGCCCCACCAGCAACACAACTCCGCGTCGTCGCCAATTGCCGATCACGCCCCTGATGGCCAGGGCGACAATGGCCAGGTAGTACACCTGGTAGACGCGAAGCCCTGCCGTCGGGTAGAGTCGGCCCGCTTGCGGCGTCTGCCACCAGAAGTAATACCATTTGACCGCCCACCGCTGGACAAAGCCGAGGGGGTGCTCGCGGACGTGGCGCCCCGCCTGAGCCAGGAAGAAATCCTGCTGTCCCAGCTCGTCCAATGTCTCGAGGTGCGCCCGGTCCGCAGCCGGCATCAGGTCGTAGAGCGCCCGGCCGTCGGGCGTGGCGGCGGAGCCGGTGAATCGGTACGGGTTGTTGCCCAACCAAAATGCCAGCGACGTGCCGCTGCGGGTGAGCATGAATCGTTCGTGCACGTGGTAGTTGCGCAGCACCCACGGGCTCATGACCTGGGCCGCCATCAATGCCAGCGCCGCGAGCTGGCCGGCCTTCGCCCGAGTCGGCCAGGTGGATCGATTCCAGACCCACCACCCGATCACCGGCAAGCAGGCCAGCACGGTCGCGCGGCTGAGCGCGCACAGCCCGACCGCGCCGCCGATCAGCACCACGGACCGCCACGGCCTGGCATCGGAGAACAGCAGGCAGGCCGCCGCCACCAGCGCAAGGAGCAGGGAATCGAGAATGAAGGGATGAAACTTGGTCGCATACACGACGAGGGCCGGATGCGCTGCTGCCAGCAGCGCCGCCCAGAGCGCTGGTCGGTCACCGCCGACGCGCCGGCCGCACACGAACACCAGCCACACGAGCGCGCTGCCCAGCAGCGCCTGAGCCACACCCAGCGCGACGACGCTGTGCCCGGTCAGCGTATAGAGAACAGCACAAAACGCCGGATACAGCGGCTCGAGATATGAGCGATAGGTCGTGCCGAGGAATTGATACACGAAACCGTGGCCTTCGGCCAAGCTGGTCGCGATGGCCTCGCTCTCCCACATCTCCGGACGGTGCGCGCGACCGAGCGCGAAGAACGCCGCGATCCGAAGCGTGAAGGCGAGGCCGCAAATCGCGAAGACCAGGTGCCGGCCCTGGTCCCACATTCCCCGCCCCGCCGCCGCCGGCGTCAAGAAGGGCGCGGCGCTATTCACTCGCGACCTGTCGTTTCATGAACGTGCTGCGGTGCTGCCCGTGAGCCGATCCTCACGGCCTTCGCGCGACCTGTTCGTATGCGCGCACGCACCACGTGTAAGCACGGTTGTCCTCCTCCAGCGACCCTCGTGAGTGTTCGAGCCCCGGATTCTACGCCACCCGGCACCAGGGGGGGCCGGTACCGCGCGCCGCCGTGGAGACCGTGCCGACCCGGCCGGCGCCTGCAGGTCTGCCGAAGTCCGCGCGAGCCGACGCTTCATCCGGGATTTCCGATATGCTCCATCCCCTCCTCCCTACTCATGCTGCTCAGCGATCCGCTCG
>Ga0080064_1006600_pt1 | contig 12397 bp, 15 predicted proteins | sample Subgrocontami54m_FD_69260 | JGI IMG/M metagenome (GOLD analysis project Ga0080064, IMG submission 69260) | Subsurface groundwater microbial communities from S. Glens Falls, New York, USA - GMW46 contaminated, 5.4 m (SPADES assembly) (version 2) ...
TACGCTGAGTATAAACGACGACGCTCTTCGGGGATCGACGAGCCGATGTTTCCAACGCTGCACGCCTTCGCAGTATGCGTCGAGACGCGCAATCAAGTAGACGGGGATAAGTGGAGGGACTCTGAGAAGCTCATGCTGGCCGCTTGTTTTGTTGTTGGCGGTACCGTGACAAGTCTTGCCACGATCTATCCGATGACGGGTGACCGTACCTCGAACGGAGTGGAGACGAACCGGGGCAAAATATTTGCAGCGCTGGCAGCTCGCGGTTTTGCGTTAAAATAATTATACTTATGAACTTTACTTAAGTTGTAATAATTTTTCACACTAACTTTCTCACTTCCTTTCTTTGTTTTTCCTGGTATTTTGGATCTGAGTGCATTTTCCACTATTATACCTCTTTTCTATCAACATATCTTGATTAATACTATTAAAAATAATAGTGCTCAATCCATCCTCTCGCATTTCTTTTCCAATTTTTAAAAAGCATTTACGTGTTGTAAATAATTTAAAGTTATCATAGTATTCTCTTTTATTAAATGCAATTATTTACGCGTTGTAAATCATTTACTTGTTGTATCAATTTTTTAAATGTAATCATTGCAATCTCTTTTCAATTTATAGCCGGTGCAAAATACCAATGAATAAATTATTGTTTTTTATTTGTGGAAAATTTTGAAGTACAAACGAAAATTCGTGATTAATTTCAAATTAAATCATAGAAGAAAATGATATACTCGTAAAATAAACAAAATATATAGCGATATCAGAAATTCGATATGTAAGTTAAAACAAAATGAATTTTAAACTCGGAAATGATACTTTAATTGAGGTTGAATAAGTATTGATTTATTTTATCAGAATGGCAAGATGGACTTAAGAAAAGAATATCAGAAAAGAGATCAATATTCTCTAAGATAGTGATTTGATCAATAAAACCTTTATTTGAATAGGCAATGTCTAAAAATCTGAATCAAAATTGATATTAGCGCTATTCTATGTCATCAAACATGTTCCCAATTCCACCATCTTCATCGAGAAGAAGTGGCATCAGAGGCATCGGCTCGGGCAGCGGTAACGGAGCAGCAAATGCATTCGGTGCAGCGGCTGCGAGATGGAACGGCGGCGGGGTAAGATTACGCTGCCTTTGACCGTCGACAACGTCGATGTTGAGCGTAGGAATAGGACGTGACGGCACCATTCGGCGAAACCAGGCAAACTCCTGCATCCTCTCGTTGCGATACTTCTTGAAGAAGCTGCCCGGACGGGTGCCGATCTTCACCGGCCTGGACATGAATGCTGCGCCAGGCAGACCGAAGCGTAGATAACGCGGCACGATCGTTCGGCGATTGTCCATTTCTTGTTGTAGATCTTTACAATTGGGATTATATTTACATGTATTGTTTTTAAATTTAAGATGTGCAGACTTTTTATACTATTATCAGTTAAAATTTTTAAATGTACATTTAGATCAGAAGTTTTTTATTTGTAATTTATCATACATTGAACTGCGGATCGGAGCTCGGTAGTGCAGTTGTGCACTGCGAAATCGGCTGCGAGAATTGGAAGAAGGCACGTTTCACAGTACTGTCGGTAGTACTCGCAGTGCGCGAAGTGCCATCCAGCCAGCATATAGGCCGGCTGTATGAGATTACAACCGACGTTCGGGCACCGAATCATGCGAAGATGGCAGTCGTACACTTGGTGCTCATCGAGTTCCTTTCGGGTGCCTTCGAAGTCACCGCATTCTTCGCAGCGAAATGTTCCCTCTGCGATCTTTGCAACCATCCAGGGCACAAACTCCTCCTCGATAACGCACTGGTTGAGTCGTATATGCTGCCGACAGATGCCACATGCTATCGTATGCTGATGACCAGTCGCCGGGTTATTGATAAATTGCTCGGTGGCGCATCTATCACATATGACGTGCTTGCAAGCAAGGTTCGCCACAGCACGGCGCGGGTAACCGAGACAAACATAGCAGACATCGATGTTCGCCTCGCTATCGTCGTTCTTTGATGCGTCCGTACGTGTGTAGAAACCTATTTCGAAATCGGTTTGGCCAACGTTGGCAGCAGGAAGGCGAAGCGGCAACACAGGCACATTCAATGCATTGTGCATTTCAACTTGAACTGCAAAATCTAAATTAAAAATTAAATCAATATAAATTTTATAAGTTTCAATCACAAGATTAATAAACTCAGTTAAATTGATAATTTTATTTAAGCTAATTCATACAATTAAAAAATAATAATAATAATGACCCCATACCATGTTCCATTTAATTTGTTTAAACGTAATGATGTTGTAAATTTCACCAATTAAAATAAATTCTGAAAATCAAATAACATGAGAAATTAATTAGCAATCTATGTACTTTATATAGGTAAGTAGATATGAATTTATGTTTTCATTTTGACATCGATTAGCTTTTGTGGAGTAGGAGATATGAATTAATTTTATAAAGCACCTATATAATCAAAATATTTTGATAAAAATTATAAAATTAATTTTAATTTTCTGAATTAATTTTTCAAGTTTATTATGCGAAATTAGAAACTCTAGGCCAAACAAAAATGAATCAGAGGTAAAATTCTTTTTACTAGATTGACTGGCGAGAATTTAAAATATATTTTAATTTTACTTGATTGGCGACATTTTTATATTATGCGAAATTAGATATGTATTTATATTTTCTCTAATTAATTGTAATTCTAATTATTTGTATGTTATTGCCTTTATAATACACTAATATTTAATGCCTATATAAACTTCTTTTCTAAATATAGCAATTTAAAAATGTCGATCGAGACTATCAAGACTTTTGAATTTGCGCAGAAGTTTCCGTTCTCCTATCGAATCCAACTCACAAAATTCAATGGACGCGTAATGACCGGCGTTCAAAAGTTCTATCAAAACCCCATCACGAAACAGTACGAGCCGACGAAGAAGCAGGTGTGGTTCGCACGAGAACTCTGGCCTCAATTCTGCAAGTCAGTCTCGAAAGTGACTGCTATTCTCAATAGCACTCCGGGTTTATTTTTATTCATAGTATTTGTTAATGCCATGTTTATAATTAATGTCAATTTTAAATTATATATTAAAATTAATATCATATTTATGTAAAAATTTACATATGCATATATTATAGTTTACTTTATTAAGTATATTAATGATTTATTTTTTGAATAGACGATGATGCAAAGGACGGAGAGCAGGACGGAGGTGGATCGAGCAATAGAGGAATTGCTTGCTTGCAATCGTGCAGCAGCAGCTCCTCTTCCACTTCAATCGGCGCCGCCTACACCGCTGGTCCAGCAGTCCCCGTCGACATCTCATCTGTTCCAGCAGCCGCCGTCGCCGTCTCAGCGGTTCCAGCAGACGTCTTCGCAAGCGCAGCTGTTCCAGCAGCCGCCGCTACCGCTCCGCCAGTCTCCATCAGCCTTGCCGCACCCACCTCTGTGCCAAAAATCTCGGCCGCGTCATCAAGAAAGACCACAGGAGACGGCCCCTGGATCAAAAAGCCTGCTCCAGTTATCCTCAAGGCGAAAAAGTCCCACCATTCCAAACGGCGGGAAACGGAAATACACCCGGATCTGTCCGCCCCGGCAAATATTGTCGAAGGGAAGATGCGAGCAAGGTACGAGAAGAAGCGAAACGCCGCAATGTTCGGAGCCGTCAACTGCGAAGACATCGATGCAAAGCGCCTCAGGGCAGAGGTCGCTGCCGCACATGAGCTGCTTAGCACCGAAGACTCTCAACCCCTCTGCTGAGCCGACTGCTTTTTCTTCTATTAATTACAAATTAAATTCACCAATTGACTATTTGATTGATCTCTATGACAATATAATTGCGCCTGCACAGAAGAGTACTAATAAACTTGAAGATACTGTACGTACTCATTTCTATAAGAGACTTGTAATGGACTGTTGCGCAAATGAATTGCCAAAGTTCGGTCCCACCATCAACCCCGAAGAACTTTTTCAGCTCTTTATCAGTATCTGTAAAAACTTTTCATTGTTAGATTAGCTTTTCATTCCGTGTATTTTACCATGTCTCTTATTAATTAAAATCATTTTCGTCGCACTATATAAATTTATATTTCTATTAAACGGTGTTACTGTCAATCATTTACCATTTTGTCTGAGGTTTAGTATAAAAGTTGAATTTTTCTATAATTATGGGCAATAAGAATGTTTTCCATTCAATATCAGTTCATTTTCATTTTACAAAATTATCAATGTTTCGAATAATCCTCATTTCACTTTCACTTTCACTAATTTTTACCTGCGCCGCATTATATATAAAATCGCAAATTCATCCATGTAATGACATTGTAGTATTTGTAATGAGACCAAAAGATTTACAATATCATCAGTTCTTTGAGAAATTCTTTCACTCGCAAAATGACCAAACAATAAATGAAAATCAAAATTTCTTCAAGTCGTTCGTGTGAGAAACGGTTATTTACTAAATTAAAAAATATTTACAATGATGCAAAAGATCCTGGATCTTATGGCGGAGTTTCTAGATTATTAGCAAGTGCAAAGAAGCATGGAATAAAAGTAGGAAGACGAGCAGTTATTAGATTTTTAAGAACACAAGACACTTATACTCTGCATAGGCCAGTTAGAAAAAAATTTGAAAGAAACCCAATAGTCGTTGGAGATATTGATCAGCAGTGGCAGGCAGATCTAGCAGATGTCTCAGAGATTTCGAAGGAAAATAATGGAAATAATTTTCTTTTAACAGTCATCGATTGCTTTAGCAAATATGCATGGGTAATCCCAACTAAAAGAAAAGATGCAAGTTGCATGTACGAGGCATTTAAACAATTATTTGCGAAGTCTGCGCCGAGGAAGCCGAAACGACTGCAAACAGATCAAGGAAATGAATTTCTTAATACTAAAGTTCAAACATATTTGAAAGAGAATGATGTGGAGCATTTCTTTTCATATAGTGACTTGAAAGCAGCAATGGTAGAAAGATTTAATAGAACATTAAAATCGAAAATGTGGAGATACTTTACAGAGCAAGGAAATAAAAAGTATATTGATATTCTTGATGACCTCGTATCATCATATAATAATTCTGTACACAGAACAATTGGAATGTCTCCGGCTAGTGTTAAGCGAGAACATGTCGAGAAGCTCTGGTATAAAATGTTTGGAAAAATTGCAAGTTCTGGAGCAATTCAAAATAATCAATTAATTAAAAATGAAGACACGGTCAGGATACCGGCTTATAAAACACCATGGGATAAAGGGTATGAGCCGAATTGGACGAGAGAAGAATTTAAAATTAAAAATTCAATTAGCAATAAGAAAAAAGTATATAAGCTGGAGGATCTATCAAAAGAATCAATTGCTGGCTGTTATTACCCAGAAGAAATTCAAGCAATCGATAATTCCACTAATCCTTCATATGAACTAGAGAAGAAATTGAAAGAGAGAACTTTAAGTAACGGCAAGAGAGAATATTTTGTAAAGTGGAAAGGTTGGCCAGACAAATTCAATTCTTGGATAACACAAGAGGATTTTGATAAAAATGACTGAGCAATCTCAATTTTATGTAAATTTGGTATCGACTTCTTGCAAAAATTATTATGCTCAAAACAATGCCTCATTATTTCGAATTCAACTTCCATCCCCTATTTCCTTGGATGGAAACTGGGAAGTGGCTCTAACAGAAATAACATACCCAAATAATTGGAATAATCTACTCGTCACTTTTGACGCTACATTTCTTTTTGAAAATTTTGCCGCCGATACTGTCAAATGGGGGAGTGGAGGCAAAGAATTGGATCGAAAAATTTTGAAAGCTATCTCGGAGATAGATGAATCTGAAGAGCAAATAGAATATCATTTGTTAAGAGTTTCAATACCAGAAGGCTACTTTGATAGTGTAGAAGACTTGGGCAGATATGTTAGCTATAATATTCGAAAGAATGCAAAAGAAAATTTTAACTTGACAAGACATATATTGACATTTGAATATGATGAACCAGCGAATATCTTCTCCTTCAAACTGCATCCCGGTGGTGTCTTTTATTTTGATAATTCAAGAATGACATATCCAAGTTTACTTTTCGGCTTAGAGCCAGACATTGTGGTAGATGGCATTCGAGTACATAGATCAAATTCAAGTTCAATAACGGAATATAATCCATTATCATACTTTAAACCAAAATCAATAAATGTTCATTGCAGCATAATTCAAAATCAATTATTTTCAGATAAACTCGTTCCAATACTTCGTACTTTCATAGATACTGGAAAACATGGACGAATAAATACGCACGAATTTAAAATCAAGTACTATATTCCAGTTGTCTTCAACTATATAAGCTCGATTGAAATTAGCTTAAAAGATGAATCCGATAACCCAATAAAATTTAAAAATAATAGCCAAGTTACAGTCGTGCTTCATTTTCGAAAATGTGGCCTCATAATATAAAGCCAATTGACGAGCCTAATGCTACTTCATTTCTTGCTCATTACTCGAATCAACTAAGTGCAAATGAAAATAAGATTCCCATTCCGAGTCAAATTGGAAATGGAATTGGTTCTCTTCTACCTGATCCACAACTTCAATTTAATTCAGTAGCCAAACCAAAAAGAAAATATAAGCGCAGAAGAAAGGCGATCAAAAAACAAAGAAAAAAGATGAAAGCGACAACTAAACGTAGGAAAGGCAAATCAAACAGGCTATATAAGGGTAGAAAAAATACATCAAAGAAAACAAAGCGTAGAGTAAAAAGAAGACCAAATAAAAAGATAATCGCCGAACGTAATCTTAAAAATTCAAACTTTTAATGGAACGATATAATACTGAATTGGAATTATTTTCTCCTTCGATTACCCAGAGTTCAATAATAAAATCCTTACAAAGAGAGTTCTTTCCAATTAGTCCATTACAACATGGAAATCAAATTACTTTTAACATTACTGGTAGTGATCTTTACTTGGATTTGTCAAAATGCTTGCTGTATGTTACTGCAAAGATTCAAACAGCGGCAAATGCGAATCCAGGAAATGACACAGTGGGTCCAATTAATCTGACATTACATTCTCTATTTTCGAAAGTGGAGGTTGAACTTGGAGCAACAAGTGTTGCAGACTCAAATCAGTTTTATTATTATGGTGCATATTTAAAAACTATATTAAATTCACCATCGGACAATGAAAATCAACTGCATACTGAAATCTGGCACAAGGATACAGCCGAACATTTGGTTGATTTTGCTGTGGCTAATGACTCGCCTAACAATGGACTTGTTATTCGCTCTAGATATTTTGCAACAGGCAATGAGGTGGAAATGATAGGCCGAATTCATTCGGATATTTTTGAGCAGCCACTGGCTTTGCTTTCTAATCTTGATATGAAAATAAAACTATATCCTAATCGCGATAATTTTGTTCTAGTGACGCCTGCCCCAGCGCATGGTGCTGACCAGGTCAATTATAAAATTGTAATTATGGAAGCAAAATTAATTGTACAATCACTACTCGTATCACCTTCACTTTCATACGCACATAATCAAATGCTACAAAAATGTAATGCTCGATATCCAATTATGCGTACATCTATCAAAATTATTACTGTACCTCGTGGGCAATCAGGTATTATGCAAGATAATATTTATTTGGGGAAAATTCCATCAAGAGTAGTCATGGCTATGGTTACGGATGCCGCCATGGCAGGCGGGTATCAACAAAACCCATTTAATTTTCAGCATTTTGGCCTAAATTATCTTGCAATGTATGTTAATGGGGATATGGTACCAAATCGTCCATATCAGCCAGACTTTGCCCATAACAAGTATTTAAGAGAATATTCTAGTCTGTTTGATGGTATAGGTAGGTCTAATTGCGTAATTAGTAGAAATGATTATCCTAATGGATATACTATTTGGATTTTCAAGCTAAGTCCTGTTCTTGGGACTCCATCAAAACCTGGTACAGTCCGCCTCGAAATTAAATTTTCAGCCGCGCTCAATGAAACAATTAATATTATATTGTTTGCAGAATTTAATTCAATAATTGAAGTCGACAAGTACCGTAACGTTTCAATTAATAATGAATAGTACTCGCTTGAGACAGCTGATTAAGAAGCATTGCAAAGTTGATTTTATTGGATTTCATGGTGTATTTGGTAGAGATAATATCCCACTATATGTAACTGATTATCCTTATTGTTTCATTGCAAATACTGACATTTCAAAATCGAGAGGCAAACATTGGGTTGTCTTTTACTTTGAATCTGAAAATCATGTAGAGTTCTTTGATTCACTAGGAAATCATCCTTCTTTCTATAAGTTTAATCTTGGCGATAATTTCTGTATTGATTATAATTTTCATATACAATCTTCACACTCGTCTGTATGCGGATATTATTGCGTATATTATCTTTTGAAAAAATCACAAGGTAAATCATTTTCATCTATCATACATTCATTTTCATCTACTAACTTTGATTGGAATGACTATCAAATTATTCAATTATTTCATTCTCATTAATTTGCCCAAGTTATATCATTTAGCATTGCTGAATTTATTTGTTCAATTTATTGGTTTAGTTTAATTGTTCCATTTAATAAAATTTAATCAATGATATAATTTCAAGAATCTTGCACGTTTACCTGGAGGTGATTTAAGAATTTTCTGAAATGAAAATATCTTATGAGGAATTTTAATTGATTTTAATGCAGAAATGAATTTAGAATGAGCTAGTGGTAGCTTAGAATTTGATAGCTTGCAGAATAATGATTTTATTAAGAGAATACAATTTGAATTCGGGACAAGTACCTTATTAATTTTAATTTGTGGAAATAAAATAGAATCAAAGAAAATGACTTCAGAATGCTCAGAAATATAAGCAAGTAACTTTTCAACACGAGATCTTAATTTTTTAGGAAATTTAGTTATAATCAATTCATTAATATCAGGCTCTCCATCTGTTAGCATTTCGCTTTTCTCTTCCAAGCCTACATTTTCAACTCTCGACGGCTTCTTCTGCTCCTGTATCGGCGGCAGCGATGGTTGCGGCGGCGGCGGCGCGCCCCGCCCTACCAAATCCGACGTCGAACTCTCACTTACCCGGTTCTTCAACGCCCAATATTCGTCTTCACTTATTAATTTCATTCTTCGAAAACTTGCCATTTAGATTTAGGCATGAAGTTGGAAAGCACTCAAGTACTAGATATAAAATTTTTGAAATTATTAGAGGGTTTCGAAGTTGCAATATCTTCTGCCGTTTAGCTATAATTGAAATATTCTTGGATTCTAAAATTTCAAATAGTTTTTTATACTTGGCAAAAATCTTCTTCTGTTTGGAATCAAGGCCTAAGTCGCCATGATGAACATTCAGTGCTGCGTTACAAATAATTTTGATTAGAGAATCTGGACCAGACCGAAGCACTTGTTTAATTGCTTGATTATTATTAGAAATGGAAATATATTTTACAGTTCCTTTAAGATTATAATATGGTTTCATTTTCAAATTTAGAAAAAAATATTTTAGCTATTTCTTTATATACACGTCAGTCAATTCATTTGGGAAAATCTTTGAGCGTAACCTAAAATCATCTGGCGTCTCTGGTCTCAAATCTACCAATAAATACCCATATGGTTCTTTGGTTGCATCGTAATATGAATCTGTCATAAATTTTTGATTACCGGGGTACATTTGTCTCGCGAGAATAGAAATTTGAAGTCGATCTCTAGGATTTCTAAAAAGAGTAATATATTGCGAGTTTAGACTCACAGTTCGGTGCTCTTTGCCTTTATCAAATAGATTTTGGACAATATACATTATTGTCAAGTTACGATGATGAGATCCTTCAGTAAAATAATGCAGAATCTGGTGTGAGTCATTCTTGCTGCTCATTTTATCATCTATCACTAGTAAATTTGTTATTTTTGAGTCGAAAGTTTCATATAGGCCTTCGTCTATGCTAGTGAAAAACTCAATATTTGGTTTTGAATCTTTAAGTATTCTATAATTGTCTTGCCACTCTGAGTATATCCAAACTATTCTACTAGGCAGTGGTTCGATCATATTCTCTAATATTACTCTATTTACGTATTTTGTTTTTCCAGAACCCGTAGGGCCGGCTATTAAATGCGTGCTCGGATGAACAAAAGACAAGGTGGTCATCATTTATGACAGTGTAATTTTTATTAGTGCGCAATGAAAAATTGAATTTATTTTCAAAATAAAAGTGATTTATATACTGTGAAAATATAACGCAAATGATAATATTAATTAAAATTTACATAGCACAAATGTGATTAAGGAGAGGCTGAGAGCGGTTCACTGAGAAACGTTGAATTAGAAAATCATAAAGGCATTAATGTAAAACTACAATTCACAATTGTTTTAATTCATAATTATTTATAATGAATAAATTATAAATCTTCTTCTTCATCGTCCGATTCGAGATCAGCAGTCGCATCGATGCGGTCGCCGATTTCTTCAATTCGAGGGGGGCGGTTAGCAAGTATGCCGACGGCAGCATCGAGAGTGCGAGCCACATCTGCGAGATCGAAATGCTGTGCGACTCGAGCTGTGGCGAATGTTCGGAGCGAGGCGCGGTGAACAGTTGAGAGCATCCGAATCGACGGCGTCACTGCTGCTGCAGCTGATGCTACATCCGGATCTGGAAGCACAGTTGGATCGCGAAGCAATTCTTGAAGGAGCTGCATCGGCGCAGGCATATCTCTCGGAACAGCCGCTGCAACTATAAGGAAGATGCATGAGTATAAGCATATAATATTTGATTGAGTTAAATTGTTTGTAAAATAACATTATATTTTGAACAAATTTCTTCAGAATATTTTGTACAAATAAATTTTTTAAACTATTAAAATTAAAAAAATAAATTCAATTATAATGTTTACCTGCATGAGCAACTTGCACGTTTGCGATTATTGCTGCAGGGTCCGCGCCAACAGGAAAGAATCGCCTGCCAGGACGAGCAGGTGCAATCAGCTTGCGCTCACGTGCCTCCGCGATTGTATAAACGTGATCTTCTCCCGGCAGAAAGCGACTTGCACCATCTCCTGATGGGCGCGCTGGTGTGATATCCACGGGACTGCCGGCGGTAATGTCTTTATGCCCATAGGCAAGACTGTGAATACCGTCCGCGAGGAGAAAGCGCTTGTCGTCGAATGCGCACAAGGCTCTCTTATCCACTTCCATGGTATAGATCTGCAATTAAAAAGAAGTAAAAAAAATAATGCGGCTGACAGTGTTTGCTGAGCAGGCACTCCTGGCCCCTTGAATAATCCTCGATGGACTAGCCCACTAGACTGCCGTGCCACATTCATATTCATACTTAATGTAACTACATTATATAATTTTACATATGAAATTAAATTAAAAATTAATACTGGTGCAAATACTAATAGTTTGAAATCTATTAATTTATATCTACCTGGTGCAGTTTCGAACCAATTCGCCTATTCTTCAAGTAATTCTCGTGCGGCGCGTTGAGCTGTGCGAGGAAGTCGGCGTGATGCAGCTTTTTCGAGGCGGCGAACTGAATCCCCTTGGCTCGGTGTTTGTCCTTTTCAACGAGCGCTCCGTTGACCATCGAGACCGTGACGTAGCTGTACATCTTCGGCCTCAGACCAACAAACTCGAGGATCGGTTCACCTGCTGTCTCGTCCTTCATTTTACCGATAACTTTGTTGTTCTGTGTGCTATAATACTTGCTCGTCTGCGAATAGCCTGCGAAGTCGAACATGTCGCGAGCGGAGATTGCTTTGAAGTCGTCGTAGATGTTGGCTGTCTCGACCTCGTACATGAGCGAGTCAGTATCTGTGAAGAGAAGGGACGTCTTCTCCTGGTACTTGCGTATCATGTGATCGTAGTGGAAGCGCGCCATGTGCAGCTTTGAGAGTTCGAGTACCGAAAAGCCCACGTAGAAGGGCTTGTTGATCAAGCACTGAATTTTACGCATCTCCACCGCCGCGAGATTCTCTTTGAAGATGCGAAAGCCGAGGCAGTGTGGCTTTTCGGTGAGCGCCTTCCTTTTCGCATCATCAAGAACGAGCTTGATGTCAGTCCTCTTCTTCTGATTCTCGCAGGTCTTGCCGTAGATCGCGTTATTCATTAGCTTGAAATATTCTTTATCAAAATCGTTCTTCGAATCGATGCGAAGCTGCTGATTGAGCTCGATGTACGGCTTGAGCCACGGCGCTTGCTGGAATTGAATTACTCGATGGACTGTGCCGAGAACGAGTCCGTGTTCGAGATAAAAGCGTAGATTGCGATAATGGAGGGTATATTTGGTTTTGTTCATGAGATTAGGGATGAGTTTGGAGCCGCTGTCACCGCGAGACATGCTGTACGACTTGTAGATTTTAGTCTGCGTCTCGCTGAGCATATCGTATGT
>Ga0080064_1006604_pt1 | contig 12392 bp, 8 predicted proteins | sample Subgrocontami54m_FD_69260 | JGI IMG/M metagenome (GOLD analysis project Ga0080064, IMG submission 69260) | Subsurface groundwater microbial communities from S. Glens Falls, New York, USA - GMW46 contaminated, 5.4 m (SPADES assembly) (version 2) ...
CTTTGCCCGTTGTGTCGAGATTGGTGACAGGCTTGGGAATCCCTCCCGCCGCCGGCACCACCATAATCGGCGCATACACATTGGGGGCGAACAGGATCATGCCCTGTTCGCCGCCTTCCGCGGCCCAATCCCCTCCACGCCCGACAGGCGCATCGCACACCGGTAGCGGAATGCCGCCCGACACGGCTAGCTTCATCAGCTTGCCGCCCTGGAAGAAGGCGATCTGCTTGCTGTCCGGCGACCAGAACGGATAACTGGAATGGTGCGTGCCTTCGAGCTTATGGGCTGCGATGCTGTCCATCGGCCTTAGATACAGGTCTATCTTGCCGTCCTTATCGGCGCCCGGAAACAGGAGCGTGGTTCCGTCGGGAGAAATCAGGGCCGGCCCGTGGTTGGTGAGGTCGGCAAAGGTGACCTCCTCGGGCGGCGCAATCTGGAACCGCACCGGCTGGATGGGAGCCGGCTGTTCGCGGAGATGCATCCATCCCAGCCCCAGCGCCGCCACGGTGGAGACAGCACCCACCACCGGCCAGAGCCATCTCTTTGTCCGGCTGATCCGCGCCGCAGGCAATGCCGCCATTGCCGAGGAGTGGTGTGAGGCGCTCGACCCGGCCAGAGAACGCAGCGCGAAGGCCAGATCCGCCGCCCCTTGAAACCGCGCCGCGCGCTCCTTTTGCAGGCAGCGGTTGATGATCTGCCGCAACCCGGACGGCACCGTCTCGGGTAACTCGTCCGGTTCGCGCTCCATGATCGCAGTCATCAACTGAGCCACTGTCTCGCCGCCAAACGGCCGCTTGCCCGCGGCCATCTCGTAGAGGATCACGCCGAGGCTGAACAGGTCGCTTCGCTCATCCACGTCCTGGGCGCGCACCTGCTCAGGCGACATGTAGGCCGCCGTTCCCAGCACCGTCCCGGCCACCGTACGCGTCTCGTCCTCTGATCCGGGTCCGGTGTGTTTCACCAGGCCAAAGTCGATGATCTTTACCCGGCCCTCTCTGGTCACCAGAATGTTGGCCGGCTTGAGATCCCGGTGCGCGATGCCCACCGAATGCGCCGCCGCCAGCCCGTCGGCCACTTGCGCGGCCAGATCAATCGCATGGCGGATGCCGGTGGACTTGAGCGGCGTCCCGTCTACCAGTTCACTGGCGATGTAGTTCTCACCGACGTCGTAGATGGCCACGATGTTGGGATGGTTCAACGCCGCCAGCGCGCGCGCCTCGGATTGAAAGCGTACACGATCCCCGTGCGGCGGCAGAATCTTCAGAGCGACATCGCGATTCAGACGGGTATCGCGAGCCCGGTAGACAGCGCCCATGCCCCCTTCACCCAGCTTTTCCAGGATCTGGTAATGCTGCATCGTCTGTCCGGTCATGTACAGGCAAGTCTATCGCATTCCTCCTTGCAATGCTTGCTACTATTGATGCATGGGCGACCCCGATTTGGAGGCCCTCCAGAGCCGGATCCAGGAGCTGGAGGCCGAGCTCGAGCGCCATCGCAAAGCCGGCCAGTTTCTGGAAACCAGCGAGGACAACCTCCAGTTGTTCGCCCGGAGCCTCGCCCACGACTTCAATAATCTGTTCACCGCCATCATTGGTCACGCCTCGCTTTTGGAGGCTATCTCGCGTCACGGTGAAGAGGTCCATGAAGCCGCCGCGGTCATCCGCAAGGCGGCCGAGCGCGCCACCGAACTCACCACGCAGCTGCTCAACTTTACCCGCGGCGGGTTAGGGAGCAATGTCGGAGTGGATGTGCACGAATCCATGCGTGAGGTGGCCGAGCTGCTCGAGCGCACCGTCGATCCCGCAATTCAACTGCATCTGGATCTCCAGGCCGCCTCGAGTATCGTCCGCGGCGATCCGGGCCAGATTCACCAGATGCTTCTCAATCTTGCCTTGAATGCCCGCGACGCCATGCCGGCCGGCGGCCGTTTGACTCTAGAGTCCGCCGGAAAGGACCCCGCCTGCCTGGTGATCACGGTTCGAGACACTGGCTGCGGCATTTCGAACGACATCTGCGGACGCATCTTCGAACCGTTTTTCACTACCAAGAAAAGGGGCCGTAACTCCGGGATGGGACTCGCCATCGTACAGCGGGTGGTCTTGAATCACGGCGGCTCGGTCAGCGTCGACACGGTTCCGGGGCAGGGAACTGCTTTCCACATCCAGCTGCCGCTGACAAGCTAGGAGCCTGTCCGAGAAATGCGACGCGACGCGCCTGAAAGCCGAGCGCTCGCGTAGCACGAATTCTTCGCCGGACGGTGGTTCCAGACGCGGCCGCAACCGATTTCGCCCCAGGAGGAGCGCTTGGAAGGGTGATTTTGAACGAAAATCATTCGTCGATGCCTCTCAGCAAGGTTGCTGGGCTGCGTAGAGCCGTAGAATGTTGTGCGTCAGGCACAGCAGCGCCCACTCCCCTTTCACTTTCTCTTTTCCGCGTAGCAAGAATTGGCGAAACCCGCGCGCTTGCTTGATCTGCCCGAACACCGGTTCGACAACGCACTTGCGCGCCGCGTAGACGGCCTTGCCCACCTTGGTCTGCAGCTTCCGCTTCATCCGATCCACCTTGGTCGCGCCTTTGGGCAACGGACCGCGCTTGCAGGGCAAGCGATGCTCGCCATGCTTCTGCTTACCCGTGGCGATGAACCCGTCGATCTTGCGCTCCGGTTGCCCGGTCGATTCCAGGTACGCCAGGTTCTCTTCCGAACAATACCCGCTGTCGGCCAAAATCGCTTCCGGACGTTGCCCCGACTGTTGCTCGATGAGTTCCACCATCGGCTCCAGTTGCTTTTTGTCATTGGCCGCTTCCGTCACCGACTGCCCGACGATCAACAGCATCTCCGGTTCCACCGCCGCTTGCGCATTGTAGGCCTGCACAAACCCGTCGGCGCTCTTCATGATGCGCGAATCCGGGTCGGTGAAGTTGTATTGATCCTTGTCGTCCGGCTTGGCCCGCTTGACCTCTTCGGCGCTTTTGCCTTCGGCCGCTGCTTTTTCCCGCGCTCGCTGCTCGATGATTTTCTTGGCCAGTTTGATCTTCGCCAGCCGGGTTTCCCGCCGCCGCAGTTCCTCCGGCAACTCGTCGCCGCGCTGGCCCCCGTAACGACGGTCTTCTTCCTCATCAGCGGCCTCGGCCTGCTCCAGCAACTGCTGCACTTCCTCCCGCAGTTGCTTTTGCTTTTCCTTCATCCGTCCGTAGCTCATCGCCTTGTGCTTGCTGGCGCTGGCTTTCACCTTTGTCCCGTCCAGCGATACTCGCCCCACTTTCACCGCTCCCACTTCCAGCGCCATCTCCAGTACCTGCTCGAACAACCCCTGCAGCGTCCCGATGTGGATCTTGCGAAAGTCCGAGATCGTCCGGAAGTCCGGCTCGTTACCCGCCGCCAACACTTTGAACGGGATGTCTTCCTGCAACCGCTTCTGGATCCGGCGGGAACTGAACACCCCGGTGCAGTACCCGTACACCAACAGCTTCGTCATCAAACGTGGATCGTACGGCGGTTGACCTCGCTTCTCCTCTCCGTACACTGCGTGAATGGCCGACAGATCCAGTTGATCCACCACGTCGCTCACGAAGTACACCAGATGTTCTTCAGCCAGCCATTCGCGCAGGCTCGGCGGCAACAGAAAGTCTTGATCGGGCAGGTATGGTCGGTAGCCCTTTGGCATAAAACATTATGTACCGGTTTTGTGCTACTTGTACCTGCGAACTTGCGGAATACTCGGACAGGCTCCTAGCCCGCAAAGGGCCGCCCCGGCCCTCAAGACGACGGCGCAACAGCAGGTTACCGAGCCAGGACGGGCTCCGTTTTAGCTACAATAGCCGGAATGAATATTCCCTATCTGCTGCGCCGCGCAGCGCAGCAATACGGTAATCGCCCTGCTGTTCTCACCCAGGACTACACGCTCACTTACTCGGAATTTCGACAGCGCGTACTGCGTTCCGCGGAAGCTCTCCGGCGGCTCGGCCTGAGGAAAGATAGCCGAATCGGCGTGCTGCTGCTCAACAGTCCGCAGTATCTGGAACTGTACTGCGCCACTGCCGAAGTTGGCATCTGGATTGTCCCGATGAACATCCGCCTCTCGTTGGACGAGATGAACTTCTGGCTGAACGATTCCGCCAGCACGATGCTGGTAGTGGACGCGAAGTTCAGCGAGGTTCCCGCCCAGCTTGCCCCGTCTCTACAGTCGGTAAAGACGGTTCTTTATGCCGGTGACGGGCCGTGCCCGCCCGGCATGCTCGCCTACACGCAGCTGGTGCGGGAGGCGGAGCCGGTGGAGGAGACCGATGGTCCAGGAGAGGAGGATCTGGCCGGTTTGTTCTACACCAGCGGGACCACCGGTGGTCCCAAAGGGGTCATGCTGACGCACAAGAACATCTATTCGAACGCCATGCACACGGCGCTCGCCGCCGGCGTCAGCAAGGACTGGATCTGGACTCATGCCGCACCCATGTTCCATTTGGCCAACGGCGCTCTCATGTACGCCTTGATGATGACCGGCGCCGCCCACACCTTCGTGCCGGCCTTTGAACCCGAGCTGTTCCTCAAGACCGTCGAACGGTTTCGGGTCAATAGCACCATCCTTGTGCCGACCATGATCAACATGCTGCTGAACCACCCCGCCATCGAACGGCATAATACTTCCAGTCTCCGGCATCTGCTCTACGGCGCATCGCCCATGCCGTTGGGGCTGTTGCGCCGGGGCGTTGAGAAACTGGGTAACATTTTCATTCAAGGATACGGGTTATCCGAAGCCTCGCCGCTGCTGAGTCTGCTGGCGGCCGAGGACCACCGGTTTGAGCAACTCGACCAGGAGTTCACTCCGGTCAAATCAGCCGGACGCCCGGTTTTGGGCGTCGAGGTGCGCATCGTGGATGAGATGGATCGGGAAGTGCCGCCGTGTCAGGGCGGCGAGATCATTGCCCGTGGTCCCAACATCATGAAAGGCTACTGGAACCAGCCAGACATCTCCGCGAACACGCTGCGCGGCGGCTGGCTGCACACCGGCGACATCGGCGCATTGGATGAGCAGGGGTTCCTCTACATTCTGGATCGGGCCAAGGACATGGTGAAGACCGGTGGGGAAAACGTGCATTCGCCGGAAGTGGAAAGCGTGGTTTCCCTCCATCCCGGGGTGCTGGAAGTAGCTGTGATCGGCGTGCCCGACGAGAAGTGGGGCGAGGCGATCAAAGCCGTGGTAGTCCGGAAGCCGGATGCCAGCTTCACCGCCGAAGAACTCATCGAGTTTTGCCGTGAGCGCCTGACCCGCTTCAAATGCCCCTCCACGGTGGACTTCATCGAGGCGCTGCCCAAGGGCGGCACAGGAAAGATCCTAAAGGGAAAACTGCGCCAGCCGTATTGGCAGGGCAAGACGAGAGCGGTGAACTAGGACGGAGGGCCGGCGCAGGCTGTCGTCCCATTGCCCGGAGTGGACTTTCAGTTTCTCGTCACCCGGATGTGGCCATTCGAGGTAGTCAGAGCCAGCACCGGACCCCCATCGCCAATTTCGCCCTCCACCTCGGTCTTGCTCTGCAGCATCACCTTGTTCAGCCCGAAATCACAACTCACTTGCGAATTCGAGGTGTGCGCCCGGAGCTTGGCGTTGGCCGTCCCGGGAAGGCGCAGCGTGATGGGACCATTGCTGGTGCGCGCATCCACGTCCGGGACGCGATTGCCGAGCACGGTGAAGGTGACCGGGCCATTGGAACTGCGCAGTTTCATGGGACGCGATAGCGTCGCCTCCGTGACTGAGGTGGTGATCGGACCGTTCGATGTAGTGGCGTCAATATATCCACGAACTCCGGTCGCGTTGATAGCGCCGTTGGAGGTGACCAGCGTTGCCGCGCCTTCGAACTCCTCCAGCGCGATGGTTCCGTTGCTGGTGCGGGCATCCACGTTGCCTTGATACTTCATCAACCGCACGGTTCCGTTGGAGGTGACCAGACGAGCTTCGCCTTCAATGTTCTCGGCGCGAATGGTGCCGTTGGAGCTCTCAATGCGCTCCAGCCGCGTCTTGCGCGGAACGTGGATCACATACTTGACGCCGCGGTTGTTCCGCCATCCCGTCATCGGAGGCGCCAGTGTGCGGACGCTCACCAGGCCGGCGGAGGAGGCTACATCCACCTTCATCTCGTCCAGCTGCGCCCGCGTGGAAGCATACTTGGATCCGTTGATCTCCACCTTGTTCTGATCCCAGCCGTAGATCTCAACGCTGCCGTTGAAATTCTCCACAGTCAACCGGCCGCCGGGAGCCACGTCGTAGCCGTAGTGAAAATCCTCCTTTTCACGCGTCATGGACCCGACATCATCAAAATCACAGCCGGACAGCGTGAGCATCAGGGAAACGGCGCTAAGCGCCAACAGGTATCGCTTCGCCAAAAGATATCGCATCATGGATGCACCTCGTTACACACACTACGCAGATGGCCCGGCCCGGGTTCCATGTTAGTCTGAGAATTATCCCCTTTTCGCGTTGTTTTCCATGCAGAAACTTCTAGCCCTCAACCGTGGCGAGATCGCCATCCGTATCCTGCGAGCAGCTAACGAGTTGGGCCTGCGAACGGCCGCGGTCTTCTCGAAAGAGGACCGGCTCAGCCTACACCGCTTCAAGGCCGATGAGGCCTACCTGATCGGGGAAGGGCTCGGTCCGGTCCAGGCTTATCTCGACGTCAACGGGATCGTGGCGCTGGCCAGGGAAAAAGGGATCGACTTCATTCATCCAGGCTATGGGTTCCTTTCCGAGAACCCCGCCTTGCCGCGGGCCTGCGCCGAGGCCGGCATCACATTCGTCGGGCCAAGCGCCGAAATTCTGGATCTGCTGGGCGACAAGACCGCCGCCCGGCGGCTGGCGCAAAAGGCGGGGTTGCCCGTGATTCCCGGAACCGCCCGCCCGGTCAGCACCGCCGAGCAAGCGGTCAAGGCGGCGGAAAAGATTGGCTTCCCGCTCATTGTCAAGGCTGCTTTTGGCGGCGGCGGACGCGGAATGCGAGTCGTGGAGAAGGCCTCTCAATTGCGCCCGCTGCTGGATGAGGCGCAACGGGAAGCGGCGGCCGCGTTCGGCAACGGAGCGGTGTTTCTCGAGCGCTACATTCAGCACCCGCGCCATATCGAAGTCCAGATCCTGGCCGACGGGCAAGGCAACGTGGTCCATCTCTTTGAGCGCGACTGCTCGGTGCAGCGGCGTCATCAGAAAGTGGTGGAGGTGGCTCCGGCCGTTTCCCTGGCGGCGGATCTGCGCGAATCGCTCACGTCCGCCGCGGTTCGGCTGGCCCGTGAGGCAGGCTACTGCAACGCCGGAACGGTGGAGTTTCTGCTCGACGCCAAGACTAACGAATGGTTCTTTATTGAAGTGAATCCCCGCGTCCAGGTGGAACACACGGTCACTGAGGTGGTGACCGGCATTGACATCGTTCGCACGCAGATACAGGTGGCGCAGGGCCACGCGCTGCACGGTCCGGTGATCAATCTGCCCGCCCAGGACAAGATCACGCTCCACGGCTACGCGCTGCAATGCCGCATCACCACCGAGGATCCGGCTAACAATTTCACGCCTGACTATGGCCGCATTCATACTTACCGCTCGCCGGCCGGCTTCGGCATCCGGCTCGATGGAGCCTCCGCCTACGGCGGCGCTGTGATCACGCCGTTTTATGACTCGCTGCTGGTGAAGACGACATCCTGGGGCACGGATTTCCCGCAAGCCTGCCAGCGCATGGATCGTGCCCTGCGCGAGTTCCGCATCCGCGGCGTCAAGACCAACATTCCGTTCCTCGAAAACGTCGTCAACAATGCGGAGTTCCAGGCCGGGCGTGTCACCACGCGGTTCCTCGATGAGACCCCCGCACTGTTTCGGTTCACGGTCAAACGCGACAGAGCCACCCGGCTGCTCACCTACCTCGGAGAAGTACAGGTCAACGGGAACCCGGAGGTGGCGGGAAGGCCCATCCCGCGGCAGTTGCACTCCGCGCCGGTTCCGCCGCACAATGCCGCCGCGCCGCCGGATGGAACGCGGCAGTTGCTGGACCAACTGGGTCCGGAGAAGTTCGGGCAGTGGATGCGGTCGCAAAAGAGGCTGCTGCTCACAGATACCACCTTCCGGGACGCCCACCAGTCGTTGATGGCTACGCGGGTGCGCACGCACGACATGGTTGCGATCGCCAACTACGTCTCGCATCAACTGCCAGGGCTGTTCAGCCTGGAGATGTGGGGCGGGGCTACGTTCGATGTCTCGCTGCGGTTCCTGCACGAAGATCCCTGGCAGCGGCTGCGGCGGCTGCGCGAGGCCATCCCGAATATCTGTTTCCAGATGCTGCTGCGCGCCTCCAACGCCGTCGGCTACACCGCCTACCCGGACAACGTGGTGCGCGAATTCATCTTTGAATCGGCGCGGCAGGGTATCGATATCTTCCGCGTCTTCGACTCCCTCAACTGGCTCCCCAACATGAAAGTGGCCATGGAGGCCGCGCGCAAAACCGGCCGCCTGTGCGAGGCCGCCATCTGCTACACGGGCGACATTCTGGATCCGGCTCGCGACAAATACACGCTCGCCTACTACATCAAGATGGCGAAGGAGCTGGAGCGGATGGGCGCGCACATCATCGCCATCAAGGACATGGCCGGGCTGGTGCGTCCCTACGCGGCCACGAAACTGGTGAAGGCTCTGCGCCAGGTGACGGGTCTGCCGATACACTTCCACACGCACGACACCAGCGGAGTGAACGCAGCTTCCATCTTGAAGGCTGCCGACGTGGGTCTCGACGTCGCCGATGCGGCGCTCTCCTCCATGAGCGGCACCACCTCGCAGCCGAACCTGAATTCGATTGTGGCCGCGCTGGCGCACACCCCGCGCGACACCAGGCTAAACCAGGAGGCCTTACAGACCTGCTCGGACTATTGGGAAACGGTGCGCACCTGGTATGCGCCTTTTGACGAGGCTCCCAAGAGCGGCACTGCGGAAGTCTACCTGCACGAGATGCCTGGCGGGCAGTACACCAACCTGAAGGCGCAAGCGCAATCGATGGGTCTTGGCGCGCGGTGGGGTGAGATTGCCCGCGCCTATGCCGAGGTGAACATGGCCTTCGGCGACATCGTGAAAGTCACCCCGTCCAGCAAAGTGGTGGGCGACCTGGCCCTGTTCCTGGTCAGCCACGGCATCAGCGTCGGCGAGTTCGCCAATCTAGGCAAGGATCACAGCCAGACCATCCCGAACTCGGTGGTCGAGATGTTCATGGGATCGCTCGGAGAGCCAATGGGAGGCTGGCCCAAGAAGATGCGCGACGTAGTGCTGCGCGGCGCAAAGCCACAGCGCGGCCGTCCCGGTGCGCACATGCCGGCCGTGGATCTGGAGGAAACAGCGGCGGCGCTGGAGCGCAAGATCGGGCGCAAACCTTCCCGGACGGATCTGCTCAGCTACCTGATGTACCCGGAAGTGTTTGTGAAGTTTGCCAAGAACCAGCAGGCCTGGAGCAACGTGGGAGCTCTACCGACGCCACAGTTTTTCTACGGCATGCAGAAGGGCGAAGAGATCACCGTGGAGCTGGAACCGGGCAAGACGCTGGTCCTCAAGTTCCTCACGCTCGGCGAGCCGCACCCGGATGGAACCCGCACCGTGTTCTTCGAACTCAACGGGCAGCCGCGTGAAGTGACCGTCCGCGACACGTCACTGGAGGTGAAGGTGGCCTCGCGGGCCAAAGCCGATCCGGCTCATCCGGGCCACGTGGGCGCGCCCATCCCGGGCGCCATCAGTTCCATTGCGGTGGAACTGAATCAGAGCGTGGAAAAGGGCGACAAGCTGCTGGTGATGGAGGCGATGAAGATGCAGACCACCATAGCCGCGCCGGTGGCTGGCAAGGTGGTCCGGCGGCTGGTGCAAAACGGCGAACAGGTGGAACCAAAGGATCTGCTGCTAGTGATTGAGTGAACGGGCTTCGGTCGAGCGTTACGTGGGCGGCAATTGTCAGAACCACGTGGATAGGAATTCGATACGGTTCCGCATGGCTTCCGCGGGAACCCGTCCGATAGGCCGCATGAGCCGCCGGAGTTCTTCACCAACTGGGTAACGTTGCTGCGGCGCAACGATGATTCGGCGTGAGGGCGATCTTGTGAAATCCAAGTCTGATGAAGGACACAGTAATCCGCCACGTTGAACGTGTATAGTACACGCCCGGATGCCGTAGCGGCTGCGAGGTGTTCCTGATCGTTGCGGTTGATCATTTCAGCTTCCGAGGCGGTCAAAACATCCACGTTGCGAGCCCTCAAACCGAATACGATGGATCTTCGCATGGCGTCCTCGTCGAGATACAACCGCACCTGGCTCATGGCCGCTTCGGGACGGTTGCGAGTTGCACCTCCCAATGCGCCGAAGCCGCTTCTTCCTCGGCGATGTCGGCTTCAATCTCCTCACGGTTGGCATGATAGTAGGCCAAGGCGGCATGCACTTGAGCGAGAGTCAAATGCGGGTATTCGAGGGCGATTTCGTCCGGGGACATGCCCATCTTGTACCAGCCCGCGATTCGCCGTACAGTCAATCCTGTCCCGGAAATTTTGGGCCGTCCGCCTCGTATTCCCGGATCCCGATCAATGAGCGTACCGATTTCGACACCCGACGCCATGACTCCAGTCTACCGCTGTTCTCCAAACCCTACGAGAGCCGCCGCCCAGGTTGGGTGATACAGCGGCCATGTCTCAATTCGAACAGCGTATGAGCCAGCTGCTGCCGACCACGCGCGACCCTTGGTGCACGGCTTGAATGTCTGCACAGAGCAGCTTGAAAAAAATGGACCAGGTTCCGCTTTGAGAAGCTCTTTATTGAGAGTGAGAACGGGCCTCGGTCCGGGCCTCTCCGCGCTTGACCTGTGCGCGGCGCCGGCCCTCATCCAGATTGGAAGCCGCTTTCTCCCTGGCCTTCTCACTCACCTCGATCCGGTTTCGCACCTGCCGCGCTCCACCCAGTTTCGCGAGCCGCGTGGCCGTTCCCTTGTGCTGGAGAATGTCGGTCTTGCCCTCAATGGTGGCGACTCCGCCCTGCACTCTCACTTGGAATTTGTTGACCGAGATCTTCGACTTGGCAAAACGCGCCTGAATGGATTTCTCGATCTGGAGATCCGAGGATGCGGCCGCCGGCTTGACGGCCGGTTTTGGCGCCTGAGTCCAACCTGGACCCGTGCATAGAAATAGGATAAAAACGGACAAAACTGCTCGGTACATACCTATCTAGTGGGGCGGCTGGGAAAAACTCGCATGGAATTCGCCACCGTGTACTCCCAACCGGTGTCCCGGTGCCACAATTCGAGCAGTGCTTCAATGCAGCATTCGGCCCCGCGCGCAGCGGCCAGTCCCGCGGTGGCCTCCAATACCACCATCTGTGTCAAATCTTCCACCGTTGTGCTCATGCACATCCGGCGAAGGCGCTTGCGCAGATTCAGTTCCACACGATCCCTGTGGCGGCCTAAGCCGGACGGATTCTGATCCGATTCAAAGATGCTCTCCCGCACCTCTCCACCGCGCAGAGCCAATTCGCACAGATCGTCGATCACGGACTTTTCGCCTGTCAGCAGGGCCGCCAGCGGACGCGGCAGCCGCCGCACGCATTCGGCCGCGCGCTGTATGCGCCGCGAGCGGAAGTAGCGCGCCCGTTTGGGGCGCGTCCCGCTCAACATGGGAGCCATCGTTTCCAGGCGGCGCAAAAGCGGCTTGCGGGCCGCGCGCAGCGCCTTCAACACAGGGTCGGGTTCCAGCACGTCGTAGGAATATTGGCCCAGCAGCGCGCCGCCGTAGGGCCGCAGGCTCTGGTAGACCAGCATCGCGTAGTTGTCTTCCACGTCGAGCAAGCGTTCCGGAGTGCAGAAGTAGAGGAAGGCGATCCAATTGCGAAGCGAGAGTTGGGCGGCCCGTGAAGTGGATCGCATCTGGCGAAGAAACCGGCGTGTATCTTCGCGGTCAGGCACAAGCCAGGCGGCCGTCGCCGCCCCGTCCAGCCGCAAGCTCAGCCGCGCCTCCAGAGATCCCTTGCGTGCGCCGATCTGTTTCCAATCCACACTGAGGCCATAGCGGTCGGTCAAAGGCTGCATCAGCCACTGCGCCTGTGTTGCCTGCATTTTCGCAGTGTGCGAAAAACGTAGAGAGCTACCCGCCTCCAACGCCGGCGAGTCTTCTCCGCCAAGCTGGTCAGCGCCAGCGGGCTTGCGGTGTTGCATCACGGCCCAGGCCAGGACCGGCGTGGAAGGAGGAGTTTCTTCGGTGTGGACTACCAGTGCGCCGTCCGGGGTTGCGCTCACCTCGGCCTCCCGCAGCAGCCCCCACAGTTTCCTGCGATCCGTCCATCTCAACAGCGGCATGTGGAGTTCGAGGTAAACCTGGGACTCGCGATCCGGCAGCACACCGGAGGTGAGCGTCT